>OWJQ01001263.1_pt1 | contig 12613 bp, 10 predicted proteins | sample 1732711 | NCBI WGS metagenome assembly OWJQ01 (sample SAMN05065745, study PRJEB22554) | human gut metagenome | biome: ENVO:2100002; feature: ENVO:00000062; material: ENVO:00002003 | host: Homo sapiens | place: USA | reverse complement strand
ACGAGATTAGCGAGTGTCTCGTGGGCTCGGAGATGTGTATAAGAGACAGTCTTCCGGGTCCGGAATTGGCAGTTTATCGACGTCGGCTTTGCAGGTGACTGGCGAGGTAAAACGCGGACCTTCTCCGGCTTCAAAATAGAGCCCTAACCCCATCGCGTCCGGCACGGTGAGGATATCGGAAAAGAGGATCGCCGCATCCAGCGGATAGCGACGCAGCGGTTGCAAAGTCACTTCGCACGCCAGCTCGGCGTTTTTGCACAGCGACATAAAATCGCCCGCCTGGGCGCGCGTGGCTTTATATTCCGGTAGATAGCGACCCGCCTGGCGCATCATCCATACTGGAGTGACATCAACGGGCTGGCGCAGCAGCGCCCGCAGATAACGATCGTTTTTAAGTTCGGTCATTTTGGCTGTTCCTTAGTGCGTCAGGCGGTCAGTGTATCATCACTCATACTCTGCCCGACACATCGCCACAGTATCTTCTATCAGACGGCGCGCTACGGTGCCGGGCGGCGGGAGTAACGGCAAATCGTCATAGCGATACCAGTTCGCCTCAAGCAATTCTTTCGGGTCGATCACGATCTCGCCGCTGTCATATTCCGCCATAAACGCGGTCATTAAAGACTGAGGAAACGGCCACGGTTGGGAGGTCACGTAACGCAAGTTTTTAACTTTAATTCCGCTCTCTTCCATCACTTCCCGCGCGACAGCCTGCTCGAGGGTTTCGCCCACTTCGACGAATCCGGCAAGTACCGTATGGACACCGTTACGATGGCGGGTATGCTGGGCGAGGAGGATCGAATCATCGCGACGGATGGCAACAATAATGCAGGGGGCGATTTGCGGGTAGTAACGCTCACGGCAATGGCTGCACAGCATCGCCCATTCGGTTTTGCTCGGATACATTTCATGCCCGCAGTAACCACAGTATTTATGCGATCGGTAAAACTCCGCCAGTTGCACGCCACGTCCGGCCAGTTGAAACAGCCCAACATCGAGATCAATGACCTGACGTACCGACCCCATATCGTGACGACGCTGCTGTTGTATTAACCAAACAGGTTCCCCCTGCCATTCGCCGATTTGTAGTGCGCGCTGACCCACAAGATCGAAATTTGCCGCTTCGCCATATGGCAATTCTCCCTTCGGCAACCATAATTTTTGTTCATGGCTGACGACCCACCAGCCGTGATCTAATTTTTCAATTATACGATCCATAGCTCTTGCACTACCTTTGCATCACTGGCATGTTTAACATGGTTTTTACATTTCTCACTGAGCAGTTTTTGAATACAAACTTGCGGAGTCAATCATGCTTAACCAGCTCGATAACCTGACGGAGCGCGTCAGAGGAAGTAACAAACTGGTTGATCGCTGGCTACATGTACGTAAGCATCTGCTCGTGGCTTACTACAATCTGGTTGGCATTAAGCCTGGCAAAGAATCGTACATGAGGCTAAACGAAAAAGCCCTTGATGATTTTTGTCAGAGCCTGGTCGATTACTTGTCTGCCGGACATTTCAGTATTTATGAGCGCATTCTTCATAAGCTGGAAGGCAACGGGCAACTCGCGCGCGCCGCGAAGATTTGGCCGCAACTCGAAGCCAATACCCAACAGATTATGGATTACTACGATTCCAGCCTGGAAACCGCCATCGATCATGATAATTACCTTGAGTTTCAACAGGTTTTATCTGACATCGGCGAGGCGCTGGAAGCGCGCTTTGTGCTGGAAGATAAGCTGATTCTGCTGGTGCTTGACGCCGCCCGCGTCAAACATCCTGCTTGAGTTCTGTGCTGTTAACGCGTAATTTACATTCAACGCCCCGTTTGCGGGGCTAATTTCTTGTCGGAGTGCCTTAACTGGCTGAGACCGTTTATTCGGGATCCGCGGAACCTGATCAGGCTAATACCTGCGAAGGGAACAAGAGTTAATCTGCTATCGCATCGCCTTTGCGGCGATCGTCTCTTGCTTCATCCGTCGTCTGACAAGCCACGTCCTTAACTTTTTGGAATGAGCTATGTCTGCAACAAAACTGACCCGCCGCGAACAACGCGCCCGGGCCCAACATTTTATCGACACCCTGGAAGGCACCGCCTTTCCCAACTCAAAACGCATTTACATCACCGGTACACACCCCGGCGTGCGCGTGCCGATGCGTGAGATCCAGCTTAGCCCGACGCTAATTGGCGGTAGCAAAGAACAGCCGCAGTACGAAGAAAACGAAGCGATTCCGGTCTACGACACCTCCGGCCCGTATGGTGATCCGCAGATTGCCATTAACGTGCAGCAAGGGCTGGCAAAACTACGCCAGCCGTGGATCGATGCGCGCGGCGATACCGAAGAACTTACCGTGCGCAGTTCCGATTACACTAAAGCGCGGCTGGCAGATGATGGCCTCGACGAGCTGCGTTTTAGCGGCGTACTAACACCAAAACGCGCCAAAGCAGGACGCCGCGTCACCCAACTGCACTACGCCCGCCAGGGTATCATCACGCCCGAAATGGAATTCATCGCCATTCGCGAGAATATGGGCCGCGAGCGCATACGTAGCGAAATTTTACGCCACCAGCATCCGGGAATGAGCTTTGGCGCACGTCTGCCGGAAAATATCACTGCGGAATTTGTCCGTGATGAAGTTGCTGCCGGACGTGCGATTATCCCGGCCAACATTAATCATCCGGAATCGGAGCCGATGATTATTGGCCGTAACTTCCTGGTAAAAGTTAACGCCAATATCGGCAACTCGGCGGTCACCTCTTCCATCGAAGAAGAAGTGGAAAAGCTGGTATGGTCCACGCGCTGGGGAGCGGATACGGTGATGGATCTCTCCACCGGTCGCTATATTCACGAAACCCGCGAGTGGATTTTGCGTAACAGCCCGGTGCCGATCGGTACAGTGCCGATCTACCAGGCGCTGGAGAAGGTTAACGGGATCGCCGAAGATCTTACCTGGGAAGCGTTCCGCGACACGCTGCTGGAACAGGCCGAGCAAGGTGTGGATTACTTCACTATCCATGCGGGCGTACTGCTGCGCTATGTGCCGATGACCGCGAAACGCCTGACCGGTATCGTCTCTCGCGGCGGTTCGATTATGGCGAAATGGTGCCTCTCCCATCATCAGGAAAATTTCCTCTATCAACACTTCCGCGAAATTTGTGAAATCTGTGCCGCTTATGACGTTTCGCTGTCGCTGGGCGACGGCCTGCGCCCCGGTTCTATTCAGGACGCCAACGATGAAGCGCAGTTTGCCGAGCTGCATACGCTGGGCGAACTGACCAAAATTGCCTGGGAATATGACGTGCAGGTGATGATTGAAGGCCCAGGCCACGTGCCGATGCAGATGATCCGCCGCAATATGACCGAGGAGTTAGAGCACTGCCACGAAGCGCCGTTTTACACTCTGGGGCCGCTAACTACCGATATCGCGCCGGGTTATGACCACTTCACGTCGGGGATTGGTGCGGCGATGATTGGCTGGTTTGGCTGCGCGATGCTCTGTTACGTAACGCCAAAAGAGCATCTGGGTCTGCCCAATAAAGAAGATGTTAAGCAGGGGCTTATCACCTATAAGATTGCCGCCCACGCCGCTGACCTGGCGAAAGGGCATCCGGGCGCGCAAATTCGCGATAACGCCATGTCGAAAGCCCGCTTCGAATTTCGCTGGGAAGACCAGTTTAATCTGGCCCTCGACCCGTTTACTGCCCGCGCTTATCACGATGAAACCCTGCCGCAAGAGTCCGGTAAAGTCGCCCATTTTTGCTCCATGTGTGGACCGAAATTCTGCTCGATGAAAATCAGCCAGGAAGTGCGTGATTACGCCGCCGCGCAAACCATTGAAGTGGGAATGGCGGATATGTCGGAGAACTTCCGCGCCAGAGGCGGAGAAATCTACCTGCGTAAGGAGGAAGCGTGATGTATCAGCCTGATTTTCCTCCTGTACCTTTTCGTTTAGGACTGTACCCGGTGGTGGACAGCGTACAGTGGATCGAACGTCTGTTGGATGCAGGCGTACGTACTCTCCAGCTACGCATCAAAGATCGGCGCGATGAAGAGGTGGAAGCCGATGTCATGGCGGCAATTGCGCTGGGCCGCCGCTATAACGCGCGATTGTTTATCAACGATTACTGGCGGCTGGCGATCAAGCATCAGGCGTATGGCGTCCATTTGGGGCAGGAAGATTTGCAAACCACCGATCTCAGCGCCATCCGCGCGGCAGGTCTGCGACTGGGCGTTTCGACCCATGACGATATGGAAATCGACGTCGCGCTGGCAGCACGCCCCTCTTATATCGCGCTGGGACATGTGTTCCCGACGCAAACCAAACAGATGCCTTCTGCACCGCAGGGGCTGGAACAGCTGGCACGGCATGTTGAGCGCCTGGCGGATTATCCCACCGTGGCGATTGGCGGTATCAGTCTGGCACGCGCGCCTGCGGTGATAGCAACGGGTGTCGGCAGCATCGCCGTCGTAAGCGCCATTACTCAAGCCGCAGACTGGCGTTTGGCAACGGCACAGTTGCTGGAAATTGCAGGAGCTGGCGATGAATGACCGTGACTTTATGCGTTATAGCCGCCAAATCCTGCTCGACGATATCGCTCTTGACGGGCAGCAAAAACTGCTCGACAGCCAGGTGCTGATTATCGGTCTTGGCGGGCTGGGTACACCTGCTGCGCTATACCTGGCGGGCGCTGGCGTCGGGACGCTGGTACTGGCAGATGACGACGATGTGCATTTAAGCAATCTGCAACGACAAATCCTCTTTACCACTGAAGATATCGATCGCCCGAAATCGCAGGTCAGCCATCAGCGACTGACACAGTTGAATCCCGATATTCAACTGACAGCATTACATCAACGGTTAACGGGTGAGGCGTTAAAAGATGCGGTTGCACAAGCCGATGTGGTGCTCGACTGTACCGACAATATGGCGACTCGCCAGGAGATTAATGCCGCCTGCGTGGCACTCAACACGCCGCTTATCACCGCCAGCGCGGTCGGATTTGGCGGTCAGTTGATGGTACTGACGCCGCCCTGGGAGCAGGGGTGTTACCGCTGCCTGTGGCCAGATAACCAGGAGCCAGAACGCAACTGCCGCACGGCGGGCGTGGTTGGCCCGGTGGTCGGGGTTATGGGCACTTTGCAGGCACTGGAAGCCATTAAGTTGTTAAGCGGTATAGAGACGCCTGCGGGAGAACTCCGACTGTTCGACGGTAAGTCGAGCCAGTGGCGCAGCTTGGCGTTGCGCCGCGCCAGTGGTTGCCCGGTATGCGGAGGAAGCAATGCAGATCCTGTTTAACGATCAACCGATGCAGTGCGCCGCCGGGCAAACTGTTCACGAACTACTGGAGCAACTCGACCAACGACAAGCGGGCGCGGCTCTGGCGATTAATCAGCAAATCGTCCCGCGTGAGCAGTGGACGCAACATATCGTGCAGGATGGCGACCAGATCCTGCTTTTTCAGGTTATTGCAGGGGGTTGAGATGTTACGTATTGCGGACAAAACGTTTGATTCACATCTGTTTACCGGCACAGGGAAATTCGCTTCTTCACAACTGATGGTGGAGGCGATCCGCGCTTCCGGCAGCCAGCTGGTGACACTGGCGATGAAACGTGTCGACTTGCGCCAGCACAACGATGCTATCCTCGAACCGCTTATCGCGGCGGGTGTGACCCTGCTGCCGAATACTTCCGGGGCGAAAACAGCGGAAGAAGCCATTTTCGCCGCCCATCTGGCTCGTGAAGCGTTAGGCACAAACTGGTTAAAATTAGAGATTCACCCTGACGCCCGCTGGCTGTTGCCCGATCCCATCGAAACCCTGAAAGCCGCCGAAACGCTGGTACAACAGGGATTTGTCGTGCTGCCTTACTGCGGGGCCGATCCGGTATTGTGCAAACGTCTGGAAGAAGTGGGCAGTGCAGCGGTGATGCCGCTCGGCGCGCCGATTGGTTCGAATCAGGGACTGGAAACCCGTGCCATGCTGGAGATTATTATCCAGCAGGCCACTGTTCCGGTGGTTGTCGATGCTGGCATCGGCGTTCCCAGCCATGCCGCGCAGGCGCTGGAAATGGGGGCCGACGCGGTGTTAGTGAATACGGCGATTGCCGTCGCGGACGATCCCGTCAACATGGCGAAGGCATTTCGTCTGGCAGTAGAAGCAGGCCTGCTGGCACGTCAGTCCGGACCGGGCAGCCGCAGTCATTTTGCTCATGCCACCAGCCCGCTGACCGGATTTCTGGAGGCATCGGTATGAAAACCTTCAGCGATCGCTGGCGACAACTGGACTGGGACGACATCCGCCTGCGTATCAACGGCAAAACGGCTGCTGACGTAGAGCGGGCGCTAAATGCCTCGCAACTCACCCGCGACGATATGATGGCGCTGTTATCGCCAGCCGCCAGTGGCTATCTGGAACCACTGGCCCAACGGGCGCAGCGTCTGACCCGTCAACGATTTGGCAACACTGTTAGCTTCTACGTCCCGCTTTATCTTTCCAATCTTTGCGCTAACGACTGCACGTACTGCGGATTCTCTATGAGCAACCGCATCAAGCGCAAAACGCTGGATGAAGCGGATATTGCCAGGGAAAGCGCCGCTATACGGGAGATGGGCTTTGAACATCTGCTTTTAGTCACTGGTGAACATCAGGCGAAAGTGGGGATGGATTACTTTCGTCGTCATCTCCCTGCCCTGCGTGAACAGTTCTCTTCACTACAGATGGAAGTACAGCCGCTGGCGGAGACGGAATACGCCGAGTTAAAGCAACTTGGTCTGGATGGCGTGATGGTTTATCAGGAGACATATCACGAGGCGACTTATGCCCGCCATCATCTGAAAGGCAAAAAACAGGACTTCTTCTGGCGGCTGGAAACGCCGGATCGGCTGGGGCGTGCGGGGATTGATAAGATTGGCCTCGGCGCGCTAATTGGCCTTTCCGACAACTGGCGAGTTGACTGCTATATGGTTGCAGAACATTTGCTATGGCTGCAACAGCATTACTGGCAAAGCCGCTACTCTGTCTCCTTCCCACGCCTGCGTCCATGTACTGGCGGCATTGAGCCTGCGTCGATTATGGATGAACGCCAGTTAGTGCAAACCATCTGCGCCTTCCGGCTGCTTGCACCGGAGATTGAACTGTCACTCTCCACGCGGGAATCACCGTGGTTTCGCGATCGCGTTATTCCGCTGGCAATTAATAACGTCAGCGCTTTTTCGAAAACGCAGCCAGGTGGCTATGCCGACAATCACCCCGAGCTGGAACAGTTCTCACCACACGACGATCGCAGACCTGAAGCGGTTGCTGCCGCGTTAACCGCTCAGGGTTTGCAGCCGGTATGGAAAGACTGGGACAGCTATCTGGGACGCGCCTCGCAAAGGCCATGAGACAGAATGTAAGAACGTAAATTTATTACGAGCCGCTACGGAAGATGAAAAACGCAAGGTTGTTGAAAGCGTTGCGTTTTTTTATGGTAGTGCCGTCAGCAGGAATGTTGTCCAGGGCGAAAAGCTTCTTCCTCGTTTCGCCCTGCCTTTCTTAAAAATTCCGTAATGCAAAGTCTGAAGCCATCGCCTGTTGAGCAATGAAAGAGATCTGATTGTAAGAGAGTAAATACTCAACTATGATAGAGACGAAAATAAGAACACATGTTCTCATCTTCCAGGATGCAGCAGACTGAAGAAATTCAGACATCCCGCAACCTGCGATTATCGCAAGGTCAAGGCAAAGTCCGGTAATGGCGTTCTGAATACCAGAGATAATTCTCTGGCGAAACCCACCTTAAGGTGGGTTTTGTTATTTTGAGGGCTGAGGAAGCTGCTTATTTCTCAATAAGTTGTTGGCAATGGTGAAAAATTTCACTGATTTACCTTTCTGTTTTTCAGAAATGGGATAAGCGCTAGTTACATGCAAACGAAGTTTTTTCTTTTCCCTGAAAGCCCTGAACGCAACAAAGTAAAATGCCTTGTCTCCTCCGTTTAAATCCACTTCAATCACGGCATAGCTACCATACCCAGCATGAATAACGTTGCTTTCTGGCAGCGCCAAAATGGTTCTTTTTAAGTGTATGCGCGCTAAGTTATAACGGTGCTGGCAGAAGGGACGAGATTCTTTAGGCGCGTGGTACATTAACGATTGTTTTTCTTCGTTCGTCTGATGTTCATAATCTTTTGTGAGGCAGTGAAGAGAGTAGGTAACCCAAAAGCGATACTCTAAAGGCTCTTTGCCCTCATGATGCTGAACGTAGACAGCCTGATGAGCATCAAGAAATGATAAATCACGAATATCACCATCCGGATGTCCAAAAGGTCGCCACTTCTCCACTTCCTGTTTCATTATCGTTCCTTAAGAAAGTCACACAGGAATAGTATCGAATTCTTGCCGAGCTTGACTCAATTAGTTCAGTCAGTTTCAGGATATTAGTCATCTCTACATTGATTATGAGTATTCAGAAATTCCTTAAATATTCTGACAAATGCTCTTTCCCTAAACTCCCCCCATAAAAAAACCCGCCGAAGCGGGTTTTTACGTTATTTGCGGATTAACGATTACTCGTTATCAGAACCGCCCAGACCTGCGTTCAGCAGTTCTGCCAGGCTGGCAGATGCGTCTTCTGCAGTCACCTGCGGTGCAGCCGGAGCTTCACCCGCAGCACGGCGACGCATACGATCCTGGTGGTACGCGTAACCGGTACCTGCAGGGATCAGACGACCCACGATAACGTTCTCTTTCAGGCCGCGCAGTTCGTCGCGTTTGCCCGCAACGGCTGCTTCGGTCAGCACGCGAGTGGTCTCCTGGAACGATGCCGCGGAGATGAAGGACTCGGTTGCCAGAGACGCTTTGGTGATACCCAGCAGATCGCGGGAGTAAGTTGCACCCACTTTGCCGTTCGCTTCCAGTTCGCGGTTTGCGATCTTGACGCGAGAGTATTCAACCTGTTCACCTTCCAGGAAGTCGGAGCTGCCCGCGTTAACGATGGTAGCTTTACGCAGCATCTGACGAACGATAACTTCGATGTGTTTATCGTTAATCTTAACGCCCTGCAGACGGTATACGTCCTGTACTTCGTTAACGATGTAACGAGTCACAGCATGAACACCACGCAGACGCAGAATGTCGTGCGGCGCTTCCGGACCGTCGGAAATTACGTCACCACGTTCTACACGTTCACCTTCGAACACGTTGAGCTGACGCCATTTCGGAATCATCTCTTCGTACGGATCGCTACCGTCTACCGGGGTGATAACCAGACGACGTTTACCTTTGGTTTCTTTACCGAAGGAAACGATACCGCTGATTTCAGCCAGGATTGCCGGCTCTTTCGGACGACGTGCTTCGAACAGGTCCGCAACGCGCGGCAGACCACCGGTGATGTCCTTGGTACCGCCGGATTCCTGCGGAATACGCGCCAGGGTGTCACCAGAGCTGATCTGTACGCCATCTTCCAGCTGAACAATCGCTTTACCCGGCAGGAAGTACTGCGCAGGCATATCGGTACCCGGGATCAGAACGTCGTTACCCTGAGCATCAACGATTTTCAGTGCCGGACGCAGATCTTTACCACCTGCGGTACGTTCTGCGGAATCCAGAACCACCAGCGAAGACAGACCGGTCAGTTCGTCGGTCTGACGCGTAATGGTCTGGCCGTCGATCATGTCAGTAAAGCGTACAAAACCGCTTACTTCGGTGATAACCGGCATGGTGTGCGGGTCCCAGTTTGCAACGGTTTCGCCGCCAGCAACCTGTTCGCCATCGCCTTTCGCCAGTACCGCACCGTAAGGTACTTTGTAGCTTTCTTTGGTACGACCGAATTCGTCGATCAGTTTCAGTTCGGTGTTACGGGAAGTGATAACCAGTTTACCGCTGGAGTTCACAACCGACTTCACGTTGCTGAGCTTGATGCTACCTTTGTTTTTCACCTGGATGCTGGATTCAGCAGCCGCACGAGATGCCGCACCACCGATGTGGAACGTACGCATGGTCAGCTGTGTACCCGGTTCACCGATGGACTGTGCCGCGATAACACCGATTGCTTCACCTTTGTTAATGATGTGGCCACGCGCCAGGTCACGACCGTAGCAGTGCGCACATACACCAAAGTCGGTGTCACAAGATACAACAGAACGTACTTTAACCGCGTCGACAGAGTTCTCTTCCAGCAGGTCACACCACTGTTCGTGCAGCAGCGTGTTGCGCGGAACGAGGATATCAGCAGTACCCGGCTTCAGAACGTCTTCAGCAGTTACACGACCCAGTACGCGATCGCGCAGCGGCTCTTTAACGTCACCACCTTCGATAACCGGAGTCATCATGATACCTTCATGAGTACCACAATCGTCTTCGGTAACCACCAGGTCCTGCGCCACGTCAACCAGACGACGAGTCAGGTAACCGGAGTTCGCAGTTTTCAGTGCGGTATCCGCCAGACCTTTACGAGCACCGTGGGTGGAGATGAAGTACTGGAGTACGTTCAGACCTTCACGGAAGTTCGCGGTGATTGGCGTTTCGATGATGGAGCCATCCGGCTTCGCCATCAGACCACGCATACCAGCAAGCTGACGAATCTGTGCCGCAGAACCACGCGCACCGGAGTCGGCCATCATGTAGATGCTGTTGAAGGAAACCTGCTTCTCTTCCTGACCGTCACGGTTAATAACGGTTTCAGTTTGCAGGTTATCCATCATCGCTTTGGATACACGATCGTTCGCCGCAGCCCAGATATCGATAACTTTGTTGTAGCGTTCGCCCGCAGTTACCAGACCAGACTGGAACTGCTCCTGAATTTCAGCAACTTCTGCTTCTGCCTCGGAGATGATTTCGTGTTTCTTCTCCGGGATGACCATGTCATCGATACCAACAGATGCACCAGAACGCGCTGCATAGGCAAAGCCGGTGTACATGATCTGGTCCGCAAAAATAACGGTCGGTTTCAGACCGAGAATGCGGTAGCAGGTGTTCAGCATTTTGGAGATTGCTTTTTTACCCAGCGCCTGGTTGACGATGGAGTAAGGCAGGCCTTTCGGTACAATCATCCACAGAATGGCACGGCCAACAGTCGTGTCTTTCAGGCTAGTTTTCGCTACTAATTCACCGTTAGCATCTTTTTCATACTCGGTGATACGCACTTTAACGCGCGCATGCAGAGAAGCCAGACCAGAGCGATACAGACGTTCTGCTTCTTTCGGGCCAGTCAGCACCATGCCTTCGCCTTTGGCGTTAACACAGTCACGGGTCATGTAGTACAGACCCAGTACAACGTCCTGAGACGGAACGATGATTGGTTCGCCGTTCGCCGGGGACAGGATGTTGTTGGTAGACATCATCAGCGCACGCGCTTCCAGCTGGGCTTCCAGCGTCAGCGGTACGTGAACAGCCATCTGGTCACCATCGAAGTCGGCGTTATATGCCGCACAAACCAGCGGGTGCAGCTGGATAGCTTTACCTTCGATCAGTACCGGTTCAAATGCCTGGATACCCAGACGGTGCAGAGTCGGTGCACGGTTCAGCAGTACCGGGTGTTCGCGGATAACTTCGTCCAGGATATCCCAAACGACAGCTTCTTCGCGCTCAACCATTTTCTTCGCAGCTTTAATGGTGGTAGCAAGACCACGCAGTTCCAGCTTGCCGTAGATGAACGGTTTGAACAGCTCCAGCGCCATTTTCTTCGGCAGACCGCACTGATGCAGACGCAGGTATGGACCTACGGTGATTACAGAACGACCGGAGTAGTCAACACGCTTACCGAGCAGGTTCTGACGGAAACGACCCTGTTTACCTTTGATCATGTCGGCCAAAGATTTCAGAGGACGCTTGTTAGAACCGGTGATTGCACGACCGCGACGACCGTTATCCAGCAGGGCGTCTACCGCTTCCTGCAGCATACGTTTTTCGTTACGTACGATGATATCCGGCGCAGCCAGATCCAGCAGACGTTTCAGACGGTTGTTACGGTTAATGACGCGACGATACAGATCGTTCAGGTCAGAAGTCGCGAAACGACCACCATCCAGCGGAACCAGCGGACGCAGATCTGGCGGCAGTACCGGCAGAACGGTCAGGATCATCCACTCTGGTTTGTTACCAGACTGAACGAACGCTTCCAGCAGTTTGATACGCTTGGTCAGCTTTTTACGCTTAGTTTCGGAGTTGGTTTCGTTCAGCTCTTCACGCAGCTGTTCGCACTCTTGCTCCAGATCCATGCTCTTCAGCAGAGCCTGGATTGCTTCCGCACCCATTTTCGCGTCGAATTCGTCACCGAACTCTTCCAGCGCGTCCAGATACTGCTCTTCAGTCAGGATCTGCTGACGTTCCAGGTTGGTCATACCGCCTTCGATAACCACATAGGATTCGAAGTACAGTACGCGTTCAATATCGCGCAGCGGCATATCGAGCAGCAGGCCGATACGGGACGGCAGCGATTTCAGGAACCAGATGTGCGCAGTCGGGGAAGCCAGTTCGATGTGGCCCATACGCTCACGGCGTACTTTAGTCTGGGTCACTTCAACGCCGCACTTCTCACAGATGACGCCACGGTGTTTCAGGCGCTTGTACTTACCGCACAGGCACTGTCTCTTATACACATCTCCGAGCCCACGAGACACTCGCTAATCTCGT
>OWJQ01001240.1_pt1 | contig 12781 bp, 10 predicted proteins | sample 1732711 | NCBI WGS metagenome assembly OWJQ01 (sample SAMN05065745, study PRJEB22554) | human gut metagenome | biome: ENVO:2100002; feature: ENVO:00000062; material: ENVO:00002003 | host: Homo sapiens | place: USA | reverse complement strand
GCGATCGTCGGCAGCGTCAGATGTGTATAAGAGACAGGATTAATTTTGCACTCAATTAATCTACATCATACTTATGGATTCAAATAATCTTACTCCTTTAAGGAAAGGGATAGTGGGAGTACAATTCCTGTTTGTAGCCTTTGGAGCTACGGTTCTTGTACCGTTATTGGTCGGGCTCGACCCTTCCACTGCTTTATTTACCGCCGGGATCGGTACTCTTATCTTTCACGCTGTCACTCGTGGGAAGGTTCCTATTTTCTTGGGAAGTAGTTTTGCTTTTATTGCTCCTATCATAAAAGCGACGGAACTTTACGGATTACCCGGCACTTTATCGGGCATGGTAGGGGTTGCGCTTGTTTATTTTGTAATGAGTGCGCTTGTCAAGTGGCAGGGGATAAGGGTAATTGAGAAATTGTTTCCTCCGGTTGTCATAGGTCCGGTCATTATTCTGATTGGACTGTCTCTGGCGGGAACCGGTGTGAATATGGCAAAAGAAAACTGGGTGCTGGCCTTGTTGTCGTTGGTTACTGCGGTTATTGTTTCGATGAAAGCGAAAGGACTTTTAAAACTGATACCTATCTTTTGTGGGATTATAGTAGGTTATCTGGCCGCATGGCTTTTCTATGATTTGGATTTATCCGGTGTCAGAGATGCGGCATGGATTGGTTTGCCTCAATTTGTTTTCCCTAAGTTTTCGTGGGAACCGGTGCTGTTTATGATTCCGGTAGCGATTGCTCCGGTGATAGAGCATATTGGTGATGTATATGTGGTCAACACTGTTGCCGGAAAAGATTTTGTGAAAGACCCCGGTCTGCATCGTACTTTATTGGGAGACGGTCTGGCTTGTTTTTTTGCCGGACTGGTAGGCGGCCCTCCTGTAACTACTTATTCCGAAGTAACGGGTGCCATGTCTCTGACGAAGATCACTAATCCGCAGGTAATCCGGATTGCCGCGTTTTCTGCTATCTTATTTTCTGTTATAGGTAAGATCAGTGCATTGTTGAAATCAATTCCGAGTGCAGTGTTGGGTGGAATTATGCTTTTGCTCTTCGGTACAATAGCCTGTGCGGGTATAGCCAATCTGGTAAATAATTGTATTGACTTGAGTCGTACAAGGAATATTATCATCGTATCTTTAACATTGACTGTCGGTATCGGCGGAGCTGTTTTTACCTGGGGGGAATTTTCTTTATCCGGTATCGGACTGGCAGCTTTGGTAGGCGTACTCCTTAATTTGATTTTGCCGAGAAATGACTGACCGGAAAGAATAAGTTGATTCTACTATAAATTTCAGGCGCGGACGATACAAAAACATTGCATTGTCCGCGCCTTTATGTAAGATTCAGGTTCTATTAGTTATGACAGAAATTTCATAATATCTTCATCTACCGAACTGATACCACCGATTCCGAATTGGTCTATCAACACATTTTTTACGTTCGGAGAAAGGAAAGCGGGGAGGGTAGGACCCAGATGAATGTTTTTCACTCCCAAAGCTAATAAGGCCAGCAATACGATAACGGCTTTCTGTTCATACCAAGCAATGTTATATACAATAGGCAACTTGTTTACATCATCCAAACCGAAGATTTCTTTCAGTTTCAGGGCAATGACGGCTAGTGAATAACTGTCGTTACACTGTCCTGCATCCAGTACACGGGGAATACCGTTGATATCACCTAAAGACAACTTGTTGTATCTGTATTTTGCACATCCGGCTGTCAGGATAACCGTATCGTTCGGAAGTTTCCGGGCAAACTCTGTGTAATATTCACGACTCTTCATACGTCCGTCGCATCCTGCCATGACAAAGAACTTACGAATCGCACCGCTCTTTACAGCTTCTACTACTTTGTCTGCCAAAGCCGTCACTTGCGCATGGGCAAACCCGCCGATAAGAGTACCGTTTTCTATTGCTACCGGTGGCTGGCATTGCTTGGCGTGGGCAATCAGTGCAGAGAAATCTTTTGGTTTTCCGTCCTTACGTTCCGGGATATAATGTGCTCCTTCCAGTCCGCAAGCGCCGGTGACATAGATACGATCCTTGTAGCTGGCGTTGGAACGTGGAGGAACAATGCAGTTGCTTGTAAACAGAATCGGCCCGTTGAAGCTTTCAAACTCCTCCTTTTGTTTCCACCAGGCATTCCCGTAGTTTCCTGCCAGATGTTTGTATTTCTTTAGTTGGGGATAGTAATGGGCCGGAAGCATTTCGCTGTGAGTATAGATGTCTATTCCCGTACCTTCCGTTTGTTCCAGCAGTTCTTCGAGGTCTTTCAGGTCATGCCCGCTGATAAGGATACCCGGATTGTTGCGTACACCGATATTGACTTCGGTAATTTCGGGATTGCCGTAACTGCTTGTATTGGCAGTATCCAGTTGTGCCATGGCAGACACCCCATGTTGACCTGTCTCCAGTGTAAGTTGAACCAGTTCTTCCATAGTTATATCATTGCGGGTCAGTTCAGCTAATGCATGTTGCATGAAGGCGAAGATTTCCGGTGACTGGTAACCCAGGTTATGTGCGTGCTCTACATAGGCTGCCATTCCTTTCAGTCCGTAGTGCACCAGTTCTTTTAACGAACGGATGTCTTCGTCTGGTGTGCGAAGCACCCCCACTGTTTTAGCCTTTTCTTCAAATTCATCTTCATTGCCGTTCCAAAGACATTCGTCGGGAGCGTTTTTGATAGAAACCTTACCGCCCAGTTCTTTTTTCAAGCGTAGTCCTTCCTTTATTTTCCCAATAATGGCTGCTTTGTCAAAGTTGGCATTGGTAATAGTGATAAAGAGAGAATCATAGATAAATTTGTCCGCTTCTTCGGAGGAATGTCCTTCTTTACGCAGGTGTTCGTTGTACACGGCAATTCCACGTATTACAAAGAGTAACAGGTCTTGCAGGTTAGCCACTTCGGATGTTTTACCGCATACTCCTTTTAAGGTACAACCTGTACCCATTGCGGTTTCTTGACATTGATAACAGAACATACTCATAACATTTACGTTTTAATTAGTCTTCTTGATTAATGAACGCAAATGTAGCGCAAAGGTTGCGGGCAGTTCTGTAACTAATGTTACAACAATGAATATTTTTTTGTGGATACCGGCAAACTCTATTGGATAAGCCGGACAAGCTCTTCTTTTTGAAGGATAGTGATCTGTTTCCGGTCGGCAGTGAGTAATCCGTCTTCCTGCATGTGTGCCAATTCGCGTGCCAACGAAGGACGGGATACTCCGAAATAATCACTTAATTCCTGTTGCGATCGGTCGAGGGTGATATGTAACTGTTGTTGCTGCTTATATAGGCGAAGTAAATAAGAAGCAATCTTCTGCCTGATAGTCTTGAAAGACATGAAAAAGAGCTTGTCGGATAAAGTCCGTGCGTAGTTGGCAGAAAGGTTCATATAATTTTCGAAAAACTGCTCGTTCTTGCGGAACAATTCCAGAACACTTGTTTTAGGAATTTCTATAACCTCTGTCGGCTCGTTGGCTGTCACCTCCACCGGATAACGATTTTCTTCGCCGAACAGAAAAAGCGGGGCAATCGCTCTGGGGGCGGCAATATCTTCTACCTTTATTAATCTTCCGGAATAGTCTATCATTTCTCCGCGAACACTGCCTTTGGTTAGAATGACGAGGCGGTTGCATACATCCTCCTGCCGTGCCAGAATTTCCCCTTTCTTATAAGAACGGGTGTGGAAACTTATTTCTTCCAGATTAGCGGATAGTTTTTCCGGAGTTATTCCCCGGAATAACGGATTATTGATAAGTACGGGTATCATAGGCTACTCTGTTATTTGAATTTTAATATGAACTTAGTCTCTTTATCATCCGGAATCAATGTTAGGCTACCACCCGAAAGCCTCATAATCTGGCGGGAGATGCTTAGTCCGATTCCGCTTCCTCTTTCTTTGGTCGTAAAGAAAGGGATGAATATATGTTCCGCAATTTCAGGAGGGATAGCAGGGCCATTGTTTTTTATCTCAATCAGTACTTCTTCCGCGTCGTTGCAGTGAGCCTGTATCGCAATGCGTCCGCCGGGCTGATTGCCGATTGCCTGCACTGCGTTTTTCAGAAGATTGATAACGACTTGTGAAATGAGATTCTCGTCTGCATGGAGGATCAGGTCGGCGGGAATAACCTCTGTATGGAAAGTAATATGATTACACGGATTCTGGTGCCGGGTCAGTTCGACCATTCGTTCGATGAATGCTTTCAAATAAAACAAAGAAGGCTCCGGAGTCGGGATACGTGTGAATTTTCGGTAAGATTCGACAAAAGAAAGCAAGCCTTTGCCGGTGGTACTGATAGTCTGCAAGCCATGGCTGATTTCTTCGTCTTTATCTTTCACCATGGACAAAAGTGTATCACTTAACGAGGTGATAGGAGTGACGGAGTTCATAATTTCATGGGTGAGTACACGAGTTAACCGAATCCATGAATCGATCTCTTTTTCATCCAGTTCGATGTTGATATCATTCAGAGCCAGGATACGCAAATGCTCTTTATGAACATTAATTTCCGAAACACGTATGGATAGATTGACTGTTCCCCGTTCGTTATGAAACATGACTTGTAGTTTATCCCCCGGGCGGCAGTTTTCCATTTTTTCCATGAGTGTAGCGTCTACTTTACTTAACTGGCGGATATGTGTGAATATGTTGAGTCCCAGAAGTCGGAGTGCTTCTTTATTCTTCTGATATACAGCTCCATTGTCATTGAGCACTAATAATCCCGTACTCACGAAGTCGAGTATCAATTCGTAATACTTCTCTTGTTGGGCTGTTTCTGCTTTTACATTGTATAAAATGTGTCCCACCCGGTTGAGTGCCTGATTGATCTGCCTGCTTTCCGGAGTACCGTATTCCTCAGGGAAGTGAAAGGAATTATCATTATTTTCCAATGCATCAATCATAAAAAGTACCTGTTTGACGTGGGTACGGTAAAGTCGGATTTGCCATAATATGCATAGGATTAAAAGGCAAATACAGACTCCAAACCATGTATAAGATTGAAGGATACCGAAACGGACGGTGACTGTACAAACGAGTACTGTCAATACGACTCTGAACCAGTACTGCCGTGTTATATATTGAAGATACCGGTTCATAATCCGAATTTTTTCATCTTGTTATAAAGTGTCTGCCGGGTAATTCCTAACTGGGTGGCTACTGCCGACAAATTTCCGGCACAAGCCTCCAATGCTTTCCGTATCATTTGTTTCTCCATATCTTCTAAAGTGGAAATGTTTCTTTCCGGAGATTCTATTTTCCGGGAAGATAATTGAAGGATCTCAGCAGGAATCAGCGGCTCATCGTTAATGATGACAACTTTCTCAATAACGTGCTCCAGCTCACGGATATTTCCGTACCAAGGATGTATTGACAGTTTTTCTTTTGCCGCAGAACTGAATTTCATCGGCTCTTTGTCGTATTGCTTGCAGAAGCGGATCATGAACCTTTCGGCAAGAGGAATAATATCTTCTTTCCGTTCCCGGAGCGAAGGTATCTCTATATGGATCGTATTGATACGATAGAGTAAATCTTCCCGGAATTCTCCGTTATCTACCATTTCTTGCAAATTACGGTTGGTGGCACAAATCAGGCGGATGTCGATCGGCATCGGGCTATTGTTTCCCACTCGCACGATGCTTCTTCGTTGAATGGCAGTCAGCAGTTTGGCTTGCAGATGATAGGGCAAGTTTCCTATCTCGTCAAGGAATAACGTACTTTTATCTGCGGCTTCGAACTTACCTGTCCGGTCGGTATGCGCATCTGTGAAAGAACCTTTCACATGGCCGAAAAGTTCACTTTCGAATAGTGACTCAGTGATAGCTCCCATATCTACGGCAATCATTTCCTTTTGTCGTCGATTGGAAAGCGCATGGATTTCTCGTGCCAGAATTTCTTTCCCTGTTCCGTTTTCACCTGTAATCAGGATGTTGGCATCTGTAACAACAACCTTCTCAATCAACATTCGGAGTTGTTGCATGGCTTTACTTTCTCCCCAATATATCGGCTGGACACCGGCGGATTCCTTTCTTGCTCCTCCTTTTTTCCCGTTTCTCACAGACTGTGCGGCGGTTTGTAAAGTCTCTACCAGTTTTTGGTTGTTCCAGGGTTTCACGATGAAATCCGTCGCTCCTTCCTTGATTCCCCGGATAGCGAGTTCAATGTCGGCGTATGCAGTAAAGAGTACGATGGGAAGTTCCGGACGTACTTTCTTTATCTCGTGCAACCAGAACAAACCTTCATTACCGGTATTGATTCCCGAAGTGAAGTTCATATCCAACAATATCACTTCCGGCATTTCTTCCTGCATCACAGTGATGAGGGTGACAGGTGAAGAAAGTGTGACGACCTTTGAAAAATAACTTTTCAGCAAGATCTCTACGGCAGTCAGTACTCCTTTGTTGTCGTCTACAATGATGATTGTTCCCGATTTGCTCATATTCGATTAAGTTTATCAGGTACAAACTTACGAAAAAATCTCTGGAAAAGCCGAATGAGAAGGGACAAATAGTAATTCCTTTTTATACCCATGAAGGAAGTGGCCTGTCCGACACAGAAAATCATCTGAAAGAAGCATGTAGCGGAGCTACTACTATATTGAAAGGATTGGCAATACGGGGAACAATAGCACAAAAATCATAGGAACAGGCCAGAAAAACTGTGTTGTCATGGTTAAATAAATATTTGACCTAAATTATCCCAAAATGAGCTAGGGCATTATAAATGCCGTCCTCGTCCACATCGTCTGTAACATAGTCGGCATAGTTCTTGATCAAATCCGATGCGCCGCCCATCGCAATACCGGTTCCTGCCGCACGGAGCATGGGTATATCGTTGCCACCGTCTCCGAATGCCATGCTTTCATCCAAAGAAAAACCTAAATAATCTGCCATATCAGCCATTCCTGAAGCCTTGTTCGTATCGGCAACATTCACATCTGCGAAATACGGATTCCAACGCGAAACAGTCAAGTTGGGAAGTTGCGTCATAATTTCCTTCTCTACATCTTCACCACAATAAATGCAAAGTTGGCGACACTTACACTCATTAAATTCCTTGTCTATGTCCACAACCAGAGGAATCGGATGATTGGTAAGTTCGGAAAGTGCTATAACGGTATCATTTACATAATTGACAAATATTCCTTTATCTACTTCCAATGCCAAAGGGAAACCATATTTTTCTGCAAGATTACGGACTATTCTAAAATCTTCATGACTGATTTGGCGGGAAGTGATTTCAGTGCCGTCACGGAGCAGGCAATGGGAACCGTTCAGTGAGACGACCGCATCATACGGGATGGCGTCCAGTTCGCCAAGGTCTGTCGCCACTCTGCCTGTTGCTATAATAATCTTAATGCCATTGTTATGTACCTGATTTAGGGCATCAATCGTTGTTTGTGGTATTTTATGTGTTTTGAAACTGATTAGAGTTCCGTCCACATCAAGAAAAATCGCTTTAGTCTTCATTTTACGTCCTTTCTTTTTTTATTGTGATACTACAGATTTGGCAGTCAAGAATCAAAATGGTTTGACTGCGTTACCTCGATTTTAGCCTTTCTTTCAAACCTCCTTTGTTTTAGGAGGTTTGAAAAATTTTCCAAATCTACGAAAAATATTTTATAGCCATTGGAACTTTAATCCGAAAGATAAGCTCAAATAATCACGGGGGCGGAGATAACTGTTTTGTACGGCACTAACCAGATAAAGGTCACAAGTACTTATTTCATAGAAAAAAGTAACCGACTTAGCTAAAAATCTGCGTTGCGGGTCAATGTCATAAGTCAGTCGTTGTCCCATATAAATATGAATACGTACTTTGCTCGAAAATCCATAATACCCTTTAGGATAACGGTCCGGTTCGTTTACCCAGAACTGATCTCCGAAGACAGTGTTCAGGTAGAGTCCGCAGGCAAGAGGTTCCGTCGAGAATCCTTTTCCTATATTAATACTCCAGGGCATATAGTTCTGTTTCAGTGTCATTGTCACTTTTGTCTTTTTCGACGAATATTTCGGGATGAATCCGAGCAATATATCTGTTTCCCATTGATTCCGTTTTCCGTAATCCCACCCTGTACCGAAGGAGAGCAATCCCATGTTTCCGGCATATTGGATTTTAGCATGAGTCGGGATAATCCGTTCCCAGTTTTTGCGGAAGCGATGTACCCGATGGTCATAACCGGTTCTCTTTACAGCTTTGGGTATAACGGGTAGCACAGTGTCTGCCTTGATGATAGTAAACAAAGAGTCTCCTGTATGAAAGGCGATAATTGAGTTAGCTTTTACTGCAAAATATAATGAATCGCGCTTGTATGTATTGATAACTGTATCTGTTTTACAAGTAGCTGAACTTGGACAGGTAAAGAATAACAGGATAATTATCAGTCCTGCCCGTCCGATGTATTTAATATTTAACCAGTTCATATTCATATTTCTCCGGGGTTATGGTAAATACCAGGTAAGTACGCTTGTCCATGCTGTCACTGGTAACATAGTGTATGCCGTCATCAAAAATCACATCATCCCGATAGTGATGAGTATGGGCGGCAGTGCAAAACTGAATTCCGGGATATTGTTTGACATAATGCTGGAACATTTTTACTACATTGTCATTGAATACGTCTGTATACGGTCGTGCATGCATACTTATGACTGTTTTGTTAAATTCATCTGTCCTGTTTGTCAGTTCATTTTCCATAAAGGTGAAATCCGGTACAGGTTCTGAGTAATCATATTCCAATGCATTCGTATTGAGACAAACGAATTTCACATCACCGGCAATAAAGGAGAAGTTGGTAGGACCGAATATCGCTTTGTACGTTTCTGCCCCCGTACCCAGACAATCATGGTTTCCTATGAGGGTTACATAGGGAACACTCAATCCGTTCATAATATCCCGTTGCCAAAGAAATTCTTTAGTAACTCCGAAGTCACTCATATCTCCGCCATGAATAACGAAGTCGATATCATTTCTCTTATTGATTGCTTTTACGAAATCCTCCGTTTCATCGTACCACCGTTGTGAGTCGCCCATAGTGACAAAGCGGATTGTCTTTTTACCTTTACAGTCAGCTTCTATTTGTTCAATGTTATGAGCGTTTACATCTGTCTCTCCACTGATACGCACATCATAGGGATGATAGTCGATCATACCACACCCGGTCAGAAGCAGACAGGACAGAAGAGTGAATAAATTCTTGTTTAACATAAATAAAATATTTAGTTATTGAAAACTTGATGCGAAGATAGAGTTTTCAAATGAGATAACGATGATTACTTATGATAAATAGGAAAAAAAGAACAATAAAGAGGCGGAAATATCTACTTTCGATTCTTTATGAGAAAGAACTGAACTATTGATCTTTGTCTAATAATTAGACATCACTGTCTAATTATTAGACAAAAACTATCTGATGTTGAATGGTATAACTAGTTGATAATGAGTAAAAAGATGACTTTGGCATACTTTCTGTTTTTCAAATTGAAGATATAACAAAATAAATTAATGATGAGACACTTTTATTATACGATTCAAACGTTGCTCCATGAACGAGGCGTGAATATTATCAAGATTATCTCAATGACATTGGGGATATTTGTTGGTATCTTATTGTTTTCCTGTGTTGCTTTCCAGTTGAGTTACTATAATTTTTGTCCTCAGTCGGAGCAGTTATATGTCACATATATGGATGGACCTTTTACTTATGGTCCTTTTTCAGCGGCTATGCGTGAGAACTTCCCGAAAGAAGTGGAGGATGCCACCATATTGAGGGACATGGGAACAAATGTTTTTTATAATGGAAATGTTCGCCTAACGGAGTCTACGATATATGCTGACGAACATTTGTTTTCCACATTGGGTTTAAAACTGTTAATCGGTAAGGCAGAAGAACTAACCCGTCCTGATGTTTTATTCATATCCCGTTCGTTGGCGGAAAAAATAAGAGAAGGGAACAGTTTGGAAAGTGTTATAGGCAAGACTTTATCCGTTGACCGCAAAGAGCCGATGAGCATACGTGGTGTCTTTGAAGATATGGGTGAAAACGCAGATATACATTTTGATGTAGTGGTACCGATGAGCAAGTTGTGGAATCTGGCTCGTGGGGGCTGGGGATATGATATCAGTTATATGTCGATTATTCGCTTTCGCGATCCTGCTAAAGATATAAAGGCGGTAGAAGCACGAATACCTGATATGCTTAAGAAATACATGGCTGACTCCTCGAATAAAAAGAAATCTCATCGTTTTTCTTTCCGTCCTTTATTAGAATATCATACGGCAGATCCGACAGTACGGCTTATGATATTAATGATGTCCGTGCTGGGTATTGCAATCTTGTTGATTGCAGCTTTTGATTATGTGCTCATTGCCGTTTCATCTTTAGCCAGGAGGGCAAAGTCTATCGGAGTACACAAATGTTGTGGTGCAACAGATAACAGTATTTTTAGAATGTTTCTGACAGAGACAGCTCTTGTTCTTTTCATTTCAGTATTGCTGACGATGTTGCTCATTTTTCAGTTTCGGGAGTTTGTGGAAGAAATTGCCGGTATACGTTTAAGTTCACTTTTTACGTGGCAGACACTTTGGGTACCGTTGACCGTACTTTTGGTTGTTTTTATCTTGGCAGGCGCCATACCGGCAAGCATATTCGCATCAATTCCTGTAACGCAAGTTTTTCGACGTTATGCAGAACGTAAGACATCTTGGAAACGTCCGTTGTTGTTTATCCAATTTGCCGGTATGACTTTTATTTTAGGTTTTCTTATGGTTGTATTCTGCCAATATCACATGGCGATGAACAAAGATTTGGGATATAATCCCGAACGCGTGGTAATGGGTTGGAAGAAGCTGGGCAGTAACCGGCAAAATGCCAAGAGTTTTTTTATGAATTTGCCTATGGTTGAGGAACATGGGGTAGGTCAGCAGGCCATCTGGAGAAGTTGGTCGGGAGAGGTGTTCAATGTGGGGGAAGGACGGACTATCAAAGGCCGGTTTGAGTGGATCGGAGATGATTTTGTGCCTATGATGAAAATACAGATATTACATGGCAAAAATGTAACATCTCCAAAAGAGGCTTTAGTGAATGAAGAGTTTGTACGTCGGGCCGGATGGACGGATGAGCCGATAGGGAAACAGTTGTCTATATGGGGAAAGGAAGTTACAATCGTTGGCGTAATGAAGAATTTCTCTGTTCAAAGTGTATATCATCCTCAGTATCCGGTATTACTGTTGGGAAGCGGTAGTGATTCTAACCCGGGGCTTCATTACGTACGATTGAAAGAGCCTTTTGATGAGAACCTGAAGAAACTGAATGCATTAATGGCGGAAACTTTTCCAACAGAAGACATTATCTTTTATTCGCTGACTCAAAAGCTGGATGAGCAATATACGGATATTACACGTTTTCGGAATGCAGTACTTTTGGCGTCAATCTCTATTTTCTTTATAGCTTTAATGGGATTGTTGGGATATGTCGGTGACGAGATTCGTTTTTGCAGGAAAGAGATTGCTATCCGAAAAGTGAATGGTGCGGATACTTGTGGCATATTGAAATTGTTTTCCGCAAACGTATTGTGGACAGCCCTTCCGGCGGTGCTTATCGGTGCAGGACTGGCCTATTGGATAGGTATGAAATGGTTGGAACAATTTAGTGAATCCGTCAATCTGAGTATTTGGTTATTTGCCGGAGTCATAGCGTTTGTATTAGTTGTGATACTAGTTTGTGTAATACTTAAAGCATGGGAAGTTGCTAATGAGAATCCGGTGAACAGCATAGCGAATGAATAATTGAAATATAATGAATTTAAAATATAATTGAGAAAAATGATACAAATCGAAAACATCAGTAAAGTATTCCGTACTTCCGAAGTGGAGACGGTTGCATTGAATCATGTAAATCTAGAAGTAAAAGAAGGAGAGTTCGTAGCTATTATGGGACCCTCGGGCTGTGGTAAATCCACTTTGTTGAATATCCTCGGACTTTTGGATAATCCTACCGAAGGCTCCTATCAGTTAATGGGGCAGGAAGTTGCCGGGCTGAAAGAGAAAGAACGTACTCATATGCGTAAGGGTAAGTTAGGTTTTGTATTTCAGAGTTTCAATCTGATAGACGAATTGAATGTTTATGAAAACGTGGAACTTCCGCTTACTTATCTGGGACTAAAATCTTCCGAACGTCGCCGAATGGTAGAAGATATTCTGAAACGGATGAACATCAGCCACCGTGCCAAACACTTCCCGCAACAACTCTCCGGCGGGCAGCAACAACGTGTGGCAATCGCCCGTGCGGTTGTCACCAATCCTAAACTAATTCTTGCCGATGAGCCTACAGGTAACCTTGATTCAAAGAATGGTGCCGAAGTAATGAACCTGCTGACAGAACTGAATAAGGAAGGAACTACAATTATTATGGTGACTCACTCACAGCATGATGCGAGTTTTGCTCATCGCACTGTACATTTGTTCGATGGAAGTATTGTAGCGAGTGTAACAGCCTAAATGAGAAATCGACAATGAGACAAATCTACTATACTTTATGCACATTGTTACGCGAATGCGGGTCGAATATCATAAGAGTAATATCCCTCTCTTTAGGTCTTACCATTGGTGTGCTGCTTTTCTCACAAATAGCCTTTGAACTGAGCTATGAACAATGCTATCCGGAAGCGGAACGTCTGGCTCTTGTGCGGTGTCAGATGACAAATGCCAGTACAGGAGAGACAAGAGGCTGTCTCTTATACACATCTCCGAGCCCACGAGACACTCGCTAATCTCGT
>OWJQ01001223.1_pt1 | contig 12875 bp, 12 predicted proteins | sample 1732711 | NCBI WGS metagenome assembly OWJQ01 (sample SAMN05065745, study PRJEB22554) | human gut metagenome | biome: ENVO:2100002; feature: ENVO:00000062; material: ENVO:00002003 | host: Homo sapiens | place: USA | reverse complement strand
ATCTACACTTATGCGATCGTCGGCAGCGTCAGATGTGTATAAGAGACAGATACCCCTTCGTAAGCGGTAATCCCCGCACCAATAATCAAGTCGGCTTCTTCAATCAGTTTACCGATCTCACTCTCGGAGGATATATAATCCACCTGATACTCTGAATATTTACTTAATAGAATTCCTATCCGTAACCTGGTGCGAGAATTTGCTATTCCGACAACAATGCTGGCTTTTTGTTCTATTAACTGCAATTCGTCACCTCTCAAAGAAGAGGCGGCAGATAATTCATTAGGATTTTTCATATAGCTATTTGGTTTTTGTTGTGTCAAAAGTACAGCATGCATCCGAAAACACAAAAAAAGTCACCCGGACAAAATCAGTGCGCCTGATTTTTCGTAAACACTTACATTTCAATCAAATACAGATTAGCATTCTATTAATGACCCGGACAATTCATTTTTTATTTATCAAAAATCCCTTAAAAACACATTCAAATCTTCTTGTGGAGAAATGCCTAATCGACCTTTCAGCCTTCCTTTTGCTTTGGTAACAGAATCGGAAGAGGTCTGAAAAATACGCGCCAGTTCTTCATTGGTCAGTCCAAATTTAAGAAAGCAACAGATCTCAAGATCATGTTTAGTTAATAAAGGAGTTTTGTCAAGCAACCGGGTAACGTAATTAGAATAGAGTAAATCAAACAGGCTAAACAATTTATAGCGTTCTCCATTAGACAATTTACCTCTTAATGTTCCCTCTTTGATAGCAAGCAGCAGACGAAAAGCGGATATGTACTGTTCAGAAGAGGGTCCGACAGTTAATTCTCCTCCCAGTTCTTTCAACAGTCCCGATAAGGTTTTGTTCTGCATACTTAGAAGTACAATCTTTCCATTCAACTCGCCTACCTTCATTCGATTTTCTTCCAGTATGCGGTTCTCTTCCAGTACTTGATCTTTCAACTCCTGGATTTCTTCCATCTCCTGCTGGTATCGCTTTATCTCCTCTTCATTATCTCTAATCTGGGATTCGATTTCGGCAATCTTCTTCCTGTGATTTTTACTTTTGTAGTAGTAATAACACATATAGAAGGCCACAATCAGGAAAATAACCGTACCGCAAAATATAAAAACTGTACGGTCCACTTTCAGTTGTAGATTATCATTCCGGAGTTTCTCGTTCTCGTACTGCTTTTGCAGTTCTGTTATCAACTCCTGCGAATCGACTTCATCCAATACATTCACGATAGAGTCCGCTTTTTCATGGTAGATAATCGCTTCTTCAAAATTATCAATATCTTTTTCCAGAAAGTATAAATTGTTATATGCGTCAATACGGGTATATTCTTTAGAAGAATTGATACTCATCTTAAAATATTTCCGGGCATTCTCTACATCGCCCATCTGTATATACAAATAGCCGAGAGACATACACTCCACGTATTTCCTTTCTTCATCCGTTTCTTTTTCATAAGCAGCAAGAAAATAGCGTTCTGACTTTTTCAGTTCTCCCATGGAACGGTACAGTATCCCCAACTCATGTAAAATGGAAACTTCAGACGGATATTGCTTTTCCCTGGCTAGTTCTAAAGCGTAAGTATAATAGAAATAGCAGCTATCCCATTTATTCTGAAACAAATAAGCCCGGCCTATATTTTGCCCGGCTCTGACAAGACTCAAAGAATCTTTCAACTCTTCATAGATCGTATATGACTCCCGAAAATTCTTCAACGACTCCTGATACAATTTCTTTTTCCGGTTAATCATCCCTATCTCATCAGTAGCCATTGCAAACATCTTACAACATTGAATATTCCCGAACATTTCTTTTGCCGAAGATAAAAACGTCAAAGCCTCTTCATCTTTGCCCAATTCACGCAGCACTCTTCCATAATAATACTGCGCTTTAGCACGCGTAACAGAGTCACCACGCTCTACAGTATAGTAATTCAGCGCCAGTGCAATCAATGAGTCAGAAGTAAACTTCACATAGTTCTGATCCATCGCCTGCGTCAATAAAAGTGCATAATCCGCCTGCAACTTTCCACGCAATTTTTCAGTATGAGGTATTGACTTTAATAGATACAGAGCTGTATCCGGAAGAGATTCCATGCACATTTCAATCCTCTGGAATGCCGCATCAGGGGCCTCCGAATCTCTATGACAAGAAACCGATAAGACTAAAATAAAAAAGAAAGCGGCGTATACCGAAACAGTAGTCGTTTTCACTTTACTTGAGTTTTGTGCAAAAATACACAAAAAACTCAAGTATTACTTATTTGTTGAAGCATTTTGTTCCAATCGTTGATGTTCTTCTATCAACTTCATGTTTTCTCTTGCTTTAGACAGAAACTCTCTAACCAGCTTATTATCTTTAAAAGAATAAGGAGCATCCTTGATTATATCATCAATCTGCGGAGTCATAATGGGATAGGGCAAAGAGCTGCAGAGCATCATAAACACACTGGGTCCCAGCACATTTTCGTAATTATCGGAGATGAACGTTTTTACATACTGATTCATCGCTTTCATCAGTGAGTCTCCTTCCACCACCAACTGACCGTGAATTTCATCCAGATCGCCTCCATCCAGTACCATACGGGTTTCCTTCTGCTCCAGTTCACCAATGCTTTCTTCCAATTGGTTTCTTTTGCTGATAAACTCGTACAGTGCATTATTTAAAGATGTTCCGACTGCCTTGAGGTCCGTATTGCTAATGGTAACAGTTATCTTCCCACTTTCCAACACAATCGGCATAATGCTTTCTTCATCCATATAAAGTGTCACCATCTGTACGGAATCTATTTTCCCTTTCATTGAGAACAGACCATGCACTACTTCAGCTGAATCCAGCTTCACCCACTCTCCATCACGAAGGGACTTAAGATACAACATCTTTCCATCCAGACTATTCACTGAAGAGGTTCCTTCAATCTTGTACTTACTGGTGCAGGAAGCCAAAAACGGAAGCAAAAGCAAAAAAGGCAAAATTTTATTCACGTTCATCTATTCATTAAATTCTGGGTACAAAGGTACAACTGATTCAGAATTCAAAGAAACATTTTATCAATATTTAAATCTTGTAAGACTCTTTTCTTTAATAATCCTTATAAACATAGGTATAAGGCTATTTTTTTCATTTAGTTTATCTAATTTTGCGGTCATGAAAACATCAACATTTGCCCCTTTTGCCAAACCGCTTTATGTAATGGTAAAGCCTGTAGGTGCCGTATGTAATCTAGCATGCGATTATTGCTACTATTTGGAAAAGGCCAACCTATACAAAGACAATCTGAAACACGTAATGAGCGATGAACTTCTGGAAAAGTTTATCGACGAGTACATTAACTCACAAACCATGCCGCAGGTGCTTTTCACCTGGCACGGAGGAGAAACGCTGATGCGACCGCTCTCCTTCTATAAAAAGGCGATGGAACTACAAAAAAAGTATGCCCGCGGACGAACGATCGACAACTGCATCCAAACCAACGGAACCATGCTCACCGACGAATGGTGCGAGTTCTTCCGTGAAAATAATTGGCTGGTAGGAGTCTCTATCGATGGTCCCCAGGAGTTTCATGACGAGTATCGCAAAAATAAAATGGGAAAACCCTCTTTTGTGAAAGTGATGCAAGGCATCAATCTTTTGAAAAAACATGGGGTGGAATGGAATGCGATGGCGGTTATTAATGACTTCAATGCCGACTATCCACTAGACTTTTATCGTTTCTTCAAAGAAATCGGTTGTCAGTATATCCAGTTCGCTCCTATCGTTGAACGTATTCTCTCACATGAGGACGGTCGTCACCTCGCTTCTCTTGCAGAAAATAAAGCCGGAACCCTTGCCGATTTTTCGATCACTCCGGAGCAATGGGGCAACTTCCTTTGTGCTCTTTTCGACGAATGGGTGAAAGAAGATGTAGGCAAGTACTATGTACAAATATTCGATTCGACTTTGGCGAACTGGATGGGCGAACAGCCTGGTATATGCACAATGGCAAAGACCTGCGGTCATGCCGGCGTGATGGAATTCAACGGAGATGTTTATTCATGCGACCATTTTGTATTTCCCGAATATAAATTAGGCAACATTTATAGTAAAACTCTGGTGGAAATGATGCATAGCGAGCGTCAGCACAATTTCGGGAACATGAAATATCAGTCTCTCCCTACTCAATGCAAGGAATGTGAGTTCCTGTTTGCCTGCAACGGAGAATGCCCGAAAAATCGTTTCAGCCAAACGGCAGAAGGCGAACCGGGATTGAATTACTTATGCAAAGGCTATTACCAGTTCTTTAAGCATGTAGCTCCTTATATGGACTTTATGAAAAACGAACTGATGAATCAACGTCCGCCTGCTAATATCATGGAAGCACTGAAGAACGGAGATTTGAAAATTGAATACTAACCAATCATATATTTTAATTTTATCATTAAATAATGAACAGACTAAGACTTTATCTATTAGCGCTGGCTGCGCTTTTTGTATGTTCCGTTAAAGCGGATGAGGGTATGTGGCTATTGCAACTGATGCAACAGCAACACTCCATAGACATGATGAAAAAACAAGGATTAAAACTGGAAGCACAGGACCTATATAATCCGAATGGAATTTCTCTTAAAGATGCCGTAGGTATATTCGGAGGCGGATGTACCGGAGAAATTATCTCACCCGAAGGTTTGATTCTGACCAATCACCATTGTGGCTACGCCTCCATCCAGCAACATAGTAGTGTTGAGCACGATTATCTGACTGATGGTTTCTGGGCTACTTCCAGAGACAAAGAACTCCCTACTCCGGGATTGCAATTCACATTTATCGAACGTATCGAAGATATTACGGATATTGTCAATGCCAAGATCGCGGCGAAAGAAATCACCGAATCCGAATCATTCAGCAATATATTCCTTCAAAAGCTGGCTCATGATCTTTATTTTAAAAGTGACCTGGCAGACAAAAAGGGAATTGTTCCGCAAGCTCTTCCGTTCTATGCCGGAAATAAATTCTATCTTTTCTATAAGAAAATATATCCGGATGTACGTATGGTAGCCGCTCCACCCTCTTCTATCGGTAAGTTTGGTGGTGAAACAGACAACTGGATGTGGCCGCGTCATACCGGCGACTTTTCCATGTTCCGTATTTATGCAGATGCAAATGGTGAACCGGCAGAATACAGCGAGAGCAACGTCCCACTGAAAACCAAGAAACATTTGTCTATCTCTATCAAAGGATTGAAAGAAGGAGATTATGCAATGATTATGGGATTCCCCGGAAGTACGAGCCGCTACCTGACTGTATCAGAAGTAAAAGAACGTATGGAATCGGAAAACGATCCACGTATCCGTATTCGTGGTGCACGTTTGGCTGTCCTGAAAGAGGTAATGAATGCCAGTGACAAAATCCGTATTCAATATGCTAACAAGTATGCGGGTTCCAGCAACTATTGGAAAAACTCCATCGGCATGAATAAGGCCATCATCGATAATGATGTATTGGGAACAAAAGCTGCACAAGAAGCCAAATTCGCAGAGTTTGCAAAAGCACAAAACAATGCTGAATATGCAGCGGTAGTGAAGAACATTGATGACCTGGTAGCTAAGACAACTCCTCTCAACTATCAGTACACCTGTTTGAGAGAGACTTTCTTCGGAGCTATCGAATTTGGCAATGTGATGTTGACTAAAACACGCGAAGCATTGCTTGAGAAAAACGATTCTGTAATCGAAGCACGCATGAAAGCCTTGGAAAGCACTTACGAAAGCATCCATAACAAAGATTACGATCATGAAGTAGACCGCAAGGTAGCGAAAGCCTTGTTCCCCTTATATGCTGAAATGATTCCGGCAAACCAACGTCCTTCTATTTATAAGGTTATTGAGCAGAAATATAAAGGCGATTATAACAAATTCGTTGATGATATGTATGACAACTCTATTTTTGCCAACCGGGCAAACTTCGAGAAGTTTACAAAGAAGCCTTCAGTGAAAGCGATTGACAATGATCTGGCACTGCAATACTGCCAGTCTAAATACGACTTGATGGATACACTGGCTTCCCAGCTCAAGGATATGGATCGGGAACTAGCTTTGCTGCACAAAACTTATATCCGTGGTCTAGGTGAAATGAAGTTGCCTGTACCTTCTTATCCGGATGCAAACTTTACCATTCGTCTGACCTATGGTAACGTGAAACCTTATGATCCGAAAGACGGCGTACACTACAACTACTATACGACCACTAAAGGTATTCTTGAAAAAGAAAATCCGGAAGACCGTGAATTCGTTGTACCTGCCAAACTGAAAGAACTGATTGAAAAGAAAGATTATGGCCGTTATGCTTTGCCAAATGGTGATATGCCTGTCTGCTTCCTGTCGACCAACGACATCACCGGTGGTAACTCCGGCAGCCCGGTACTGAATGAAAACGGAGAACTGATCGGTTGTGCTTTTGATGGCAACTGGGAATCATTAAGCGGTGACATCAATTTCGACAACAACCTGCAACGTTGTATTAACCTGGATATCCGTTATGTCCTGTTCATTCTGGAAAAGTTAGGAAACTGCGGACACCTAATCAATGAAATGACAATCGTAGAATAAATGAGAAAACAAATCCTATTTGTCCTATTTTCACTGGCAACTCTTAGCATCCACGCTGACGAAGGCATGTGGATGCTAACCGATCTGAAAGCACAGAACGCTGTTGCCATGCACGAACTTGGTCTCGAAATTCCGATAGAGGAAGTATACAACGCAAATGGCCTTTCTCTAAAAGACGCTGTTGTACACTTCGGAGGAGGATGTACGGGAGAAGTTATCTCTTCCGAAGGACTGGTACTGACTAACCATCACTGTGGTTATGGAGCTATCCAGCAACATAGTAATGTAGAACATGACTATCTGACAGATGGTTTCTGGGCTATGAACCGTGATGCGGAACTCCCTACTCCGGGATTGACCGTCACTTTTATCGACCGGATTCTCGATGTGACGGATTACGTCAACGAACAACTGAAAAAAGATCCGGACCCGGATGGTGTTAATTATCTATCTCCAAGTTATCTTGGCAACGTAGCAGAACGTTTTGCCAAAGCCGAGAATATAGAAATAACTCCTGCAACAAAGTTGGAGCTCAAGGCTTTTTATGGAGGAAACAAATATTATCTGTTCATCAAAACAGTATACAGTGATATTCGTATGGTAGGGGCTCCTCCTTCTTCCATCGGTAAATTCGGAGCTGATACCGACAACTGGATGTGGCCTCGTCACACAGGCGACTTTTCTCTCTTCCGTATTTACGCGGACAAGAATGGAAAACCGGCAGAATATTCTAAAGACAACGTTCCTCTGCAAGTGAAAAAACATCTGAAGATCAGCCTCGCCGGAGTTCAGGAAGGAGATTTCACCTTTGTCATGGGATTCCCCGGACGTAACTGGCGGTATATGATTGCCGACGAAGTGGAAGAACGGATGCAAACGACCAATTTCATGCGCCAGCATGTACGCGGAGCCCGTCAGAAAGTACTTATGGAGCAAATGCTGAAAGATCCGGCAGTGCGTATTCATTATGCAAGCAAATATGCTTCTTCGGCCAATTATTGGAAAAATGCAATCGGCATGAATGAAGGACTGATACGCCTCAATGTACTGGATACCAAACGTGCACAGCAAGAAGAACTATTAGCCCGCGGCCGTGAGAAGGGAGATGATTCGTATCAGAAAGCCTTTGATGAGATTCGCTCTATTGTATCTCACCGACGCGATGCGCTATATCATCAGCAGGCTATCAATGAAGCATTGGTCACCGCCCTTGATTTTATGCGTATCCCTTCCACGACAGAATTGGTTACCGCTCTGAAATCGAAAGATAAAGAGCAGATAAAAGAAGCAAAACTAAAACTGAAGAAAGAAGGTGATAAGTATTTTGCTTCTGTCCCTTTCCCCGACGTGGAACGGATGGTAGCGAAAGAAATGCTGAAGACTTATGCCAACTACATTCCTGCAGAACAACGAATCAACATCTTCGAAATCATCAATTCTCGTTTCAAGGGAAGTATTGACGCCTTCGTTGATGCCTGTTTCGAACATTCCATTTTCGGCAATCCTAAAAACTTTGAGAAGTTTATCAAGAAACCAAGTTTGTATAAAATAGGATATGACTGGATGGTATTATTCAAATATTCTGTTACCGACGGAATTCTGAAAACAGCCATTGCCATGAAAGAAGCCAATCAGAACTATGACGCAGCTCATAAAGTATGGGTGAAAGGCATGATGGACATGAGACGGGAAAAAGGAACGCCGATTTATCCGGATGCGAACTCTACTTTACGATTGACATACGGCCAGGTGCTTTCTTATGAACCGGCTGACGGTGTGGTATATGATGCTCATACCACCCTCAAAGGTGTGATGGAAAAAGAAGATCAGGGAAACTGGGAATTCGTAGTGCCTCAAAAGCTAAAAGAGTTATATAAATCCCAGGATTATGGACGTTATGGCAAAAACGGTGAAATGCCTGTCTGCTTTATCGTAAACACCGACAATACAGGAGGAAACTCCGGCAGTCCGGTATTTAACAGCAAAGGTCAGTTGGTTGGAACTGCTTTCGACCGCAACTTTGAAGGCTTAACAGGAGACATCGCTTTCCGTCCTTCATCGCAGCGAGCCGCTTGCGTTGACATCCGCTATACCTTGTTTATCATCGATAAATACGCAGGAGCCTCTCATATCATCGACGAACTTAGCATTGAGTAAGTTGAGAGTTGAGAATTAAAAATTGAGAAATAAAAGTTATGCCATCTGGCATTATATTTCTCAATTTTTAATTCTCTATTTTCAATTTATATAAACTCTTCCACCATATACATCTCGTCAATCATCTCATTCATTATATTCTGTAAATTCTGAACTGCTTCTTCAGGAGATTCCCCATAAGCATTACATTGCATATTTACAGTCAACCAGGCATAATAGCCACCATCTGATGCGCGTTCAAGCACATAATCCGTTCTGTTTAGTTTCATATTGGTAAATAATTAGTGAATGTTGGTATTGAAGTTATTTCTGAATGTGAAGCTGCCAGTTTCTCCAGTTCACGGATCATCCGACGTTCACAGCTACGAACCCAATAAACGAAATGACGGTTCGGAGTATATTCTCCTGCAAAACGAAGCAACGGCTGCAAATCAAAAAAATCACTGATTATTCCTGCCCCCGCTTTCATTGCATCATAGGCATTGCAGTCTTGTTCAATATGTGCCGGAACCATTAATACAGGTTTTCCAAGATACATTGCTTCGCAAATAGACTCGAAGCCTGCCGTACTGGCATAAGCCTTACAACCCGCCATAGCATTAAGAAACTTCACATCATCTATTTGATGGAAACTCAATGTTTCGTCAATCCGTGTCACCTCTTCAGCATCCGATCTATCCCAGAAAAAAGTTAAAGGAACTTCCGGATGTTTCGCATGAAAACTCTCCACGCTATCAGCAAACCCGGAATTAACCATATATCCATGAATATAATCACCCTTTTCCGGACGGATAGCGGTCACTTCCTGACGAATCAATGGAGGAACGGTCACTATTTGATTCATATCATCCTGTTCCATTTCCAGGAAAGACAAAGCCAGTTTCTTCGAAGATCTTAGAGCGGTCATCCGGGTAAAGAAACGCAGCATCCATAACTGGCACGAATTTTTATCCGGAAACTCGAAATCACGATGTAAAAACAGATACTGATGCCCAACACAAATATACGGAACGGAGGGACGGAAGAGTGCATAGGTAAGTCCGGTTAAAAGCTCGTAGAAGTTGATGACAACTTCCGCCCCTGTCTCCCTGATCCGCTGATTTATATAATACATGCTACGAAGATACTCCGGTAATCTTAATAAATTGTATGCAAAGCTTTTCGTCAGGTTCGCCCGTTTATTATCTGCCGTAGGCAGAAAGTTCGGACTAATGAATCGCTTCACCGGTGCATGAATACTCCGATTGAAAAATCCCGGCAAAGTACGTGTCGAGCTTTTCCCGACTAAGACTTCCACTACTTCATGCCCATTGCGCAATAACATTTCTTCGAGAGTGATTGCCTGTGTAAAATGCCCTCTCCCCTCACCTTGAACAATAAATAAAAATTTCATAGTTCCATTATTTTTAGATACGCAAAGTTCCCTCTTTCACATTACAAGATGATGACTCTATGATTACTATTTCATGAACAAAATCAGCTTTTTCTCGTTATATAATAAAATAGAAATTATATTTGCGGTCTTCAAAGACTGCTTTTTAACTCTAAGAAAGAAAAGATTATGGAAAAATTTGAAGATTTAATACAGTCACCAGTGCCCGTTTTAGTTGATTTCTTTGCAGAATGGTGTGGACCTTGCAAAGCAATGAAACCGGTTTTAGAAGAACTAAAACTTATTGTGGGGGATAAAGCACGTATTGCAAAGATAGACGTTGACCAGCATGAAGACCTGGCTACTAAATATCGCATACAAGCTGTACCGACCTTTATACTGTTCAAGAATGGAGAGGCTGTCTGGAGACATTCCGGCGTAATCCATAGTAGCGAACTGCAAGGGGTTATCGAGAAGCATTATACATAAAAAGATAATAATAACGAATGAAGAAAGTATTAGTAATGGTAGCCCTCGTCATGGCAAGCGTAATTGTATACGCATTCAATGACAGTAGGGAAACTAATCAAGGTAAAAAAGAGGTAACAGGTAACGGTGAAGTCGTCGTAATGGACAAAGAAATGTTTCTGAAAGACGTCTTCGATTATGAGAAATCAAAGGAGTGGAATTATAAAGGTAATAAGCCCGCCATCATCGACTTATATGCAGATTGGTGCGGACCATGTCGCCAAACAGCTCCTATCATGAAAGAATTGGCAAAGGAATATGCCGGAAAAATTGTCATCTACAAAGTCAATGTAGATAAACAAAAAGAACTGGCAGCTTTATTTAATGCAACAAGTATTCCATTGTTTGTATTCATTCCCATGAAAGGAGATCCACAGCTTTTCCGTGGAGCTGCTGACAAGGCAACTTACAAAAAAGCGATTGATGAATTTCTCTTGAAGTAAAGAAGAAAATATAGTGACGCTATCCGGTCGGGATAGTAACGCTATAATAGGAAAAGAGTGACGGTATCCTTGCGGGATACCGTCACTCTTTTGTATATCTTGCCAATCCTTATTTGAAGTATCCCACAGGATGATTCATCATTGGCATTTGGCTATCTTTCAATTTCAAAACTTTCTTCAATTGTTCATTGTCCATCGAAGCGCGTGGCACTGTTGCTATGTTAGCAGCGGAACAGAATATTGAAATATTTTGAGAAACGATGCCGGAATCCATAGCCCCCATCAACTGGCTGCGTGCACTCTTCGCATCTCCAAATCTGGAAAGATCACTGATTAACACCAAGGACACCGGAGCTGTTTTCACAAATGCCTGTCCACCGGCTACTGCTCCACGATGATCTCCTTCAGCAACCAGAGTCAACTGATGATTTTTAGCATCATACAGATAACTTCCTTCAGGTAATACTACATATACATCCACATCCTGCTTATTCAACGCCGACGGAGCTGTTCTCATTCCGGATTCCTTACGGTTTATCCCATTAGCAGCCCATAACAAATCAGACAGATCCGACAGACTCAATGATTTAGAAGCATACTCGCGGGTTGAATGTCGTTCAGACAATGCCTTCATCACCGCATCGGTACGGTTTAAATTAGGCTTCGGCAATTTAATCACTTTATCAGCAGCAAAAGCAGCCACCGAAAGCATTAAACAAACTAACAATAGTTGTACTTTTCTCATAACTGTGGTATTTAAAAATTGATAGACAAATATAAATAAAAAAGGTCTGTATTCGTTGCGGAATACAGACCTTTTAAGAGTTTATTAGGCTTAATTATTTCTTATCACCGAAATAACGGTTGTATAATCCTTCAAAACCTTTACCGTGACGAGCTTCGTCTTTACACATTTCGTGTACAGTGTCATGGATAGCATCCAGATTCAGAGCTTTAGCACGAGTTGCGATACGTTTTTTGTCCTCGCATGCACCTTGTTCAGCATCTTTACGTTTCTGCAGGTTCGTTTTAGTATCCCATACGCAGTCGCCCAACAATTCTGCAAACTTAGCAGCATGTTCAGCTTCTTCCCAAGCGTAACGTTTGAAAGCTTCAGCTACTTCAGGATAACCTTCGCGGTCTGCCTGACGACTCATAGCCAAATACATTCCAACCTCAGTACATTCGCCCATGAAGTGATTGTTCAGGTCCTTAATCATTTCTTCGTCGCAACCTTTTGCAACACCGATAACGTGCTCATCAGCAAAAGTCAATGCGCCACCTTCTACTTCAACAACTTCTACAAACTTGCTGGCAGGAGCTTTACACAAAGGACATTTCTCAGGAGCTGCGTCACCTTCATAAACGTAACCGCAAACAGTACATCTAAATTTTTTCATTTTCTTCTCAATTTTAAATTAATTAGTCAATACGTGTTTCTTTATCTTTACTTAAGCAATTCTTGCAAATACCTTTATAATAATAATGAACTTCTGATACCTGGTGACCATCCATGTCTATATTCTCCACTTTCTTTATGGCTTCCGGGCATTTCAGATCATAAATGTGTCCACAACGCTTGCACAAAAAATGAGAATGTACGGAAGTATCTGCGTCAAAGTTCGTATTCTTCTCATCAATTGTAAGCATCAAGGCTGCTCCTTGCTCCGAAAACAATTTCAATGTATTATAAACCGTAGTTTTTGAAAGTGTCGGCATCGAGGGAGATAGTGCAGTATATATACTGTCTCTTATACACATCTCCGAGCCCACGAGACACTCGCTAAT
>OWJQ01001220.1_pt1 | contig 12895 bp, 8 predicted proteins | sample 1732711 | NCBI WGS metagenome assembly OWJQ01 (sample SAMN05065745, study PRJEB22554) | human gut metagenome | biome: ENVO:2100002; feature: ENVO:00000062; material: ENVO:00002003 | host: Homo sapiens | place: USA | reverse complement strand
TACGAGATTAGCGAGTGTCTCGTGGGCTCGGAGATGTGTATAAGAGACAGGCGGTTGATGTACCGCATCCGGGAGAGGTAGGCGAAAAACGGGTACTGGTCTGACATGGTCATCCCTCCTGCGAAAGCAAACTATTCTACCACAGAAGCGGCCGGTTTGTAAACCGTCGAAAAAGGAGGGCGGCCCAGGGCCGCCCTCCTTATCTTATATTACTGGGTCTGCTTGACCTCAAAGGCGGCGACACTCTGCTCAAAGGCGGAGCGATCGGCGTCGGAGCCGTGGACCTCCACCTTCACCGGGTGGGAGAGATCCAAGGAGAACAGGCCCATGATGGATTTGGCGTCGATGACGTATCGGCCGGAGAGCACGTCCACCTCGCAGGGGCAGCAGGTGGCCGCGTTGACAAACTGGCGTACATCCTCGATGGAGGACAGCGATACGAAGAACTCAGACATGAAAGGGCACCTCCTAAATGACTGTATACAAACGGTGGGGCTTTGCTTTATAATTAGGGTATCCCCATTATAGACAGGAACGGGGAAAAAATTCAATGGGAAAGCCGCGGTAAACCGGAAATTCTGTTTTTTTCACAAAGAGCCGCGGCCATATGCGAGGAAAAGACATGCGAGTTGCTATCTACACCTTGGGCTGCAAGGTCAACCAATACGAGACGCAGGCGATGGAGGCCGAGCTCACCCGCCGGGGCCACGCCCTGGTTCCATTTGACGGGGCGGCGGACGCCTATGTGATCAACACCTGCACCGTCACGGCGGTGAGCGACAAGAAATCCCGCCAGATGATCCGGCAGGCCCGCAAGCGCTCCCCCCACGCGGTGGTGGCGGTGTGCGGCTGCTACGCCCAGACCGATCCGGAGGCGGTGGAGGCCCTGGGGGTGGATCTGGTCATGGGCACGGCCGACCGCATGGGCTTTCTGGACGCACTGGAGGCCCTCAGCCCCGACGGCGGACACCCGGTGGTGAGGGTGGACGACGCCCTGCGCCGCCGCCAGTATGAGCATCTGCCCGCCGGCGGCCTGGAGGGGCGCACCCGGGCCATGCTCAAGGTGGAGGACGGCTGCGTCAACTTCTGCACCTACTGTATTATCCCCTACGCCCGGGGGCCGATCCGCTCCCTTCCCTTGGGGGAGGCCGCCTGTGAGGCAAAGCGCCTTGCCGGGGCGGGCTACCGGGAGCTGGTGCTCACCGGCATCGAAATCTCCTCCTGGGGACACGATCTCAAAAATGGGCAGGGCCTGATCGACCTTGTGGAGGCGGTGTGCGCCGCCGCGCCGGAGTGCCGGGTGCGGCTGGGCTCCCTGGAACCCCGCACCGTCACGGAGGACTTCTGCCGCCGGGCCGCCGCCCTGCCCAACCTGTGCCCCCATTTCCACCTCTCCATGCAGAGCGGCTGCGACGCCACGTTGAAGCGGATGAACCGGAAATATGATTCCGAACGGTATTATGAGAGCGTGAAATTACTCCGGGAACACTTTGACCGCCCCGGCATCACCACCGATCTCATTGTGGGCTTCCCCGGCGAGACGGAGGAGGAGTTTGACCAGACCCTGGACTTTGTACGCCGGTGCGCCTTCTCCGCCATGCACATCTTCCCCTACTCCCGCCGTACCGGCACCCCGGCGGCCACTCTGCCCGGCCAGGTGCCCAAGGCGGAGAAGGAGGCGCGGGCCCGCCGGGCGGCGGCGGTGGCGGAGGAGCTGCGGGCGGCCTGGCTGGAGCGCTGGGTGGGGGAGACCCTGACCGTGCTCTTTGAGGAGGAGAAGGAGGGCCTCTGGCGTGGCCACGCCCCCAATTACACGGAGGTCTTTGCCCCGGGCGAGGGACTACACAATGTTATAAAAGAGGTAAAAATAACGAGAATTCATCAGGACGGACTGAACGGAAGCATAACGAAGTGATAAGCGAATTCCGCTGCTATGCCGGGACGGATAGAAATAGCGGGAAGAGAACTATAAAGAGAGACCATAAGTTAGACAATGATGGGAGATGCGGCTGTAATGATGAGAACGAAGATCATATCACTATTTAATCACAAAGGCGGCGTTAGTAAGACGACTACTACGTTCCACTTAGGATGGATGCTGGCGATCCTAGGGAAGCGGGTGATGATCGTAGATACTGACCCGCAGTGCAACTTAACCGGAATGTGTATCTCAAATACGCACAATGTGGAGATTGAAGAGCTATATCAATCCGGAGTTTCGAATATTAGATCTATCTTGTCACCCGTATTTGACGGGAAGCCGGAACCGTTGAGCGCGGCGAACTGCTATACATTTAGGGAGATACCGAACCTGTTCCTACTCCCAGGACATATTGCATTTTCGGAGTATGACGCTACATATAACATCGCAGAAAATCTGACGGGCAGTTTGGCGGTGTTTCAAAACGTGCCAGGTGCGCTGCGCTATATGCTTGAGATTACAGCAGAGAAATATAAACTGGATTATATTTTGCTTGACATGAGTCCCAGTATATCTGCTACGAACGCAAATATCTTGATGCAAAGCGACTACTTTTTCATTCCGTGCGCACCAGACTATTTTTGCTATATGGCGATAGAGTCGTTAAGCGATACATTTCCAAAGTGGAGACAGGCCTATCAGAAAATGGCTCAGTTGGATGCATTCAAAAAGGCCACTTATAAAATGAAGACGACCCCTCCCACGTTTATTGGAACCATTCAACAACGTTATCGGCCTAGAAACGGGCTGCCGGCAAAAGCGTTTGCAGAATGGATCGACAACATTAATCGTCTGGTTTGTGAAAGTCTGGTTCCATCCCTAAAAGCCTGTGGAATGTGCGTCGCAGAGGAAAAGACGGAGTGCTTTTTAGAGCCTTATAACCTGGCTAACATCTCGGATTTTAATAGCCTGATTGCACAGGCTCAGGAACATAGAGTGCCGGTGTTTTTGTTAACGAAAGAACAGGTGGGAAAGACAGGACGAGTATGGGATAATATGGAGAAAAGCAGAGACGAGTTCCATAGCACGTTTAAAACGCTGGCAAAACGTATCGTCCAGATCACAGAATAATCAGAAAATCAGAGGGAAATAGGAGGAACGATATGAGCCGCGCGGACGAGCTGTTCATTGAAAATTGCAAGGAGATTCTGGCCCACGGGGTGTGGGACACGGAGCAGGAGGTGCGCCCCCGGTGGGCTGACGGCGCCCCCGCCCACACGGTGAAGAAATTCGGTATCGTCAACCGCTACGATCTGCGGGCGGAATTCCCGGTGCAGACCATCCGCAAAATGGCCTTCAAGAGCGCGGTGGACGAGCTTTTGTGGATCTGGCAGAAGAAGTCCAGCAACATCCGCGACCTGTCCAGCCACATCTGGGACGCCTGGGCGGACGAGAGCGGCTCCATCGGCAAGGCCTACGGCTACCAGTTGGGAGTCAAGCACCGCTACCCCGAGGGGGAGTTTGACCAGGTGGACCGGGTGCTCTACGATCTCAAGCACAACCCGGCCTCCCGGCGGATTCTGACCAGTCTCTACAACCACCACGATCTGAGCGAGATGGCCCTCTACCCCTGCGCCTGGTCGGTCACCTTCAACGTGTCGGGGCGCACCCTCAACGCCGTGCTCAACCAGCGCAGCCAGGACATGCTCACCGCCAACGGCTGGAACGTGATGCAGTACGCCGTGCTGGTGCACTTCCTGGCCCGGGCGTCGGGGCTGGAGGCGGGGGAGCTGGTGCACGTCATCGCCGACGCCCACATCTATGACCGCCATGTGCCGGTGGTGGAGGAGCTCATCGCCCGGACGCCCTACGAGGCCCCAAGGCTGTGGCTGGATCCGGCGGTTACCGACTTCTACACCTTCACGAAGGACAGCGTCCGCCTGGAGGGCTACCGCTTCCACCCGCTGGAGCAGCCCATCCCCGTGGCGGTATAAGGAGGGAGCCCGATGAATTTGATCGCGGCGGTGGACTTGAACTGGGCCATCGGCAGGGGCGGGGATCAGCTCTGCTACATCCCGGCCGATTTGAAGCGCTTTCAGGCCCTCACCACCGGCCACCCGGTGATCCTGGGCCGCAAGACCCTGGCCACCTTCCCCGGCGGGCGGCCCCTGAAAAACCGGCGGAACCTGATCCTGTCCCGCGACCCATCTTTCGCCCCCGAAGGGGCCGAGGTGTTCCGGTCGCTGGAGGCCCTGCGGGCGGCCGCCCCGGCAGATTCCTTCGTCATCGGGGGGGAGAGCGTCTACGCGGCCCTGCTGGACTGGTGCGACACGGCCTACATCACCAAAATCGGCCGGGCGTGGGAGGGGGCGGACGCCTTTTTCCCAGATTTGGACGCCGGCCCGGACTGGGAGATGGCCGAGGAGGAGGAGCCCCAGGAGCACGCGGGCATCCCCTTCCGCTATGTGACCTACCGGAGGAGGAAGCCCCATGTATGTGGATGAAATTCGGGCCTATACGCCCCAAAATGAGCAGGAGGCGGCGGATCAGCGGCTGATTCTGGAGTACATCCGCCTGTTTCCGGACAACATTCTCACCCGGGACAACGAAATCGCCCACCTGTCCAGCTCCGGCTTTGTGGTCAATGCAGACGGCACCCGGGTGCTCATGGCCCACCACAATATTTACAGGGTGTGGGCCTGGACGGGCGGCCATGCGGACGGGGAGGGCGACCTGCTCTCCGTGGCCCTGCGGGAGGCCCGGGAGGAGACGGGGGTGGAGCATATCCGTCCCCTCAGCCCCGCCATCGCCTCCCTGGACATTCTGCCCGTATGGGGCCACGTGAAGCGCGGGAAGTGGGTGCCCTCCCATCAGCATCTCAATGTATCCTACCTGCTGGTGGCCGACGAGCGCGACGCCCTCCAGATCCGGGAGGGGGAGAACAGCCGGGTGGGCTGGCTTCCGGCGGAGCGCCTGCTGGAGTACACCAACGAGTGGCAGATGGACGGCGTGTACGCCAAGCTGCTGGCCCGGGCGAGGGAGCTGCTGCGGAACGCATAAGTGGATTGCGTGGACGTGCCCTCTTGAAAATATTGGGACAATGTGATACAGTAAGGATGCCAAGTGTGCCGGCACACTTCTGTCTTTTGCTAGCAAAAGACAGTAACAACTGACAGCAGTGGAGCCGGGGCGCAATTTTGCAAAAGGAGGAACAACATGAAACGGGCAAAAAAAGGATTGGCGGCGCTACTGTCTGTGTGTATGCTGCTGAGTATTCTTCCTGCGACTGTCTTTGCGGAAGAGACTCCGGCAGCGGACACGCTGGAGGAAGCGGCACAGCCGACGACGGTGGAAAAGACACTGGCAGAAATGTTTGCGGACGCGCAGGATGGCGAGACCCTGAGGCTGGAACAGGACGTGACGGTTACGGGGCAGGAGGATGCCGACTATAAAAACAGCGGCACCGTTACCCTGGATTTGAACGGCCATACAATTATAGGTGATAACAAGAATATTGCCCTGAGAGCGATAGGAACCGAGGCGGGCAAAGGCACTTTAAAGATCACCAATGGTACAATTAAGGCAAATAGTGGAACCTATTGTACCGTAAGTGCTAAAGATGCTGCCCTGGAACTGAGTGATATGCGGCTTGAAAATAGCACTGCCTATGGCTGTAGCGTCAAAGCATTTGCAGGCGGTACTATTGATTTAAAGAAGGTTTGCTCTACCTCCCAGACAGGAGGAGGTGTAGAGGCAGCCGGCGGTACAGTGAATATATACGATAGTACCTTTACACAGACCGGGTATTATGACCATAATAGCGTCAACCTGGCGGTCAGCGGTGGAACTGGCACGGTCAATGTGTATGGCGGCAGCTTTACCAGTGAGAACTATGGGCTTTACATTTTTAGTTCCGGTGGGACAATCAACGTATACGATGGCACATTTAAGGCAGGAGAAGAGAAAGCGGTAGTAAAGGCTGATCTGGACTTAAATAGCTATCCGACTGCAACGGCGAATATCAATATCTATGGCGGCGACTTCACCGGGAAGATTGACATTGCCGATAAAGAAGAGGTTCATGTGGAGATCACTGGCGGCACCTTTGCAGACACTGGCCTGACAAAGGAAGCGTTTTCTGCCTATACCGCAGAGGGAACAGTGGTAACCGAAGGCCCAGACGGTACGTTTACCGTAAACGAACTGGATGAAACAAATGGTGTGGCCGAGGTGGGCGGTAGGTACTACGCCAGCCTCCAGAAGGCGGTCGACAACGCCGGGAAGGACGAGACGGTTACTCTGCTCCAGGATACGGCGGAGGATATCGTAATCCCCGAGGGAGCGGAGCTGACCCTCAATCTGAACGGAAAGACCTTGGCCAACCACGAGGACCACACGATTACCAACAAGGGCACTCTGACCATCACCGGCGACGGCACGGTGGACAACGTGACCCACGCCAGAGCGGCAATCCAGAATGAGCCCGGCGGCAATGTGGTGCTCAACGGAGGCGCGTATACCCGCAGTAAAGAGAACGGACAGAGTGCCGAAGCCAGCGGCGGGAATTCCTATTACAACATCGTCAACCACGGCACCATGAAGATCAATAGTGGAGTTTCCGTCAAGCAGAACGGCCAGTTCTCCAGCCTGATTGAGAACGGCTGGTATGACGGAAGACAGAATACGGACAAGGAAAACTCCGTTCTGACCATCAACGGCGGCACCTTCTCCGGCGGCCTGAACACGATCAAGAACGACGACTATGGCGAGCTGGTCATCAATGACGGCACCTTTACCAGCATGGCCCAGGCAGCGTTCCTGAACTGGAATGTGGCCACTGTCAACGGCGGTACCTTCGATGCGGCGGGCGCCTCCAACGGCGTCATTCTGAACGGCTATATCGACGACACCATGGATCAGGGCAAGCTGACCATCAACGGCGGTACCTTCAACGCCGGGGAAAAGACGGTAATCACCACAATGGGCGGTGGAACCCACAGCGGCGATATTGAGATCACCGGCGGCACGCTGAACGGCTCCATTGTCCTCACGGACAGCAGCGGGGGCGCCCGGCTGACCATTACCCAGAAGGCCAAGGTTAACGGAAACGTGACCAACAGCGGCAAGGCGGATGTGGCCATCACCAACGGCGCCACCGTGAGCGGCCAGGTGTCCAACAACAGCGACGGCGGCACCATGAGCGTGGTCAACAGCACCATCGGCAGCGTGCCCGAGGGCACCACCGCAGAAACGATCGTCATTGTCAACAGCACTGTGGATGGAACTCTGACCACGAATACTGCCGAAAATGCGGCGGTGATGGTGGGCGGCAAGACCCATGAGACCTTGGGTGCGGCGATCACAGCAGCCAAAGCCGGGGACACCATCTACGTCCTGAAGGACATCCCAGAGGCGGCCGGCATTGCCGTGCCCTCTGATAAGAACTTTACCATTGATTTTGGCGGCTACACCTATACCCTGAAGGACCCGGGAGCGGGCTCTGCCGGAACGGAGAGCAATGGATTCCAGTTCCTGAAGGATTCCACCATCACCCTCAAAAACGGCACCGTCCGCATTGCAGAGGGCACGACCTCCATCAAGCGCATCATTCAGAACTATGCAAACCTGACCCTGGAGGATATGCACTTCTTCGCCGAGCATCAGGTAGGCGGCGAGAACCTCGCGCTGAGCTTCAATAACGGAGATATCACATTCAAGGGCGATACGGATATCGTGACCACCAACGACGAAGCCATTGCGTTTGATGTCTGTAAGTATAGTAGCTATCCTTCCACCAATGTTACCTTTGATGAGAGCTACACCGGCACCATCAACGGCAAGATCCTGTATGACAGCGACAACGGGGAAACACACAAGCTGACCATTCAGGGCAACGGCACCTTCGGTGCCATTGAGGCGGCCAGCAGGGCCGCAGAGGCTGCAAAGAAAGGCATCGAGGTTACCAGCGGTCACTTTGCCAAGCCCGTCAACGAGGACTATTTGGCTGACAGCGTCAAGGCCCAGTTGGAGAGCGCCTCCAACCCCGAGGCTCCCTACAGCTACTATCCCAGCCTAGAGGCCGCCCAGGCCGCTGCCCAGCCGGGCGACACCATTACCGAGGTAAACGCCACGACTGGCAAGACGAAGCACACCGTTACCCTGGACTATGCCGACGGAGAGACGGCGAACAGCCTTTATACGGTCGCTGAGGGGACCGAGCTCACCCTGCCCACTCCCAGCCGCTCCGGCTACACCTTTGAGGGCTGGTATGACGGCAGCAGCCGGGTGAGCAGCCCCTACAAAGTGATGAAGGATGTTACCCTGACTGCGGAGTGGGACTACAACGGCGGCAGCTCCTCCTCCGGCTCGACCCGGTACACGGTGAGCGTGGAGGACACGGACAACGGCAGCGTGAAGGTGAGCCCCACCCGCGCCTCCAAGGGGAGCACGGTGACTGTCACCGTGAAGCCCGACGAGGGGTATGAGCTGGACAAGCTGACCGTAACGGACAAGAACGGCGACCGGATCAAGCTGACCGATAAGGGCGACGGCAAGTACACCTTCCAGATGCCCGCCTCCAAGGTCACGGTGGAGGCCGTGTTCACGGCGGTGGAGCCGGAGCCGGAGGGCCTGCCCTTCACCGATGTAACGAGCCGCGACTGGTTCTATGACGCCGTGGCGTATGTGTACGACAAGGGAATGATGGAGGGGACCACGGACACCACCTTCGCCCCCACCATGAACCTGACCCGGAGCATGATCGCCCAGGTGCTCTACAACCTGGAGGAGCGGCCGGAGGCACCCGGCGCGGCGGGCTTCACCGACGTGGCGGCGGGCGCATGGTACGCCGACGCGGTGAACTGGGCGGCGGCCCGCGGTATCGTGAAGGGGTACGACACCGGCGCGTTTGGGCCGGAGGACAGCGTGACCCGGGAGCAGCTTGCGGCGATTCTGTACCGCTATGCCCAGGCGAAGGGCTATGACACCACCCAGGGCGGGATGACCGTGCGGGAGTTCAGCGACTCTGCCAGCATCTCCGACTGGGCGCAGGAGGCCATGGCGTGGGCGGTCAACGCGCAGGTGCTCTCCGGCAAGGGGAACGGCGTCCTGGATCCCCAGGGCACCGCGACCCGCGCCGAGGTGGCCCAGATGCTGATGAACTTCGGCGAGCACGTGGGCTGAACACAGTTCCATTCAAAGAGCAATAAAAAGTCCCCCGGAATCCCAATGGGATTCCGGGGGGCTCTTTTATTGCCTATTCGGCGTTCTCCTTCGGCTCGGAGGGGGCCAGCTTGGTGACGGTGGCCCACTCCACCCGGCGGTCGGTCAGCTCCTCCACCCGGATGTGCAGACCGTACAGCTCCACCTCGGGGTGACTGCCGTCCTCCGGGATCACGTTGAGCTGGGCAAAGACAAGGCCGCCCAGAGTCTCGGACTCCTCGTCCTCGGGAAATTCCATGTCCAGGGCCTCCGCCACGTCGTCCAGCTCCGCCGAGCCGGCAATGCGCCAGCGGTTGTCGCCCAGGGCGATGATCTCCTGATCCTCCTGGGGGTCGAACTCGTCGTAGATGTTGCCCACAATCTCCTCCAGCAGATCCTCCATGGTCACGAGGCCGGCGGTGCCGCCGTACTCGTCCACCACGATGGACAGGTGGATCTTCCGGCTCTGCATGTCGCGGAAGAGCTTATCGGTGCGCACCGACTCGGGCACGAAATAGGCCGGGCGCAGCAGCTCCCGCACCGGGCGGGGGGAGGTTTTGCGGGCGTTGAGTAGCCAATCGCGGGTGTTCAGGATGCCGATGATGTCGTCGGCGTCCTCCTCATACACCGGGAAACGGGACAGGCCGGAGGACTCGATGGTCTGCGCGATCTCCTCCGCCGTGTCGTCCACCCACAGCATCACCATGTCGGTGCGGTGGATCATCACGTCCCCGGCGGTCATGTTGTCAAATTCGAAGATGTTCTCGATCATCTCCTTCTCACCGGCCTGGATGGCGCCCTTCTCCTCGCCGATGTCCACCATCATGCGGATGCCCTCCTCCGATACCTCATCGTCCTCCTCGTTGGGGTCGATATGTACCAGACGCAGCACGGCATTTGTGGAGACGGTCAGCAGCCAGATGAGCGGCCGCATGACGGCGGCCAGGAAGGCCACCACCCCGCAGGTGAAGCGGGCCACCTGCTCGCTCTTCTTCATGGCCACCCGCTTGGGCACCAACTCGCCGAAGACCAGCGTGAAGAAGGAGAGGATAATGGTGATCAGGATGACGGACAGGGTGTGCACCGCGGCCTCGGCGGCGGCGGTCAGGGCATACTGGGCGGCGAACCACTGGGACAGGCGGCCGGCCAGGTTGTCGGCGGCGAAGGCGGAGCCCAGAAAGCCCGCCAGGGTGATGCCGATCTGGATGGTGGAGAGAAACCCGGTGGGCTGCTCCACAATACGCAGGAGACGGGCGGCCTTTTTGTCGCCCTCCTCGGCCTGGTGGCGGATCACCGCCTCATTGAGGGAGATGACCGCGATTTCCGTGGCGGCAAAGTATGCGTTGATTGCGATGAGTATGACCTGGAGTAGAAGCTGAGGCCATAAAGGGGGCTGCAAGATGATTCCTCCTCTTTCTGAAACGACAGATTGCATGTGTTCCATGAGTTACAGAACTTAGTATATCATATTTATGAAAAAAATCCATAAGCATGCGGAAAAAAGTTGCGGCGCATGTTATAATAACCTGTACGCGTGAGAGGGGGAAACCGGGATGGAAACCAAAGAACGGACGGAGGGGCGGCTGCGGCGCTTGCTGGAGCAGCCGGGCACCTTCCTGAAATGGGTGCTGTTTGCCGGGGTGATCGGCCTGGCGGCCGGCGGGGTAAGCTCCGCCTTTTACTATGCGCTGAACGCCGTCACAGCCCTGCGGGAGGCCAACCCGTGGCTTCTGTGGCTCCTGCCCCTGGGGGGCGTGGCCATTGTTCTGCTCTACCGGATTTGCGGCATGGAGAAGGACCGGGGCACCAACTTCGTCCTGGTGGCTGTGCGGGAGAACCAGCCCCTGCGCCTGCGCACGGCGCCCCTCATCTTCGCCGCCACGGTGCTCACCCACCTGCTGGGCGGCTCCTCCGGCCGGGAGGGGGCCATCCTCCAGATCGGCGGCTCCCTCTCCTCCAAGATCGGACGGTGGATGCACCTGGACGACAAGGACAGCCGTATCATCACCATGTGCGGCATGTCCGCCGCCTTCTCCGCCCTCTTCGGCACTCCGCTGACCGCCGCCATGTTCGCCATGGAGGTGACCAGTGTGGGCGTGCTCTACTACGCCGCCATCGTGCCCTGCGTCCTCTCCGCCATTATCGGCCTGTGGGTGGCCCAGCTCTGCGGCGTGCCGCCCACCGCCTTCTCCCTCCAGGGGGTGCCCAACCTTACCCCCGTCACCCTTCTCCAGTGCATCGGCATGGGGGTCCTCTTCGCCCTGCTTTCCATCCTGTTCTGCCGGATGATGCACGCCGCCCCCCGGCTGTACGACAAGTACCTCCCCAACCCCGTGGCGCGGGCCGCTGCGGGCGGGGCGCTGGTCATCGCGCTGACCTTCCTGGTGTGGCTGTGGAACCCGGGTACCTACGACTACAACGGGGCGGGCACGGCGGTGATCCACGCCGCCATCGGAGGGGAGGCCCGGCCCGAGGCGTTCCTGCTGAAGATGCTCTTTACCACCATTACCCTGGGGGCGGGCTTCAAGGGGGGCGAGATCGTCCCGGTGTTCTTTACCGGGGCCACCTTCGGATGCACCGCCGCCCCCCTGTTGGGGCTGCACCCCTCCTTTGGAGCGGGGCTGGGCATGGTGTGCGTCTTCTGCGGCGTCACCAACTGCCCCATGACCTCCCTGCTGCTCTCCCTGGAGCTCTTCGCCGGGGACAGCCTGGGCATGTTCACCGGCCAGAGCCTGGGGCTGTTCGCCGTGTGCATCGCCGTGTCCTACATGCTCTCCGGCTATTACGGCCTCTACAGCGAGCAGAAGATCGTCTACAGCAAGCTCCGGCCGGAGTACATCGACAAGAAGGCCAATGACGATGAGTAGGGGGCAGGAGCGTCAGCCTTTTGCAGACAGGCGGCCCAACTCAATTCCCAGCGCCAGGGCATAATAGAAGCAGCCCTCCCGATCCAGGGCCTTTTTCCGGACGCTCATGACTTGCCCGCCATCGCGGATGAGCTGGAGAGCCCGCTTGACTATCTGGCAGGCCGAACCGGTGAGCTGTAGGGCGCGGCATCCCTGACGCGCCGTTTCCCCTTGACAGAGCAAGGAAATCCACATAGAATGAACATCTTCGACAGTATGCGCCCCGCCCGACGACGGCCCAACAACAGCATGGAAGTAGGAAAGGAACCTTGAGCAGCTATGAACATCTTTGATATCATGGGGCCTATTATGGTGGGGCCGGTTCCGTGGGGCGCAAGCGCCCCACGGATTCCTCCGAAATGATTGGGATGCTCGGCGGAAATGAATTCCGCCTGCGCCGAGGTTTTGTCTTTCGCAAAACGCTCGTACGCGCCGAAGGCGCGGGGCGCATACGCGCCCGACGACGGCCCAACAACAGCATAGAAGTAGGAAAGGAACCTTGAGCAGCTATGAATATCTTTGATATCATGGGACCTATTATGGTGGGGCCGTCGTCGTCCCACACGGCGGGGGCGGCAAGGATCGGGTTTCTGACCCGCAGGCTGCTGGGGAGCACGCCCCGGCGGGCGGAGCTGCTGCTCCACGGCTCCTTCGCCGCCACCGGCACGGGCCACGGCACCGACCGGGCGCTGGTGGCCGGCCTGCTGGGGATGCGGCCGGACGACGCCCGGCTCCCCCGCTCCTTCGAGCTGGCGGAGGCGGCGGGGATGGAGCTGACCCTGGGGCGGGCGGCCCTGCGGGGGGCCCACCCCAACACCTGTCTCTTATACACATCTCCGAGCCCACGAGACACTCGCTACTCTCGTAT
>OWJQ01001210.1_pt1 | contig 12996 bp, 13 predicted proteins | sample 1732711 | NCBI WGS metagenome assembly OWJQ01 (sample SAMN05065745, study PRJEB22554) | human gut metagenome | biome: ENVO:2100002; feature: ENVO:00000062; material: ENVO:00002003 | host: Homo sapiens | place: USA | reverse complement strand
ATCGTCGGCAGCGTCAGATGTGTATAAGAGACAGGGCCTATACTGCGCACTTATATATATATACCTTATAACAAAAAACAACGAAGGGCATTATTTCCTAGCGTCAGATAAGATGCTATACGCAATAGTGATAAGCACTATTCTATGCCCATATTCAAAATATGCTATTGAACACATATTTTTTAAGTTCATAAAGAAAGATTTTTTCAGAAAAAGAAAAAACCTAAATAATGCCCCCGTGGCAAAATTAAACCTATTTATGCTATACAATCTACTTTGTTTGGTCCTAGCAATCCCATTTGGATTGCTAGGACTGTTTATATCAATAAAGAATAATTAAATACCCAACACCTCATTTATAGTATTAAGTTTATTCTTATCAATAAAGGCACATAGAATGCCTGTAACAATAGCAATCCCCCAGATACCTAATGTAGTTCCAGCAAGCACACTAAAAAGTAAAACAACAACATAACTAACTCCAGCATCTACAGCTTTCTTCTCTAATGTAAGAAATAGCGGCTTCCAGTCACCTGTATCCTTAATTTTTAGGATATCAGATACCACATCATATCCAAAAGAAACATGTCCCGTAATCTTCAAGTACTTGGCAAACTGATCTAAATGCTTAGCCCAGTCTTCATACTTAACCGCCTCCAGTGCATTGAAAATTGCATCACGGTCTGCTTTGCTGAATTTCTTATTTAATACATCCTTGTATTTCTCAAAAGCAGCTAGAGCTTCATTCACATTGCTGATTTTCTTACCTTTAGATTTATCAGCAAGTTCCTGTGCCATTTTTGAATATTTTTCACCATATTTTTCAGATAGCGTTTGATAAAAGCTAACTGTTGCATCCACAGCATCCTTAATCTGCGAGTTCAGGAGATTAGTCTGTGCTGTTTTCAAATTATCTTCAGCATCATGAATACGTGAAACTGCTGTACTTCGCTTATTATTAGCCTGAGAAATAGCCTCTTGGATTCCATTTATCTCAGAGCTAATCTGGTTAAGACGCGTTTCTGATGCTGTTACCTGCTTTTGTTTTTCCTCCATCTCATCACCAGCTCTCGCCCGTAGTCTGGTGGCCTCAAAAAAAGGACGACTCTGAAGCGGATCATTCGCCCTAGGAGATAAAAGTTTAACCCTTTCATCCAGTTCTTTATATTTAGCAGATGCCTGATCCAACTCATTTCGTTTTCCGGACAGCGTATTCGTTTCTGCATCACGGGCATGAATACTGGAGCTTAAACGGGTATTGAGCGTATTAATCTCTTCATCCACTTTCGCCAGCTCAGATTGTGCAGCAGCAAGATTTTTTTGTGCCACCTCCACAGCCCGGGCCTCTTCACTCAATGCTGCCAGGCGTTTCTCTTCATCCTCAGCCAGTTTCAATTGGCGTTCTGTTTCAGCCTGCTCCTTCTCTATCTCTTTACGTCGTTGTTCTGCTTCCTGAAAAGCCTTTTCCGCAGCTTCCGCTTCTTTACGGGCTTTTTCTTCTGCTTTTGCAAGGCGCAACCGCTCTGCTTCTGCCTGCATCGCTGCATTATTGGCATGAGCCAGGTCAATAACCTCCGGATGAGTGGAATTATGGCGAAGCGCCTCATTCACAATATCCTTCAGATGTTGAGTCAGCGCATCCCGGTTTGCTTTTGCTTTAGCCTGTGCTTCTGCGGCAGCTTTTGCTCGGGCAGCCTGTTCTGCCTGCGTTTTCTTCAATTGAGCAGTAGACCATTTAGCTGTGGCATGAATGGCTGCAGAACTTTCACTTTTGCTACCTCCAGTTCCACCACCACCGCCAGAGCCACTCCCGTCTGGATTACCATTCAAAAGAGTAATGATTACCTGCCCCTTATCATCATAAGGAACACCATCTTTATAGTACGCTACAGCTGTTTCCATTATAAAATCCTCTTTGACATTAAAAACAAATAGTTAAAAGCAATATACTGTACATATAATCACTGGTTTTATATACAGTTTAAAATTACGCCGCTGCATTTTCCCTGTCAACCCTGTGGATTTTCATTTTTGTGAAAACGATCAAAAAAACAGCCACCCACACCACGTGCTATTTCCACCCGATGCCACAAAAACCAGCACAAACATTACCGTTCTCAGACCTCATTATGTTTTACTGAAACCATGAGATGAGACACCTATGGGACACTGTAACTTTATGGCATGGCACACACTCCGGGACGCACTGAAAATGACTGGAAGATCGCGTTCACAGTTTTACCGTGATATGCGCTCAGGTCTTGTCAGTTACCGTACCAGCCAGGACGGACGACGGGAGTTTGAAACCAGTGAACTGATCCGGGCATACGGCGAATTAAAGCGGAATGAGACACCAGAAAGGCACACTCAAGGACACTCAGAAAAACCTCATGATCAGCAGACAGAACGCATTCTCCGGGAACTGAATGAGCTGAAACAATGCCTGACGCTGATGCTTGAGGATAAACAAGCCCAGGATACGGAGCGCCGGCGCCAGGAAGCAGAACGGAAACAGCTACAGAATGAGATAGCCCAGCTCAGGCAGGCTCTGGAGCAGGAAAAGAAACGGGGATTCTGGTCCAGGCTGTTCGGTCACTGAACGCGCTCAGAAACTGATGATAAGATAATCTTCGGATAATAACTCACCGAGAATAAATACTTTAAGGTAGGGAGACACTCATGAGACGTACCGGAAACAAACTTTGTCTTATCGCCATGATAACAGCAACAGTAGCTCTCACAGCCTGTACCCCAAAGGGCAGCGTGGAACAACATACCCGGCATTACGTATATGCTTCTGATGACGGTTTTGATCCCAACTTTTCCACCCAAAAAGCCGACACAACACGAATGATGGTGCCTTTTTTTCGGCAGTTCTGGGATATGGGAGCTAAAGATAAAGCGACAGGAAAATCACGGAGTGATGTGCAACAACGCATTCAACAGTTTCACAGCCAGGAATTTTTAAACTCACTCCGGGGCACAACTCAATTTGCGGGTACTGATTACCGCAGCAAAGACCTTACCCCGAAAAAATCCAGGCTGCTGGCTGACACGATTTCTGCGGTTTATCTCGATGGCTACGAGGGCAGACAGTAAGTGGATTTACCATAATCCCTTAATTGTACGCACCACTGAAACGCGCTGAACGCGATTCTGACGCAGACACCGCAAAAAGAGATGTTTTACCCCGGAAAAACAGGAAGGATGCGTCAGGATCGTTTTCAGCTCTCTGCATAGCTATGCATGAAAGCGAATGGTGATCACTTTGGGAGCTTACGGTGTTCATACCGTCAGTTTTCGACAGTTTTCTCTCCGGGAAGCTAATCTGCCATAAGCCTGGATAACAGGGCACGGTGATACTCCGTAATAGCGATCAGCACCTCCGCATACTCCCTGTCCCCGATACGCTTGCCGTCGATAAAGAGTTTTTTCTGTAACGCCCCCAGTCTCATAACTTCTTTCAGCACCCGATCATCAGTCAGTGAGTTAACGTTCTTACCGAGAGCTGCCGCCCGTAAAAAACCGGAAACGGTCTTGCCGCATTCAGCAGCCCTTTTTCTGATTTCCTGGTCTTCTTCTGCCGTCAGACGAACAGGGCGACTGATAGCCCGCCTGCGCGTATTACTTCCACTTCGTTTTGTCATAAAACATGGCTCCGTATCTGACATGGGTGTCGGGGCAAAGCCCTGACCAGGGCAATTGTAATAGCGTGCATGTATGCGCGGTATAACAATTGCACATCCTGTCCTGTCAGCAAGCTCGAATTACCGACAAAGGCACGGCAGTTTTTTGGCAGTTACAGTGTTGTCTGACAGAAATGCCCGTCAAAAAGCCAGGCGGCAGAATAGCGGCAGCAAAACAGTCGAAAAGTGGTACGCGATATAATCACATAACGCAGATGACAGACAGAACGGAGAAAACGAAAAGATGAACAAGCAGCAGCAAACCGTACTCAACATGGCGGGATTCATAAAAGGCCAGAGCCTGACGCTGCTAGAAAAACTGGACGCACTCGATGCTGACGAGCAGGCCACCATGTGTGAGAAGCTGCACGAACTCGCAGAAGAACTCCAGAACAGCATACAGACACGCTTTGAAGTAGAAAATAGCACAGAGAGATAACGCTCAGGACAGGATGCCGAACGGCACAACAGAGCGTAAGGAGAAAATGTCACATAAGGCGCTCTTCCGCTTCCTCGCTCACTGACTCGCTACGCTCGGACGTTCGACTGCGGCGAGCGGTGTCAGCTCACTCAAAGGCGGTAATGCGGTTATCCACAGAATCAGGGGATAACGCCGGAAAGAACATGTGAGCAAAAAGCCGAAGGCAGGGACAAAGGCCGCGCAGGTGGCGTTTTTCCATAGGCTCCGCCCCCCTGACGAGCATCACAAAAATCGACGCTCAAGTCAGAGGTGGCGAAACCCGACAGGACTATAAAGATACCAGGCGTTTCCCCCTGGAAGCTCCCTCGTGCGCTCTCCTGTTCCGACCCTGCCGCTTACCGGATACCTGTCCGCCTTTCTCCCTTCGGGAAGCGTGGCGCTTTCTCATAGCTCACGCTGTTGGTATCTCAGTTCGGTGTAGGTCGTTCGCTCCAAGCTGGGCTGTGTGCACGAACCCCCCGTTCAGCCCGACCGCTGCGCCTTATCCGGTAACTATCGTCTTGAGTCCAACCCGGTAAGACACGACTTAACGCCATTGGCAGCAGCCACTGGTAGAGGATGTACAAGAAATTGCTGATACGTAGTTCTTGAAGTGAAGGACCAACTGCGGCTACACTGAAAGGACAGATTTGGTGGCAGCGGTCTTGTACACCCTGTTACCACGGTTAAATAATCTGCCAGGATTATTTAACCTTCGAAAAACCACCTGCCAGGGTGGTTTTTTCGTCTACAGACAGCAGATTACGCGCGAAAAAAAAGGATCTCAAGAGGATCTTGAGATCTTTTTACATATCCCCTCTCACGATAAACGTACAGAGTGGTCACTTTATGTCCTCATCTCCATCACTCTTCAATTACCAAAATATCCCCACTACTTTTTTCAATGTGATCAATAATATCCTTGGCTATATTTGTAATTAGCGCCTCTACCATCGGGGATCTGTTTTTTTCGGACGCTCCAACATGATAAAAATGTTCTTTTGTCAATATTCTAAAAGATGACCATAAATCACGAACGTACTTATTTTCCCTATAATCATTATGATGCCACGTAGACGTTATAAATGTAGCATTCAAAGATGATAACGTTTCAAATAATAAACGCTCGTCACTCTCTCCCCATGAATTGAAATAATCAACATGCCTACCAATATATGGAGGATCACAATAAACAACATCATCCCTATTTACCATGCCAATAGTTTTTTCAAATGACTGACACAAGAATGTATAGTTCCCTTTTGATATTATTTCAGAAATCCTATCAACTTGATTCGAAATCTTGGTGATATATGCTTGTGCAAATCTGTTTGGTTTCTTACAAAAAGGAACATTAAACCCTCCTTTACTATTAAACCTAATCATACCATTAAAACAAGACCTATTTAAGAATAAAAAATCTAACGGTTCCTTGTAATTATTAAACCTTTCCCTGACTTCATAATAATACTCACCATTACTTAATAAGAGTTTTTCACCTTCACGATATAAAAAATCCTTAACAAGATCCCCTGTTATATCTTTATTTTTCAATGCATTATAAAAAGAAATCAAATGAGGATTTGTATCACATAATAATGCATCTTTAGGAGCAACGTTAAAGGCAACAACTCCAGTCCCCATAAACGGCTCGACCCATACCCCATTAAAGTTTTTAGGAACAATTCTCTTTATCCACGGAACCAGTTTAGTCTTAATCCCTTGCGATTTTATAGGCGGAACAAAAACTTTATCTTTCATAATAAGAACCATTTGTAAAAAATATGCCAAGGAAACCCATTTTGGGTTATCCCATTTTGGGGTGCATAATATATAAAAAAAATGATGGTAAATCTATGTCTGTAAGAGAAATCATAAAAAAAAATAGAGTAATTTGTAAACTCTCCCAAGGAGATGTTGCCAAGGTACTTGGAAAGCCACAATCCTACATATCTAAAATAGAACAAGGAGAAAGACGCGTTGACGTTGACGAATTTATAGCCATCTGTTTTGCAATAGGAATTGACCCAATAAATACACTTAAAGAAGTAATAATGGAAAAAAAACATGAGTCTTCGTTCTGATTTAATTAATGCACTATATGATGAAAATCAAAAATATGATGTATGCGGAATAATATCTGCAGAAGGAAAAATATACCCATTGGGAAGTGACACAAAAGTTCTAAGCACAATATTTGAATTATTCTCAAGACCAATAATAAATAAAATAGCAGAAAAACATGGGTATATTGTAGAAGAACCTAAACAACAAAATCATTATCCTGACTTTACTCTTTACAAACCAAGCGAACCAAATAAAAAAATTGCAATAGATATAAAAACAACATATACAAATAAAGAAAACGAAAAAATCAAGTTCACTCTTGGTGGGTATACCAGCTTTATACGAAACAACACAAAAAATATTGTTTATCCATTTGACCAATATATCGCCCATTGGATAATCGGATATGTATATACAAGAGTTGCTACAAGAAAATCATCTTTAAAAACATATAATATAAATGAACTCAATGAAATCCCTAAACCATACAAAGGCGTAAAGGTTTTCTTACAAGATAAATGGGTTATTGCTGGAGATTTGGCAGGATCTGGAAACACAACAAATATAGGTAGCATTCATGCCCACTATAAAGACTTTGTAGAAGGAAACGGAATATTTGACTCAGAGGATGAGTTTTTAGACTATTGGAGAAATTATGAAAGAACCAGTCAACTAAGAAATGACAAGTATAATAATATAAGCGAATACAGAAACTGGATATACCGAGGAAGAAAATAAGCAATAGCTTATATGTTTATATTACCCCCCCCCTCTAACAGAGAATAAAACCTCTCTGACTCATGAGAGAAAGAGGGGGAGGGAGGGACACTAAAAGAAAAAATTTAGCATTAGACTATTCCTTCCTCCGGCACATCACACTTAACATTCAAAGATGACATGATGCACCCTTACACTCTCACCACAACAACATAAAGGCATAAAAACATATGCCTCTCTATATTTCCCCTCTGCATTTCGCACAATAAATATACATATCACTTGAATGATGTTTAATTCAACACCAACGAGAGAGAATTTTTTCTGTATGTCTACACATTGCGGAAAATAAGAATTGGGTGCGCTTCTCACATTGAGACCGGTTACAATGATAAACGACTAGAAACGCACCCATGTCCGTTGTAACTTGATTCTTAATAAAAATCAACACATTTTTGTTAATTACAAAAAGTATTTTTAGCTTATCATAAATCACACGCATATTTTTATATAAACAGCTTCTTTTATTGCATCGAGCACAATAATAAAATAAAATAGAAAACCATTATATGTAATATAATGACGTTTATTTACTTCTTGTTATTCATACACCTCTTTACATAAACGCGCCCTTACAAAAAATCAATACATCAGTTGAGGAAATTTCTTGATATAGTTTAATATTAGAATCACTGGCATCAGTCCTCATGCATTCTTATTTACAACATCACCTCTCCTCCGACTCTTAGAGAGTTCAGTATTTAAATAATGTATAATTTAAAACCCCAATACAGGATAAGCATTAAATGCTATATATCAACAGCATTGCCTATCAAATCACATACTCTAAAAGTAAATCATATCCTCGTTTTTTATTGTAATAAAAGAAATTTATTAATAATGCATCGAGATGGAAAATAAATGATAAATAGCTTTATAGTCAAATATAAGCCATAGGCCCCCACCCTGAGCTTATCTATTATATTTAACATAATTACAAATTGTACGCACCGCTGAAACGCGCTCAGCGCGATTCTGACGCAAAAACCGCAAAAAGGGATGTTTTCCCCGGGGTAAACCGGAAAAATGCGTCAGAATCGTTTTCAGCGTGTTGCATGACTATGCATGAAAGTGAATGGCGATCGGTTTGAGCGCGTCCGGTGTCTCAAAGGCTTATTTTCGGATGTTTTCGTCCTCCGGCGTCGTTTTTCCGGCTCCTCCAGGTGGCCATACGCAGCACCGTAAGCAGCACTCCCCCCATAAAATCAGGCACTGTAAGCAGCACCGTAAAGGGAAAATCCAGCCACAATCCAGCACCATAACAGGCACCGTAACGGTGCCTGTTGTTAATTAAGATTATGATTAATAAGAATTAGCACTGTAACAGTGCCGGTTACAGTGCCTGATCCAGCCACAATCCGGCACCGTTGCGGTGCTGCGTATGGCGGAAAAACGTAAATTTTGCTACCTGAAATAATTTTAATGCACTGATTATAAAGAGAAATCATGCAAAACGCAGTTTTGCGACAGGTGTGGTAAATGCAGGTCAGAGGAGAGGGGAATTTCAGGCGTGGATCCGGTCCTGGTTCGGGCTACAGGACTCTCAGAAAAAGCGAATAAATTTGCGCTGGCCGTCATGGCGTTACGCCGGGGTATCGGGGTGAAACCCTGAGCAGGGGTGTAATTGTAATAGCGTCACGGGTGACGGTATTACAATTACACATCCTGTCCTGTGTCAGGCAGCCGGATACGGTCGCCCTGGTGGCAACAGTCCGGCAGGGGGTACAACTGTACCCCGCCATCTCCACAAACGACATCTGCCACGGCACCGGCGCAACAACTGCCGGATAACGGCCTGACATCAGGCAATAAAAAACCCCACATGGCACAGTGGGGGAGCAAAAGAGACTCTGTACAACGTTGTCGGATGATGGAACCGCAACAACAGAAAACTGCCGTACATCTGCCGGTAACACAACCCCCCGGAACTGGACAGGATGTGTCATCGTATAACCGCGCACGCACGTTCATCCGATGACAACCTGGTCAGGGCTTTACCCCGACACCCACGATGTGATGAACGGATGAACATAAAACAACCGGAAAAACGCGCACTGTCCAGGCAAAGAACGGAACACGGCATAATCACATGACGCTGAATACAGAGACAGAACGGAGAACAACAGAAGGTGAACAAACAGCAGCAAACCGCACTTAACATGGCGCGATTCATCAAAAGCCAGAGTCTGACACTGCTTGAAAAGCTGGATGCCCTCGATGCCGACGAACAGGCAACCATGTGCGAACAGCTGCACGAACTGGCAGAAGAACTGCAGAACAGCATACAGACGCACTTTGAAGCGCAGTACGGCATTGGAGTTGAACAACCATAAAGACGCTGGCGAAAGCGGTCGCGGCTTGTCCGTGAGCGTTTTCGCCAGCAGACAAGCCCGGAGGGCGCGTCAGGCTACGGGCTGAAAGGAGCACCGGCGCGTAAGTGCTCAAAGCAGACAGGCGGAGAAATTCCGCTTCCTCGCCCACTCGCTCACTACGTTCGGTCGCTGGGGCTGCGGCGAGCGGTGTCACCTCTCGCATGTTGTCGGTGATTCCGTTGTTGTTCTTTCGGGGATGAGTCGCCAGATAGCCCCTCAAACGCGCTCAGAAGCTCTCAGACACACGAAACGGGTTTTAAATGCCCGTCAGGGCATGGAAGGCGCGAAAAACGCTTACAGAGGCTCTCAGGAGGTCAGGCGCGCCGATACCCCTAACCAGGGGCTTTCAGGTCGCTAGGAACCGCGTCAGCTCCCTGCAAAGCCTATTTGCACGGTACAGGCAGCTATTCGGCTGGTTGGTGGTCGTAGACCGTCGGTGTTACAGCGATGGGGGTCTGGGGTTCTCCCCAGACGGTTTCCGGTTGCGCTCAAGGCGCTGCCGGAACCGTGGCGACGCGGTCGTTCTTGGGATCGGGGAGCAAAAACACGCAAGGGATTTTGAGGCGGCAAAAGAGCAATGCAGGATAGACAATCATGGTCAAAACGTTAACACGTAGCCCCTGATTGTCCGCCTGCCGCTGGCTCTTTAAACCCTGCCACCCTGAATGACGCTAAGACCATTCTTGAGTGCTTTCCTGTGATTGCTTACCGTCCCTTTCCATCCGAACTGAGGATTCAAGCGATAGGTTTTACTACGCCCGATCCTTGGTCCTTCGATGATGATCCCAAAATCAATCAAGTTTTTTATTGCGCGACTGACGTTCGTTTTTTGCATTTTCAATGCATCCGCAATATCGATTTGCGCAACTTGGATGTAGTTTTCGTAGTCAAGATCAGCTAGCAAAGCCATTAAAACACGAATTTGATCATGATTAAGTTCGTTTGCAATCGTGATTAACGCAGCCTGATTCATCGTAAAATGCCTCTGAAATGACGATTTTTGCTTGGGACGAATAACTGCAACAAATCCGCCCAACTCCTCTCCTGACTCTTGGTCTATCTGTGTAACTCTTCTCACGGCTTCCTCCGTTCTAGAGAAAATAGTTATCTCTCAAGATAACTAAGTTATCTCTCAAGATAACTATTTGTCAAAAGATCCCGCTTCTGGCGCGGCTTCCAGAAGACCCCCTTCTGTATCTTATTACTCTCGCAACCAAAACAAAGTTTTCATGGGGTGTCGGGGCGAAGCCCTGACCCAGTCACGTAGCGCCAGCGGAGTGTATACTGGCTTATTCCGCTACAAGCCTCGCCAGCCGTGATTTTTGCCAGATTTCACGCTCTCAACGCTCAACAGCTCCATCATGGTTTTGCCGTCCGTTCACCGCTAAAACGCCTCAGAAATCGGGACAGGATGTGCAAATGTAATACCGTCACCCGCGACGATATTCCGTTTGCCGTCTGGTCAGGGCTTCGCCCCGACACCCCGCATCAGTGCGTACGTGCTCAATGTGGTTTCCGGTTCTCTTCCGCTTCCTCGCCCACTCGCTCACTACGTTCGGTCGCTGGGGCTGCGGCGAGCGGTGTCACCTCTCGCATGTTGTCGGTGATTCCGTTGTTGTTCTTTCGGGGATGAGTCGCCAGATAGCCCCTCAAACGCGCTCAGAAGCTCTCAGACACACGAAACGGGTTTTAAATGCCCGTCAGGGCATGGAAGGCGCGAAAAACGCTTACAGAGGCTCTCAGGAGGTCAGGCGCGCCGATACCCCTAACCAGGGGCTTTCAGGTCGCTAGGAACCGCGTCAGCTCCCTGCAAAGCCTATTTGCACGGTACAGGCAGCTATTCGGCTGGTTGGTGGTCGTAGACCGTCGGTGTTACAGCGATGGGGGTCTGGGGTTCTCCCCAGACGGTTTCCGGTTGCGCTCAAGGCGCTGCCGGAACCGTGGCGACGCGGTCGTTCTTGGGATCGGGGAGCAAAAACACGCAAGGGATTTTGAGGCGGCAAAAGAGCAATGCAGGATAGACAATCATGGTCAAAACGTTAACACGTAGCCCCTGATTGTCCGCCTGCCGCTGGCTCAATTTGAAAACATGGCCATGATTCGGCGCTGAATATCACCGTCTTTGTTGACCAGTGTTTTAGTGACAAACGCTGCATGGTTTTTCGTAGTGTTGTATCCCTTCCAGACTTCATGTGGATCGAGGGCATACGCACAAACCTTACCAGCAACGGGGATTCTAACTAATGCATTTTTTGATTCTAAGTAATTGAGCCACCGAATAATTGTGCTTCTGCTAACTCCAAGTTTTTCAGCTAGGAATTGCTGATCCGCAACGACAGCGCCACACGTAGGATCGATATGCTCCGCTAAAAATGAGTACAGCTTCAGTGCTGATATGCCTTGGCTATCCTTCAGCAGCTCTCGAACGCGTTCCCAACCTTTTGGGGATACCTGTGTAAACCTTGAATTCTTCTTTGCTTCTTCGAGATCCTCGGTGTTTTTCTTTGCCTCATCTGAAAGTTGTTTCAGTCGTTTTTCTGAATCAATAAACATGATTTTTTCCCTCTGAAAATCCCATGCACTAACGTTGGTTCAAATCTAAGCCATCATGACACATCTGTGCAACACCTTGTTGCGTGTTGTCGCATCCAGGATGCGACAACGTTGTGTCACCCTGGATGCGACAGGTAAACAAAAAACACACTAAAAAAACAACAACTTACAAATCGGCGTAAAAGATCTATTCTAGGCAAGGGTGTTGCGCGCAACGCAACGCCCTTTTGGGGTGTCGGGGCGAAGCCCTGACCCAGTCACGTAGCGATAGCGGAGTGTATACTGGCTTACTCCTCTGCAAGCCTCGTCAGCCATGATTTTGCCCGATTTCGCGCTCTCCACGTTCAACAGCTCGATCATGTTTTTGCCGTCCGTTCACCGTTAAAACGCCTCAGAAATCGGGACAGGATGTGGGAATGTCGGACCGCGCACGCGCACTCAGACATTCCCCACCTGGTCAGGGCTTTGCCCCGACACCCCGGTAAGGAGCAGACCATGAGTGAGAAGAAAACCCGAACGGGCAGTGAGAACAGGAAGAGAATTGTAAAATTCACGGCGAGATTCACGGAGGATGAGGCTGAAATCGTAAGAGAAAAAGCGGAGTCAAGTGGACAGACGGTTTCAACATTTATACGAAGCTCTTCACTGGATAAGGTGGTTAACTGCCGTACTGACGACCGTATGATTGATGAGATTATGCGTCTTGGCCGCCTTCAGAAGCATCTGTTTGTGGAGGGAAAACGCACTGGTGATAAGGAGTATGCAGAGGTTCTTGTTGCCATTACTGAATATGTCAATGCTCTGCGAAGAGACTTAATGGGACGCTGAGATAACTGCTGATGAATGCCATTATTCCGCACAAAAGACGTGACGGCAGGTCTTCCTTTGAAGACCTGATTGCGTACACGTCTGTGCGGGATGATGTGCAGGAAAATGAGCTCACAGAAGACAGCGAAATCAAGAGTGATGTCCCTCACCGCAACCGTTTCAGACGGCTTGTTGATTATGCAACACGCCTGCGTAACGAAAAATTTGTCTCCCTGATTCTGTCTCTTATACACATCTGACGCTGCCGACGATC
>OWJQ01001191.1_pt1 | contig 13184 bp, 13 predicted proteins | sample 1732711 | NCBI WGS metagenome assembly OWJQ01 (sample SAMN05065745, study PRJEB22554) | human gut metagenome | biome: ENVO:2100002; feature: ENVO:00000062; material: ENVO:00002003 | host: Homo sapiens | place: USA | reverse complement strand
TACGAGATTAGCGAGTGTCTCGTGGGCTCGGAGATGTGTATAAGAGACAGCTCGAATACCTCGACAAGGATCGTGAGTTCCTTACCCGCGGCGGCGTTTTCAGCGACGATCTGATTGACGCCTATCTTTCGCTCAAGAGCCACGAGGTGGATCGTTATCGTTGCGCTGTGCATCCGCTCGAATACGAGATGTATTTCGCTTGCTGATGCATAGGCGTCAGACGCCGGCCAAGTGTTCTGATTTCGACCGGCGTTGATTAGGTTTGTCTGTACGGCATCCCGAGGCGAATTTATCTCGGGATGCCCGTGCGACGGTTTCTTAGACGAGTGTCGGCAGGAGTCGCCAAATATGAGCCGAGGCAGCAGCAGTTTTTACGCCCGGCTTCAGGCTGCGGCAGATTTGTTATCCACGGGTGTCGTGGTGCTCGACCGTTATGGCCGTGTGCTGTGGTGCAATACCGCAGCAGAAATGCTGATCGGATGCTCAAGGCGTAATCTCAAAGGCACGGACATCGGACTATTGTTCGCCCATGTGCGTGAGTGGGCAGAGCGTTTTTCCGATAAAGACAAAAAGCTTGTTCCCTATACGGCCGTTACCGAACTGCGCCGTCCCCTGGCTGACCCTGAACCCGTTCAAATCATGCTCTCGAGCATAGCCGAGAGCGAAAGCAGCGTGTTGCTTGAAATCGTTCCAGTGCAAAAGGCGATGGATAGCGTGCGTCAAGAGCAGGAAGCGGGGATGGGGGAGGCAACGCGTTCGCTTTTGCGTAATCTCGCTCATGAAGTGAAAAATCCGCTCGGGGGTATCCGAGGAGCTGCACAACTTCTGGAAGCCGAGCTTGAAGATCGCGAGCAGCGTGAATACACCGAAGTCATCATTGCCGAAGCCGACCGCTTGCAGGGGCTCGTTGATCGATTGTTGCAGCCTTATCGACGCGAATCCCATTTAACCGAAGTCAATCTGCACGAAGTGTTGGAACGAGTGCGCAATCTCGTAAGCGTTGAATTCGGTCCCGGACTTTCCGTGCTTCGCGATTATGACGTCTCGGTTCCGGCGATCATGGGGGATCGCGAACAGCTCATCCAAGTTTTTCTTAATCTCATGCGCAATGCGGCCGAGGCAGGAAAAGCCTTGATAGCCGAGGGACGGGCGGAACTCATGATCAAAACGCGTATTGCGCGCCAGTGCACGATTCAACGCAAGCGTTATCGTCTTGCCGTCAATGTGCACATAATCGACAACGGACCGGGCATCGACAGGCGCATACGTGAAAAAATTTTCTATCCGCTGGTCACGGGACACGACGGCGGTACGGGATTGGGGCTTTCCATCGTGCAGACCTATGTGGAGCGGCACGGAGGATCGATTGAGGTCGACAGCAGGCCGGGCTGCACGGATTTCAGTCTGCTTTTCCCGTTGGGCGAACCGATCAACTAAACAGAAACAAGAAAAACAAAGATGCGACAGATTTGGGTTGTTGACGATGATCGTTCTATTCGTTGGGTGCTCGAAAAGGCGCTCACGCGTGCACAGATGCCGTTTCGTTTGTTCGAGTCGGCAGCCGACGTTGTCAAAGCGTTTGAACACGATACGCCGTCGGTGCTTTTAAGCGACATTCGCATGCACGATATGAGCGGACTCGATCTGCTTGCCTTTGTCAAAAACAAATATCCCGGATTGCCCGTCATCATCATGACGGCCTTTAGTGATCTCGACAGTGCCGTGAGCGCTTTTCAAGGGGGCGCGTACGAGTATTTGGCCAAACCTTTCGATATCAACAGTGCCATTGATTTGTTGCGCCGCGCGCGTGAGGAAAGTACGGTGGCCGAAAGTACGGACGCAAGCGACTTGGATGACAAGGGAGAAGAGCGTCGAACCGAAATCATCGGACAGTCGCGTGCCATGCAGGAAGTGTTTCGGGCGATCGGCCGTTTGTCGCATAGTCACGTTACGGTGCTTCTGACGGGCGAATCGGGTACCGGCAAGGAAGTGGTTGCCCGTGCGCTGCATCAGCATAGCCTTCGTAGCCGAGCCCCTTTCGTGGCGATCAACACGGCGGCCATTCCCCGAGAGCTTCTCGAAAGCGAACTGTTCGGACACGAACGCGGCGCGTTTACCGGGGCCAATCAGCTGCAGTACGGACGCTTTGAACAAGCCAAAGGCGGTACGCTTTTCTTGGACGAAATTGGGGATATGCCCGCCGATTTGCAGACACGCTTGTTGCGTGTGCTGAGTGACGGCTACTTTTATCGAGTAGGTGGAACTCAGTCAATCAAGGCTGACGTGCGTGTTATCGCGGCGACGAACCAAAACTTGGAAGAACGTGTGCGACAGGGGCTTTTCAGAGAAGACCTTTACCATCGCTTGAACGTGATTCACCTGCAACTGCCGCCGTTGCGCGAACGAACCGAAGATATCGAAGCACTGGCCGATCATTTTCTAAGTACCGCGGCGTCCAATTTGAAGACGGAGCGCAAACGCCTGACGCCGGAAGCCTTGCAGGTGATTCGCCGCTTCCCGTTTCCGGGCAATGTCCGTCAATTGGAAAATCTCTGCAATTGGCTCACTGTGATGGCTCCATCGCAGTGGATTCGTCCGGACGATTTGCCGTTTGAATTTAAGACAGGGAACGGACAGGCCTCGAGCGAGGCGGCCTCTGACGTTATCGCAACGAGAGCCGGCGGCTGGACAGATCAGTTGGCTGAGGTGGTGAGAGAACTTCTAAGCCGAGGTACGCCCAAAACCATGGATGAACTTAACCGTGTGTTTGAAACGACGGTCTACAAGACCGCTTTGGAATTTACGCACGGAAAAAAGATAGAAGCGGCTCAGAAGCTTGGCGTGGGCAGAAACACGCTCACGCGCAAGCTTCAGGAGCTCGGTCTGAGGTAGGAATCAGTGAGACTTTTTCGTGATGATGTCAATGCAGCACATCACGAAGGCAGACAGCACGAAGGTCAGGTGCAGGACGACGTACCAGAGCAGTTTGTCGTTGGCAATCGACTGGATGTCCATGAAGATACGCAGCAGGTGGATCGAAGAAATGGCAACGATGCTTGCCGCCACCTTGTTTTTAAGAGAGCCCGCATCCATCTTGCCGAGCCATCCCAATTTTTCGTCCTTGCCGTCGTCAAGGTTCATGCGCGAGACGAAGTTTTCGTAGGACGAGTACATCACCATCACGATGAGACCGCCTACCAGCCCCATGTCGATCAGGGAAAGCAGTGACAGGATCAGATCGGCTTCGCTCAACGTGAGCACGTGCGGCAGCACATGAAAGATTTCCTGGAAAAACTTGATCGCCAGCGCGATGAGCGCCAGGGACAGTCCCAAAAAGACTGGCGCTAAAAACCATCGTGCAGCATAAAAAGTGCGTTCAAACATGCGTTCCATTTCTGAAGAATGCTTTTGCGTTATGGTTGATTGAGGGAAAGAGCGTCACCCGAACGAGCGGCGCAAAGAAAAGTTTCGGCATTTTGGCAGGAAAAACTTGGCCCAGGCTGAGATATCAGTCGAAAATGCAACAAATCGTTCGGAAAGCCAAGAGGACGAAATGGCGGTGACGAGCCGTAAAATGGTCGCTATTCTTATTTTTGTCCAGTTCCTAGTCTAATTTTTGTCCGATTCCTACTCTGATTTTTGTCCTAACGGTGTGATCTCTTAAGAGGCTGTTGGATTGCCCGGTAGTGGTTTTTGCTTGAGGTTTTGTTTTTCTTCTGACGATTGTCATGCCCAGATCTTTGCATTTAAGTGAATTTGAACGCGATTTCGCAGCACTTGGCGCCAAGCCCACCCATATCCGACGTCTGTGGCGCGCATGGCTCGGCTTGGCCTCCTGGCAGTCGCAGGGACATGCAAGCTACCCGAAGGCGCTGCAGGAAAAGTTGCCGGAGATTCAAAGTCAGCTCGAGTCATTGGCAAGGTTTAATGTCAAAGAGAGCCAACAAGCTGAAAGCAGCAAACTGCTGGTGATGCTTCCCGACGGCGCGTGCGTGGAAGCGGTTCTTTTGCCGCGTCAGGCGCTTTGCATCTCCACGCAGGTTGGCTGCGCCGTCGGATGCGCCTTTTGCATGACCGGCAAAGGAGGGCTGGAACGTCAGCTTTCCAGCGCCGAAATCGCGGCTCAGTACGTGGCAGCCACGCGCATCAAGCCCGATATCAAGAAAGTGGTTCTGATGGGAATGGGAGAACCTTCGCACAATTTGGCTGCCGTCAAGGAGGCTGTGGCGTTCATGGGCGATGTGGCCGGTTTGGCGCACAAGCAAATCGTTGTATCCACCGTGGGTGACGAGCGACTTTTTGATGCGCTGCCAACCTGGTCGGTGAAACCCGCCTTGGCTTTGTCGCTTCACACGACAGATTTCGAAAAGCGAAAGAAACTTTTGAAAAATGCTCCCGCGCTGACTCCCGAGTACCTGCTGCAACGAACCCTGGACTACGCCGAGCAGACCAAGTACCCGGCGCAGATTGAGTGGACGCTTCTGGCTGGCATCAACGACTCTCTCGAAGAGGTTGAACGTTTGGCCGAGCTTGTGGCGGGCCGTTACGCAATGGTCAATTTCATTGCCGTCAATCCGACGGAAGGCAGTGACTTCAAGCGCCCTGATCAGGAACACATCGAAGATCTCATCACGGTTTTGCGACGAAAGGGGATTGTGGCGACGCTTCGCGACAGCGCTGCGCAGGACATCGAAGGCGGTTGCGGCCAGTTGCGCGCCCGCCACTTGAGTGCCAGGCACGAGGTGCCGATTTCGCTCGAAAAAATGTCGAGCTAGAGCTCATGTGTGGTACCGGCGGCAGCCCAGTCAACGTCGTCAAAAGTGCGTGTGAGTTCTGCGGCGGCCTTAAAGCTCGTGCAGTGACACGGCCGCCAGTGTTCGACTTTGTATTGCGTGAGTTCTTGCATCCACAAAGGATAGTCAGCAGGAGCAACACCGCTCAGATGCGTGCCGCCGAGCACGGTATGGAAACGATCGATTCCGAAAGTACGAGAGGCGTAGCGCAGAATATTGGGAAGTCCGGCGTGCGCGCAGCCCAAAAGCACGGACGCGCCTTTTTCGGTCTGCGCCAAAAGCGAGACGTCGTCGGCAAACGTGTCGGGCACGATTTCTCCGGAATCGGTGCGCTCAAACATATGCCTGGTGCAGACCCAGCGGGGATCCCGCTCGGTTGCCGGCACAGTAAAAGCGGTCACGCCCGGAGCGATTTCAACGAATGGATCGATCGGTGAAAAGGCAAGTCCTGCGAGCATCGAACCGCCGCCGGAAGCTCGTTTGGCGTCTGCGTCTCCAAGGCGCTCGCGTCCGATGCCGGGAGCTGCCCACACGCGAGCGTGCGGCGCCAGCCGCAACACGTCCATGACACCTGAAGTATGGTCGAAATGACCGTGCGAGAGCACCAAATCGGTGATGCGTCGGGCATTCAGTCCCAAGGCCGTCAGGTTGTGTTGTAGCGTATGCTGAATGCCGCCCGTATCAAGCAAGATGACGGCGTCTTCGGTTTGCAGCCAAGCACTGTAGCCCCATTCGGCCAACAGATTTTGCGAACTCGTTTGGTTTTCGACGACGACGGTGAGCTGCATACGACTTCTCCTGCACAAGACGCGTTGACACTGACGAGTTTAGGCCTCCGCCAAGAAAAAAGCTTTCGAAGCGGTAAGACTTCGAAAGCTTTCGGCGTCAGTTGTTGGCGTTGTCTTCCACGGGATCGAATGTGATTTGCATGGAACGCGGTACGGTTGCCGATTGATCCTTCGGACGCGGGAAAGGATTGCAACGACGGATGGCCGTTTCAACCGCATGATCGTAGGCGGGCAACCCCGAGCTTTTAAGCTGCACCGGATTGCCCGTCTGCTCGCCGTTGGGCAGCAGATTGACGCGGTAAACAGCCTGGTGTTGACCGCGTTCGATACCCGGCGGCACCGCGTAGAAAATGTTCGGTCGAATGCAGGCGATAACGCTAGCCGCATATTGCGCCGAGGCCGTACCGGTGACGTTGCGCACGCGAGTGCCGGGGGTACCGGTAGTCTTACCCACCTGACCGGATTGCACCTGCGGCGCCCCCGTGATGCGGGCCAATTCCGCACGACGCATTTCGTCGGCAATGCGCTTTTGTTCGGCGCGCTCACGACGAATACGCTCTTTGCGTTCGGCTTCCTTGCGTTTTTTCTCTTCTTCGAGACGCTTTTCCTCTGCCAGGCGCGCTTCTTCCGCCTTTCGGGCTTCTTCGGCTTTGCGAGCTTCTTCCGCCTTTCGAGCCTCTTCGGCTTTGCGGGCTTCTTCTGCCTTGCGTTCCTCTTCCAAGCGCCGCTCTTCTTCGAGGGGTTTCTGCTCTTCGGCCAGCCGCTTTTCTTCTTCAAGGCGTTTGCGCTCTTCTTCGAGTTTTTGGCGCTCTTCTGCCAAACGCTTCTCTTCGGCTAAGCGACGTTCTTCGGCCAGACGAATCTCTTCGGCACGGCGGGCTTCTTCCGCGGCGCGTTCTTCTTCCAGACGCTCCTGCTCGAGGCGTTCCTGTTCCAGACGCTCCTGCTCGAGGCGTTGTTGTTCTAGACGCTCCTGCTCGAGACGCTGCTGTTCCAGTCGCTCTTGTTCGAGTCGTTCTTGCTCCAAGCGCTGTTGCTCCAGTTTCTCCTGCTCGAGTTTTTCCTGAGCCAGACGTTCCTCTTGCAGTCGCTTTTCCTCGGCAATGCGTTCTTCTTCCAAACGCTTGGCTTCTTCTTCTTGAGGATTGGGCTGAGGCGCGGCTTCGGTGTCTTTGGGTAGCGGCGTATCGGGTGTCTCGGGAGCTTTGCCTGCGACACTTTCTCCGGAAGCGTCCTCAGGCGCCCAAAGTTCGGCGTAGAACGACTCGGGTTCGGTTCTCCACTGAAAGACGGTAAAAAGCCCCACAAACAAAATCGCATGCACTCCCACGGCAGCCAACAGGCCGACCGGAAGGTCAAGGGGCTTTTGGTTGCCGGGACGAACCGGGCCTCGGTTCTCGCTCTCGTTCATTGACGGCCACCTTCAATCTGAAGGGCCAGACCGACTCGCTCGACATTGGCGCCCTGAAGTGCCTTCATGACATCAATGACCTGCTCATAGCGAACGTCACGGTCGGCGGCGATCACCACCGGTGTGTTGAGACCGGCCTGAGCGGTTTTGACGTTGTTGACAAGCTGGGGCATATCAACCGGATGCAAGCCGGACTTGGTTTTAATCGACAAGCGACTGTCGGCATGCACGACCACCTGGATGTTTTCCGTGGGTGCCTTGCCTGCCTTTTTGACGGACGGAAGATTGACCACGGAAGGGTTGACGAAGGGGGCGGCCACCATCAAAATCACCACGAGCACCAGCATGACGTCGATATAAGGAACGACGTTCATGTCGCTCATCAAACGACGCTTGCCTCGGTTGGATTGGGTTCGCAAAGCCATAGCGACTCTCCTCTCAAAGAGTGCTTCTTAGCGCTGGTGCGCGAGGATGTTCAGGAACTCTTCGCTGAAGCTGTCAAAACGGTTGCTCAAGCGTTCGATGCGATTGGCAAAGAGGTTGTAGGCAGCTGTTGCGGGAATGGCGGCAAACAGGCCCACAGCTGTGGCAACGAGCGCTTCGGCAATACCGGGGGCGACAACGGCCAGAGACACGTTTTCAAGGCTCGACAAACCGGTAAAAGCGTCCATGATGCCCCAGACGGTGCCGAACAGACCGATGTAGGGCGAAACGGAACCGATCGAGGCGAGCATCGGAAGCCCTTTTTCCAAGGCGTCCATTTCGCGCTGGAAAGTCGCGTTCATGCTGCGACGCACGCCCGATAAAACATCATCGGCGGGTCGATCGGGCATTTTCAGGAATTCGTTCATGCCGGCCACGAACATACGTTCCTGAGCGCCGGTGCGCTCCGGGCGCGTGCTTGCTGTCTCGTAGAGCTTGGCGAGATCAAGGCCTGACCAGAAGCGCTTTTCAAAATCGTCGGTCTGACGGCGGCTTCGGGAGAGCACGAGCATTTTGGAAAAGATCGTGGCCCAGCTCGAAAGCGAGGCGATCAGAAGAATACCCATGACGCACTTCACAACGACGGAAGCGTTCATGACGAGCGTGATGATGGAAAGATCGGCGGAAGTCATGTTCGGAAAGTCTTAATTCGCAAAAACGGTCAATCAGATCGAATCGTCGGGAGCGTAGGGCTTCAGAGCGGCCAAAATGCGCGGATCGGCCTGCGTGGGTACGCCAAGCTTCATGTCGACGGAGGCGCAACGCACCTGCGCTGTGCAGATGGTTTCTTCTCCGCGCACAATGGTCTGTTCGAAAATCACGGAGGCACGGCGCAAGAGCTTGATGCGGGTCTTTACGGTGAGTGCGTCGTCGAGTACGGCCGGACGCACGAATTTCATTTCGATGGAACTCACCACGATGACGGGCGCACCTTCGAGGTGCATCTTGCGCTGTTCGAGTCCCAGCGAACGCAAAAATTCCGTGCGTGCGCGTTCCATGTAACGCAGATAATTGGCGTGGTACACGATACCGCCCGCATCGGTGTCTTCCCAATAGATTCGGACAGGGAAAGAAAAGATTTTTTCAGTCATATAACAAAGCGTCCGCGCTCGGCTCGGTGCGGACGCCGAAAATCAGTCAGAATTAGGTGTCGCGCCTTCGGTCAAAAGCCTTGATTTATGTGGGCGCAATCGTCGAGTCGAAAGTATATTGGATTGCAATCGTGCGCGAAAGACGGATTGCCATTTTTGAGAAGGACTTAAGTGTTTCTTTCTGTTGAAAAATTCACGCCGTTTTTACGGTTGCTTTTGTGTGCGTCAGCGCTTGCCGCAGCGGCGTTGTCGGCGGGTTGCACGGATCCGGTCAATTCTCCGCGAGCGCTCTCCGACTATGCATCCAACACGCTTTTTACCTCCTTTTCGGGGCGCAGTCCCAAAACGCTTGATCCTCAGGTGTCCTATTCGAGCGATGAAACGATCTACACCTACGGGGTTTATGAGCCGCTCTACGGGTACGAATACTTGAAGCGCCCCTACACGCTCATGCCGCTGGCAGCCGAAAAAGTTGTCAAGCCCGTGTATCTTGATGCGAACAAAAACGTGTTGCCCGCACAGGCCGACAGCAAGGACATTGCGTATTCCGTCTACACGATCCCGATCCGAAAGGGCATTGAATTTGCTCCGCATCCGGCGTTTGCCAAGGATGAAAAAGGTGAGCCGCTGTGCCTGACGCTTGATCCGAAACGCGCCCAAGCACTATCCAGTCCGCTGGAGCTGCCCGAGCGCGGCACGAGGGAGCTGACTGCGCACGACTACGTTTACGGCATCAAGCGTATTGCTTCGCCCGCAGTCGTGAGTCCCGCTTTCGGCATTCTGCGGGCCTACATCGTCGGTTTTGACGAGCTTAGCCAAGCGATCCGAGAGGCTTGGGAAAAGGCCAGAACTTCGAATGGATCCGTTTCACGCATTGATCTTACGAAGTTTGAATGCGAGGGCGTCAAAGCGCTCGATGAGCACACGCTGCAAATCACCATCCGCGGCAAGTACCCGCAGTTCGACAACTGGATGGCGATGGCCTTCTTTGCGCCGATGCCTTGGGAGGCTGAAGCGTTTTATGCCAATCCCGGCTTTGCGGAAAACAATATTTCCCTGAACACCTGGCCGGTGGGAACGGGGCCCTATATGCTCACCGTGTCGCGACAAAACCGAGAGCATGTGCTTGAGCGCAATCCCAACTATCGCGGCTTGACCTATCCGTGCGAAGGTTCCGAAGAAGATCGCCGAAACGGCTTTTTGGCCGACTGCGGTAAAAAGACGCCGTTTGTGGACCGAATCGTGTTGACGATGGAAAAAGAAGCGGTGCCGACGACTTCGAAATTTTTGCAGGGCTATTACGACAGTCCGCAGATCACGCGACTTGATGTGGGGCAGGGCTATATCGTGGCCATGGGAGACGATCCGGACAAAGAAAAGCTCTACAAGGAAAAGCGATTGCAGTTTCCGACTGCGGTAGAGGCCAATCTTTGGTACATCGGTTTTAATTGGCTCGATCCTGTGGTTGGGGCTGGTAAGACGCCGGAGGAAGCGCGCCGCAACAAGCTGCTGCGGCAAGCAATTTCCATTGCGCTGGATTGGGAAGAGCAAATTGCCATCTTTGAAAAAGGGCAGGGGCAGACCGCTCACGGCCCCTTGCCGCCGGGGCTTTTTGGCTGGCGTGACGACGGCCCTTCGGCTTTCAATCCTGTTGTCTACACAAAGGGGGAGGACGGCCGCGTCAAACGCCGTTCGATCGAAGACGCTAAAAAGCTCATGATCGAAGCGGGCTATCCGGACGGGCGCGATGCCGAAACGGGGCGCCCCTTGGTGCTGAATTTTGATTGGCAGGGAACGAGTGCGGGCTCCAAATCGTTTTTGGATTGGACTGCACGGCAGTTTGCCAAGATCGGCATTCAGCTGGAAATCCGTGCCACCGACTACAACCGCTTCCAAGATAAGATGGCCAAAGGATCGGCGCAGATTTACTACTGGGGGTGGCTTGCGGACTATCCGGACGCTGAAAACTTTTTCACGCTTTTGTACGGGCCCAACAGCAAAGCGATCAACGGTGCAGGGGAAAACGCCAGCAATTATCAGAATGCACGGTTTGACGGGCTTTTCGAGTCGCTTCGAAATCTCGAAAACGGTCCGCAGAAAGCCGACGTGATCGATGAGATGATTCGCATCGTGCAGGAAGATGCGCCCTGGAGCTTCGGTTATTTCCCAACATCTGCCGCTGCGCTTCATCATTGGGTGAAAAACGCCAAGCCCACGCAGATGATCCGTAACAACGTGCAGTACATCCGCATTGACAGCGCCGAACGCATGGCACAGATCCGAGCCTGGAACAAACCCGTTGTATGGCCTCTGCTTTTGATCTTTGCAGCCGTCGCCGGACTTGTGTGGTTCGTGCGCCGCCATCTGATCCGACGCAGTTTGCAGCGCGGCATCGCTTCGGAGAAGCAAGCATGATTGGCTACATCATTCGGCGCATTGCCTACGGTTTTTTGATTTTGCTCGGCGTCAATGCGCTTACATTTGCACTCTTTTTTGCCGTCAACACGCCCGATGACATGGCGCGCCTGGCAATCGGCGGGCGTTACGTGACACCCGAGGCAATCGAAAATTGGAAGATTGCTCACGGTTACGACCTGCCGCTTGTCTATAACGAAGAAGCGCAGGGCATTGAAAAAATCACCAAGACCGTTTTTTACACCCGCTCGGCACCGCTTCTGACGGGAGATTTGGGTTTGTCGGACGCCGGTCGCAGCATCAACCGGGAAATTGCCGAGCGTGTGGGGCCGTCGCTGGCGCTAGCCGTTCCCACCTTTGTGCTGGGCGTTTTCGTGATGCTCGTTTTCTCTCTGATGGTGGTGCTGGTGCGGCGCACCAAACTCGAGTGGGCGGCCGTGGCTTTTGCGGTCACCGTGATGAGCGTCTCGAGCCTTTTTTACATCATTCTCGGTCAGTGGCTGTTTGCAAAAACATTGCGACTCGTGCCCGTTTCGGGCTTTATGGACGGTTGGCATATGGCAGTTTTTTTGATCCTGCCGGTCGCAATCGGCATCTTCTCAAGATTGGGAAGTGACACGCTTTTGTACCGCGCCATGTTTCTTGAGGAAGTGGGCAAAGACTACGTGCGAACGGCCCGTGCCAAGGGAGCATCACACGCACGCGTCATGTTCGTGCATGTGCTTAGAAACGCCATGCTTCCGATTTTGACGAGTACCGTGGCAGTGTTTCCGATGCTTTTTATGGGAAGCCTCATCATGGAAAGTTTCTTCGGCATTCCGGGGTTGGGGTCGTACACGATTGACGCCATCAATGCCCAGGATTTCTCCATTGTCCGCGCCATGGTGTTTTTGGGGACGGCCGCCTACGTGCTGGGGCTGCTTTTGACCGATATTGCCTACACGATTGCCGATCCGCGCATTCGACTGAAGTAAGACATGTTTGACGTGAAGTTTGTTTTTCTCTGGACGGACGCCGTCTTGTGGCTCTTGGTGCTGGGCCTTGTCGGCTATGTCGTCTACGTGCATCGAACCGAGGAACTTGCGCGCACATGGCGCAAGGTGCTCAATAACAAAACGGCGGTGGCGGCTGCAGCCGTTCTCTCGGTTTTCTTTGCGGCGGCTTTGGCCGACAGCGTGCATTACCGCCGTGCGCTTCCGGCGACTGACGGGGCGGCGGTTGCCGCTTGGGACACCAAGACCGTGTCGCTTCTCGATGCCCTGGTGGGCGAAAAGGTCGCCATCGTCTCCAACAAGGCCCAGACCACCCGGAACCGGATCTACGGTGTGGTGAACCGGGAGGACACCCAGTATATCCTGCTGGACACGCCCGGCCTCCACAAGCCCAAGTCCGCCCTGGGGGACTACATGGTGAAGGTCGTCACCTCCAGCCTCTCCGACGTGGACTGCGCCCTGCTGCTGGTGGAGCCCATCCCCCATGTGGGCGGGCCGGAGCAGGCGCTCATTGACCGCATCCGGGAGGAGAACATCCCCTGCGTGCTGTGCATCAACAAGATCGACACCGTGGAGCCGGCGGAGCTGCTGCCGGTGATCGCCGCTTACAACCAGGCATGGGACGGCTTTGATGCGATCATCCCCATCTCCGCCCACACCGGCAGCGGCCTGAAGGATCTGATGAAGGAACTGCGGAAGTATGCCCAGGAAGGCCCTCAGCTGTTCCCGGACGGGATGACGACGGACCAGCCGGAGCGGCAGGTGATGGGGGAAATCCTGCGGGAGAAGCTGCTGCTGTGCCTGGACAAGGAGATCCCCCACGGCACGGCGGTGGAGATCACGAAGTTCTCTGAGCGGGACAGCGGCGTCATCGACGTGGACGCCACCATCTACTGTGAGAAGGCCAGCCACAAGGGGATCATTATCGGCAAGCAGGGGGCCATGCTGAAAAAGATCAGTTCCCTGGCCCGGCAGGATATGGAGAAGTTCATGGGCACCAAGGTGTATCTGGAGACCTGGGTGAAGGTCAAGGAGAACTGGCGGGACAACGTGAATTACGTGCGGTCTTTCGGCTACCGGGACGAATAAGGAGGAAGCGTGCGGTCTCCGGTATTCCGCAGGCTGCCGTGCGGGGAGTGAGAATATGAGACTGGTAATGAGCGACACGGCACCTGTCTCTTATACACATCTGACGCTGCCGACGATCGCAT
>OWJQ01001186.1_pt1 | contig 13197 bp, 18 predicted proteins | sample 1732711 | NCBI WGS metagenome assembly OWJQ01 (sample SAMN05065745, study PRJEB22554) | human gut metagenome | biome: ENVO:2100002; feature: ENVO:00000062; material: ENVO:00002003 | host: Homo sapiens | place: USA | reverse complement strand
GCATTACGAGGTCACCTACTATGCTGATCTGCCCGCCATGTGGCAGGATGTGCCGGACAACGAGGTTCTGGAAGAACTGTTTCAGATGTTCAACCTCTCCCGTCCGCAGGATTTTGAGGGGCACAGCCTGTCGGTCAGCGATGTGATTGCACTCAAACGCAATGGCGAGATATCTGTGCATTATGTGGACAGCATCGGCTTCAAGGAACTGCCGGGGTTTCTGGACAAGCAGCCGGAACGCCATTCGGTACTGATGAATCTCAAGGAAAAGTGCGATGCCCCGGAGTGCAATCCTACCGTCTGCCGGAAAGCGAGGGATGAACATGAACTTTGACCACGAGGAATTGACCCTGATGATGCTCTACAACACCGGCACCCGGCTGGGGCTTATCCACGAGTTGCGGCTCATGCAGTGCTACCTGATGCCCGATGAAACTGCCCTGCGGGAACTGTCGGAGGGCGTTATCGAAAAGCTGAAACTGCTGACCGATGCGGAGTTTGCCGAACTGGAATTTCCACTGGACTGATCTTTGCCGCCTGCGGGCGGCGTACATATTCTCTTTTTGCATTTGGTGTGATATACTGAACTCGACAAATCGGAATTTGTCTTGACTTTATAAATTTCCCCGCCTGATTTGCCCCGTTCATTGTCCAGATAGTACATATAGCAGTGGTCACAGCCCTCACTGTATTTGCGGCAGCCATGCCAGGGATTCCAAATATCACTGCTCATACCGATTCCTTTCCAGTTCGCAAATCAGACTGTGAGGCATTCTTCGTGGCCCACGTACCGCACCAATCCCATAGGCTTTCAGCTTCTCAAACGGGAGAAAAGACGGGTTGTACTGATCCAGCTTTTTCAATCTCATCACATGGTTCATATGTACGTTGCCATCATCATAATGGTAAGGAATATTGACTTCTGTAGCTTCGCACCGATATAGAACAGCGGAAACCGGGGCCGTAACATATAGACAGACAACATCGCCAACGGCTACTTCCTCCTGTTTATAGCCTTGGTCAGTAGTTTGATACTATGTACGAACTTTCTGCGTACTTGCTTTCGTTTTCGGATACCGTACAATATTTATACAATGAATCGTCAAGAGAGGAGGCAACAAGGTGACTTCTTTAACCATAGAACAAAAAAGAGTGGACATATACCCAAGCGCAAAGCCGGGCAGCCCAGTTATCTATCTCAACACCTTTTCCAATGCCGTTAACAGTGTGTATAAAAACCTGATGGCGCTCGGCTGCCCAGATTTCAGTCTGGTGGCGGTCAGTAAGCTGAAATGGGATCATGACATGACACCGTGGTATATGGGGCCGATCTCTAAACACGATACGCCCTGCACCGGGGGTGCGGATGATTACCTGAAACTGCTTCTGGATGAAATTATGCCGGAAGCGGAAGCGCTCCTTCCCGGTGCGCCCGCCTGGCGGGGCCTCGCCGGTTACTCGCTGGCCGGGCTGTTCGCCCTCTACGCTCTCTACCAAACGGATGTGTTTGCCCGCGCAGCGAGTATGTCAGGTTCCTTCTGGTTTGAGGGCATCATGGAATATGTGTGCTCCCATGAGATGAAGCGCAAACCTGACTGTCTGTATTTTTCTCTCGGAGACAAGGAGAGCTCCACCGATAATCCGATTTTGAACGTTGTGCAGCAGAATACGCAGAAGATAGAAACACTGTGCCACGGGAAAGGCATCGAAACCACCTTCGTACTGAACAGTGGCAGCCACTATCAGGCGTGCAACAAGCGCACAGCGGCTGGCATTCACTGGATATTAAATAGATAAACCGACAAGGAGATAAAACGATGGATACGATCTATTCGCTTTTTCAGAAGGTAGTTAAAGAACATGAAAATGCCCCGGCTATCATTGAAAACGACCGCACCATGACTTTTGGAGAGCTGTCCAACATGGTGGATATGATCACGTGCAGCTTTCCGCAGGAAGTACACAGCATCGGCATCGTCATGCGTCACCGAACCGAGATGATTGCCTCGATTCTGGCGGTACTCAAATGCGGCGGCCGATACGTCCCAGCCGAGCCGGATTTTCCCACCGGGCGCATCCATGACATGATGACCGAGGCACAGGTGGATTTTGTGCTGACGGAACACGCCTTTGCGCCCAAACTGAACAGTTTCCCCATCCGCTATACAGATTGTGAGATCTGCGGCGTGGAGACGCCCTCCTGGAAGCGCAACGCCGTGGAGGACCCGGAACGCCCCGCCTATGTGCTGTATACCTCCGGCACGACCGGGCGGCCCAAAGGCGTCTGTGTTACCAACCGCAATGTCTGCCACTATGTGCGCGCCTTTGCGAATGAGTTCCACCCCGGCCCCGGCGATGTCATGCTGCAATATTCCGTCTGTTCCTTTGACATCTTTGTGGAGGAAGTGTTCACCAGCCTGCTGAATGGCGCCGCTCTGGCCATCCCCTCTGACGAGGACAAGGCCGACATCCATGCGTTGATGGCTTTTGTGGAACGCCACCATGTGACTATGATCAGCGGCTTTCCGTATCTGCTGGCAGAAATGAACCACCTGTCTGTCATTCCGTCCTCTCTGCGGCTGCTTATCAGCGGCGGCGATGTGTTGCGGGGCGTTTATGTGGATCACCTGCTGGACAAAGCAGAGGTTTACAACACCTACGGCCCCTCCGAGACAACGGTCTGCGCCTCCTATTACCGTTGCAATAGTGGAACTGTGTTGGAGGACGGTACCTATCCCATCGGTCATCCTGTACTGGGTGCGCAGATCAGGATTCTGGATCAGTCTGGCAACGCGGTTGCCAAAGGGCAGACGGGTGAGATTTGCATTTATGGCGGCGGTGTATCTCTGGGCTACATTGGCGACCATGCCGAGGAAAACAGAGCTTTTGAGCGGCAGCCGGACGGCAGCACCATGTACCGCAGCGGCGATTTGGGCTATATCCTGCCGGATGGCAACATTGCATTCCTGCACCGCAAGGACGACCAGATCATGATTTACGGCAAGCGGGTGGAACTTGCCGAGGTGGAGTCCCGGCTCTATCGGTGCAAGGATGTGCAGCAGGCTATTGTCCGGGCTTTTACAGACGAGGATGGACTGTCCTATATGACCGCCTATGTGGTGCCTTCCGACAATAAGCTGAAAGTCTCGGAAGTAAAAAAAGAACTGTCTGAAAATTTGACTTCCTTTATGATCCCAGAGTTCTTTGTGAAGATGAAGCAGATTCCTTTGAATGTCAACGGTAAGCCGGATGTGTCGAAACTGCCGGTGGTAATGAAAGCGGGGGCATTATAATGGAGATTCAGATCCGGCAGGCCACGATCCAGGACCTGAATGTATTGATGCAATGGCGAATGGAAGTCTTGCATGAGGTATTCTCCATCCCCTCGGAGCGGTCTGTAACAGAGCTGGAATCGGAAAATCGCCGCTACTATCAAACAGAACTGCCGCAGGGCGGACATATTGCCTGCTTTGCCTACGTAGGGGAGGAAATCGTCGGCTGCGGCGGGATATGCCTCTATCATGAGATGCCCTCACCGGACAATCTAAACGGGAAATGTGCCTACCTGATGAACATTTATACCCGGCCGCAGTTTCGCGGACACGGCATAGGGAACAGAATCGTCAGGTGGCTTGTAGAGCAGGCTCGTCAGCGGCATATTTCAAAAATTTATCTTGAAACCTCAAACAAAGGCAGGCCGCTGTATCAAACAATCGGTTTTGCCGATATGAAGGATATGATGAAACTGTCCCGTGAAAAATAAGCAAAATCAAAGGAGCATACATACAATGGAGCCAATCATCTGAAACGTTGAAGTAAAAAGAGTCCTCACAAAATCCAATTTGCCTGTGAGTGATTATTCGGTCAATCCTTATGTGGGCTGTGGCCACGGCTGCAAATATTGCTACGCATCTTTTATGAAGCGTTTTACCAATCACCCGGAGCCCTGGAGAGAGTTCATAGACGTTAAATTTTGGCCGGAAATCAAACACCCGGAGCGGTATGCAGGGAAAGAACTGTTTCTCTGTTACGTGACCGACCCATATCAGCCGCTGGAGGAAACCGCCTGCCGCACCCGCGCCATTTTGGAGCAGATGCAGGGCAGCGAGTGTAGCCTCAGTATTGCTACCAAGTCTGACCTGGTGCTGCGTGACCTTGACCTCATTAAAACATTCCCCAATGCGCGGGTATCCTGGTCAATCAAACACACTGGACGAAGATTTTCGCGCTGATATGGACAATGCAGTGAGCATTGAGCGGCGGCTGGCCGCTATGAAAGCATTCCATGATGCTGGTGTGCGCACCACCTGCTTTATCTCGCCGATTTTCCCCGGCCTCACCGACCTGCCCTCCATCATCCACCGGGCGAAGAATCAATGTAATTTGGTCTGGCTGGAAAACCTAAACTTGCGGGGCGGTTATAAGAAAACGATTTTTGACTATATAACGGAAAAACATCCAGACCTGCTGCCGCTGTACGATACCATTTACAATAAAAAAGAACGCAGCTACTGGTCAATGCTGGATGCGCAGATGCGGCAGTTTTGCCAAGAGGAAGGGCTACTGTATGTCCGGGATGATGATTCCATCAAACGCCCGTTCAACGATCCGCCTATCGTGGTCAATTATTTTTTCAACGAAGAGATTATCCCTCGGCCAAAATGCAGAAGAACAGGTAATCAAAACTATATAGTAACATGCAGAAAGCTAGAAGTTGTAGAGGTGAGGTTATGAAACGCGCAGAATTAGAATCAGACATATAACGCCGAGACAGATTATCCGTGGCTCAAATATCCGAATTATGAGGTGTTCCGGCATTGTAATAATCGGAAGTGGTTTGCTCTGATTATGGATGTACCAAAGAACAAGCTGGGGCTGTAGGGCGAAGAAATGCTGGAAGTGGTCGATTTCAAATGTGACCCAATTCTGATTGGCACACTACGAGAGGAACCCGGCTTCTTCCCGGCGTATCATATGAGCAAGGATAGCTGGATTACTGTTGCACTGGATGTGCAGCGTATCAGATGACAAAATCAAAATGTTGCTTGATATGAGTTATGAAGCAACGATACCCAAAACATGCAAAAAGAGATACTGATAAATTCCCGTTTACCACCCAAGAACATCCATGAGAGAGGAGTGACCGTTATGAAGGAAAACAGAAAACTATTAAAAGAAGTGCTCAAGGACATCCGGCACGACATGACCGATGAGGAAGTGCTGAATCTGCTGGCAGACAGTAAGATCTCCGTCAGTCCTGAAAGCGAAAAAGAAAAGTATACGCTGGGGCAGCGTGCAGCGGATTCCATTGCAAAATTTGCCGGAAGCTGGGCGTTTATCTTTTCCTTTACCGGTGTTCTGATCCTTTGGATGGTGGTCAACACGGTGCTGGCTGCCAAGGCATTTGACCCGTATCCGTTTATTCTGCTGAATTTGGTACTGTCCTGTGTGGCGGCGATTCAGGCACCGCTGATCATGATGAGCCAGAACCGTCAGGAGGAAAAAGACCGCCGCAGAGCGGAAAATGACTATAAAGTCAACTTGAAGACCGAGATCATGATCGAGGACCTGTACGATAAAGTAAACGCCATTCTTGCCAAGCAGTCCGCACTGGAAAAGCGGCTGCAAAACGATGGCAAAAATCATACAAAGCAGCAGGAAAACAACTGAATCCTAGCTTTTTTGCGCCAAAATGGGATAAGCCGGAAAGAAAACGGTGTGCGATTTCATCTCCCGGTGTTGATTTTTGTCTCATTGTGGTAATGGGGGAAAGACAGATACAAGATATTGTTGCAAAAGTATTATTTTTTCGTGAATATTAGCGCTCTTATATTGACAGTGCTAAAAAACAATGCTATAACAGTGGCGTGCTCAGGAGGAAGGGCAAAAGGAGAGCCGCAAGGCTCCCCGGAAAGCTCTTCCGAGTGGACGCTTCAGATTTTTTGCCCCGACCCGAACGCCGGGATTGGAGGAATGATTTATGCTTATGCCGACTGTTTTCCATGAAAACCTGTTCGATGATTTCTTCGATCCGTTCTGGAATGACGCTGCACTGGAACGTGCTATGAACCGTGAGGCTCGTGGCGCCTTTGGTAAGCGTGGTGCAAACATGATGAAGACCGATGTCAAACAGACGGACAACGGCTACGAAGTAGCGGTTGACCTGCCGGGCTGCAAGAAGGAAGACGTTCAGATGGATCTGAACGACGGCTACCTGACCATTCAGGCAGTGCGCAGCCACAGCAACGACGAAAAGGATAAGAAGGGCCGCTATCTGCGGCGCGAATCCTTCTCCGGCACCTGCGCGCGCAGTTTCTACGTGGGCGATGTGAAGAAGGAAGACATCCACGCAAAGTTCGAGGATGGTGTCCTGCACATCGAGCTGCCTGCTCCTCAGCAGACGAAGGCTTTGCCTGAGAACCCGAATCTGATTGCAATCGAGTAAAACGCCGGTCGTGTGCGCCAAGGCACAACGCACATAAGATGCCCCCGGAGAGCCGCAACAAGCCCTCCGGGGGCATTTTTGTTTCGCTATCTTTTCCGCAAGGGAAAACCATGGTATACTGAGAACAGCAACTCAGAATTTATGGAGGTACCTCACTATGGAATACAAACGCTTTGGCGGTAAGCTCCTTGTCCGCATCGACAAAGATGAGGAGATCGGTGAAACAAATTTGATTTTAGGGGGACAAAGATGAGTGATATAAAAGGAAAGACCGGCGCAGTCTTGAGGGAGACGGCAGTCCTGACCGGGGCGGTGGCGATCATTGCGGCGGGCGTTTTCTTTTTTCTGGTGCCGAGCCATACATCTGTCAGCAGCATTTCCGGCCTTGGCATCGTGCTGTCCAATTTTGTGCCGCTGCCCTTGTCGGTCATTACGATGATCCTGAACGTCGTGCTTCTCATCATCGGGTTCTTTACCTGCGGCAGAGAATTTGGCGCAAAGACCGTATACACCAGTGTGCTGCTGCCGGTGTTTCTGGGGCTGTTTGAAAAGCTGTTCCCGGAGTTCGGCTCGATGACCGGCAGTCAGGAGCTGGACGTGCTGTGCTATATTCTGGTGGTCAGCATCGGGCTGAGTATTTTGTTCAACCGCAATGCATCCTCCGGCGGGCTGGATATCGTGGCAAAGATCATGAACAAGTACCTGCACATGGAATTGGGAAAAGCCATGTCTCTGTCGGGAATGTGTGTGGCGCTTTCCGCGGCCCTGGTCTACGATAAAAAGACCGTGGTGCTGAGTATCCTCGGTACTTACTTCAACGGCATCGTGCTGGACCATTTCATCTTTGATAACAGCATCAAACGCCGCGTCTGCATCATCACCGAAAAAGAGGAGGCGCTGCGTCAGTTCATCCTCCATGACCTGCACAGCGGTGCGACCATGTACGAGGCCATCGGTGCATACAATCTGGAAAAGCACAACGAGATCATTACCATCGTGGACAAGAGCGAATATCAGAAGCTGATGAACTTTATCAACCGGGAAGACCCCAAGGCTTTTGTTACCATTTACAATGTATCCAGCATGCAGTATCAGCCCAAGATCTGATCGGCGGAGAGCTGCCGCAAAGGGCGGGCCTTTTGCGGCTTGCTCTTTGCCATAGCTGCGTGGTATACTCCGTTCGGAAAGATCAAAGCGCATGGAGGTAAAAAGCATGCTGACCTATACCTATGTTTCCGAGGGCAAATTTGAACTGATGGAAAAACCAAAGCCGGTGCTGCAGCACGAGCGGGATGCCATTGTAAAGGTGACCCTTGCCAGCATCTGCTCCAGCGACCTGCACATCAAGCACGGCAGCGTGCCCCGGGCGGTGCCCGGCATCACCGTAGGGCACGAGATGGTGGGCATCGTGGAAGAAGTGGGCAGCGCGGTGACCAACGTAAAGCCCGGCGACCGGGTGACGGTGAATGTGGAAACCTTCTGCGGAGAGTGCTTTTTCTGCAAAAAAGGCTTTGTGAACAACTGCACCGATCAAAACGGCGGCTGGGCGCTGGGCTGCCGCATCGACGGCGGGCAGGCCGAATATGTCCGGGTGCCCTTTGCGGATCAAGGACTGAACAAGATCCCGGACGGCGTTACCGATCGGCAGGCGCTGCTGGTGGGCGATGTGCTGGCCACCGGCTTTTGGGCGGCACGCATCTCGGAAATCACCCCCGAGGATACCGTGCTGATCTTCGGTGCAGGGCCGACCGGCATCTGCACGCTGCTGTGCGTCATGCTGCACAGCCCCAAGCGCATCATCGTCTGTGAAAAGGACGCAAGCCGCCTGCAGTTCATCCGTCGGCACTACCCGCAGGTGCTCACCGTGCAGCCGGAGGACTGCGCCGCCTTTGTGCGTGCCCACAGCGACCACGGCGGGGCCGATGTGGTGCTGGAGGTGGCAGGGGCGGACACTACCTTCCGGCTGGCGTGGGAGTGCGCAAGACCCAACGCCATCGTGACCGTGGTGGCGCTGTACGATAAGGCACAGACCCTGCCGCTGCCGGAAATGTACGGCAAAAACCTCACCTTTAAGACCGGCGGCGTGGACGGCTGCGATTGTGAAGAAACGCTGCGTCTCATCGCAGAAGGCAAGATCGATACCGAACCGCTCATCACCCACACCTACCCCCTGCGCCGGATCGCAGAGGGCTACGAGCTGTTTGAAAAGAAACAGGACGGCGTGATCAAGGTGGCAGTGGAGTGCTGACGGTCTGCGCCAAGACACAACGCACATAAAGTGGCCCTGGAGAGCTGTAACAAGCCCTCCGGGGCCATTTTTGTTTCCCGACATCTTTTCCGCAGCGGCAAGGCGTGGTAGAATAATGGCAGAACCAATCCACAGGTGAAAAAATCGAACTTCAGAGAGAGGAGATGTTTCTATGCAGTCTGATGAGCTGAAACGCCGGATCTCGGCAGGCAGAGGAGATGCTTTGGCTGATCTGGTTTTGAAAAATGCCAGAATTGTCAATGTGTTTACCGATGAGATCGACACCGCTGATATTGCCATCAGCGGAAATTCGATCGTGGGCGTGGGCACATATCATGGCCGGAAAGAAGTTGATCTGCACGGCAAATATGTCTGCCCGGGCCTGATCGATGGGCATATCCACATCGAAAGCTCCATGCTCTGTGGTCCGGCTTTCGAGCAGGCAGTGCTGCCCCACGGTACCACTGCGGTGGTCACAGACCCACACGAGATCTCGAACGTTGCGGGGCTTGAAGGCTTGGACTTCATGCTGGAAACGACAAAAAATCTGACCCTTTCGGTTTATTTCATGCTGCCCTCCTGTGTGCCGGCCACGGATTTGGATGAATCCGGCGCGGTGCTGAACGCAGAACAGCTCCGGCCTTACTACGGCAATCCCCGCGTGCTGGGCCTTGCGGAACTGATGAACGCCTATGGAACGGTGCGCTGTGACCCGAAGATCCTGCAGAAGATCCGCGACTGCACCGAAGCAGGAAAGATCGTGGATGGCCATGCGCCGCTTTTGAGCGCTAAGGACCTGAATGCTTATATTGCGGCAGGCGTTCAGTCCGATCACGAGTGCTCCAACATCGAGGAAGCCATGGAAAAACTCCGGCGCGGACAATACATCATGATCCGGGAAGGAACGGCTGCCAAAAATATGGAGACCCTGATGCCGCTGTTCCGGGAGCCCTATTGCAGCCGCTGTATGCTGGTGACGGATGATAAGCACCCCGGTGACCTGCTGGACAGCGGCCACATCGATTCCAACATCCGTAAAGCGATCCGGCTGGGCGCAGATCCAGCAGTGGCCGTCAAAATGGCAACGCTGGTCCCGGCACAGTATTTTGGGTTCAAGCAGCGCGGTGCCGTAGCACCGGGGTATGCTGCCGACCTCATTGTAGTATCGGATTTTGAATCCTTTACGGTCGAACAGGTTTACAAGAATGGCACGCTGGTGGCCGAGCACGGAAAAACGCTGAAACCCGCACCGCTTGACATCGACCGTGTGAGATTTTCCCACGTTATGGATTCCTTTGATCTGGATGAGATCACACTGCAGGACCTGGAACTTCGGGAAAGCGGGGAGCAGGAGCGTGTCATCTGCCTGAACCGGGGCGAGCTGCTTACGGAGGAAAAAATCATCCCGTTCCAACGGCATCCGGGCAAAGCTCCCGGTGTGGACCCGGAACACAACATCGTAAAACTGGCCGTTTTTGAGCGGCATCATCACTCCGGCCATGTGGGCATTGGCTTTTTAGGAAACTTCAGCCTGAAATGCGGAGCCGTTGCATCGAGCATCGCACATGATTCCCATAACCTGATCGTGGCAGGGGACAACGATACCGATATGATGCTGGCCGGCAACACTGTGCGGAAAAACAAAGGCGGACTTGCGTTTGTGGCAGATGGACAGGTCGTGGCAGAACTTGCGCTTCCGGTGGCCGGATTGATGAGCACCGAAAGCGCAGAGAGCGTTGCGGCGAAAATGCAGGCGCTGAACGATGCCCTCAAGGCACATGGTGTAGCGGAAGACATCGGCATTTTTATGACCCTCGCCTTCGTCAGCCTTCCGGTCATTCCCAAACTCAGACTGAATACATACGGCATCATCGATGTATCGCAGCAGAAAGTCGTTCCGGCTGTTTTTTAATAGGCGATAACAAAAATACTGCCGGAGACCGACCCGAAAGGTCCGTCTCCGGCAACAGAACAGTTCGTTCCTACTCTTAGAAGCGAGCCGCATCAAGAGAAAAATTGACGGAAATTCTTATTTGATAAATCGTAAGTTATATGTGGAGGAGGATTATTATGAATACAGTTAGAATGATTTTATGTGGAAATGTTGAAGATAGCAGAATGAATCCAAGTGAAAAGGTAGGAGTAGTATCAGTGGTTTTTGTTTCTACAGAGGAGGAAAAAATTAAGAATAAACTTAAAAAATTGCAAGATAAAAATCCTGAAAAATTTTATATGGAATACGTTACTCCATTAGATGTTGACTTAACAAGTTTAGAACACTATCCATCGATTGAAATATCAAAAAATGATTTACAATAACAACTTAGAATTTGTGGAGGAAACAAATATGGAAGATAATAAATCAACGAATGTCAAGAAAACGGTAAAATCAGGAATAACTTTTGGAAGTGCATTAGCTATGGTTATTAGTTATACAGCGTGGAAGTCTGTCGGTTGGGCGATTTTTCATGGATTACTTAGTTGAGTGTATGTCATATACTTCCTTTTGCGTTACTAAATTCACGTTTGTGGAAGTTATAAAGGGGTGCATCATGGAAATCGAGTATAAACAAACAAAAGATTTCACGGCCGATGAATTGCAGAAACTGTTTTTATCCGTTCACTGGGAATCCGGCAATTATCCAGAAAAACTTGTCCATGCGATGCACAATTCCACACGAGTTATTTCTGCGTGGGATGGTGATAAGCTGGTCGGGCTGGTTCGCGCGCTTGATGATGGAGAAACAGTCGCATTTTTGCATTATCTTTTGGTGGACCCTGCTTATCAGGGACAGTACATTGGAGATGAGCTGATGAAACGGATCATGAGTTTCTATCAAAAGCTTCTGTATGTGAAAGTTATGCCGTCTGATCCTAAAACGATCCCATTTTATGAGCGATATGGCTTTCAACAATATGATAATTACTCTGCAATGGTGCGGAAGCACTTTTTGTGAGTTGGTATGATGGATCGATTTGCAGCTAGCAAGGAAACCGTAAGGAGTACAGAGCATGGATGCAAACTGTACCAGTAAAAAAAGGAAAGTCAAGAGTATGGAAACGGTATACATTGCAGGCGGGTGCCTTTGGGGCGTCCAGCATTTTTTTGACACGGTGCCCGGTGTACGGACGACCGAAGCCGGGAGAGCCAACGGAACAACAAACAAGCTGGACGGCCCGTATGATGGATACGCAGAGTGCGTTAAAGTGGTCTTTGATGAGAAATGTACCAGTGTTACAGAGCTTATGGAGCATCTGTTTGAAATCATCGACCCGTACAGCCTGAACAAACAGGGCGTTGATGTTGGAAAAAAGTATCGCACGGGGCTTTACAGCACAAATCCCGGACATCTGGAAGAAGCAAGAGCCTTTATTGACAGCCGGAAGGACCGGGATAAAATCGTTGTGGAAGTGCTGCCGCTGACGAATTACGTCCGGAGTGCAGAGGAGCATCAGCACCATCTGGAGCGGTACCCGGAAGATTGCAGCTACTGTCATATCCCGGATGAAGTCTTAAACAAATACAGGAACCAGTAAGCAAAGGAAAAACGAAAATGCGGGGATTGGGAACGATCATCAATGCGCTGGCCATTGTGATAGGCGGTGTGCTGGGTATTCTGTTCAAACGCTTTCTGAAAGAGCGCTATCAGGATACAATCATCAAAGCCACGGGCTTTTCCGTGGTGTTTCTGGGAGCGGCGGGAACGCTCTCCAAGATACTGACGGTTAGGCCAGACGGAACTTTGAGCACCGGTGGCTCTATGGTCATGATTCTATCGCTGGCGTTGGGTGCGCTGCTGGGTGAACTTATTGATCTGGATGCACAGTTTGAACGCTTTGGCGAGTGGCTCAAACACAAGACTGGCAGTGACGGCGACAACCAGTTCGTCAACGGCTTCGTGTCGGCATCCCTGACGGTGAGCATCGGGGCCATGGCCGTCATCGGCTCCATTCAGGATGGCATCTACGGCGACCATTCCACGCTGGTGGCAAAAGCGATTCTGGACTTTATCATTGTGCTCATCATGGCGTCCTCCATGGGCAAGGGCTGCGTGTTTTCATTTATTCCGGTGGCAGTGCTGCAAGGTGCCATGACGGCTCTTGCGGTAGTGCTGTCCGGCTTTATGACGGACGCTGTGCTGAACAATCTCTCGCTGGTAGGAAATATTCTGATTTTTTGTGTGGCATCAATCTGGTGTGGCCAAGAACCATCAAGGTGGCAAACCTGCTGCCGTCCCTTCTGGTTGCAGTGGCGCTGACGGGGATTTTATGAATCGGAACTTGACGAGGAGTGTGATTATATGAAAAACAATAGCCCACAAAAGCAGGCTGCCATTTCTTGGATCATTTTGATGATAGGAATATTGCTCGCAGTAATAGGAGCAATGACGGCAAAGGAGTACAGAGTAAACCTATGCCTGCTAATCGGTGCAATGGTTGTTGTTGGTGGTATTGTATATCTGTCTCTTATACACATCTGACGCTGCCGACGATCGCATAAGTG
>OWJQ01001172.1_pt1 | contig 13298 bp, 10 predicted proteins | sample 1732711 | NCBI WGS metagenome assembly OWJQ01 (sample SAMN05065745, study PRJEB22554) | human gut metagenome | biome: ENVO:2100002; feature: ENVO:00000062; material: ENVO:00002003 | host: Homo sapiens | place: USA | reverse complement strand
TTATGCGATCGTCGGCAGCGTCAGATGTGTATAAGAGACAGAAGCACTGCAGGTTGCCCGGCATAACGGGCAATCGCATCCAGCGGCAGGCCGCTCAGTACCGGGATCGCCGAAGCGCGGGCCAGAATCAGGGTATGCGAGGTGCGCCCGGTTTTCTCCAGAATCATGCCCGCAAGATTTTTTAAATCGAGGCTCAAAAACTGGCTTGGGGTTAAATCTTCAGCCACCAGAATGGTCGGTTTTTCAAGCACCAGCTTGTTGCGCGGCTTCAGTTCCGGCCAGGTGATATGCAGCAACTGTTCGCTGATATCGCGAATGTCGCTGACCCGCTCGCGCAGATAATCGCTGGCAGAAGCAGATAGTTTGGCGCAAACCTGCTCCATATTGCTGATGATCGCCGCCCCCAGCCCCTGATGCTGTTCTGCCATAAGGCGACGGATATTGCCTGCAAATTCATCATCCTGAATCAGCGACAAATGGGCGCTGAGGATAGTTTTGCTTTCGCCGTCACGCTCACGCAATTGCTGGTTCAGTTGCTCGGCAAGCGTTGCCAGGCTGTGCTCCAGCCGGGTGGAATCTTGCGCACTGGCGGGGATTGCCCGATAACTGTCGAGGCTGTCGCTTTGTAACAGGGTCAGCGTACCCACGCCGACGCCGCTTGCCAGCACATTGCCGTACAGTAAATCCGGGTTAAGGCGGCTTAATGAACGCGGCAGCGGATGCGCCGTCAGTTCTGCCTGCGTAGGCTGAACGCTGTCGCTGTCGATAAAGCGCACCTGGATGTACTCTTCCAGCACGCGCCGCGCCTGCTCTTCATCGCTGCCGCTAATGTTCAGGCTGCAACTGTCATTAAATAAAGTGCCAGTGCCAATCAGCGCCAGCGAGCTTTTCGCATCTGCCTTTGCGTTCTGGCGATGGTTAATAAAAGTGATTTCGCTTTGCCACTGGCTGCACTGTTCTTTAAGTTCCCACGCCGGACGAGCATGTAGACCGTTAGGCAAAGGACAGAGAAATTGAATCGTTAACATAACCGCTCCGGGTTAATCAGGAGATCATCTAAAATCCGTCAGTTGAACAACCGTCTCACGCGTAAGACGTTGAATAAGGGCAGATAAAAGTTGCTGCATCTGCAAAATGTCGCGGCAATCGGCAATCGATGCGGCGCAATGTCCATGGCGGGTTGCTGGCCCCATCACCACTGTGGGCACGCCGGTGCCGGTTAAGTGCACCGCCCCGCCGTCCGTGCCGCCGTTGCTGAACATATCTGCCTGCAACGGCACGCCAATTTCTGCCGCCACGGTTTCGACCCAGGCGGTAAGTTTTGGCGGCGCAATCAGCGACTTGTCGCTTAACACCAGCATCGGCCCGTTACCAATCTGACGATGGTTAGCCGCGCCATAATCAAAGTTTTTCGCCCAGCAGGCGGTATCAAGCACAATGGCGACGTCCGGCGACACCGCGCGGGTGGCAGTTTGCCCGCCGCGTAATCCCACCTCTTCGCTGGAACTTGCCACCAGCCACACCTCCGCAGGCAGTTCGGCGTCGTGCAGCTCACGTAGTAACGTCACCAGCAGATAGCAACCGAGGCGATCATCAAAGGCTTTCCCCATCACCCGCTGGTGAGGGAGAACCTGAAAAGTTGTATCAAAGGTGACGCGATCGCCTGGACGAATTCCCGCCTGCATCACTTCGTCATAGGAGCGCGCACCAATGTCCACGCGCATGGCGCTGACGTCATTCCCCTGCCGGTCGCCGTCAAGCAGGCCTGGAATTTTGCACTCTTCACGGGTAGTGATACGCACCGACTGAAGCTGGCGGGCAGCCATGCGTACATTGCCAACCGGCAACACATCGATCGCCCCTTCGCGGGAGATGCTGCGCACCATAAATCCCACTTCGTCCATATGCGCACAGATCATCACCTTCGGACCTGTCGATTCATTCAGGCGGATCAGCACCGATCCCAGCCCATCAAATCGCACTTCTTTTTGCAGGCGATCCGCTTCTTCCAGCAGGATCTGCCGTACTTCCTGTTCCGAGGAGGCTATCGCATCTGCCTCGCTCAACGCTTTTAATAACGATAAATCCATTATGCCTCTCCCGTGAGCAACACTGTTTTCGGCATGGCGTAGAGCACTTCTGCGCCTTGCGGGGTGACCAGCACAACATCTTCGATGCGCACGCCCCCTTGCCCTGGCAAATAAATCCCCGGCTCCACGGTCAGTAACATGCCTGGCTGTAGCGTCGTGGTATCCCGCGGTGAAAAACGCGGCTCTTCATGGACTTCAATGCCGATAGCATGACCGGTGTTATGACCGAAATAGTCGCCATAACCTGCTTCTGTAATGACCCGGCGCGCGGCGTCGTCAACCTGCTGGCAGCGCACGCCGGGGCGAATCGCGGAGATTGCTGCGAGCTGTGCCTGCAGGACAATTTGATAGACGTTAAACAGCGGGTGAGATTCGGCGCTCACCCCTTCGCCATTCACCAGCAAGGTGCGCGTCATATCAGAGCAGTAGCCCTGATACAGCGCACCGAAATCGAGAGTGACAAACTCGCCCGCTGCAACAATCTTGTCGCTGGCTTTGCCGTGCGGCAGCGCCCCACGCCAGCCACTGGCGACAATGGTATCGAAAGAGGCTTTTTCTGCGCCCTGCCGGCGCATAAACCACTCCAGTTCAGCGGCTATCTCGCGCTCGCTCATCCCCGCCTGAATAAAGCGGCGAATATGCTCTGCACCGCGATCAGCAATCCCACAGGCGAGGCGGATTTTCTCCACCTCCTCTGGCGTTTTGATTTGCCGCAGCACATCCGGCGTGGCGCTAACCAGTTTCGCATTGAGTTCAGACTGCCAGCGGTGCGCGGTTTCCCAACATACCTGCTGGCCTTCAAAACCGAGCGCTTGCAACTGCTCATCGGCAATGATTTGATTGACGATAGTGGTAAGCGTGTTCGTCGCGTCAAGCAAATGCAGCTGGTAGCCTTGCGCACGGGCTTCCACCTCAACGTAATAGCGCGAATCCACCAGAATGTGCGCACTTTCACGGCTAATCACCACATAACCTGATCCGGTGGAGATCCCCAGATGCGGCTGTTTGTTCTGCCGTGAGGAGAGAAGCACTGCATCCAGTTGTTGCGCCTTAAGCCAGTCGCGCAGCGAAGCGAGTAATGTCATCTGGATTTTCCTTCTTACAGGCTATCGATTAACAATTTGCCTTTGCGGAACATCATCAGACGCAGGAACACCACCATCAGCGCAGTTATGACTGCCCCCAGCGCGATCCCCGCCATATAGACGCCCAGGTTAGTGACCAGCGGCCATGCCCAGATAGCGGACTCCGGGAACCATTGCACTGCGCCCAGCCAGACAGCGGCGGTTGAGCCGACAATAGCGCCGACCATATACGACGGAATGGCGGTGATGGGGCTTTCCAGCGCAAACGGAATCGCACCCTCACTGATCCCCATAAACGCCAGGAACATGGCGGTCTTACCCTGCGGATAAAGTTGAGCGTTGAACAGGCGTTTGCCGGTTAAACGACGGTCGATAATGGTCGCCAGACCCAGACCAATCGGCGGAATAACGATAGCGATAGAACGTGCAGTGACCGGTAATACGTGGTCAGTGGTAAAGCTGAAGGCAACGAAACCAGCTGCTTTGTTGATCGGGCCACCAAGGTCGATTGCTGTCGCCGCGGCGATCCCCATCGCGTACATCAGCGCACCCTTCTCACCTGCGGCAGTCAGCACGGTACGGATACCGCCGTTGATCCAGCCACCAAACGGGGTGATGACGTAGTACATCGCCAGCATGACAAAAATGGCGGAAAGAATCGGGAGCAAAAATGTGGTTTTGAACGCTAACAGGAAATCCGGTAACTGGATTTTCTGGTTCATCCACTTCACAAGGTAACCCGCGACGATAGAAATAATCAGCGCACCAATGAAGGTGGACGGCACCGGCGAAGAGGTCGCCCATTGCATAGTGCTGGGATCGAAGTTCAGCAGTTGCGTCGGCTGGGTAGACATCAACCCGCCGATAAAACCAGCCGGGAACGCCAGTTTGCCACCGATAGAGTTCGCCACAAAAGCAGCAAACATCGGAATGGCAAAACCAAACAACACGCCGCCGAAGGACTGCGACAGCCAGGCAAATTTAAGTAAGGAGAGGTCGAAACCGGAGAATTTCCCGCTATTAAGAGCATCCATGATGCCGATATCAGCAGGAATTTTAAGCCAGCTATAAGCAATCAGCTGGCTGAAAGCGAGGATCACACCGCCCATAATTAAGGTCGGCACCATGCGTGAAATCCCTGACATCACATGCTGCGGGAGTTCACCCCAGAAGCTGGTTTTAGAGGCCTGCGGATTCTTAACTGCCGCTGCCGCACCGGATGCGCCAGGCACAACGGTTGCACTGCGTTTTTTAATGGCCATAACAATTATCCCTGTCGAATATTACTGTTGTTCAGAGGCAATCATCTCTTCGATTTCTTTGATGATGCCCGCAGCGTTTTTAATTGCGTCCTGCAAAGTGATTTCATAAACGTCGCGTGATTCGAAACGTTCGTTATCTTCCGGGGTAACTGCCACGGAGTGGATGATGATGGTCGCTTCGGCGATATCCTGCGCCGTCAGGCGATTCTGGATACCGTCCGCGCCCTGGGTTTCAATTTTCACTTCATAACCGGCTTCTACCGCCGCTTCTTCCAGCGCCTGAGCGGCCATAAAGGTGTGAGCCAGGCCCATCGGGCAGGCACATAAGGCAATCAGTTTCTTACTCATCATTAATTCCTCGTTCGGTGATAGTTGACGAGTGAAATTATGAACGTGCAAAACAAATCGCCGTTACCAGACAAATAATGCATTTACTGGAGAATTAATCCCGCTGTACGGAAGTGTGACGCAGGTCGGCCTTGTGAGGGGACACAAAGGAAAATTGAATTAACTGTATGATTTAAAAGATTATCGGGAGAGTTACCTCCCGATATAACAGGAAGGAGTTACAGAATGTGGCCTAAGGTCTGGCGTAAATGTGCACCGGAACCGAGAAGACCCGGATTGTCATGGACGATGAGATACACCGGAATATCATGGACATATTCTTTAAAGCGCCCTTTATCTTCAAATGCGGCACGGAAACCAGAGGCTTTGAAGAACTCAAGGAAGCGCGGCACGATACCGCCCGCAATAAACACGCCGCCAAATGTCCCGAGATTGAGCGCCAGATTGCCGCCAAAACGGCCCATAATGACGCAAAACAGCGACAATGCGCGGCGGCAATCGGTGCAGCTGTCAGCCAGCGCGCGTTCGGTAATATCTTTTGGCTTGAGATTTTCTGGCAGGCGGTTGTCAGCTTTCACAATTGCGCGATACAAATTCACCAGCCCAGGGCCAGAAAGCACGCGCTCCGCCGAAACATGACCAATTTCCGCACGCAATATTTCGAGGATAATGGCCTCTTCTTCACTATTCGGCGCAAAATCAACGTGACCGCCTTCGCCTGGCAAGCTTACCCAACGCTTATCGACATGGACCAGATGCGCAACCCCAAGCCCCGTTCCGGCACCGTAAACCGCAATAGGCTTACCTTCGACCGGTTCTGCGCCACCAAACTGAATCAGATGCTCTTTTTTCAGCATCGGGATCGCCATCGATACAGCGGTAAAATCGTTAATAATTTCCAGATGGCTAAAACCGAGATTCTTTTTCATTTCGGCAATTGAGAACGCCCAGGTATGGTTGGTCATTGCCACCCAGTCACCGGTAATTGGGCAAGCGATGGCAATACAGCCGTCTTTCACCTCGACCTTATGTTCTTCAAGATAAACGCGAATGACCGCTTCGAGGCTGGGGTAATCAAGCCCTGAATAGGTCTTAGCCTGCGAGATTTCACCACTGGCAATATCACACAGAGCAAGACGTGCGTTGGTGCCGCCCACATCACCGACTAATGCATACTTTGTCATTCTTCAACTGCTCCGCTAAAGTCAAAATAATTCTTTCTCACACTGTAAATACCTGGGGGCATAACAACAACGCCGGAAAGGCAGGCTCCCTGTAAATATCGATCTGGGTCACACAATTACTTTATCGTTTCAGCACCAATTGCAGCGATGCCTTTTTGCAAGCTGGGCAAACTAAGTATCTGACCCCGCATAAGGAATAGAACATGCTCCATCCGCGAGCCAGAACCATGTTGTTATTATCGCTCCCCGCCGTGGCAATTGGGATTGCGTCCAGTCTTATTCTGATTGTGGTGATGAAAATCGCCTCGGTATTACAGAATTTGCTCTGGCAACGACTGCCGGGAACTCTGGGGATAGCCCAGGATTCACCTCTCTGGATCATCGGTGTATTAACGCTAACGGGTATTGCGGTGGGGTTGGTTATCCGTTTCAGCCAGGGTCATGCCGGACCAGACCCCGCCTGTGAACCGCTGATCGGCGCACCGGTTCCGCCCTCTGCGCTACCAGGACTTATCGTAGCATTAATTCTCGGTCTTGCTGGCGGCGTCAGCCTGGGGCCGGAACATCCTATCATAACCGTCAATATCGCCCTTGCCGTCGCCATTGGCGCTCGTCTGTTACCGCGCGTCAACCGAATGGAGTGGACTATTTTAGCCTCTGCCGGAACCATCGGCGCGCTGTTTGGTACACCTGTTGCGGCGGCGTTGATATTTTCGCAAACCTTAAATGGCAGTAGTGAAGTTCCGCTATGGGATCGTCTTTTTGCGCCGTTAATGGCGGCAGCAGCTGGTGCACTTACTACCGGATTATTTTTCCATCCCCATTTTTCACTGCCCATTGCGCATTACGGACAGATGCAAATGACCGATATTCTCAGCGGTGCAATTGTCGCGGCGATTGCCATCGCAGCAGGGATGGTCGCCGTATGGTGCTTACCACGGTTGCACGCGATGATGCATCAAATGAAAAATCCGGTGCTCGTGCTGGGTATTGGCGGATTTATTCTCGGTATTCTGGGGGTTATTGGTGGACCGGTTTCGCTGTTTAAAGGGCTGGATGAGATGCAGCAGATGGTGGCAAATCAGGCTTTCAGCACCAGCGATTACTTTTTGCTGGCGGTAATTAAACTTGCCGCCCTGGTCGTTGCTGCCGCCAGTGGCTTTCGCGGTGGGCGAATCTTCCCGGCAGTGTTTGTCGGCGTGGCATTAGGGTTGATGCTGCATGAGCACGTTCCCGCCGTTCCAGCGGCAATAACCGTTTCCTGCGCTATTCTCGGCATCGTGCTGGTGGTAACACGCGATGGCTGGTTAAGTCTTTTTATGGCGGCAGTCGTTGTACCCAATACCACATTGCTACCGCTGCTCTGTATCGTCATGCTTCCGGCATGGCTGTTATTAGCAGGTAAGCCGATGATGATGGTCAATCGTCCGAAGCAACAGCCACCCCACGATAACGTTTAGCAAAAAATGCTCTCCTTTATGATTTAAGAGTTATGGCGATGATACGGCGCTTTACCTCCCCGTAATATTGCGTTAACAGGCCGCTGACGGCTTCGATCGTGAAGGAGAATAACAATGTTCAGGTCACTGTTTCTGGCGGCCGCCCTGATGGCATTTACCCCGCTTGCAGCAAACGCAGGTGAAATCACCCTACTGCCATCAATCAAATTACAAATTGGCGATCGCGATCATTACGGTAATTACTGGGACGGTGGTCACTGGCGCGACCGTGACTACTGGCATCGCAATTATGAATGGCGTAAGAACCGCTGGTGGCGTCATGATAATGGCTACCATCGTGGCTGGGATAAGCGTAAAGCGTATGAGCGTGGCTATCGTGAAGGCTGGCGCGATCGTGACGATCATCGTGGAAAAGGCCGCGGACATGGACACCGCCATTAAACACATTCGCCAATGGAGCACAATGCCTGATGCGACGCTAGCGCGTCTTATCAGGCCTACAAACCGGCTCTTTAACGCGTAGGGCGGGTAAGGCGTTTACGCCGCATCCGCCAATAGTGCCAGATGCGACGCTCATTCAACTACAATCCCAGTGCCGTACCCACCAACAACCAGATATTCAGCGCCACTACCAGCACCACAATCACCCAGCCTGTCTGTTTTACGCGTTTACTGTTCACCAGATCGCCCATCAACTTGCTGTCACTGGTGAAAATCAGCAGTGGAACCAGCGCCAGGGCGATACCAAAACTTAACAGCACCTGACTCATAACCAGAATCCGTGTCGGATCTAATCCCATCAGAATGACAATAAATGACGGCAACATGGTGACTGTACGACGCACCCACAGCGGGATATGAAAGCGAATGAAGCCCTGCATCACTACCTGCCCCGCCAGCGTCCCCACCACCGTTGAAGACAGTCCGGCAGCAACCAGGCTTAATCCAAAGACCGTTGCCGCAGCATGGCTTAACAGCGGTTGCAGCGTCAGATAAGCCTCATCAAGATCGGCAACACCAGTATGACCAGAAAAGTGGAACGCCGCCGCAGCTGTAGCCATCATCGCCAGATTGACAAAACCGGCAATAGTCATGGCGATAGCCACATCCCATTTGGTGGCGGAATAACGTTGTTGACGCGAACCGCCATGTAAATGCTGAGTGAGCGAAGAGTGCAAATAAATCACATGCGGCATAATCGTCGCCCCTAACACGCCTGCTGCAAGGAAGACCGCTTCCGAAGTAGGTAAACTCGGGATCACCATTCCTTTACCCAGCTGCGCCAGGTTAGGCTGGGAGAAAATCAACTCGACAATGTAAGCCGCGGCAACAAACAACAGTAACCCGCCAATCACTTTCTCCAGCGGTTTTTGCCCGCGACGTTGCAGCATTAAAATAAGGAAAGTCGCGATCCCCGTCAGCACCGCGCCCTGCAACAACGAAACACCAAGAATGAGTTTAAAACCGATCGCCGCACCAATAAATTCCGCCAGGTCGGTTGCCATCGCAATAATTTCTGCCTGAACCCAATAGAACCACACTACGGGACGCGGATAGTGATCGCGAATTTGCTCCGCCAGATTTTTACCGGTGGCAATCCCTAGTTTGGCAGAGAGGATCTGAATCAGCATCGCCATCAGGTTGGCCCAAACGACAACCCACAGGAGCTGATAGCCGAAGCTGGCACCCGCCTGAATATTGGTCGCAAAGTTACCGGGATCGATATAACCAATCGCCGCAATGAACGCAGGTCCCATTAATGCGAGCCTCATCTTGCGCGCCGCCCGTCCGCTGCTACTCTCAACGCGATAGTTCGTCATCTTGTGCCTCTAAAACATAGCCTTTGCTATGTTTCATGCTATGCCAAACGAGAATGATTATCAAATTCATTTAAATGGGTTGTGGTGATTTCTTTGATAGACCAGGATTATGACTACGAAAAGATTGATGACTTGAATGTTATGGTTATGTTTAATGTTAGCACATTTACATAACTTTCAGCTTCCATACACAACATAGCAGAAATGTATGACAGATCACTATTTTTGAAGCTTGTCACAGGACGTCATTATAGTGTGTGTCAGATCTCGTTTTCCTTAACCATGTTACATAGAATGTGCACGGAAATTTAACCTGCCTCATATTTGGAGCAAATATGGACCGCGTCCTTCATTTTGTACTGGCACTTGCCGTTGTTGCGATTCTCGCACTGCTGGTAAGCAGCGACCGCAAAAAAATTCGTATCCGTTATGTTATTCAACTGCTTGTTATCGAAGTGTTACTGGCGTGGTTCTTCCTGAACTCCGACGTTGGTTTAGGCTTCGTGAAAGGCTTCTCCGAAATGTTCGAAAAACTGCTCGGATTTGCCAACGAAGGGACTAACTTCGTCTTTGGTAGCATGAATGATCAAGGCCTGGCATTCTTCTTCCTGAAAGTGCTGTGCCCAATCGTCTTTATCTCTGCACTGATCGGTATTCTCCAGCACATTCGCGTGTTGCCGGTTATTATCCGCGCAATTGGTTTCCTGCTCTCCAAAGTCAACGGTATGGGCAAACTGGAATCCTTTAACGCCGTCAGCTCCCTGATTCTGGGTCAGTCTGAAAACTTTATTGCCTATAAAGATATCCTCGGCAAAATCTCCCGTAACCGTATGTACACCATGGCAGCAACGGCGATGTCCACCGTATCTATGTCCATCGTTGGTGCATACATGACCATGCTGGAGCCGAAATATGTCGTTGCGGCGCTGGTACTGAACATGTTCAGCACCTTTATCGTGCTGTCGCTGATCAACCCTTACCGTGTTGATGCCAGTGAAGAAAACATTCAGATGTCCAACCTGCACGAAGGTCAGAGCTTCTTCGAAATGCTGGGTGAATACATTCTGGCAGGTTTCAAAGTTGCCATTATCGTTGCCGCGATGCTGATCGGCTTTATCGCCCTGATCGCCGCGCTGAACGCACTGTTTGCCACCGTTACTGGCTGGTTTGGCTACAGCATCTCCTTCCAGGGCATCCTGGGCTACATCTTCTATCCGATTGCATGGGTGATGGGTGTTCCTTCCAGTGAAGCACTGCAAGTGGGCAGTATCATGGCGACCAAACTGGTTTCCAACGAGTTCGTTGCGATGATGGATCTGCAGAAAATTGCTTCCACGCTCTCTCCGCGTGCTGAAGGCATCATCTCTGTGTTCCTGGTTTCCTTCGCTAACTTCTCTTCAATCGGGATTATCGCAGGTGCAGTTAAAGGCCTGAATGAAGAGCAAGGTAACGTGGTTTCTCGCTTCGGTCTGAAGCTGGTTTACGGCTCTACCCTGGTGAGTGTGCTGTCTGCGTCAATCGCAGCACTGGTGCTGTAAAACCATACATAAAAAAGCCGGGGATCATTCCCCGGCTTTTTTACGCCTGTTAATCAGCTAATGGCTGCGGGCGACCAATCAAATACCCTTGCAGATATTGCACCCCGAGCTTATGCAATAGCGCCTGCTGCTGTTGCGTCTCGACAAACTCCGCGACCACACTCAATGACTTCGCTTTCGCCAGATCGGTAATTGATCTCACAATCATCGCATCCAGCGTATTCGTGACGATATCTTTCACAAAGACGCCATCAATTTTGATGATATCAGCCTGCAAACGCTTTAACCGTTCGTAGTTGGCATATCCGGTGCCAAAGTCATCAATCGCAATCCGGAAACCAAACTTATGCAGCTGCTCGATGTTGTACATGCTGCTTTCTGCGTTAGAAAACGCCTGCTCCTCGGTGATCTCAAGAATGACCGCCTGCGGGGAGATGTGATAACGCTTAAACAGACGAATAATCCGCCCGGCAATATTCTTTTGCAGCAGCGTGAGCGGCATTAAATTGACTGAAAAGCGCGGACCTTTTTTGTCGCAAGGGTGTGTTGCCAGCCACTTCAACAAGGATTCCAGCACTTGCAAATCAAAACGCGCGCTAAGGTTAAACTGAGCAATAAGGGGCAGAAACTTATCCGGGGTCATAATGCCGCCGTCATATTTCAGTCGCGCGAGGATCTCATCATAACCTTCACCCTCTTTGTTGCGAATTGGCTGGGCGTAGAGCAGCAAATCACCCTGATCTAACGCCGTGCGAATGGTATTCAGCAATAGCACCTGTTTAGTGGTCTGCCCGGAAACCATCTCCTCTCTGCTATCCAGCGCCAGCACATGATGATGTGCGCAGGATTGCTCCGCCAGCCAGCTTAACTGCCCCAACAAGGGTTGCAGGGTTTCCTGATTTCCATCAAAACGCCCCCAGGCAGCACCATAGCCCATATCCAGCCCGGTATTGTTCCAGTGAATTTGCCGACTATTCAGGATGTTAACCATATGCTGGAGTCGCCCTTCCGTTTCCGGCCCGCTCAGCACTAACAGCAGTTCACTACCCGGCAATTGATACAACTTTTCGTTTTCCTGCATCAACGGCAGCAGCGTACGGCAAATTGAGCGGATACAGTGAACGCGCATCATTAAGCCGTAATGACGACTCATAAACTCAAGATTATCAATGCGCAGGCAGCAAAAACTCTTGCCCGCCTCTTGCTCCGGCGCTTGTTCCAACGCACGAAAGTTGGGTAGAAGCGTTAACGGATCGGTCAGCGCCTGCAAATGCCAGCGGCGATTAAGCCATTCACTGCGATGATAAATGCGCACCATATAGAGCAGGCAAACGCTAAAGGAAATCAGCACCGCAAGAATAAATGCCAGCGAATATTCGGTTTCCACCCCTTGCAAAAAGTTCTGGTTGTAATTCAGAAGGCAAAGCGTTGAAACAGCCCAGGTGAGATTTAAAAACGGATAGCGAAGCTTACCGACCCCGAGGGTAAAGATGATGAAGAAAACGGGTACCAGGTAACCGGCAATAAAGTCATTCTCATACGGTGTGCACATCAGAAGTAGCAGCACGCTAAGAGCTGCCAGCCAGCTTAAGGTAAATGCGCGTTTCTCTTTGCTCAACGACGGAGCGATATCCCTGCGCCACAATATCTGCGCAAAGTGGGGACTTACAATCATGCGAGTGAGATAGTAGAAAAGCATGTTGTAAATCAGCACAGCGGTGAAAAGGCTTAGCAAATCAACGACCGTGAAAATGGCATCCGCATCGCCGAAAAAGGTGGATATCTTTAGCGGGAAATCAAAGAAGCTCCCCACAAGATACATGCTGCATTTGATGCCGATCGGCGTCACCAAACCAAGCCAGAAAAGACGTTGCCAGACATATCGGCTGGTCAATCCATAACGCCAACGCGTCCCCAGCTGCCAGCGTAATATTGCGCAGGCACACAACACGACAAACGTCTGGCTACCGAGCATGACCGCAGTCTGTAAAAAAGAGAGATGAAAGTTCCACAGATTGGTGCAAAACATCCCGCATAAAATGGGAACGACACCACGCCAGCCAAAGATAAACAAGATTGACAGCATTACGCACAGTGGCATCCACGCCAGAAAGATATAACTGGAATGGATAATGGCAAGTGGCGAAATAAAACGGGATAGCTGAATAAGTACCACGGTGAGCGTAAACGCTAGTGTGAATATCTTGATATTTTTTATCAGGTTATGCTCCACAAACATGAGTACACTACTCTCACTGATCGGGGTTTTCAGGCACACAAATAATAAGTTTATTCGCATCGCGAAGCAAACAGGGGGCCAGCCTGTTGCCGATTTTTCATCCAATGATGCTTTCACCAGGCGGCACTAACCCGGACGTAGACTGTATTACAAAAGCGGCAAAAAGCAGAGACAAAAAACCCCCGCTTTGCAGCGAGGGTTGGAAATTTGGTGGAGCTAAGCGGGATCGAACCGCTGACCTCTTGCATGCCATGCAAGCGCTCTCCCAGCTG
>OWJQ01001146.1_pt1 | contig 13517 bp, 10 predicted proteins | sample 1732711 | NCBI WGS metagenome assembly OWJQ01 (sample SAMN05065745, study PRJEB22554) | human gut metagenome | biome: ENVO:2100002; feature: ENVO:00000062; material: ENVO:00002003 | host: Homo sapiens | place: USA | reverse complement strand
ATCAAGGACAATCCTGATCTGCTCTTTAAGGACATCATGAAGGCAGGCGGCGGTCTGGCTCACCCCGAACTCGCTCGTCATATCGCAGACAGCTGTGTTGAAAATTATGAATGGCTCAAAAAAGTCGGCGTGAAATTTAAGGCCGTAACCTTCCACGGCGGTCACTCCGTGCCTCGCAGCCATGCCGTAACCAATAACTCCGGTTCCGGTTTCATCGTCCCGATGTACAAAAAGTGCCAGGAATACGGCATTCCAGTGCAATTGCGTACAATCGTTGATGACCTCGTTGTTGACGACAACGGTGCGGTGCTCGGCGTCAAAGTTCGCGAAAACTATCGTTTCGGCCGCGAAAAATCCGGCAAGGTTGCCTACTACCGCGCTACTAAGGGTGTTCTGCTCGCTGCCGGCGGCTTCAGCCAGAACGTCCAGATGCGTATGGAACACGATCCGCGTCTGAACGAAAAGTTCGGCTCCACCAACCATCCGGGTGCTACGGGCGAAGCTCTGCAGGCTGCTCAAATGATCGGCGCCAACACGATTCAGATGGACTGGATCCAGCTCGGCCCGTGGACCAGCCCTGATGAAAATGGCTTCGGTCTGGCTCCGCTTTTTGTTGAACCCGCTGTCGGTTACGGTCTGATGATTGACCCGGCCACGGGAAAGCGCTTCATTCAGGAAACCGGCAACCGTAAGGTCCGTGCTGACGCTATTGTTGCCATCGGCCATCCGACCCTGATCTATGTAAGCGAAAAGAACGCCCAGAACAAAATCATCGGCAAGAACATGACTCCTGAACTGTTCGATCGCGCCGTCAAGAGTGGCGTTGTGAAGAAGGTTGCCAACCTGAAGGAACTTGCTGATACGTATAAGGTTCCGTACGATGAATTGAAGAAGACCAACGAGAAGTTCGACAGCTACATCAAAGCTCAGAAGGATCCGGACTTCAATTGCATGATGTTTAAGGATGCCGTTCCCAACGGTGACGGTCCTTATTACGTCTGCCGCCTGTGGCCGCGCGTGCATCACTGCATGGGTGGCTTGGTGATTAACAACAAAGCTCAGGTTGAAAACGCCCGCGGCCAGGTGATTCCGGGCCTCTACGCCGCAGGTGAAATCACCGGCGGCGTGCACGGTATGGTACGTCTCGGCACCGTTGCGGTGGCCGACTGCATCATCTTCGGTCGTACCGCTGCCCGTACAGCTGCCGGCAAGTAATTTAGGCTTCTCCCAGAGGGTCGATCGTCTTTCGGCCCTCCAATCTCCTAGAAGAGCGCTCTCTGAGACCCGGCGCATCAGTGCCGGGTCAGGGAGGACTTGTTTTCCCCAACAAAAAGAACAAAAGTATCAGGAGCTCACAATGTCTTTTTCGAAGACACTTTTGGTTTCGCTCGGTCTGGCTTCTTTGATCGCCTGCGGCACGGTTAGCGCAGCGGAAAAGTTCGGCGCGGACCGCCATGTCGCCCGCGGTGTTTCTTGCCAAATGTGCCACGGCCCCGATATGAAAAATCCTCAGTACCCGGATGAAAATACCTGTATCAAGTGCCATCCGAAAGCAACTGTGGCCAAGAAGACTGAAAAGCTTCAGCCCAACCCGCACGCCGCTCCGCACAACGGTGACTGCACGCTGTGCCATATGCAGCACGAACCTACAGTGAACTACTGCGAACAGTGCCACAAGTTCAATTTCCCAAAGGTGCCTTAACCACCTTCTGAGCCTGATCGTCTCTTCTCCTCTCCTCGATCGGGCTTTTGATCAATCTCTCCTCAATAAAACCCGGTAGCTGTGTTTTCACTAACGTGAAAACACATGCAGACCGGGTCTTTTTTCTTTCGACTTTTTATTTTTAGAAACGATGATTAAGCCCCAGGAAGAACATGTGGTTGCCCAGACCGCTTTCTTCCTTGGCAATATCGGGAGGCAACGTGGAGCTGCCGCCGCCCGCCAGAGCAAAGCTAGCGTTTTCCTGGTTGTAAACGCCAAATGCCCCGGTGTAAATGAAGGTGCGCTTGCTCAAGGGATAGTCATAGCGCACACCCCAGCTCACGCCGTCAGCGTGTTCCACCGAAGTGTTGTGGAGGTAGCCGCCCGTAACAATGAACTTGCCCGTGCCCATCGGCATTGACACGCCAAGCGCCGTCGTCCACAAATTCGGCGCCATCTCATCCTTGGACTCGCGGAACACGAAGTTCAGGTGAAGTTTGGCAGGGCCGAAATCGTAGGCCGCCGACAAAGAACCGAACCACACGTTTTCAAATGTGTAGTTAGCAACCACCGGATTGTCCCACAGCGCCAAACTGATGTTGCCGGAAAATGCGCCGTTCACGTAGCGAGCCGCCGCATTGTAGAAATTGCCGCGACTGTTGGAATGATGATCAACGCCATTTTCCGTTGTTTTCTGTTCGCCGAAAGCCATCATGAACGACCCCGTAAACCCGGAAAAATTCGGCGTGGAGTAGAGAATCGAGTTATCCATGCGGGTTGTCGCGAGACGAGCACCGGATACATTCGGCTTATTGGGATCAGCCAACCCGATACCATTGGTGGAGACAATACCGGGAATGCCGAAGGCACCAATGGCGCTGCCCAAACTTTGACCAGCCGCTTCGTTCATCGGCAAAGACATGAAGTGCGGCGTGTACTGTCGACCGAAACTAAGCGAACCGAATTCGCCACGCACACCCACCACGGTTTCTCGTTCAAAGATCCAATTGACGTCGGGCGTGCCGGAGCTCGTACCCTGATCTGTCAAAACGCCCATTTCCAAACGCATGAACGCTTCGGTCGGTCCGTTGATCTTTTCCGTTGCAGAAAACGTGACGCGGCTACCGCCGGCACCGCCACCGGACGACAAACGGACGGTATTCTGATCACCGGCTGTGTACGACTCGATATAGGTATCGATCTGACCGCTAATCTGAACGTTGGCAGCCACCGCTGCCTGAGACAAGCCAAAAACACAGGTGCCGACAACACCCGCCGCTTTTACGGAAGACAACAATTTGTTTTCCACAAAAAAATCCTTTCTGTTATTTTTCCCACGCCGTTATTCGGAGTGCGACTTGCGGCATCTGAACAGACGGCACCGATTTTTCTTCGTTCAAAATTTGCCCTTCCGGTAGCCATACGGGCACAAAAAACCCGACAACCGTCATTGGCGATCTGTCGGGATCTTCTCACCCTACTTTAGCCTCGCATCAATCGAGCCAGCAGGCACCCAGAAAGATAGGTGTTAACCCTTCTTCGGGATTCTACTAATCTTTCTTAAGAAAGCGAGCGAAAAGATCAAGAAAATTCTTTCAGCGTGGTTTTTGTCTCTCGGCAGGTTCCGCAAAACGATCGAACCGATTGGGAAAGGAGGCACTCGGTAGCAACAAAAGTACGAGCACTGCAAGCCAGCCCAGATAGGGAATCGCCAGAAGCCACAGCCACCAGCCGGAAAAATTGGCGTCATGCAAACGTCGTACAGCCAAACGTTTTATTGGCACTAGAGCAGCCAATAGTGCGACCAAAAAAACATTCATCCAAAAGAGCACAAAGCTCGAATCGGGCTGCATCTGCAACCGATAAGCCGTTTCAAACGGCACAACAAACAATACGGCCAAAAAGAAAAGATGCGCCAGCAGAGCACACCAAAAAGCCGCCCTCGAGAGGCGGCCCAAACGCGTAAGGTCGAAAAAGTGCACGTCTTGCAACAACTGCGTTAGGTGCACTTTTTCTGACAAACCTATCCTCATCCGTTGAGTTTCTTGGTGAGGATTTCGTTGACCTGCTTGGGGTTGGCCTTACCGCGCGTAGCCTTCATCGCCTGACCCACAAGCGCGTTGAAGGCCTTCTGCTTTCCGGCCTTGAACTCTTCGACCATCTTGGCATTGTTAGCGAGCACTTCGTCAATCACCGCCTCAATAGCCGAGCTGTCGGAAATCTGCTTCAGCCCCTCTTTTTCGATGAGTTCGTCAACCGTTTCCGCCGCACCTTCCCAAATGAGCGAGAAAATGCGCTTGGCTCCCTTGCCATTGATCGTACCGTCCGCTAACCGCTTGAGAATGTCGGCAAGCTTGGCGGCCGTCACAGGCGCCTGGGCATATGTCATACCTTCCTGAGCGTTTACGTTGGCAGCCACTTCCCCCATCACCCAGTTGGCAGCGATTTTCTTATCGGGCGCCACGGCGCTCAACGCACAGAAGTAGTCGGCAACGTCCTTGCTAGCCGTCAAAACGGCTGCGTCATACTCGCTCAAACCCATGTCACGCACGAAGCGTTCGCGCATGGCGTCGGGCAACTCGGGCATTTCGCTGCGGATGCGAGCCATATCTTCGGGCGTCAGCACACACGGTAGCAAATCGGGATCCGGGAAATAGCGGTAGTCCATGGAGTCTTCCTTGGTACGCATTTCGCGGGTTTCTCCCGTATCCGGATCGTACAGACGCGTAGCTTGCACCACCTTGCCACCGCTTTCGATCAATTCGATCTGGCGGGCGACTTCGTAATCAATGGCTTCCTGCAGGAATTTGAAGGAATTGAGATTCTTGATTTCGCAGCGCGTGCCGAATTCGGTACTACCCAGCGGGCGCACGGAAACGTTGGCGTCACAGCGGAAATTGCCTTCCTGCATGTTGCCGCGAGAAATACCAAGCCAAACAACCAGCGCGTGTAGCGCTTTGGCGTAACCAACGGCTTCGGCCGAGCTACGCAACTCCGGTTCGGTCACGATTTCAAGTAGCGGCGTACCGGCTCGGTTCAAGTCCATGCCGGATTTGTAAGCCACGACACCGTGGTTACTCTTGCCGGCATCCTCTTCCAGATGAGCTCGCGTGAGATTGATCGTCTTCACATAAGGTTCGCCCGACTTGGGTTCCACACGGAAGGTCACCTTGCCGCCCTTCACAATCGGATGCTCAAACTGGCTGATCTGGTAGCCCTTGGGCAAATCGGGGTAAAAATAGTTCTTACGATCGAAGACGGAACGTTCGGCCACCTCTGCACCGATGGCAAAACCAAACTTGGCTCCGCGCTCTACTGCACCGCGGTTCAAAACGGGCAAAGCGCCCGGCAGCGCCAAATCAATGTAGCAAGCCTGCGTGTTGGCCTCAGCTCCGAAATGCGTGCTGGCACCGGAAAAAATCTTCGAATCCGTGGAGAGCTGAACGTGCGTCTCCAAACCGATCACAACTTCCCATTGCATGATGTCTCTCGAGCTCCTCGATTAAAAACCTTCGGGGTGACGCAGATGCCAGTCGGTCGCCTGCTGCCAGGCGTGCGCGATGCCAAGCATCTTGGCCTCGTTGAAGCGGGCGCAGGTAATCTGCACGCCGATCGGACGCCCGTTGCTGTGAATGCCGCAAGGCATACTCATGCAGGGAAGACCGGCAAGCGACATCGGAACGGTATAAAGGTCGCTGAGATAGGCCGACACCGGGTCCTTCTTGGAGCCAAAGTCGTAGGCCGTCGATGTGGTCACAGGACTGATGATCGCATCGACCTTTTGGAATGCCTGATCGAATTCCTGCGCAATCAGGCGACGCACTTTCTGAGCCTTGATGTAATAAGCGTCGTAGTAGCCGTGGGAGAGCACATAAGTGCCGATCAAAATGCGACGCTTGGGTTCGTCACCGAAGCCCTCGTCGCGGCTTCTCTTGATCATGTCCTGAATACCGTCGTAGTCCTTGGCACGGTAGCCGTAGCGCACGCCGTCGAAGCGAGACAGGTTGGAACTGGCTTCAGCACAGGCCACAACGTAATACACGGAAACGCCCAGATCGGCCGTCGGCAATTCAATGTCGACAATTTCGGCTCCTTGCGAGCGGTATGTGTCGACCACTGCTTCAATTGCCTTGGCACACTCGGCATCAAGTTTGTCGGCAAACCAAGCGCGCGGCACACCGATCTTGAGGCCCTTGACACCCTTGGCAAGGTCGCGCGTGAAGTCTTCTGCAGGCATGTTTTCGCTCGTGGAATCCCACGGTTCGTAACCCACCATGTCGCCCAGTACCCAAGCAATGTCTTCGGCGGTGTGCGCCATGAGGCCGGCCGTATCCAGAGACGAAGCAAAGGCAATCATGCCGAGTCGGCTCGGGCGACCGTAGGTGGGCTTCAAGCCCGTCACGCCGCAAAAGGCAGCCGGTTCGCGAATGGAACCGCCCGTGTCGGTCGCCGTCGCAATCGGAGCCAGACCCGCTGCCACGCAAGCGGACGAACCGCCAGAGCTACCTCCCGGAACCGCATTGGCGTTCCAGGGATTGAACACCTTACCGTAGGCAGAGTTTTCATTGGCCGATCCCATTGCAAATTCGTCGCAATTGAGTTTGCCGAGCGTCACCATGCCGGCAGCATCAAGCTTTTTGACCACAGCCGCATCAAACGGACTCATGTAGCCTTCAAGCATGCGGCTTGCGGCAGTTGACGCCCACTTGCGCGTCACGAAAATGTCTTTGTGCGCAATAGGAATGCCGGTCAGGCGAGTAGCCGTGCCTTCAGCAATGCGCTTGTCGGCTTCACGCGCCTGCTCAAGCGTCACTTCGGGGCGAACATCCAAAAAGCAGTTCAGTTCTTTGTGCGCTTCAATACGGGCTAGATAGTCCTGTGCCAATTCAACGGCACTCACTTCGCGCGCGGCGAGTGCACGGGAAAGTTCCGCTACGGTGCGAAAAGTTGTCGATTGCATTCTTCTGGAATCCTTCTTTTACTCGATAACCTGCGGCACGAGGAACAGACCTTCAAATTCTTCCGGAGCGTTCTTCATGTTTTCTTCGCGGTTGTTGCCGAAGACCACCTTGTCTTCGCGCAAACGTTGCACACCGTCGTGCGGATGCATCATCGGCTCGACCCCTTCCGTGTCGACAGCCTGAATCCGTTCGATCATCTTGAAAATATCGTTCAATTCGGCCTGCATGCGCTGAGCGGCTTCTTCGTTGATGCCAACGTGCGCAAGCTCCGCAATACGATAGACATCGTCCAAACCAAGGGACATACCAGTGCTTCCTTCTTAGAGGGCGGAAAAAATTTTCAGCAAATGTAGAAATTTACCGCTTTTTCAATGCTTTTTGTCATCCTGCACGCAAAGAACAGCAACAAAATTACCTCCGGCATGTCGACTCGTTCCCTGAGGACAACGCGCCGAGTGAGCTATAGTTGATTGATTGACTTCTTTCCGAGCCTTTTACGTTTGCGCTGATTCATGTCCAAGTCGAAGCTTTTCTTGCAAAGCCTCACGCTTTTCTCACTGGTACTCTCGGCCGGTTGCTCGTCGTCGAGCCCAAACGGCTACTATGAAAACGACGGACCGCCCGGACTTTTTCAAAAGAAAATTCTTCCCTGGGGCGGCAGTGAGGTAAAGCTCAAAGTCGAGCAGCCCAACAAATGGGCCAATCGTCCATACACCGTCATGGGCAAGCGTTACTACCCCGTCACGGGTGACAAAGCGATGAATCAAGTCGGCACGGCAAGCTGGTATGGCAAGCAGTTCCACGGTAAGAAGACGGCCATCGGCGAAATCTACGACATGCATGCTATGACGGCAGCCCACCCCACGATGGAGTTACCCAGTTTTGCCAAGGTCACCAATCTGGAAAACGGTCGCTCGGTGATTGTGCGCGTCAATGACCGAGGCCCCTTCCTGCACGGTCGCATCATTGATTTGAGTTACGCTGCGGCAGTCAAGCTCGGCTATCAAAAGCAGGGTACAGCCCGCGTACGAGTCGAGCGCATCACGCGTCGAGATATCGCCGCCGGCAGAATTCCCTCCACCACGGCAGACAATGCCGTGATCGTTGCCTCTAGCGCCCGAAAGAACACATCAGTTCCGTCTCAGACTCGTACGGCTTCGGTCGCACAACGGCAAACACAACCAAAGAGCACCGTGCGGCAAACGCAAACCTATCAAGCGGCTCCCGAATCTGCACCCGAAACAGCACCTGCGCCTGTGACTCAGTCCCAAGCCGTGGCTGCCAACGAGGGAGCTCGCATCAGTGATACGGCTGCGAAGCACTCCAAATACGACGAACAGGTGTACGTAACACTTTCCATTCCGGTCGAAAACGCCGAGATGTCCTCCGAACAACAGTCGCCGGCTCAGAATGACGCAATGGGAGCCCTGATTGCTCAGCAGGAAACGGCGCCCGCTCAAGCACCTGCCGAAGTGTTGCCCGCCGCTATTCCCGCAGCCTCAAGCGGCTCTTGGTCTGTGCAGATCGGCGCTTACGGCGTTCAGGAAAATGCCAAACAAGCTGCCGCTCACGCTGAAATGATGCTGGCTTCGGTTCAAAACGCACAGGTTCGTGTGGTCGACACCGGCAAAGTATGGAAGGTTTTGTCGGGCAATTTCTCATCCAAGGACGAAGCCAGTCAGTTTGCCCGAACCGTCACGCAGGCACTCGGATCACCGGCCTTTGCCGTGGCGCAATAAGAAAGGAACAAACATGAGACGCGACCTTGTGGTTCAAGTCATCGTGCAGTACGACGATTTCTGGGAAAATTTTGCTACGCCCTTTGAGGCGGAAAGTTTCATCAACAGCAATCTTGACGAACTTGACCTTCCTGTCATGGTGCGCCTGGAGGACATGAAGGGAAACGTCAAGTGGTATTACGATCTGGTGGAAGACGAAGGCGGTGTCTACCGTCTTGTCGATCGCGACTGCGAATCAACGCATCTCATTCGAGTAGGATCCAACTAAAACGGGACGCTTGTGCGTCCCGCATACTCTCGCTGTCGATTTACGCCGATCAGCTCAAGAAGAAGCGACAGGCTGGATTGTCTGTTTCGTCCCAATAGCGATAACCGAGCGTCTTTAGAAACTGCTCAAAAAGTTCGTTGTCTTGCGGTGGAACCTGGATACCGGCAAAAACTCGCCCGAAGTCAGCACCGTTATTGCGATAGTGGAACAAGGAAATGTTCCATTGCGGAGCCAGAGAGGTCAGGAACTTCATCAACGCACCCGGACGTTCCGGAAATTCAAAGCGATAGAGCTTTTCGTTGACAGCCAGTTTGCTGTGCCCGCCCACCATGTGACGCAAATGCAGTTTGGCCAGTTCGTCATGCGAGAGATTAAGCGCCGGGAATCCTTCGGTCTTGAGCGCCTTTTCGATTTCTTCCACATCGTTGGCATTAGTGGTTTGCACACCCACGAAAATGTAGGCGTCCGTGTTGTCACTCATGCGGTAGTTGAATTCCGTCACAGCGCGGTTGCCGAGCAAACCGCACAAGCGGCGGAAGGAACCGCGCTCTTCGGGAATCGTCACGGCAAACACAGCTTCTCGGTCTTCGCCGAATTCGGCGCGCTCGCACACAAAACGCAAACGATCGAAATTCATGTTGGCGCCGGACGTGATTGCCACCAAAGTCTTGTTCGTCACACCTTCTTTGCGTGCCCAGGCCTTCAGGCCTGCAAGCGACAACGCTCCCGAAGGCTCCACAATCGAGCGCGTGTCTTCAAAAACATCCTTTATGGCCGCACAAATCTCGTCGCTGTCGACCAGTACGATACCATCGAGATTTTCACGACAAAGACGCAGCGTTTCATCGCCCACGCGTTTGACAGCCGTACCGTCACTAAAGAGTCCCACGTCGTCAAGGGCAACATTCTCACCGGCATCAAACGAACGCTTCATGGCGTCAGAATCGACCGTTTCCACGCCAAACACCTTGATTTCCGGATAAATGGCCTTGATGTAGGTCGCCACGCCGGCCGCAAGGCCGCCGCCTCCGATCTGCACGAAAATCGCATCAGGACGCGTTCCGTCGGAAGGTTGGTACTGGCGCAGGATTTCCATACCGATCGTTCCCTGGCCCGCAATCACGTACGGATCATCGAACGGATGCACGAAGGTGAGCCCCTCTTCGGCCTGCATCTTGACAGCATGAGCGGCCGCATCCGAAAAACTCTCACCCACGAGCACCACTTCTCCGCCCAGATTTCGAACGGCCTCCACCTTGAGTGCTGGCGCCGTCACCGGCATCACGATCACCGCGCGGCACCCCAATCGCCGCGCCGCCAAAGCCACCCCCTGCGCATGATTGCCGGCGGAAGCACAAATCACGCCGCGGGCGCGCTCTTCTGCACTCAAATGCACCATCTTGTTGAAGGCGCCGCGAAGTTTGAAGGAGAACACCGGCTGGGTGTCCTCGCGCTTTAAAAGAACCTTGTTGCCGATTCTCAATGAAAGCCGTTTGGCTTCGTCAAGCGGCGTTTCGCGCGCCACATCGTAGACGCGAGCCGTGAGGATTTTGCGCAAATAATCTTGGCGATCCAATTCAGTCTGTGTCATGCCTATCCCTGTTTTTCGTTTGTTCTTATACGCTTCTGACAAAGCGTCCCTCAATATACGACTGTTTTTCGTTTTTTGCCGCACCGCACCGTTCGGCTTTTTGCTCGAAACCACCGCTCTTGCCGCAACCGTTTGTTTCGTTACCTAATCACTCTTCTTTATCGAGCAATCGACATCAGCCCTATACAATGGAAGGGTTCGTTATCTTTTTCTGCACCCTTTGTCAGACGGCCGTACCCCGGAATAATTCCGGCCGCCTGCCAAGAGCTCCCCGAGAACAGCCTCATGCAAAACGAAAACAGCGCAGCAAACGTCGACGTCACTGCCGACGCCGCCAAGCGCATCCGCGAAATTCCGTACAACTACACCTCGTTTTCCGACCGAGAAATCGTCTGGCGCCTGCTGGGTAAGGAAGCCGCCGGCATTCTTGACGAACTGCGCAATGAACGTCGCACAGGGCGCAGTGCCCGTATGCTTTTTGAGGTGTTAGGCGACATCTGGGTCGTCAACCGTAACCCGTATCTGCAGGAAGATCTCCTAAAAAACACCTCCCGTCGCAAGCTGCTCATCGAAGCTCTGGAACACCGTCTACGAGAAATGGACAAACGCCGCAATCCGGCCGCTGCCGAACGCGACGTCAAGGTACAAAAGCTCATGGCAGCCGCCTACAAAGCAGTGCGCAAATTCGAATCAAGCTTCGAACGTACCAAAGCGCTCCGCGCTCGTTTCAAACGCGCGCTCAAAAACTGCACGGCAGCCGACAACATTCGCTTTGACCCGTTTATGCGTGCCGCGCACGTCACCGACGCCACGGACTTGCGTATCGAATATCCGTTTGTGGTGATCACCCCCGACAGCGAAAGAGAAATTCCGTCGCTGGTACGCACCTGCATTCAGCTCGGCCTGGTAATCATTCCGCGCGGCGGCGGCACCGGATACACAGGAGGTGCCGTACCGATGACTGAGATGAGTGCGGTAATCAACACAGAAAAGCTCGACTCGATCAGCCGTGCACATCAGGTCCATCTGCCCGAATGCAATTTGGGACTTGTGCCCGTGATCGACACGGGCAGCGGCGCGGTGACGCGGCGCGTAACCGAAGCCGCCGCGCTTGACGATTACGTTTTCTCCGTAGACCCGGCCAGTGCCGACAGCTCCACCGTCGGCGGCAATATCGCTGAAAATTCCGGCGGCAAAAAGGCGGTGCTCTGGGGCACAGCCGTTGACAACATCGCCAGTTACCGCATGGTTACGGCCGACGGCAACTGGATGGAAGTCGAGCGACTCGAACACACCTGCAGCAAAATTTCGCCCGAAGCCGACATCCGCTGGCGCATCACCGTCAAGGACGGCCGCACGGCCGACCCCGAAAAAGCTCGCGTGCTGAGCACCCGCGAACTCGTCACGCCCGGCAGCATTTACCGCCGCAAAGGTCTCGGCAAAGACGTCACCAACAAATTCCTAGGCGGCCTGCCTGCGGTTCAAAAAGAAGGCACCGACGGCATCATCACCTCGGCGCGCTGGATTCTGCACAAAATGCCGCCTTTGACCTACACGGTCTGCCTGGAGTTCTTCGGCGCGGCAACGCTGGCCGGTAAAGCCATTCTGGAAATTTCCAATCTCCTCGGCAATGGCTACAAGGGCTGCATGCTTGCCGGACTCGAACATCTCGACGACCGCTACCTGAAGGCTGTCAACTATCCGGTCAAGAGCAAACGCGGCGATTATCCCAAGATGGTGATCGTGGGCGACATCGTCGGCAACGACAAAACCGCGCTTGAAGAAGCCGTCGGTCGAGTGATTGACCTTTGCACCAAAGTCAACGGCGAAGGTTTTATCGCCAAGACGCCTGAGGCGCGCTTTGCCTTCTGGCATGAACGCAGCAAAACAGCAGCCATCAGTGCGCACACCAACGCCTTCAAGCTCAACGAAGACGTGGTGATTCCGCTCGACAAAATCGGTGAATACACGCTCGGCTGTGAAACGTTCAACATCGAGTGCTCGATTGACAACAAGCTCGAAATGCTTGATGCACTCGAAGGCTATCTGCGCGGTTACATTTCGCTTGGAAAGCCGACACTTACCGCCGGCGTTCCCAAAGAGTTGCTTTTGGATGCGACCGTTCCCCAGGCCCTCAAGCTCATTGAAGCCGTACGTTCGCGCTGGAGCTTTTTGCGTCACCATTTTGACGCCAAGGTCAGTGAAAACGCCGAAACACTGATCAATTTGGGCATCACGTTGCCGGCAGCCGTCCTTCGCAAATATCGCAACAAAACGGTCTTTGATCTTATCTACGATCGAACGGTGCGCGTGTCCTGGAAAAAGGAAGTGCGTGCCGAGCTCTTTAAGATTTTTCCGGGCGACGCTTTTGAAAAAGTTCGTACCGAAATTGACGTCATTCATGCCCGCGTTCTGCGAGGCCGCGTTTTCATCGCTTTGCATATGCACGCCGGCGACGGTAACGTACACACCAACGTACCGCTTAACTCCGACAACCAGCGCATGATGCAAAAGGGCGTTGAAGCCGTTCATCGCGTTATGGCTCTGGCCAAATCCTTGGGCGGCGTCATCAGCGGAGAGCACGGCATCGGACTCACCAAGATCGAATTTTTAGACGCCGAAAAACTGGAACTCTATACCGAGTACGTGCATCAAATGGATCCGCAGCGGCACTTTAACCGCGGCAAATTGTCCAAAGACATTGATCTGCGAATGCTCTACACACCGAGTTTTAATCTGCTCGGTGCCGAGTCGCTCATCATGCAACAAACTCAAGTCAAAGAGATCAGCGACGCCATTAAGAACTGCCTGCGCTGCGGCAAATGCAAATCAAAGTGTACGACGCACGTACCGCGCGCGAGTCTTCTTTTCTCGCCGCGCAACAAAATCATTGCCACCAGTCTGCTGATCGAAGCGATTCTCTACGAAAGCCAGACGCGCCGCGGCTTGTCTGACCTGCATCTAGAAGCGCTCGAAGATTTGGCAGACCACTGTACGCTGTGCATGAAGTGCCGCACACCCTGCCCCGTTAAGATCAATTTCGGCGAGGTGACGATTTTGCTGCGCGCCTTGTTGGAGCGCTCGGGCAAAGCTTCCATGCCGATGGCCAAGCGTGCCGGCATGAAGTTTCTGGAATTCAGCAACCCCCGAACAGTAGAGTGGGCTCGCAAGGGACTTGTCAACGTCGGTTTCAAGGCCGAACGTATGGCTGTCTCTTATACACATCTGACGCTGCCGACGATCGCATAAGTGTAGA
>OWJQ01001127.1_pt1 | contig 13709 bp, 9 predicted proteins | sample 1732711 | NCBI WGS metagenome assembly OWJQ01 (sample SAMN05065745, study PRJEB22554) | human gut metagenome | biome: ENVO:2100002; feature: ENVO:00000062; material: ENVO:00002003 | host: Homo sapiens | place: USA | reverse complement strand
CGAGATTAGCGAGTGTCTCGTGGGCTCGGAGATGTGTATAAGAGACAGTCCCAAACGACCTATTGGCAAACCGAATCGGATGCATTGATGGCACTGACCGCTTGCTACGACGCCATGCAAAGCCAAAACTTATATGACGACAACATTGACGGCTGGAAATTCGGATTTCTGGGACGCGAAACCAGCACAGACAATGGTGACCACACATGGGGTAACTGGATGCTAGGTAGTTCCATTTCACAATGTACCTCGGCTACCACCGATGAATGTTTTTCAATGTACTGGAACGCCAATTATGAAGTTATCAAGCGATGCAATATGTTAGTGGAAAACGTAGAACGCATACCAATGGAACAAGAAAAAATAGAAGCATACAAAGCTGAAGCAATAGCATTGCGCGCCCTGATGTATTGCAATCTGACTTCTGTTTTCCGCGATGTACCCTATCTGACAAAACCTCTCACTCTGTCAGAAGCCCAAGCACCCAAAACGGAGCGCAGCCAGATTATCTCTTCTTTATTGGAAGATCTGAAAATATGGATTCCTAAGATCCCCGTGATAGGAAAAGCACAGACAGGACGTCTGACTCAAGAAGCAGCCTACGCTATTATGGGACGGATAGCCCTTTTCAACCAGCATTGGGACGAGGCTATAAATGCCTACAAAAACGTTGTTGGTAAAATACAACTTTTCAAATCGGGAGACGGCAGCGACCCGGCAGCTAACTTTGCAGACTTATTCAAGGAAGCCAATGAAACAGCTGGTGAAGTATTACTGAGTGTTCACTACAAAGGCCCGGGACTGGGTGAAGGTAATTGCTTTGGAGTTTGCTGGTCTGCTCCGATGAATGCCATCGAAGGATCAATGAATTTATGCGATGATTTTTATTGCACGGATGGATTACCTATTGACAAGTCTCCTTTATTTAAGGGTAGCCTTGACAAAGGAGCTCATACAAAAGAGAATCCGGATATGGGACGTTATGAGAACCGCGACCCTCGTATGAAGGCAACATTGATGCTTCCGGGAATGGAATGGAACGGAAAGTTGTACACTAACAACTTACCTGCCAGCTCCACATGCTGTATCCGTAAATGGTTTACTCCCGAAAATACGGCAAACGAATATGACGGTAGCTTAGATTTCTATGTCATCCGCTATGCAGAGGTACTATTGTCACTCTCTGAAGCTATGATTGAAAAAGGCGGTTACTCCCAAGCGGAAATTACCAAGTATATCAATGAAGTCCGCGACCGCGTAGGTATGCCTGCTGTAGAAGAGGTAGAAGGAACTAATCTGGAACAAGATGAACTACGCGCCATTGTACGCCATGAGCGCCGTGTGGAACTGGCCTTCGAAGATTTACGCTTTGCCGACCTTTATCGCTGGAAAGATTTTGAGAATGCTCAGAAACGTATGCAGGAAGACAAGTCATTCTATGGCTTCGGAGCAGTCGAACGCAATAATCTACGTGGAGCACAAGATTTGGTATGGCCTATTCCGCAAAGTGAGATTGATACAAACCCGATGTTGGAACAGCACAGCGAATGGAAATAGTACTGCCTGATTGCAGTATATAAGTAAAGAGTGAGCACGAAGCCGGAATAAATTATGGTTTCGTGCTTATTCTTTTTTTAATGCAGCCATTTACAATTTCTTTCTGTCACATACATAAAAACGGTACCCCGATTCACATCGCAGCACCGTCACAACACAAACACAAAATAAAACACGACAAAACTACTATGCAATCTTCCTGTTATGCCGGGGAGGCATATTCACTAGCCTATATATATTCGCATACCTACAAGTAGCCATCAGGCGATTTGCATATATAAAACATTCAGATTTTTATTTTGTTCACGAAAGGAGAAGTAAAAATGTTATTTCTTCTCCTTGTAGTCTTTCAGGAAGCCTTCCATCAGCCATTTGGCGAGTGCCTGACGATTGGAATTCATCACCAACCGACGCTGATCGAACATATTCTGGATATTACCCAACTCCACAAAGACGGAAGCGGGAGTGGTATGGGAAAGTACGTATAAGTTACGCCCGCTTACTGTGCCGGAAAAGCCCCGGTTGGGTTGATGCTTATCATATTTTGACTCAAACGTATCTTTCATATTATTTGCCAATCGTTTGCTTTCTCCCTTTTTATTCGAATAATAGAAAAAGACATCCGTTTGTTTTCCCTTACTACGGCTATCAATATGAATAAAAATCGCCCTGCAATAAGAGTAGTTCTTACGGTCTTTCCGGTAAAGGGCGTTTATTTTATCACAGCGTTGCTGTAAGCGTTGCACCTGATTCAAAGGAATTGGATCACCCATACAAGTCTCCCGTTTACTGTTTGACAGGTATGAATCATCACGGATACCATCTTTAGCATCTTGAATGATAATACGGACTTCGGCCCCTTCCTGCATCAGGTTACGTGCCAGACGAAGGGCAATATCATAAGCGTATTCATCTTCGTGCAGTTCGTATTTACCAACTTTCCCGATAGCACCCGGATCAGGACCTCCATGTCCGCTGACCACATAGAAGCAAGCACCGGCAAGACGGTTGGAAGTGACTTTCACATCAGCCAGTTGTTTTCCAAACAGAGGCTGATTGAGGGTAGTTCCTATTTTTGTTGATTTAGCTTTCGGAGATTGTTGCTTTGTCCCGGTATTTCCGGAAGGTGATTTCTTGATGGGAGGAATAACATACGTCACGCCCACTTTAAGCACATTGTTCTTTCCCAGTTTCTGTTTATTCAGCTCAATAAAGTCGTCGTAATACTTCTTCGGAGAACGGTTGTGCCTCAACAGAAAAGAAGAGATACCTTCACCCGCCTTCGGGGTTGCCTTCTGCTGTGCCCAAAGAGTTGTGCCCGAAAAAAGAAAAGCTAAGAATAAAAGAATATAGAGTTTATTTTTCATAACTACATTAACTATCTCCTTCGCAAGAGTATCATTTCACTCATAAACAGGGCAAAAATACAATTATTTTCCCTACTTTTGCAGCATTAAAACATTTTTTGAAATAAAACATTAAAACCCGATAACATTATGGCAAAACAATTCAAACCGGAAACCCTGTGTGTACAGGCAGGATGGACGCCTAAAAAAGGCGAACCACGCGTATTGCCCATCTATCAAAGTACAACTTTCAAATACGATACCAGCGAGCAGATGGCCCGCCTGTTCGACCTGGAAGACAGTGGTTACTTTTATACCCGCCTGCAAAATCCAACGAATGACGCTGTTGCCGCCAAAATCGCTGCCCTTGAAGGTGGTGTAGCCGCTATGCTGACTTCCAGCGGTCAGGCTGCCAACTTCTATGCCATTTTTAATATCTGTCAGGCAGGAGATCACTTTGTTTGCTCTTCCGCTATTTACGGAGGTACGTTCAACCTGTTTGGCGTGACCATGAAGAAGCTAGGCATCGATGTGACTTTCGTTCATCCGGATGCCAGCGAAGAAGAAATTTCTGCAGCTTTCAAACCGAATACAAAAGCTTTATTCGGTGAAACGATTTCCAACCCTTCTCTTGAAGTACTGGATATTGAGAAATTTGCACGCATCGCACACAGTCACGGGGTTCCCTTGATTGTTGACAACACTTTCCCGACCCCGATCAACTGCCGCCCATTTGAATGGGGAGCTGACATCGTGGTTCATTCTACTACCAAATACATGGACGGACATGCTACAAGCGTAGGTGGCTGTATCGTAGACAGCGGTAATTTTGACTGGGATGCTCATGCTGAAAAATTCCCGGGACTTTGTACTCCGGACGAGTCATACCACGGACTGACTTATACCAAAGCATTCGGCAAAGGTGCTTATATCACCAAAGCAACTGCCCAACTGATGCGTGACCTCGGCAGCATCCAAAGCCCGCAAAATTCTTTCTTATTGAATCTGGGACTTGAAACGTTGCACCTGCGTATGCCTCAACACTGCCGCAACGCGCAGAAAGTAGCCGAATATCTTTCTAAAAATGAGAAAGTTGCCTGGGTAAACTATTGCGGACTGCCGGACAATAAATATTATAGCCTTGCACAGAAATATATGCCGAATGGTTCCTGCGGAGTCATCTCCTTCGGACTGAAAGGCGGACGTGACGTATCTATCAAGTTTATGGATTCACTGGAATTCATTGCGATCGTTACTCACGTGGCGGATGCACGTAGTTGCGTGCTCCATCCGGCGAGCCACACTCACCGCCAGTTGACGGATGAGCAACTGATGGAAGCAGGTGTACGCCCGGACTTGATCCGTCTATCGGTAGGTATCGAAAATGCGGATGATATTATTGCTGATATCGAACAGGCATTGAACGCATAAGAATACCGTAAAGGCATAAAATAATAAGAGAAGGCACGGGAATGAAATATTTCCCGTGCCTTCTTATTTTCCACAAAAAGAAAGTTAATTTCGCAAAGAATCATTTCGAATATGAACCGATAAATCTTCTCGGATGTTTATCTTTGCAGGAAACCAAATTCTGTACAGATATGAAAAAGAATCTATTATTAGCATTCGTATTATGCTTTTCTTACGGATTTTCTTATTCCCATTCATTTAACAACCCAACTAACCTGACTACAAAGATGCAAAACTTTGAAATGGATTCATTTACCACCCAAAATGGGAAAAGCCTGAAGATCACTTTCTTCAAACATGCCAGCTTATTGCTGGAATATGCAGGACAAAAAATATTCGTTGATCCAGTATCCGATTACGCCGACTATACACAACAGCCGAAGGCGGATTTCATCCTGATTACGCATGAACATGGCGACCATTTCGATACCAAAGCAATAGCAGCTATCGAAACAAGCGGGACCAGAATTATTGCTAATCCTAATTGCCGGAAAATGCTGAACAGAGGACAGGAAATGAAGAACGGCGATGTGCTTCAACTGGCAGATGATATCAAACTGGAAGCCGTACCGGCCTATAATACGACTCCCGGCAGAGATAAGTTCCATCCCAAAGGACGTGACAACGGCTATATTCTTACTCTGGGAGGGACCCGCATCTATATCGCCGGAGATACAGAAGATATTCCAGAACTAAACCAAGTGAAAGATATTGATATCGCTTTCCTGCCAGTCAACCAACCCTACACCATGACACCGGAACAAGCGATACGTGCAACTCAAATTATCAAGCCGCGCATTTTGTATCCTTATCATTACGGAGATACGGATATCAATAAAGTAAAAGAAGGATTGAAAAATGAGAAAACAACCGAAGTACGTATACGGGCTTTACAATAAAGCCCGTACAAATGATTACAAATCCTCCGCAGATAAACTGAAGATCATTGTATCCACCCAATATACAACCGTTCTATCTGCAGGTAAAACATCTTCGAGATAAGGTGAATCAGATACATCTTCCAACCATGCCGTAGTAATCGGACCTCTTTCTCTTGTAAGACTTTGAGTTCCTAAATACGGGCTAAAATTAAAGAAGGTGTGTTGTTTCTCTACATCATTTTCACCTTTATATGTAAAGACAAAAGCTTTTTCTGTTTTCCAGCCAGTGAAGCCCATTCTATCCGATATGTTCCTTCAGCAAGAATCTGTTCATCCTGTGTCTTATAGGTAAATTTCCCTCCTTCTCCTTCTTCAGATAAACGATACACATCATCCGGTCGTAACACACAGATATCTCCCTTATTAATAAAAGAATAAAAAGCCATTGCCGCATTCACCTTTTTCTGCAAGTCCTCTTCTGCGTCCAATAACAACATATCTTCACTAGGTCTGGACACTTGGAATTCAGGCTGGTCGAGACATGTAAATGTCAGTACACCATAAGAAACCGTAACAGGCAGCGTGACATAATTACCATCCTTATCACTAACAGTAACCGTTACTTTCCCTTTTTTACCGTGTGAGCTAAGCCATAACCTATTATCGTTGACTGTCGCCGTCACAATCGTTTCATCGGAGCTTTGCGCCGAGTAGCCACCTTTTCCATTAGCTATCCCGATATTCTCCGCTTCCCATCCATTAAGATACAGGACTGTAGAAGAAATCGTGTTCGTACAGGTTCCCGTTTCGTCGATTAATTCGGAACCGCTAAATAAAATAATCTCTGCATCATCTTGACAGGCTGATATACAAAAAGTCATGAGAGAGAGGAGAAAGAAGCCTAATAAAGTTTTTGTTTTCATATTTTCAGTGGTATGGTTAAATCGCAGCATATGCCATTGTTTTGCAAAGATATAAAGTATTTGTAAAAAAAGACTATCTTTGTCTGGAAAAAACATAGCTGTCCGTATTAAAATAAAAAGCATGACTTTAAAATACTATTATAGTCTCATTCTCAGTCTACTGGCTACTCTTTCCGTTTCGTCCCAACAAGTCGTCGTCACGGAGCTTCCTACTCAAAGATTGTTACCGGTAGCACATATCCACCGGATTCTTCAGGATAGCGAAGGTTATATGTGGTATGCAACAGAAGGCGGAGGCCTGTGCCGTGACAACGGTTATCAGATTAATGTCTTTCGTTCGGACTTAAATACGCCTCACCTACTATCCAGCAACGATATTACTTGTCTAGCAGAAGACAACGGACATCATCTCTGGTTCGGTACCAAACGCGGTTTATACAGATTGGATAAAGCCAATTATCAAATCAATGAAATAACAGACGGGGAACTCAAGAAGCAAAGAGTCGATGCTATCCGGGCTATTCATGACGGCACCATCTGGACTTCGGCCGAAGGTATGATTTATCACTTTTCCAGTGAAGGCAAATGTCTTGGGAGTTATCCTTCAGAATGGAAGGGCACGAGACGAAACGTTACTGACTTTTACGAAGATGGGAAACACCAACTTTGGGTACTGCAAGGATCGGGAGGTCTTTTACAATATCATCCGTCAACAGACAGTTTTTTGCCCTACCAATGGGCGTGCGACGCACCGCCTGTACAAATGATTGAAGATATACAAAATGAATGTTATTGGGTAGCCACTTGGGGAAAAGGAGTTGTGCAATTAATCCTTTCTTCCAATCCACAGTCGAAAGAAGTAATCTGTAAGTTACAACCCGCCACCTTAGAAGGGTACGAACAAACACCGCATAAGACTCAAATACTGGGATTACTAAAAGACAGCCGACAGGGAGTGTTGTGGGTTTCGGCGATGGACGATTTATATGCTTACCGGATTATAGATGACGCACTTCACCCTATCGATACGGAAAATTTTCTACCTAAAGGCAGAAAAATATTGGATAGAATCATTGAAGACCGTGCCGGTAATGTATGGGTTCCTGGATATTCTCCCCATACGTTCATCCTCTCGTTCGACGCCAACAAAATTAAACGTTACCCCACTTCTGCCATGTCCGCTATCACCGGTTATCCGGTGATGGCAGACAGAACGATTCAAGAAAAAGACTATTATTGGATATGGCAGGGAAGAACCGGATTATCCATCTATCATCCCGCCTCCGAACAGATTTCTTTTGCATCGGATTTTTCCGAAGAAACAGGAAAGTATAATATCATAAAATGTATCGAGAAATGTCATACTCAACCCGGAATCTGGGCTGCATCCGATAATGCGTGTCTATTGCATCTGCAACATGAAGACATGAAGATGAAACTGACGAAAGAGATCCAACTGCCGGATGCCCGACAGATTCGTGTATTAAGCGAAGACAATCGGGGAAACTTATGGATAGGCACAGAAAATGCCATCTATCAATATTCTCTTTCCAAAGGGGAACTCAAAAAGTTTCAGGGCGGTACGAATATGATAAACGGCCTGGCAGTTGCTGCGGACGGAACGATATTCTGTATTACAGAAGCATTGGAGTTCCAATATTTTTCTCCGAAAGGAGAAAGACATACGATTCGGAAAGGAGAAAACTATTCATCTGTCCTCATCGCTCCTGATGGAAAAGTGTGGGTAGCTACTTTGGAAGGAAATGTGTACAGCTATCATCCGCAAACAAAAGTTATCTCCCGGGAAGAAAATGCCTGCAACACTAATGGAGACGCCATCAAAGGGATGGAGATAGACGACTTGGGACATTTGTGGATATTGGCAGACCCATACGTAAAAGAATACAATCCGACGAATCATTCATTTAGAATAATGTATAATTCCGACCGCTTCATTCAAATGGATTATTTCCTTTCCATCCGCAAAATGGAAAACGGGGCGATTTGCCTCGGAGGGATTGGTGCTTTTTGCTTGATTACTCCGTCTGCAGAACTGGATCAATCTCCCAATGATATAAAGCCCGTTATATCCTCCATCAAAATAGACGGAAAAACACAAATAACAGGTATAAATACCCGGCAAATAGAATTGAATCCTGATAATATCAATGTAGAAATCTCCTTTTCTACGCTGGAACACTTGTACGCCGGACAAATCAGTTATGCTTACCGTCTGAAAGGATGGGATGCAAGCTGGAAATCACTCCCTCCGGGAGTAAACACTGCGTATTTCACCAAACTTCCCAAAGGCAGCTACACACTGGAAATTAAAGCGACGGACATTCACGGTTGTTGGGCACAGCCCATATCCTGCCTGCAAATCGATCGTCTACCGGCATGGTATGAGACATGGTGGGCCTACACCCTCTATATACTTTCTTTTATTCTGATAGTGGCAGGAGTCATAAAGATCTACTTCAACCGTCTGCACCGGAAGCAACAGGAACAGTTGGAAGAACAACTGACACAGATGAAATTCCGCTTCTTTACGAATGTCAGCCACGACTTACGCACTCCCCTGACACTGATTATCACTCCCCTAAGCAGTCTGCTGTCGGAGATTCAGGACGGCAAGTTAAAGCAACAGTTAGCTTCCATCTATCGCAATGCTGAAGAGTTGCTGCAATTAGTCAATCAATTACTGGATTTCCGCAAACTGGAAGTGAGCGAAGAAAAACTGAATCTGACGAATGCAGATATTAGTGAATTTGTCACAACCACTTGCGAAGCATTCGAGTCGTATGCGAACAACAAGCAGATTCGCTTTTCAGTCATACCACTGAAACAAACGCTTTATATGTATCTTGACCGGGATAAAGTACACAGGATTCTCTACAACTTACTCAATAATGCGTTCAAATTTACACCTCCTGAAGGAAGAATCGATGTGTTTTTCAAAATGGAGAACAGAGGAGGGATACAGTACGTCTGCATCATCGTGCAGAACACCGGGCAGGAAATAGCAGCAGATGAACTTCCCCATATATTCGACCGCTATTATCAGATCGGGGCAAACACTCACAGACAGGCAACAGCAGGAAGCGGCATCGGACTGCATATTGTGAAAGAATATGTCGCCATGCATCAAGGCTTTATAGAAGTGGAAAGTAATAAGGAAGAAGGAACAGAATTCTGTGTCTATCTTCCGACCAATCTGGTTGATAAACGTTTGTTACCGAGAGAGGAGAATATACCGGATGAATCCGGAGCAACTGAAACGAACTCATCAGATGCCCGAAAGACTATTTTGATTGCAGAAGACAATGAAGAATTCCGTCAATTCATGTATCAGCAGTTATCACAAGAATATCAGGTATGGGAAGCCTCCAACGGAGAAGAAGCGGAAGCCATCGCCAATGAGAAAGAAGTGGATATCATTGTGAGTGATGTCATGATGCCGGGAATGGACGGGTTTGAATTATGTCTCCGGCTGAAAGAGAATATGAAGACTTCACACATCTTCATTATCCTGCTTACTGCCCGCACAGGTGACGAAAACGAACTGGCAGGATATCAGTCGGGAGCAGACTGCTACCTGACAAAGCCTTTCAACATGGATATTTTAAAGAACCGGATCCAGCATCTGCTGGCATTGCAGCAAAAACGGAAACAGATATTCTTGTCAGGTATTGAGGTGAATGCAGAAGACCTCACTTCTTCCAAAGTAGACGAGCGATTCCTGCAAAAAGCAATCGAACTGGTCGAAAAGAATCTGGATAACAGTGATTATAGCGTGGAAGCTTTCAGCGACGACATGTGTATGAGTCGAATGAATCTCTACCGCAAACTGCAAATTATCACGGGGCAGAAACCCACAGAATTTATCCGAAGCATCCGTTTAAAGAAAGCTGCCGGATTACTGACTCATACGGAACTGACCGTTATTGAGATATCGGAAAAGGTGGGATTCGCTACACCGAGTTATTTCAGTAAATGTTTTAAGGACATGTTTGGGGTGTTGCCTACACAATATCACTCACAGGATTAAAGAAAAAAGGACGTCCCCGGGGGAAAAAGGGAATGGGAAATACGGGAACGTCCTCAAAACATAACAATACAGAAATACGGACTTTCACAAGGGCACATTTCTGTCTCTCTTATGCAACATTCCCTTCTATAAAAATATGGAGGAAATATCTGGAGAGAATATTATTATGTGGGAAATTTAGTTTATAGTCTTAAAAGCAATCTGATTGCATCAAAGTGATGAACGATAGGCAGTCCGGATATATTCTCCTATTGCATTGTCATCATTGATTTCTATGTATTTTTTCAATAAATCCGCAAATCCGGATTTTATCTGTTCCGTTTGCTTGTTCTCGCAAGCTGTGGAATATTCATCAACAGCCATGAGAAAATCCTGCATCCGTTCATTCAGCATTGTTCCTCCCGTACAAACCACATCGGAAATATCGGCTTGGATATTACCATTCTCTATGACGACAGGGAGGCGGTATTCCAGTCCCGATTTGCTGGCACGAATAGAAAGCACTTTTACTACGGGCGACACAATAGCCACCGTATCGGCAAAAGCAAACTTTCCATGAATTATTTCTGCACTATCTATTGGCTGCCCGCTCGAAGCATCTTTCATATAAACCATTTTTCCTTCGAATTCGGGCAAAGGTGCACTGCCGTTAATCACGTAACCTTTTATCTGATGCCCGGCGCAAGCCGCTATCAGGCATATTCCCGGAAGAAAAGATAAAAGTTTCACATATCTGTTCATTAAGCTCTTCATTCTTCTTTAAAAAAGAAAAGCCGTCCGCACTATCAGCTGAACGGCTTTCTCTTTTCATTCATACATTTGTATAATCATTCATCCTTAGAATCTGAATCCCAGTTTCACCACAGGCATTTCAAATATCTTGATGTTATGGTGACTGGCGTTATATTTATCAAATCCTTTCGGGCAAATCTGTATCAGGTCATAGCGGTAAGCCAGAGGGTGCATTTCGAAACCGAAAACAAAACCTTTGGCAATGCTATACTCGATACCTGCTACGGCAGCTACTTTGAAACCGTACATCTGGCCGGCTTTACTTCCAGAAACATAGACCTGTGACGGAAGTTCTTCCGAGTCGTCACTATCCTTATAGGTGTCTCCGGTGTATGGTTCGGTCGTTTCAATGCGTGCCATCTGGAAGCCGAGTGCGCCTCCAAGATACGGATGAATACGTTCGTTGCGAGTCTTGAAATAGTAGTTGGAACCGACAGATACATACCAGTTGTTGGTCATCTGCGCATTGATATAACTTTGCGCAGGGATAATCATGTCGGGTACACTGTTGTCTCCTTCTACATAGTCTTTCTTAGGAGTGAGGCTGACGTTCATGCTGAACTGGAAATTTACATCCCAATTGTCAGACACGAAATACTTACCTTCAATTCCGGCTATATTGACCAGACTATTATTATTCAGACTCCCGATGTTCAGATAGCGCTTCAGGTCGCCGGAGTTATCCGTCCCTCCATTTGGAAGTCCGACTACTCCTCCGTCATTGGAGAACTTGGGAAGCAGATAAGAAGTGTTTTCGTTAAAAAACTTTCCGCTACCAAGCAGGACTGAAACCTGCCACTGTCCTTTCTTCGGGGCAAACGACGCATCATCACTGCTGCTGTAACGCTGCGCCATTGAAGGCGCAGCTGTCATACAGGTCAGCAAAAGTAATGTGCATAGTTTTTTTATCATCTTGTTACTTTTACGTAGTTAGGGAATTATTTCAAGAAGATAGCAAGAAGTGCTTTCAACTGAGCGCTTGCAGTATCATAGTCTGCCTTGGCAGCATCATATTCAGCCTGTTTTACTTTGATCTTTTCCTGAATACTTACCAATGATTCAGTAATATAATCTGTATCAGTATAAGTACCTGCTGCTAATTTCTCTATATTTCTCTTAGCTTTAGCAACATCGGCCTTAGCGGCAGTGACATTTGCCAGAGCAATCATGTATTCTTCCTTAACCAAGTTTTTGATAGCTTCCAAGGAACCTAAATCACCATTAGTAAAGTTATTATTCAAATAAACAGTGATTTCCGTTTCAATCTTGCCTTTGATAATTTCGTTATTGCCATATTCTTTTTGTACTGTTGCAATATTATCATTTACTTCTTTAAATACTTTATCATAAGCAGCCTGAGCTTCGTCGTTAGCTTTCTTAGCTTTATCTACAGCATCCGCCAAAGCAGCATTTGCTTTATCTTGAGTAGTCTGTTCTACAGCTTTTTGAGCAGTAAATGCTTCTTTCAAAGCTTTGTAAGTTTCTACCTGATCAATTATAGCCTGTAGACTAGCTGTTTCTGCTGTTGCCCAAATCATCTTACCAAGAGAACCATAATTACCATTCTTCAAAGCGTCTACATGGTTACCACCAGCCGCAGCTATTACTTCGTCCTTAGATACTGGCAATCTTCTTGGATTATTACCTGAATTGAAATTATCGCTAAATACAGCAGAAGAAGCAGATTTCCACTTTTCCAATGGAGTCTTTACACTGGAATCTTGCTCTACATCTATTAATTTTCCAATATTTTCTTTACTAATTTCATTTGCAGTAGCAATGTCACCAGCCTCCCAAGTGATAAAGCCTAAATCTACTCCAACAACTTTTTTAAAGTTATCAGCGTCTGCTATCAACCAAGCAGAGATTTTTTTCGTATCACTTCCTTTTGTTGCAGTTGCCTTAGTAACTTGTGCTTCTTTAGCCAATGCATCCTTATAGTATGCAACTAAAGCCGTAGCTACAGCATCAATATTAGCTTCTTTTTTTCTATCTTCTGGTTTAAGTCCATTATATTTCTTTATTGCAGCATTAGCGGCTGCCTCTGATTTCTCCAAATCTATTTTCAGACTTTCATCATAAGCTGCCATTGCATCTTCCCATGCTTTATAATCTTTAGTATAGTTCTCTTCTGCTTCTTTTTGTGCTGCAAGAGCTGTAGCCAATTGTGGTTTGGCCCATTCTATATTTTCCAAATCAACACCTTTAGTAGCCTTATCGATCAGCTTAATCCAACCATCAATCTGATTTTGTGCTTCAGTAATTAGTATATCTTTACCATAGGCAAAAGTACCAGTACTAGAATTATAACCAGCAACAGTTGTTCCACTAGGTATTACATCATTCAATCCTTTCTTTATTTCAGCCTCTACTTTCTTAGAATAAGCTGCAGCTGGTTTAGCTTTGTTCTTGTTAGAGTTCTGGTTATTTTTAGCAAACTCTAACTTATTGCTAGTAGCTTGCAAGTCAGATATAAGTTTAGGATTAGCAACTTCCAGCTTACCTTTTTCAATATTATATTGTTGTTCCTTGACTTTTGCAGCAGCAATCTCTTCTTCCAGCTTCTTTACTTCTGCTTCCCAATCTGCAACAGTAGTATACTCATTATCCAAGATAGCTTTCAAGTTATCAGCATACTTCTGCGTCTGTCTCTTATACACATCTGACGCTGCCGACGATCGCATAAGTGTAG
>OWJQ01001085.1_pt1 | contig 14109 bp, 13 predicted proteins | sample 1732711 | NCBI WGS metagenome assembly OWJQ01 (sample SAMN05065745, study PRJEB22554) | human gut metagenome | biome: ENVO:2100002; feature: ENVO:00000062; material: ENVO:00002003 | host: Homo sapiens | place: USA | reverse complement strand
ACGAGATTAGCGAGTGTCTCGTGGGCTCGGAGATGTGTATAAGAGACAGCTATTTGTTATTAAAAAAGGGGGGGCTCATATGAATCGGCTCATAGCCTGCACCCTGGCCCTGCCGTTGGTACTGCTCACACCGGCCTCCGCCAACTCGGCCCCTACCCGTCTGGGCGGTACGGGCGGTTCCGCCCTGACGGTGGACGAGGGCTGCCCTGTCACTGTCACCGCCGAGCAGCTCACCTTCCTCCCCCTTCGTGAGGCGGAAGAGCGGTGCTACACCGCCCACTTCGACAGCCTGCCCGACGGGGAGCTCACCTTCACCCTCTATCCACGCCTCTCCATCACCCTGGCCGACCGGCTTCACGCCGTGCTGACCTCCTATCAGTTCACCTTCGCGTTTTTCCTTCTCATTCTGCCTCTGACTCTCCTGGCACTTCCGGCCCTCTTGATCTTCCTGCTTCAGCGCCGGAGCCGTCGTCAGCCCTGACGCTCCTTCACCACCGGGCTGCGAGTCCACTCCAGCCCACAGGGCCGGGCTGTGGGGAAGCACAGGCCGAACAGATCTGTGCGGCGGGCCTCCGCCTCAAAGAGGGCGCGGGCGTCCCCATCCAGAGCCCTGGCCTGGGCGGGCTTGACCACCACCGGAAGGGCACAGGTCTCTTTCATGCGGCGCAGCAGCGCCCGCCCCCGGCCGCTGAGGCCCAGCACCCGTACATAGGGCGCCGCCGGGGGCCGCTCCGCCGCCCGCAGCCCCAGGAAAGCGGCCAGGGCCAGCCGCCGCAGCCGGGCGTGAGGGTAGCGCTTGGTCTTGGCCCGGGCGTAAAAGTCCTCCAGGCTGTCCGCCGTCCGGGCGGAACGCGCCAGCCGGGCGGGCAGGCCCTCCGCTGCCCCGCCGTCGGGGAGGGCGGCCCAGTCCACCTCGTCCATCGTGCGCAGACGGGCCAGCACCGCCCGGTCGATGTGCGCCATGGACGCCGCCTCCCCGCTCCAGGGAGCGGTGAGATAGGGGTTCGCCTCCGCCGCCCGTCCGGCCCGGAGGAGGGCCCGCAGCTCCGAGGCGGAGGCGAAGCCCCCGGCCGCCGGGCCGTCGTGGGCCGCCCCCCGCCGGGGGATGGTCAGGGCTTCCATGCCAGGGGGCAGGGCCCGCAGATACTCCACCCCCAGGTTGTCGTTTGGGCTGGCCAGGCAGTCGGCCCCCACCGCCGCCTGCCGGGCCGCCGGGAAGGACAGCCCACGGGCCAGCCCGGCCCGCAGACGCTCCGGGTAGTCCGAACCATCCAGAGCCGCCGCCGCCGCCCGCAGGGGCGCCAGTTCCCCCGTCTCACTGCCGAAGGAGAGCACGTCCACCACCCCCGTGGCGGCCAGCAGACCCACCGTCCCCCGGGCGAAGGACTCCGCCGAGGCCATGGCCCAGGGGGTGGGCAGCTCCAGCACCAGATCCGCCCCGCCGGAGAGGGCCAGGGCCGCCCGGCTCCATTTGTCCGTGAGGGCGCACTCCCCCCGCTGGACCCAGTGGCCGCTCATGACGCATATCACCGCCGTGTCCGCCCCCAGGGTCTGCCGCGTCCGGGCGATGTGCCAGGCGTGTCCCCGGTGGAAGGGGTTGTATTCTGCGACGATTCCGGCTGTGGCCATGGGCTGAACCTCCAAACGCAAGAGTAAAATTTTTCTCTCTTTCAAGCAAAATATGGGTTGTCCTTTGGGAAAAAAGGGGCTAAAATAAAATATGTATGTGCTCTTATTCTACTACGGGAATATCCGGCTCACAAGCCATAGTTTAACGTAAGGAGAGAAGATTTCATGAAAGTTCTGGTCATCAACGCAGGCAGCTCCTCCCTCAAGTATCAGCTCATGGACCCCGCCACCCGTGAGGTGTTCGCCAAGGGGCTGTGCGAGCGCATCGGCATCGACGGCCGCCTGACTCACAAGGTGCCCGCCAAGGACGCCAAGTATGAGTTCGAGATCCCCATGCCCACCCACTCCGAGGCCATTCAGGCTGTGCTGGACGCCCTGCTGGACGCCGGGCACGGCGTGATCAAGAGCGCCTCTGAGATCGACGCGGTGGGCCACCGCGTGGTCCACGGCGGCGAGAAGTTCGCCTCCTCCGTGCGCATTACCGACGAGGTTATGGCCGCTCTGGAAGAGTGCATCCCCCTGGCCCCCCTCCACAATCCCGCCAACATCACCGGCATCAAGGCCTGCGAGAAGGTCATGCCCGGTGTGCCCATGGTGGGTGTGTTCGACACCGCTTTCCACCAGACCATGCCCGCCAAGAGCTATATCTACGCCCTGCCCTATGAGTTCTATGAGCAGGACAAGGTCCGCCGCTACGGCTTCCACGGCACCTCCCACCGCTATGTCTCCGCCCGCGCTGCCGCCATGCTGGGCAAGCCCATTGAGGAGCTGAAAATCATCACCTGCCACCTGGGCAACGGCTCCTCCGTGGCCGCCGTGGATGGCGGCAAGAGCGTGGACACCTCCATGGGCTTCACCCCCCTGGCCGGCGTTCCCATGGGCACCCGCGCCGGTGATTTGGATGCCGGCATCCTGGAGTACCTGATGGGCAAGCACGGCTACGACATGAAGGAAATGATGACCATCCTCAACAAGAAGTCCGGCGTGCTGGGCATCTCCGGCGTGTCTTCCGACTTCCGCGACCTGGAGAACGCCGCCAAGGAGGGCAACCAGCGGGCTGAGCTGGCCCTGGAGGCCTTCCAGTACAGTGTTAAGAAGCTTGTGGGCGCTTATGCCGCCGCCATGGGCGGGGTGGACGCCATCGTGTTTACCGCCGGTGTGGGTGAGAACGACGCCGCTACCCGCATGGCCGTGGCCTCCGGCCTGGAGTTCATGGGAGTAAAGATGGATGCCGAGGCCAACAACGTCCGCGGCAAGGAAACCGTCATCTCCTCCGCCGACTCCAAGGTGAAGGTGCTGCTCATCCCCACCGATGAGGAGCTTATGATCGCCATGGACACTGCCGAGATCGTTGGCAAGTAAGACCTGACAACAGCGCCTCCCGGAGCTGGTACCAGCTCCGGGAGGCGTTTTTTTATCTTCTCACGCCTGCGGCGTGTTGTTGTTTGTCTGCCCCCACAGCCGGGGAGCAGTATGCAGGGAAGCCGGTGATTCGAACGCGCCCCGGATAGCATTTCTCCTCCCGCGCATTCCCGGTCTATCGCCTTGCCTGTCTGGTACCTTGGCTGTAAAAATAAGATACCACCCTTTTCCCATTCAGAGTTGGATAAAGTATAACAGGCCTTTGAACGTTTTGTGAAATCTCCGCCCTCCGGCGCTCTTCCATTTATACCCTTATCCCACATGACAAATATTTAACAATAAGGTTGTGGAAACTGACGATATCAGTATTTTGACCTCTCTTCTTTATGGAACACTCCGCCAAAATTTCCCCACCTCTTTTTGCTATATTGCACAAATCTGCGCACTTACCACACTGTTTCTACTTACTTTTTGGTTATTTGCTTACCGAATTGTGGGGATTGAAAGATAGCCTGCAAACCGTTAAATTATAGTCCGCAAAGGATGCCGGGCTGTGTTCCGGCAAAATCTATCACAGAGAGAAGAGGGAAACGTATGGCAAAACCAACCAAGGATAACCGCAAGTCCGTAGTCGACTTCGGCGTGGGCTGGGTCGTCATCATCTACTGCCTGCTGATGTTCTTCCTGTACGTCGGCATGTGCAACGACGGCGCCAACATCACCGCCCCCAATGTGGCCTACCGCCTGGGACTGGAGCAGGGCGACATCATGAACATGAACTCCCTGGCCGGTCTGGTAGGTGTCGTGTTCTTCATCATTGCCGGCCAGGTCAACCGGAAGATCGGCGCGCGCATGACCTCCGGTATCTGCTGCATCATCTCCGGCATCGCTTACATCCTGGCCTGCAACGCCCCCAGCATCGTTATCTACACCGTCTGCATGTGCTTCGTGTACGGCGGCATCATGTCCGCCGGCTATGTGGCGGGCGGCACCCTGGTGGCCTCCTGGTTCCCCAAAAAGAAGGGCGTGGTCATGGGCTATACCACCATGGGCCACAACTTCGCCTCCGCTTTCTATGTGCAGCTGGTAGCCATTCTGATCGCCCCTACCGTGGCGGGCACCACCAACATCGGCGAGAACTTTTCCACCGGCATCGTACCCATCGGCATCGCCGCCATTGTTCTGGGCATCCTGGGTATGATCTTCATCCGCAACGAGCCCTGGGAGCGTGGCATCAACCCCGACAACGTCTCCGACGAGATCTACCAGAAGGAGTATGACACCAAGGACGCCGTCGAGGGGGACGGCGGGTGGACCACCGGCAAACTGCTGGCCACCAAGGAGCTCTGGCTGGCGGCCATTACCACCGGCTTTTTCCAGATCTGCTCTGTGGGCGTCATGAGCCAGTTGGTTATCCGCAACACTCAGCTCGGCTTCTCTCAGCAGGCCGCTATGAACGTCATGACCATTCTGGCCCTGGGCGGCGTGGTTGGCTCCTGGCTGGTTGGCGTCATTGACGACGCTATCGGCACCAAGAAGACCATGGTCATGTTCGGTATCTGGTATGCTATCGCCCTGCTGCTCAACTTCACCGCTGTGGATTCCGTGACCCCGCTGGTCTACGTGTCCCTGTTCATGATTGCCATGGGCATCGGCGGCTCCGCCAACTTCACCACCTCCCTGCCCACCTCCATCTTTGGCCGCCAGGGTTTCGACAAGGTGAACAGTGTCATCTTCCCCATCCAGGGTGCAGTCACTGCCCTGTGCTTCCTGGTCAACGGCGTGGTGCAGAAGATTACCGGCGGCCAGATCCGCATGGCCTACCTGGTGTTCGCCGGCGTGGCCCTGGTGAACGTGCTCCTGGTGCTGATGGTCAACGAGCACAAGTACAACCGCGACTGGATGGCGGCCCACAAGAAGTAAGCTGCACCGCTTCTGAGCCTCTCCAAAAAAGCTGTCCCCGCAGCCGCGGGGACAGCTTTTTTCGTTGCGCCCCATGCCCCATTCTGCTATACTGTTCTTATCTGAGTGAAACGAGGTGGCGGCATGGCGGAAGAAAATGGCCTGGTACAGATCTATTATGGAGACGGCAAGGGTAAGACCACAGCGGCCTTCGGGCTGGCCTTCCGGTGTGCGGGCTGGGGGCGGCGGGTGGTGATCGCCCAGTTCCTCAAAAGCAGCCCCTGCGGGGAGCTGACGGCGGCGGAGCGGTTTCCCACCCTCACCGTCCTGCGCAGCAAGGGCATCCATAAATTTACCTTCCAGATGAATGACGAGGAGAAGGCCGTGGTGGCCCGGAACTGCCGGAAGCTGTTCCAGGAGGCCGTTGCCCTGGCCCGAGCGGAGGATGCCCGCCTGCTGGTGCTGGACGAAGTGATCGACGCCCTCCGGGGCTTCCTGCCCCAGGAGGAGCTCTGCGCCTTCCTGGACGAGCGGCCCGCGGGCCTGGAGGTTGTGCTCACCGGCCACAGTCTGCCGGAGGCGCTGGAGCGCCGGGCAGACTACATCACCCACATGGTCAAAGAGAAGCACCCCTACGACCGGGGCGTAACCGCCCGCAGGGAAATCGAATTTTAACCCGGCAGCCCCCGGAGTTCACTCCGGGGGCTGCTTTTTATTACGCGCAGAAGCGGTGCTTGCCGATGGTCTTGATGAGGGGGCGGCTCCAGATCCACGCGCTGGTGGCCGTGTCCGGGTTAAAATAGTAGATGGCTCCGCCGCTGGGATCGGCCCCGTTGAGGGCGTCCTGGGCCGCCCGGTAGGCCGAGTCGGCCACCGGCTCGTTGAACTGCCCGTCCACCATGCAGGTAAAGGCCCCCGGCTGGTACACCACCCCTGCAATGGTGTTGGGGAAGGAGGGGTGCTCTACCCGGTTGAGGATCACCGCCCCCACCGCCACCTGGCCGCTGTAGGGCTCGCCCCGGGCCTCGGCAGAGATCACCCTGGCCAGCAGCGCCGCGCTGTTCTGCTGGCTGCTGCTCCCCCCGCCTCCAGAGGACATGCCCAGCGCCTTGAGGGTGGCCGGCCCGGCGATGCCATCGGCGGTCAGGCCGTTCTTCCGCTGAAAGTATTTGACCGCCTGGGCCGTCTGACTGCCGTAGATGCCATCCACCGCGCCGTCATAGTAGCCCCAATTTTTCAGCTTGGTCTGGATGATCCGCACCTGCTCACCGCTGGAGCCCTGCCGGTAGGTCGCCGCCTCGGCCTGCTGGGCCAGGGAGATCACCGCAATATTCACCACAAACAAAAGGGCCAGCGCCCACGCCAGCCGCCGCTTCTGCGTCATGCCTTCGCCTCCATTCCTGGCAATAGTGTACGGCGGCAAACGGGCGGATATGAGCGGCAATTCTTTCCGGCCGCCGGAATAGGTATTCTAAAAAGCGGCCATACTGGAAGAAAACAGGAAAGGATGTGTCCCGGTTGGTGAAAGGTGTGTCCAGGCAGGTCATCGTGGTCAAAGCGCCTGACCCCCGCTTTTTTGAGCAGGCGATTTTTATTTTGAAGGAGGACGCCTTCGGCAGAGGCGTGACGGCGGACGATGTGCTTCAGGAAGCCCGCCGGGTGGCTGACGGGTATATCCGCCGCAACTCCCGCTGGAGCCGCCTGTGGCGGCATATCCCCGCCCCCGCCTACGTGGCCGCCGGCGCCCTGGGGGCTACGGTATGCTGGTGCGTGGCCCTGGTGCTGTAGAAACAGGCCGCCCCGGAGCCATTTGCTCCGGGGCGGTTCCGTTTGATTTTTGTGCTGGTCAGCGGGCGATGATGACGCGGATGCGCCCGCCGGCGCTCTCGTCCTTGTCGTACCAGCCGGTGAGGGAGTAGTTCCCTCCGCTGATGCGGGCCAGGCTGGAGAGCTGATACTCCCCGCCCTCATAGACGTACACCGCCACATTGTCTGAGAGAGTGTACTTCTGGTTGTTGGTGCCCACGGCGGTGCTGCCGCTGACGCTGTCCAGCTTGCGCTCGGACAGGTTATACAGCCGCTCGACGGCGTTGGGGCCCTCCATTTTGATCTGGCAGGGACCTACTTTCAGATTGTAGATGGCGTTGGTAGAGCCAAAGGTGAGCTTCTGGCCGCCCACGTCGTAGGTATAGGAGGAGGAAATGCCCATCATGGTGCCCAGATCCAATTCCTCCACGCTGGTAATGACGCCGTACTGGTGAAGGTCGCCGGTCACGTCGTTGAGGATCAGATGGCTGATCTCCCCCTGGGCGTTGAGGGCATAGAAGCGGACCATATTGCCGTCAAACTTCACGCCCTTCAGGCGGTCGGGATAGATGCGGATGGGGGTACAGCTCTCGTAGGTGTCCAGAATCTGCACGTCGTCAGCCAGGGGGTAGGTGCCCAGCTTGGTGCCGTCGTTGCTCATCTTTCCGGTCAGGGTGGAGGTGGTCAGGCGTTTGACCTCGATGGTGTCGCCGTCGGTATTCACCCGCACCAGATCGCCCTCGTCCAGGCTCTTATTGTCGGTCTGATAGCGGTAGGAGCCGCCGTCGGTACCGGCCACGGTGACGGTGCGGGCGTTGTAGGTGCCGCCCTTTCCGTCGTCGTAAGAGGTGCTCTCCACCTTGGTGACGACGCCGTAGATGAGGTTGTCGGCCGCCACGGCCTCGCCCACTGCCGCCACGCCGCCGCTGCGGCCCAGCAGCAGGGTCACGCTGTCGCCAATCTGGTAGCCGCCCAGGTCGGAGAGGGCATAGGCGGCGGAGGTGGTCTCAATGGTGTAGCTCTTGCCCGCCACGGTGACGGAGGTGGGGCTAGTGACCGAGGGAGAAGCCGCCTCATAGGTGCCGGTGATCTTGTCGGAGTAGGCCCACAGGGTATGCATGGACTCCGACCAGTACACCACGTCCTGATTCTGCACCGCGGCCAGGCTGCTCTTGGCGCCGTTGCGGTAGACCGTGGCGCTGCCGGCGTCGAAGGGCACGCTGGACTGCCAGCCAGCGGCGGCCACCACGGGGCCCTCCATAGCGGAGTTGATGAGGGCCACCCGGTCCAGCTCCCCGGCGGCATTCACCAGGCTGAGGGTGGGCTCCAGCACGTTCAGGTAGTAGGAGCCCTCCTTGTTTTTGGTGATCATCAGGTTGTAGAACAGGTACAGGGCGTCCCGGCGGGTCATGGCGCTGTCCTGTCCGGCGGTGACGCCCTCGTTGAGCTTGAGGGCCCGGTACTGGGCCATCTGGCCGGAGGGCCAGACGCCGGTGAAGTCACTGTCCTGGTAGCCCAGCAGGCGCAGGACGATGGTCACGCCCTCGGCCAGCGTAATGGAACGGCCGGGGTTGAAGTTGCCGTGCAGATCGCCCTGCACCAGCCCCAGATCCACCGCCGCCTTGATGTAGGGAGCGGCCCAGTGGCTCTGAGGCACGTCGGGGTAGGGCTTGACGGACACCGTGTCGCCTACGGCGTCCCGGCTGGTGGAGGCGGCCACCGCCAGCTTGGTGAACTCGGCCCTGGTAACGGTGGCGCCCAGGTTCAGGTTACCACTCTCGTCGCCCACCATAATGTCCAGGGCGGCCAGCACCTGGGCGGCCTCCTCCTCGGCCGGCGCGGCGGCCAAGGCCGCCGGAGCCAGCCCCAGCACCAGCACCACGGCCAGCAGGCCGGCTAACAGTCGTTGTTTCATTGCTTTTCTCCTTCTCATGCTCGTGAAAATGGAAACGGCGGGCCGGCGGGAGCGCCGGCCCCTGCCTCTTATCATATACCATCCGCGCCGGTTCGGCAAGGGCGGGCCGGCGTACCGTCAATCATAGCGCAGCGCGTCAATGGGGTTCAGCTTTGCGGCCTTGTTGGCAGGCAGGTAGCCGAAGAGAATACCGATGCCCACGCTGACGCCAAAGGACACCGCAATGCCTCCGGCGCTGGGTACGGCGGAGAAGCCCTCCGCACCGGCCATCACAACGCCCACCAGGGCGGTAAAGACGTTGGCCAGCACCACACCCAGAATAATGCCGATGACGCCGCCGATGGCGGAGGTGGTACCCGCCTCGATGATAAACTGGCTGCGGATATCCCGGCCCTTGGCGCCCAGGGACTTGCGGATGCCGATCTCCCGGGTGCGCTCGGTAACCGACACCAGCATGATGTTCATAATGCCGATGCCGCCCACCACCAGGGAGATGGCGGCGATGACCACCAGAATGGTCATGAGCACCCCCAGCATGGAGTCCATCATGTCCATCATCTCCGCGGAGGTCATGACCATGTAGGCGTTCTCATCCTGGTAGATGCGGAACAGCAGGCTCTCCACCACGCCCTTGGCGGCGGAAGAGGTCTCCTTGGTGGTGCTGGTGACCAGGTACATCTTCATGCCCATACCCCCGCTGGCAGCGTTGAGCTGCTCCACCATACCATAGGGCAGGTAAATGAGGTCATCCCCGCTGCCCTCGGTGGAGTCGGCCTTCTGTGCCAGGGTGCCGATGATCTTGTAGGGAATGCCCCCCACGGTCAGGGTCTGGCCCAGGCCGTCCCCGCCGAACATATCCTCGTTGAGGTAGCTGCCGATGACGCACACCTTCTGGTCCCGCTCCACGTCCACATAACTGAGGAAGCGCCCCTCCTCAAGCTGGTCACCGCTGGCCGTCTGGCCCTTTTCGGCGTTGTAAAAGGTCTCACTGACGCCGTACACGCTGGTGTGGTCGTATTCGTCGGCGCCGTGGCGCACGGTGGTGGAGGCGCTGAGGTAGGGGCTGACGGAGTCAATGTACTGGGGGTACTTCTCCGCCAGGGCGTACATGTCGTCCGGCTCCACCTCCCGGTTTCCGCCGTAAGAGTAGATGGTCACCTGAATGAGATTGACGCCGATCTGCTCAAACTGGGCGTTCATATACTGCTGCATGCCATTGCCCAGGGAGACGATGACGATGACGGCCGCCACGCCGATAATGATGCCCAGCATGGTCAGCAGGGCGCGGACCTTGCTGACCATCAGGCTCTTGAGGGCCAGGCGGAAGGATTGGCTCACATTCACGGCGCGCCCACCTCCTCGTCCAGCTCCGGCTGTACCACGGCCTTCGGGTCGTGGGCATCACCGTCATAGATGATCCTTCCGTCCTGCAGGCGCACAATGCGCTTGGCCTTGACGGCGATGGAGTTGTCGTGGGTGATGAGCACCACGGTATCCCCCTCGGCGTTGAGCTTCTGGAGGAAGCCCAGCACCTCCCGGCCGGTGCGGGAGTCCAGGGCGCCGGTGGGCTCGTCGGCCAGGATCACCGAGGGGTTGCCCGCCAGCGCCCGGGCGATGGACACCCGCTGCTGCTGGCCGCCGGAGAGCTGGCTGGGCAGGTTTTTGCACTTGTCCGCCAGCCCCACCCGCTCCAGAGAGCGGATGGCCCGCTCATGGCGTTCGGCAGCGGACACTCCGGCGTAGAGGAGGGGCAGCTCCACGTTCTCCAGCACGTTGAGCTTGGGAATCAGATTGTACTGCTGGAAGATGAAGCCCAGCATCTTGTTGCGGATTTCGGCCTGCTGGTCGTCGTCCATGGTGGACACGTCCACGCCGCCCAGATGGTAGGTGCCGGAGGTGGGCACGTCCAGACAGCCGATGATGTTCATGGCGGTGGACTTACCGGAGCCGGAAGAGCCCACGATGGCCACGAACTCCCCGGGGTCCACCGTCAGGGAGATGCCGTCCAGGGCGTGGACGGTCTCCTCGCCCATCTGGTAAATCTTGTAGACGTCCTTGAGTTCAATGAGGTGTTCCATGGCTTAACCCATCCCCATCGCACTCATGAGGCTGGAGCCCTGGGGGCTCAGCGCCAGCACCACTTCGCCCTCCTCCAGGCCGTCCACGATCTCGATGTACTCGTCGTCGTTGCGGCCCAGGGTCACCTGGCGCTCCTCAGCGGCGGAGAGATCCTTGATGACGCCGTTTTCATCCAGGCAGCCCTCCTTGGCCACCAGCACAGTGTTACCCCGCTCCACCGCCTCCACCGGCAGGGCGAGCACGCTGCCCACCTCCTCCACGATAATCTTGGCGGAGACGTTCATGCCGGGGTAGAGCGCCTCGGGGGAGCCCTCCACCTTCACGGTAACGGGATAGCTGGTGTGGCCGCTGGTGGTGGTGCCGTTGATGTTGATCTTATCCACCACGCCGGTGAAGCTCTGGTCGTCCAGTGCGCCGGCGGTGATCTCCACCTTCTGGCCCACCTGGATCTTGCTGATGTCCTTCTCATCCACGTCCATGTCAAAGGTGAGCTCGGAGCGGTCATAGATGATGGCCGGGTAGGTGACGGAAGCGCCGGAATTGGACAGACCGCTGATGTTGTCGCCCACATCCAGGTTCTTCTCGATCACCTCGCCGTCGATGGTGGAGGTAATGGTGTAGTCCTCCAGCTTCTCCTGGGCGCTCTTCAGGGAGAGCTGGGCGTTTTCCAGAGCGATGCGGGCATTCTCAATCTGGGTCTCCAGGTCGGCCTCAGAGATAACGCCGATCACCTGGCCCTTGGACACCCGGTCACCCTCCTTGACATTGAGCACGTCCAGATCGCCGGCGGCCTTGGCCGTGATCTGGGAGGAGGAGGCATAAGTAAAGCTGCTGCCGGAGGCGCAGGCCGCCCCTCCCACGGAGGCGGTTCCCTGGCTGGTTTCAGACAGGACGCCGGGGTTGTTGACCAAGATGGTCACCTGGCGGACCAGGGTGCCGCCGGGTCCCACCTCGTCGGTGGCGGCGATGGACTCCACCGTTCCGCCCACCGTCTCGGCGGTGCCGTTCACCGTCACCGTGGCGGCCTGGCCCACATAGAAGCCCGACGCATCGGCGGAGTGGAAGGGCACCTTCAGCTTCATGTGGTCCCGGTCCAGCACGTCGGCGATGACGGTGCCGACGGTGACGCTGTCCCCGCGGTCCACGTGCAGCTCGGTGATCACACCGGCGTCGTCGGCCTTCACATTGCGGTCCTTCTGATTGTCGCTCTGGGTCTTCAGCAGGTCATTAAGGGCCAGTTGAGCGGACTGGACGTTGAGCTGGAGCTGCTCGATGTTGTTCTCCACGTCGCTGGCGTCGATGCGGAAGAGCACGTCGCCCTTGTGGACGGTCTGCCCCTCCTCAAAGGGGGCCTCCAGAATCTCGCCGCTGACCAGCGTGGTCACCTTGTAGGACTGGATGGGCTCGATGGTGCCGGTGCCCGAGACGGCCACCGTCATGTCGTGCATCGCGGCGGTGTAGGGCAGGTACGCGCTGCTGAGCACCTGGGTTCCCGCACTCATGCAGCGGGAGAGCGCCAGCACCAGCAGCGCCGCGATCACCAAGAGGATGACCAGCCGCTTGACCCACTTCCGCTTCTTCTTCGGGGGCGTGAGCTGCGGGCTTTTCTTCCCCGGCCCCTCCGGAGGGGCGACCGTCGTTTCTGGCTTAACTTGGGTTGCTTCCATAGTGGTTTCTCCTTTTCTTTGCTATGCTTCTTCGCGGCGGACCGCCTTGGAGGCCGCGCCCCGCCGAAGGATGCCAAATACACGCATCAGACGGGCCCGCGCGCCCGCCGGATCGCTTGAGGCCCCGGCCGCTGCCAGTGTACCGGCTACGGCGGAGACCAGCAAGTGGAAGATATCGGAAAGGTCGGTCTCCGTGCGCAGATCCAGTCGGGACAGGTCCACCCTGTCCCGCAGGCGAGCCAGGCTCGCCTCAGGCCCCTCCCGGTTCAGCAGGACCCCGGGCTGCATCTGCCGGTTGCAGCGGAGTATGTCCGCCATCTCGCGGTATTTCCCGTCCCCCCAGTGGGCCTGAATGTGGTCAAACAGGTCCAGGAAGGCGGCAAAGAGGTCCCCCTCCCGCTGCTCCAGCAGCTCCCCCATCCGGCGCTCCAGCAGTGCGCCATAGGAGTCCATCAGGTGGCCGAACAGCTCCTCCTTGTCGGTGAAGTACATGTAAAAGCTGCCCCGCGGGATGCCGGCGGACCGGATGATCCGGTTCACCGAGGCGCTCTCATAGGGAACGCGGGAGAACTCCTCCCTGGCAGCCCGAAGCAGGCGCTCCCGCTTCTCCTCCGGCAGATTGTAAAACGTCGCGCTGGGCATAGGGCACCTCCTCGCCTGACAAGCTGTCATAAGCTTAGACGACAAGTTGTCATATGTCAACGCCTCCGGCAAAAAATTCGCAGTTCGTTCATATTTTCCAGATAGGCTACCAGCATACCAGAATCCTATGTAAGACGCCATGAAGAGAAGATTAAAATTTTCTTAAATCGCCGTTCTCTTAATACACCCTGCACCCCGTGGAAGGTCAAGGGAAATTTTTTTGTTTTCCATGTATATCCAAGCCCAGGCCTGTCCACAATAGGCTCGGAGGTGCTAAACAGCATGAAAAAACCATTCTTAAAACGAATGGGCGACTTTCTGGAGGGCAAGGGCTTCTACATAGTCCTGTTCCTCTGCGTCGCCGCAATAGGAATTTCGGGCTATTATCTCTTTTCCTCTCTCACCCCGGATGAGCCGGACGCCCCCGTGGCGGGCACCGCCCAGATCACCGTCACCCCCTCTCCCCGGCCCACGCCGGTGGACGCGGGCCTCATGAACCGCCCGGCGGCCACCCCTGCGCCGGAGCACACCGTCCCTGCGTCCCCGGCTGTACCGGCGGCCACGCCCTCGGCGATGCCGTCGGCCACGCCCCAGCCCACTCCACAGGCTGCCCCCACCGTCTTTACCTGGCCGGTACAGGGAGATATTCTGACGGACTACAGCCTGGAGGTGCTCTCCTACAATCCCACCATGGACGACTGGCGCACCCACGACGGTCTGGACATCGCCTCCGCCGCCGGTACTGAGGTCAAGGCGGCCGCCGCGGGGACGGTCACCGCCGTCCTCCAGGACGCCATGATGGGCACCACCGTTGTGGTGGAGCACGGCGGCGGACTGACCAGCACTTACGCCAACCTGGCCTCCGTACCCACGGTGGCGGTGGGCGACACGGTTGGCGCCGGCTCCGTGCTGGGCTCGGTGGGCGGCACCGCCATCGCCGAGAGCGCCCTGGCCAGCCATCTGCACTTCAGCATGTCGCTGGACGGCTCCACTGTTGACCCCCTGGAATACCTGCCCAACTAAATTCTTTCCCTTCCTTTCCTCCCTGATATGCAGACCTGTCTCTTATACACATCTCCGAGCCCACGAGACACTCGCTAATCTCGT
>OWJQ01001080.1_pt1 | contig 14115 bp, 12 predicted proteins | sample 1732711 | NCBI WGS metagenome assembly OWJQ01 (sample SAMN05065745, study PRJEB22554) | human gut metagenome | biome: ENVO:2100002; feature: ENVO:00000062; material: ENVO:00002003 | host: Homo sapiens | place: USA | reverse complement strand
CTACACTTATGCGATCGTCGGCAGCGTCAGATGTGTATAAGAGACAGGTCTGTGGACGGCAGGAGCATCACCGGGGCCAACATCATCATCGCCACCGGCTCCAGCGTATTCATGCCCCCCTTCCTCGCGCTGGAGGGGGAAAACCACCTGCTGACCAGCACCGAGGCCCTGGACCTGGATCAGGTGCCCGCCTCGGTCACCGTGATCGGCGGCGGTGTGATCGGCGTGGAGTTCGCCTATCTCCTGAACCGTCTGGGCAGTAAGGTGACGGTGCTGGAGCTGATGGACCATATCCTGCCCATGGTGGACATCGAGGTCTCCAGGCTGGCGGAGAAGCGGATGACCAAGGACGGGATCCTGTTCCGGCTGGGCGCAAAGGTCAGCCGGGTGAAGGACGACACGGTGTACTACGAGTACGAGGGACAGGAGTGCCAGGTGAAGTCGGACATGGTGCTCATGGCGGTGGGGCGTGTTCCCAACACGCAGGGCCTCAACGCAGAGGGGATCGGCATCGAGTTCGACCGGAAGGCGATCCGGACGGACGCCCATATGCGCACCAACATCCCCCATATCTATGCCATTGGGGACGTGAACGGGAAGGTTATGCTGGCCCACACCGCCTCCCACGAGGGTATGGTGGCAGTGGCGGACATCTGCGGCCAAGGGGAGAAGATGCGCTATGACCGGATCCCATCCTGTGTCTATCTGGAGCCTGAGATCGCCTGCATCGGCCTCACCGAGGCCCAGGCCAGGGAGAAGTACGGCGACGGGCTGAAGATCGGGCGGTTCAACATGGCGGCCAACGGAAAGTCCCTGATCGCGGGGGACACGGACGGCCTGTTCAAGGTGATCGTGGCGGCGGACACCGGCGAAATCCTGGGCGCTCACCTCTATGGTCAGCACGTCACCGACATGATCGGTGAGATCTCGGCGGCCATGGCCGCCGAGGGCACCGCTGAGGAGCTGATCCATGCGATCCACCCCCATCCCACGGTCAACGAGGCCCTGGGTGAGGCTTTTATGGCCGCCTGGAACGGACGGGCCATCAATTCCCTGTGACAGGGAGGATCCTCTGCCTGGGTGACAGCCTGACCTATGGCTTCGGCCTCCCGCGGGGACTGGTCTGGACGGCGCTGTGCGCCGCCCAGACCGGGGCGGAGCTGCTGGGCGGAGGCGTCAACGGCAACACCACCGGCGGTATGCTGGCCGTCCTGCCCGATCTGCTGGTCCGGGAGCACCCGGACGCGGTCCTCCTGATGGGCGGGACCAACGATATCGCCTACGGCGGGGATCTGGCGGGCGCCAGGGCCAAAATGGGGGCCATGGCCCACCTGATCATCGCCGGAGGAGGCCTCCCGCTGATCGGGATCCCGCCGGGGCTCCGGCGGCCCATTCGGCGGGAGTGGGCGGAGCTGATGCCGGAGCGGGCGGCAGAGCTGCTGGCCGAGTACCAGAGCTGGCTGCGCCGCTTTGCCGCCGCCTTCCGTCTGCCGGTCCTGGACTTCGACCGGGCCTTCACCCGATGGGGAGAGGAGGGGCTCTTTCAGCCGGATGGCCTCCACCCCAACGCCGCCGGCCACTGCCTGATGGCGGAGACGGCCGCGGCGCTCATTCGATCCCTGTGAGAGAAAGGAGCCTGTGCCACGATGCGTGCCATCCAAAGCCCCAGCACCGACCCCCGCTTCAATCTGGCGCTGGAGCAGTATATTTTTGACCAGATGCCTCGGAACCGGTCCTATCTCATGCTCTGGCGCAACGACCGGACGATCGTGGTGGGCAAGCACCAGGATACCTTCGCCGAGATCAACGCCGACTATGTGCGGGCCAACCAGATTCAAGTGGTCCGCCGGCTGTCCGGGGGCGGGGCGGTCTATCACGACCTGGGGAACGTGAACTTCACCTTCATCGCGACCACACGGGCAGCGACTTTGACTTCTCCACCTTCTGCCGCCCGGTGATCTGGGCGCTGGAGAGCCTGGGGGTGCCCGCGGAGCTGAACGGCCGAAATGACATGACCATCCGGGGCAGAAAGTTTTCGGGCAACTCCCAGTATGTGAAGGAGGGCCGGGTGATGCACCACGGCACGCTCCTGTATGACTCTGACCTGAGCGTGGTGTCCTCAGCGCTGGCCCCCAGCCGGGACAAGCTGACCTCCAAGGGCCTGCCCTCGGTGCGCAGCCGGGTCACCAACATCAAGCCTTATATGGCCCAGCCGATGCCCACAGAGTCCTTCATGGAGCGGCTGTGGTCCTGCCTGGGGGAGGCCTGTGACCTGGTCCCTTATGAGCTGGATCGGGGAGATCTGAACCAGGTGGAGCGTATCCGGCAGGCGGTGTACGACCGCTGGGAGTGGAACTATGGCACTTCCCCCCGGTGTCAGATCGACAAGCGCCGCAGGATAGAGGGCTGCGGCGAGATCCGGGTCTGCCTGGATTTGAAGGAGGGCGCAATCCAGGCGCTGTCCTTCTATGGGGACTTCTTCTCCCGAAAGGAACCCGACCAGCTGGCCCGGCGGTTGATCGGCTGTCCTCTGCGGGAGGAAGCTCTGCGGGCAGCGGTGCCGGCGGGGGAAATCGGGCAGTATTTTCAGAACATGGACCTGGATGAATTTTGCGGGCTGATGCTCTGCTGAGGCCCCATCAAAAACAGGGCGCGGCCCGGAAGGCCGCGTCTAACAGCAAGGAGTGGATGATATGAGTATTGACCGTCTGCCGCCCGTGGGCCATGTGGGTGTCGTCGTGGCCGATATGGACCGGGCGCTGGAGGAGATCCGTCAGATCTTCGGGATCGACGGTGCCGGGAAGGTGTACGACTTCATACCCATGAATGTATGGGCCTGGGGGGAGAAAATCCCAGGCTGTCAGATTCGGATCGCCATGCTGGATTGGACCGACAGCCTGAAGCTGGAGGTGCTCCAGCCCGTGTTTGGCGAGATTGAACATAAGCGCTTCGTAGATGAGGTGGGAGGCGGGATGCACCACACCGCCTACTATGTCAAGGACTACCCGGCTTATCGGGATTTCATCGTGGGCCAGGGGGGCGAGATCATTTTTGAGTCGGAGACCGAGGATGAAAAGGGGTACCGTCGATGCTGCTACGCCCGTATGCCTGGGACGCAGATGATTGTAGAAGTATTGGAGAAGGCGTGGTTGCGCAATTGAGGTGCTCCTGTCTTTTGAGAAAATAAGTTCATAGATTAAGTATGGGCAACACCCCTCCTGTGGTTCGGCAGACGGGGTGTTGCTTATATTCTGGACATAAGGATGCCCTCCTGAAGCACTCTTATTGAGAAAAATGCCCCATCTAAGTTTAGATGAAGTTATAGGGTCAAGCGTCAAACAGCAATTATTAGGTATGAAAAAAATCATGCTTAATTGTATAAATGACTATAATTAGACTAAAAAGTAAAAATAGAACTTTGGAAAATATTACAACGTACAGTCAAAGCAGCGGCTGGGAGGAGAGGGCTTTCGTGCTTGTACCGTAAATTTAAAGATAATTAAGCTACCAAAAAAGAGATGTTCCAGAGGTCACTATACCTTTGGAACATCTCTTTCTGTTTAGATTTCAAAGCGGAATCGGTAAGAAGACGGCGTATGAGCTTTTGAAGGATGGCGCAATCCACTAAATGAAGATTGGGAAATCGTTTAAGATACCTAAAATCTATATCATTGAATATCTGATCGGTATATATTAAAAAGTTTCGGTGTGTGGAAATAAGGCAGTACGGAATATTGGAGGAGAGAACTTTACATGGAATAATATTTTACATCCTCTTCGATTGAGCATCCCAATATACTTTCATGCCAACGATTGTAATAGATTTCTTGTTAACGGGAAGCTTTTCCATAGCGGCCTTGGTCTATTTGGAATGACCGGTTGAGAAGGAAAGTCCTTTTGCAAAGAGCATATTAACAATCTTTCCTAAGCTGGCTCCAGCAAGATAGTATTTAAATATACCGCGGACAGCATCTGTTTTTTCTTCATGCGCAGTGATTTCCTTGCCAGCTAAAACGTAGCCATACGGAAGTTTCACAGGTACCTCACTTTCCAAAACATAAATAAAGGCAGGTTTAAGAGAGATACCATCTCTTTAAATCTGCTTGCTGACACTTGCAATATGTAATGGTAGCCAGTTCTATGCTGTGGTTTTAATACACTTTTACCAAGTATAGACAAAACCTGCATATAACTATCGTTATACGCAGGTTTTGTCTACGATGGTGCGGATGACGGGACTCGAACCCGTACGGCCATGGGCCACTAGCACCTCAAGCTAGCCAGTCTACCAGTTCCAGCACATCCGCATATTGTCGTCTCGAAAGACTGCTAGATTATTATAACGAGCCGTTACGGATTTGTCAACTGGAATTTTCCACTCCGCACCAGAAAAAGCAAAAAGATCGAAAAAAGGAGTTGACAAGTGGGGGGACAGATGGTAATATAATTTTCGCGCTGCAAAGAGCGCTAAAGATGCGCGAGTGGTGGAATTGGCAGACTCGCTAGATTCAGGTTCTAGTGTGCATTACGCACGTGCGGGTTCAAGTCCCGCCTCGCGCACCATGTCGGAGCAAGCTATGGATCGCTTGCTCCGACTTATTTTATATGTCAGAGCGCGCTCACGCCGCTGCTCCTCCTTTCCAAACCGAACTAGCCTACGCTGGGCTTCGGTTTGGGGCCGCCCTGCGGGCGGCTTTTTTCTTGTCGGTTTTAACCGTCTGCTCCAAATTTGAAAGCCACGTCTTAGCCAATTGAGGCTGAGACGTGGTTTTTAAATTTGTAATACCTCCATGATATGCTGGCAATCAGTCATGCTATAGAGGTGTTTTACTACAAAATATTATCTGGATTTTGCAGGCGAAAGGAAAAGATTTAATTTTGGAATCAGAGGATATGGCATGTAGCTTGTAAAAAGAGCGGAAATTGATTACAATTAGCATATAAGCAATTTTGGAAGGATTTTCTGTCAACATAAAGGGGGTATGGTCGGATTGACTAAAATTACATCTGAACAGCTTCAGCGGCATAGTAACACCCACACCGCCCGGTCTGGTGATGACCGGGACGCAGTTACAATGCTCCAGGCATTTTTGGGCTCGGACGGAAAATCAGTGAGAGGTTCTCGACTGAAGACACATGGCCTAATACGGATGGGACGTTTGAATTAGTCCCGTCTCCAGAGGTGTCTAGGCGGCCAAAGCGGAGCTTTGTGATCCAGAGTAAGGGAACCTCGACCCCGCAGATATCGCTGGACGGCGCTGTCCACTATCGGCTACGGGATCTTGCCTTCCCTGCATATGTGGCTTTGGAGGTTACGCTGGACCCCGGTATCTTGTTCCTGGTGTTAAATACGGGGAAGCGAGGGCAGGAGCGCGTATTCTGGAAGTACATTTCCCCCAGGTTTCTCGCGTCGCTCGATTTTAGCAAGGACTCCGCGGTGATCCGCTTTACCGGCGGGGACGAGATCAAAAACACGGAAGAGTCTGGGGATGACTTCGTCTGTAGCTGGACGGGATCTCCAACGACCACTCCTTGGGCTTTCGGTCGTCCCCTTTCAGTTGGCCTATACAGTCTCTATTCACAAGGCGCAGGGCCTCGAGTACAATTCCGCCAAGGAGGTCATCCCCAGCAGCAATTCCGAGCAGATCTCCCACGGCATTTTCTATACAGCCATCACCCGTGCAAAGGAAAAATTAAAAATCTTTTAGAGTGCGGATACAATCAATCAGATTATCGACGGGTTCGGCAAGGCGACCGGCGGCCGGTTGGGTCTGAATATCATCAAAACACAATTTCTGAATGCCGAGGCAGCAGGACCGCCACCCGTCTCTTGACTTTTGGCCTGCATGGAGTATAATAAGGATGCACAGCCAAGTTTATATGGAGCATCATGACTCTGCGCGAGTGCTGCCCTTTGGGCAGGCGCAGGGATGAGGGAAGCCGGTGGGAGTCCGGAGCTATACCCGTAGCCGTATGTGCTTGAGGTTGCCGTTCGAGGCGTGAGCCGGTCATTGGGGCAGGGCCCTGAGAAGGCGGAACGGCAGACGCAGGGGCGAGATCGCTCTGGAAAGGCACGAGCCGGAAGACCTATGGTGTTTGAGAGTGGGGCGCACGTCGGTGTGCGCCGGGAAAGCGCGCGGAAAAGCGGCCGCGGCGGATCATGGGATCTGCCGCGGCCGCAGTTTTATGCAGGAGACAGTGACGACGAGCAGAAAGGAAGGAGACCGCTATGCTGAATCTCACCTGGATCAAGAACCCCGACCACGTATCCTACTGTAAGGAGAACGAGGTGCTGCCCCGGTTGGCGCGGGAGCTCGGCATCGCCGACCTGGCACAGCAGGTAGAGGAATTCCGGACCCACCCCACGGCGGAGGGGGTAAATCTGAAAGGGAAGAAACGTACCACTTTGAAGCTGTTCATCCCCAACCTGACCTTCCCGGAGCCGGTGGAGATGGGGGAGAACGTGTGGATCTATATGGGGGAGCTGTGCCCCGCCTACTGTCTGTTTACCCCTTGGGAGGAGACAAAAGAGAATTGACGCAACGGGAAGGAGATACGGTTATGGGCGAACAAAAAAAATACTGGGAGGGCAAGCACTTCGCTTTCTATACCAACAAGGAGTGCGAATATTACCCCTGCCACCCGGTGCCGGAGGGGACGGAGTTCAACTGCCTGTTCTGCTACTGCCCGCTTTATATGCTGGGGCGGAAGTGCGGGGGAAACTTCACCTATTTGGAAAGCGGCGTCAAGGACTGTAGCGAGTGCCTGGTACCCCACCGCCGGGAGAACTATGGATTTATTGCCGACAGTTTCCAGAAGATTGCTGGCGAGATGGCGGAACGGGAGAAGAAGGAAGGACAGTAAACGAAGGTTCCAGCCTATACATTCCGAGATGCACATGAAAAAAGCGCCCAACTGCTATGCGCAGGCGGGCGCTTTTTTAGACATAGGTAGCCGTTCATTTAACAAGGTAGCGGGGAGGCATCCTGTTTCAGAAGGGTGTTGCCCGCCATACTGCTGATGACCGGTGCGCCGATCCGGCGGCTCATGTCCAAAGAGGCCACGGTGCAGCGATCCAGATCAATGCCGCAGCCGATGTCCATTTTGTGGAGCAGATTGACGAAATCTTCGGTGGGAATGTTCCCCTTGGCATTGGGAATCACGGGGCAGCCGCCCATGCCGGCCAGGGACACGTCAAACCGGGTAAAGCCCAACTCCATGGCTTTCACGCAGTTGGCAAGACCAAATCCCTCAGTGTTGTGGATGTGCAGTGAGATCTGCTCTGGCCGGAAGCGCTCCAGAATCCCCCGCAGGATGCGCTCGGTATGGATGGGGTCGGCCATTCCGGCGGAGTCTCCCAGGCCCAGGGAGGAGGCCCCCAGCTCCATGGCTCGCCGGGCATAGGCCAGGGTTTTCTCCAGAGGGGTGGCATCGCCGAAGGGACAGCCGAAGACCGCGCCCAGGGCCGCTTGCACCTGGAGATCCGGGAGGCTGGCGATGGCTTCAAGGGTGGCGAAGGCCTCCACCGGCGTGGAGCCGAAGCCCCGGCCGAAGGTGTCGCTGACGGAGAGAAAGAAGTCCACGTGGCGGATACCCAGCGCCCTGGCCCGTCGGGCGGCCTCCACGCTCTCCACCAGGGCGGTCACCTTGACTCCCCTCTCTGCGGCATAGGGGAGCACCGCCTGACAGAGCGGCTCCAGATCCAGGTACTGTCGGCCACGTGCGGGATCTGAGCTGAAGACGCCGATCTCCAGCTCACGGGCGCCGTAGCCGATCATATTACAGATAAGCTCCCGCTTGACCTCGGTTGGAAGGACGGTCTTGAATTTCTGCCAGCCGTCCCTGGGGGCAACCTCCCTCAGGGACACCAAAGAGGGATAGTTCATGGCGAAACGCTCCTTTCAAAAGAAGAGGCACACCGCGGACACCAGAATAACCACCGCCGCATAGAGCAGCATAGCCGCGATACCGTAGGTCCAGATGAATTTATTGTCCATGTTTTTCCGACTGAGCAGGATGGCGGCCTGACCGCTGGACGCGTAGGTGAGGTAGGCCACCATGGAGCTCAGCGAGATGGCCACGGCCAGGATGGTGATGTCATACCCTGCCTCCACCAGGGGACCGCTCAGGGTGGATACCAGGGAGGAGACCACCAGCAGGGTGGCTGTGTTAGAGAAGAAGTTGGTGAGCACCAAGGTAATAAGTACCGTCATGGCCACAAAGAGCAGGGGGCTGTGATTGGAGAAGAGGCCACCCAGGGCCTGCGTCAGCCAGGCTTTGATGCCGTACTCGTCGGCCACCAGCAGGCCGCCGATAGCTGCCATGGAGGCCACGGCCATGACAATGGGCCAGCTCACGCCCTTGGTGAAGGCCTCCACAGGGCAGAAGATCTGTTCCCCGTCCACCCGGATAAGGGCCAGCACCGCCAGGGCCACTGAGGTAAAAAGAACGGTGTCCATTTCCTTTAGGGCGCTCAGCACCGGCATCTCAGGCCAGTAGGGGCTGGTGAAGGAGTGGAGGGCGATGATCAGAAAGGCGGCCAGGGGGATCCACTGCCTCCGGGTCAGGCGCAGGGGCTTGTCCGCCAGGGCCTGGGCCAGATCTACCCGGCCCAGGGCTCGGATGTCGCACCGGAAGAGGAAGCGCAGGGCCAGAGCGAAGACGGCGCAGAAGGCAATGAGAATGGCAAAGGCCTCCGCCACGAAGCGGAAGGTGACTACCTGCACCCCAGCAGCGGCCAGAAAGAACTGCCCTGCCGCCAGATTAAGGGCCGCCATGCTGCCGATGGTCATAGGGCCGATACACATGGTGATAAAGGCGCCCAGGCATAGCAGGCGGGCCAGCTTGCTTTTGGGCTCGATACCGGCCTCGGCGTAGATTCCATCCAGCAGGGTGAAACCCACGATGAGGGCACCGAACACCCCCATGAAGGCGGCGGCCAGGCCAAAGGCGAAGAGGAGCATCATCACCATGACCATCGGGTATTTTTGAGTGAATCTGCGGGTCAGGAGGAACCGGGCGATGACCTCGCCGGTGTTGTCCCGGATGATGACGTAGCACAGGGCATAGAGCACCACGATCTGCCACACATAGGAGGCGCCCATAAAGGAGCTGATCACCTGGGTGGGGGTCTGAATGCCGTTGATTACCAGGCCGCCCATGGCGAACAGGGCGCACAGGATCAAGTCGTTGGTGGTCAGGATGCCGATAATGGCACTCACAAACACGCAGGCGATGGACACGCCGGCGGGGGTGATCCCGTCAGCCCAGGACGGGATTAGATGGGGGAGCAGGAGCATGCTCGCCAGCATGGCCAGCGTCCCCAGGTAGTAGATCCGCGAGCTGTGCTTGGGGGAGGCGTTTGTCTGTTTCATCGTTCTTCCTCCTTCTGTCTTTGGTGCGGTTTCACCGCACACCTCTCTCCATGGCAACTATAACACGGGTCGGCTTATTTGTTAAATTCATGTTTTTCCTTTTTATTTATAAGGAAATGTTATATAATGGCCATACCACGAGGAGGTGGCCGTATGACTATCGCGCAGATGTCCCATTTCTATGCGCTCTGCCAGTCCGGAAGCTACACTCAGGCGGCGAAGCAGCTATACATCACCCAGCCAGCCCTGAGCAAAAGCATCGCGGCGCTGGAGAGCGAGCTGAACCTCAGGCTGGTGGAGCGCAGCACACGGACAGTGGCACTGACAGCGGCGGGGGAGGAGTTCGCACGGGCGTGTGAGGAGATGCTGGAGGTATATCGTAAGGGGGTGAACAATGCCCGGACGGCGGCGGGCGACATCTCGGGCCTGGTCCGCTTCGGACTGCCCCGGGACCGGGTCTGCGATACCTTTGCCGGCCTGCGGCGGCATATCGAGGAGGAATACCCCAACCTCCGGCTGGAGCTGCGCTTTTACAGCGAAAACGGCCTTCTCCGCGCCCTGGACGACCACATGGCAGACTTCGTCCTGGCTTTCGGCCGGCCCCGGGCGGACAACGTGGGGCGGCAGAGCCTGTCCGTCAGCCAGATCTGCGCCGTGCTGCCCGGCGGCCATCCCCTGGCTGGGGCGGGAGAGCTGAGCTTCTCTCAACTGCGGCATGAGGCGTTTTTGGTCCCAGACTACAAAATCTCCGGTGTGGAGTTTGACACGGTGGTAACTTATGCCGGCCGGAATGGCTTCTCACCCCACGTGGTCCAGGAGGCGGACTCCATTCCCCAAATCTTCACCATGGTGGCCTGCGGATGCGGGATTGCTGTTTTGTCTGAGCTCTATCGCTTCAGTGCCGGAGAGCACGTGGTCTTCGTCCCCCTGAGAGATATCCCGCCCAGCGAGGAGCATCTGCTCTGGCGGCAGCGGGATGACAAGTGCTTAAATGCCATTGTGGAGCTGGCCCGGCGTTACTACGGAGGCGGGATGTAGGACGCTGCGGAGAAAAAACAGGCCGGCCGGAGCGAGGGGTCCCGCTCCGGCCGGCCTGTTTTTTGTTGTTTAGCCTTCCCAAGGGATGGGCCGCCCGGCGGCCAGGGAGGCGGGGACGTCCAGCAGCCGCTGGTTGGAGGAGCCGCGGAAGCGCAGGGAGATGTCCCTGAGAGCCTCCACAAATTCCCCATCCACCAGCACGTCCACCAGGGAGAGCAGCGCGCCGGTGGCCTCGCAGCGGGCGCGGCTCTGCCCGGTCAGCTCCTCCCAGGTGTAGCCGGAAAAGGCCCACACGGTCTTGTCCGGGAGCTGCTGTCGCAGGCGGCGGAGGAAGGGGAGCAGGGCGCGCTGGTTGTCCGGCTCGAAGGGCTCGCCCCCCAGCAGGGTAAGCCCGCTGATGTAGGGCCGGTCCAGGGCCTCCAGAAGCGCCTCCTCGGTCTCGGCGGTAAAGGGCTGGCCGTAGCGGAAGTCCCAGGTCTGGGGCTGGAAGCAGCCCTTGCAGCGGTGGGTGCAGCCCGAGACAAAGAGGGTCACCCGCACCCCGGTGCCGTTGGCGATGTCGCAGGGCTTGATGCTGCCGTAGTACACTGGAACCGCCCTCCTTACAGGTGGAGCACCCGCTCCTTGATCTCCTGGGTGCGGCCCTGGTTCCAGAACTGGGTGCCGATGTAGCCGCAGGTGCGCCGGGCCACGTTGAGCTTGCTCTGCTCCCGGTTGCCGCACTTGGGGCACTCCCACACCAGCTTGCCGTCGTCCTCCACGATCCGGATCTCCCCGTCAAAGCCGCACACCTGGCAGTAGTCGCTCTTGGTGTTCAGCTCGGCGTACATGATGTGGTCGTAGATGAAGCCCATGACCTGGAGCACGGCCTCCAGGTTCTGCTGCATGTCGGGCACCTCCACATAGCTGATGGCGCCGCCGGGGGAGAGGGCCTGGAACTGGGCCTCGAAGGACAGCTTGGAGAAGGCGTCGATCTCCTCGGTGACGTGGACGTGGTAGCTGTTGGTGATGTAGGACTTGTCGGTGATGCCGGGGATGACGCCGAAGCGCTTTTGCAGGCACTTGGCGAACTTGTAGGTGGTGGACTCCAGCGGCGTGCCGTAGAGGGAGAAGTCGATGTGCTCTTTGGCCTTCCAGACGGCGGTGGCCCGGTTCATGTGCTCCATGACCTCCAGGGCGAAGGGGGTGGCCTCCGGATCGGTGTGGGAGCGGCCGGTCATGTACTTGACGCACTCGTACAGCCCCGCGTAGCCCAGGGAGATGGTGGAGTAGCCGTTGTAGAGCAGCCGGTCGATGGGCTCCCCCTTCTTCAGCCGGGCCAGAGCGCCGTACTGCCACAGGATGGGGGCCGCGTCGGACAGGGTGCCCTTCAGCCGCTCGTGGCGGCACATCAGCGCCCGGTAGCACAGCTCCAGCCGCTCGTCGAACACCTTCCAGAACTTCTCGCGGTCGCCGCCGGAGGAGAGGGCCACGTCCACCAGATTGATGGTCACCACGCCCTGGTTGAACCGGCCGTAGTACTTGGGCTTTCCGGTCTCCGGATCCACGTAGGGGGTGAGGAAGGAGCGGCAGCCCATGCAGGTGTAGCACTGGCCCTCCCCGTTCTGATCCACCTTGTTCTGCTTCATGATCTTCTCGGAGATGTAGTCGGGCACCAGGCGGCGGGCGGTGCACTTGGCGGCCAGCCTGGTCAGATAGTAGTAGGGGGTGCCGGGGCGCACGTTGTCCTCCTCCAGCACATAGATGAGCTTGGGGAAGGCCGGGGTGATCCAAACCCCCTCCTCGTTCTTTACGCCCTCATAGCGCTGCACCAGGGTCTCCTCGATGATGAGGGCCAGATCCCGCTTGGTCTGGGGATCGTCCACCTCGCCCAGGTACATGAACACGGTGACGAAGGGGGCCTGTCCGTTGGTGGTCATGAGGGTGACCACCTGGTACTGAATGGTCTGCACCCCCCGGCGGATCTCCTCCCGCAGGCGCTTCTCCACGATGCCGGAGAGCACCTCCTCCGAGGGGGTGCCGCCCACGGCGGCGATCTCCGCCAGCACCTGTCCGCGGATCTTCTCCCGGGAGACCTGGACAAAGGGGGCCAGGTGGGCCAGGGAGATGGACTGGCCCCCGTACTGGTTGGAGGCCACCTGGGCGATGATCTGGGTGGCGATGTTGCAGGCGGTGGAAAAGCTGTGGGGCTTTTCGATGAGGGTGCCCGAGATGACGGTGCCGTTTTGCAGCATGTCCTCCAGGTTGACCAGATCGCAGTTGTGCATGTGCTGGGCGTAGTAGTCCATGTCGTGGAAGTGGATGATGCCCGCCTTGTGGGCCTCCACGATGTCGGGGGGGAGCAGCAGCCGCTGGGTGATGTCCTTGGACACCTCGCCGGCCATGTAGTCCCGCTGAACCGAGTTGACCACCGGGTTCTTGTTGGCGTTCTCCTGCTTGGCCTCCTCGTTGTTGCACTCGATGAGGGTGAGGATCTGGCTGTCGGTGGTGTTGGCCGCCCGGGCCAGGGAGCGGATATAGCGGTAGCGGATGTAGCGCTTGGCGGTCTCAAAGGCGCCTAGGCGCATAATCTCGGTCTCCACCAGCTCCTGAATCTCCTCCACGGACAGGGTGCGGCCCATCCGGGCGGCGGCCTGCTCCACGCTGAGGGCGAGCTGGGCCACCTGCCCGCCGGACAGCTCCGGCGGCTGGTCGGTGGCCAGATTGGCTTTGGTGACGGCGGCGGCGATCTTCTCCCGGTCAAAGGCGGCCTCGCTGCCGTTGCGCTTCATGATTTTCACTGGTGCTGCCACTCCTTACAATTCATTCGTCCGCTACATTATATAGGGCTAACTGGAAAAGCGCAATACTATATTTGGCGTTTTGTCAAATCGGACAGACCGGGGTGGAATTCCGGGGCGGGACACGGTATAATAGACAAAACAGACAGCGAAGCCCCGGAAGAAGACACGGGGCGGTCAGGAGGCATCTGCGGTGCGCATTGATATCATCTTCAGCGATTTGGACGGCACCCTGCTGCTGGGGGACAAGGGACTGTCCCCCGGGACGGCGGAGGCCCTGGCCCGGGCGGCGGAGCGGGGGATTTCCTTCGTGCCCGCCACCGGGCGTTTTTTCAACGCCATTCCCCGGGCGGTGCAGGAGCTGCCCTTCTGGCGGTACGCCATTGTGATGAACGGGGCGGTGGTTTGGGACCGGGCGGAGGGGAGGGCCATCCGCCGGGCGGAGCTGTCCCCGGAGCTGGCCGTTCGGGTGATGGCCCGGCTGGAGGACTTTCCCGGCACCCTGGACTGCTATATGGAGGACAACTGCGGCTGGATGGAGGCCAGGTACTACGCCGCGCTGGACGACTGGATCCTGGATCCGGTCTCCCGGCGGATCATCCGGGAGATGCGCCGCCCCATGGAGGATCTGCGGGGCTATGTGGGCCGCCGGGGGCGGCCGGTGCAGAAGATCCAGAGCTACTTTCTGGACGAGGCCACCCAGCGGGCGGTGCTCGCTGCCCTGGCGGAGGAGTTCCCCGAGCTGTCGGTGGCCTGCTCCCTGCCCGGCAACGTGGAGCTCACCCACCGGGACGCCACCAAGGGGGCGGCCATGACCGCCCTGTGCGCGCATCTGGGCATCCCCCTGGAGCGGGCGGTGGCCTTCGGGGACGAGCGCAACGACTGCTCCATGCTGCTGTCTCTTATACACATCTGACGCTGCC
>OWJQ01001065.1_pt1 | contig 14352 bp, 13 predicted proteins | sample 1732711 | NCBI WGS metagenome assembly OWJQ01 (sample SAMN05065745, study PRJEB22554) | human gut metagenome | biome: ENVO:2100002; feature: ENVO:00000062; material: ENVO:00002003 | host: Homo sapiens | place: USA | reverse complement strand
ACGAGATTAGCGAGTGTCTCGTGGGCTCGGAGATGTGTATAAGAGACAGGGCCCCACCGACGCCGCCGGCGGCTTCGTGGACGGCGGGACAAAGGAGCGGCTGGCGAGGCAGGGCGTGCGCATCTTTGAGGTTTTGAAGAACAACGACGCCTACCACGCCCTGGCCGCCTGCGGCGGCCTGCTCCACACGGGGGCGACGGGCACCAATGTCAACGACGTGGCGGTGCTTCTCATCCACCGCTGAGTGGTTCCTTTCCCCCGCTGCGCCCCCGACCTTCCCACGCGGAGCCGGGGGCGCGCCCTTTTACCGGCAAGGAGTGATCGGCCATGGACGTCAAACAGATGACCTATATTCTCACCATCGCCCAGGAGGGCGGTATCAGCAAGGCCGCGGCCAAGCTGTTCATCACCCAGTCCGCCCTGGACCAGCAGCTTCTGAAGCTGGAGCATGAGCTGGGCACCCGCCTCTTTTTCCGCTCCCGCAGCAGCTTTGCCCTCACCGAGGCCGGGCGGGTCTACGTGGAGTACGCCCGCCGGATGCTGGAGCTGAAAAATGAGGCCTACCGCATCATCCACGACATCGCCGGCCGGAGGCGGGGCCCCCTCTCCCTTGCCTTCGCCCCGGAGCGGGGCATGGAGATGTTCATGGCCGTGTACCCACGGTTCTATCAGAGCTATCCCGAGGTGACAGTGACCCCGCGGGAGATCAGCGTCCGGCGGCAGTTGGAGATGCTGGCCGGGGACGAGCTGGATCTGGGCTTCATCTCCAGGCCGGAGGAGGAGGTTCCGGGGCTGACCTGCGTCCCTCTCCTGCGGGAGGAGTTCCTGCTCATCACGCCCCGCAGCCATCCGCTGGCGGCCAGGGCCGCGCCGCCGGGCGCGCCCCTGACGGTGCTGGACACGGAGTGCCTCTGGGACCTGACCTTCTGCCTCATCTACCGCTCCTCCACCCAGCGGGAGGTCATCGACCCCCTGTTTGAGCGGGCGGGGCGAAAGCCCAACCTCTTTCTGGAGACCGCCAGCAACCGGGCCAATGTCTCCATGGTACAGAAGGGGCTGAGCTGCTCCATCGTCCCCGCCTACTACGTCCAGGGGGTGGAGGACGTGGCCTGCTTCCGCCTGTCTGCCCATCCCGCCTGGACCGTGTCTGCCTGCTACCGGCGCAATCGCTACCTGTCCAAATCCGCCCAGTATTTCATCGCCCTGGCCGCCGCCTATTTCCATCCCGAGTGCGCCGCGCAAGAAAAGGAGTTGCCGCAATGAGCCGCATCTATGAGATCTTTGGCACCAATGCCCACGCCATGACCCGCGCCCTGATGGAGTCCGCCGGCGCAGCGTGCAAAATCCCCTCCGGGGCCTCGGTGGCCCTCAAGCCCAACCTGGTGGTGGCCGCCTCCCCCGAAACCGGCGCCACCACCCACGCCGGCGTCCTGTCCGGCGCCATCGAGTATCTGCGTGACCATGGCTTCCGGGATATCTCCATCATCGAGGGCTCCTGGGTGGGGGACGACACCGGCCGGGCCTTCCGGGCGGCGGGATACGAGGCGGTGGGGAAGAAGTACAGCGTGCCCCTCTTCGACCTCAAGCGGGACAAGACCCGCCGGGTGGACACCCCCCTGCGGCCCATGGACATCTGCTGCCGCGCCCTGGACGCGGACTACCTCATCAACCTGCCCGTGCTCAAGGGCCACTGCCAGACCGCCATGACCTGCGCCCTAAAAAACTGCAAGGGCTGCCTGCCCGACCGGGAGAAGCGGCGCTTCCACTCCGAGGGGCTGATGCGCCCCATCGCCGCCCTGGCCGCCGCCCTGCGGCCGGAGCTGACCATCGTGGACAGCCTCTGCGGGGATCTGGATTTTGAGGAGGGGGGCAACCCCGTCCCCACGGGCCGGATGCTGCTGGGTGAGGACCCCGTGCAGCTGGACGCCTACAGCTGCCGCCTTATGGGCCTGGCCCTGGAGCAGGCGCCCTATATCCAGATGGCCGAGGCCTGGGGGGCCGGCTCCACCCGGCTGGAGGAGGGAGATGTGGTGCGCCTCAACGAGCCCTCCGCGGCGGCGGACTACCCCGCCCCCTCCGGCGCCGTGGCCGCCCTCACCCGCACCGTCCAGGCCAGAAGCGCCTGCTCGGCCTGCTACGCAAGCCTGGTGCGCGCCCTCCACACCAGCGGCGTACAAGGCCTACCCATAGCCATCGGCCAGGGCTGGCGCGGAGTTCCCTTTGACGGCCTTGGAATCGGCGCCTGCTGCAACTGCGCCAAAGAGCAGGTTCCAGGCTGCCCGCCCCCGGCAGAGGACATCCTGCGCGTCCTCTCCGCCCGCTGCTGAGCCCCACGGGGAATGCGCACCTGATTTCCCTCCGAAGTCAGGTGCGTTTCTGCGTACAGGCGGCGAACCCCCTCCAAATCCGGTATTTACACCGGCTCCTTTCTCCCGTACAATAGAGGTGATTTCCCGGCCCGCCCGGAGAGGAGCACCGCTATGGATCTTCTGCAATGTCTCATGGATTCCTCATCCCATGCCATTTTCACCCTGGATCGGGATGGCATCATCACCCATATCAACCAGCAGGCCAAGGTGAGGTTCGGCCTCTACCACAACAGCCAGCACCCCCACCCCGCCGGGCGGTTGGAGCCGGGCGACCTGGTGCTGATCGCCGACACAGCCATCGGCGCGGACGACGGGGCGCTGCGGACGGAGGATCTCGCCCGTATCGGCATCCGGGAGCCCAGGCTCCGCGTCAACGACCGGCTGGTGGCGGCAGGCGTCTTCGACATGCCCGGCCGGCGGCCCGTCTACAAGTTCCTGCCAGACCAGGACGCGGACAGCCTCTGTCTGGAGACCGTCTGTGAGGGGATCCCGATCCGCCTCTCCATCGAGCGCCGCAGCGTCACCGTTACGGTAAGGGACACCGTCTACACCATCGGGTATTTCCGCTGCATTGGACAGATGGTGGTTCTGGACGGGGCGACTGGCCGGGTGAAGTTCTGGCAGGAGAAGGGCTACTCCGCCCGCAGGGAGGGCATCGGCCACCTGCTCCGGGGCGGCTCCTACAGCGAAAAACGGGCCGGGCTGTCCCTCCAGGTGGAGGGCTATCACTTCCGCGACTTCTTTGAGGGGGCGCAGTTTGAGCGGGATCTCGCCCGGGTGCTCAACGGACAGGCGCCGAGGCTTGAGGACCGGGAGTACGAGATCAACGGCTTTGAGCTGGTGGCCACCCTTCTCCCCGTGCCCGGGGCGGAGGGCGGACGCCCGGACGGAGTGATCGTCAAGTTCCGGAACATTGAGGATATCCATGTGACCATCCTGGAGCGCAACAATGCCATCAAGATGGCCGAGCGGACCTACCGGGAGACCGCCCGCAAGGACGCGCCCCAGGAGGCGTCCGTTGCGGAGCGCTTCGGCTTCGACACCCTGCCGGCCTCCGTCCGGCACCGGGTCTACAAGCTGTCCCAGCTGGACTGCGGCATCCTGATCACCGGCGAGAACGGCACCGGAAAGTCCTTCCTCGCCCAGGCCATCCGTCAGGCCCAGCCCCGCCGCGGCCCCTTCGTCACGGTGGACTGCGCCACCATCTCCCCCACCCTGTTTGAAAGCGAGATGTTCGGCTATGTGGGGGGCGCCTTCACAGGGGCGAACCCCCAGGGCAAGGCGGGTTTTTTTGAGGCGGCCGACGGCGGCACCATCTTCCTGGACGAGATTGGCGAGATCCCCCTCCAGATCCAGGCCAAGCTGCTCAGTGTAATCCAGAACAAGGTGGTCTGCCGGGTGGGCTCCACCCGGTCCGTGCCGGTGGATGTGCGCATCCTGGCGGCCACCAACCGGGATCTAAGGGCGGAGGTGGCCGCCGGGCGCTTCCGCCAGGATCTCTACTACCGGCTCAGCGCCTTCTCTGTGGAGCTGCCTCCCCTGCGCAGTTGTCCCGAGGACGTGTGCTTCCTCATCGACCGGCTGATGGAGAAGATTCCCCAGAAGTACGGCGTCCCGCCCAGGAGCCTGTCCGGCGAGGCCTTTGGCAAGCTGCTGGCCTACAACTGGCCGGGCAACATCCGGGAGCTGGAAAACGTACTGGAGAACGCCGTGGCCCTCTCCGAGTCGGAGCTTATCTATTCCGAGCACATCCACCTGGAGGGCACAGCGCCCGCCCCGCTCACGCTGAAGGAACGGCTCAAGCGGGAGGAAAGGCAGATTCTCCGGCAGACCCTGGCCCAGTGCGGCGGCAGCCGTGTGAAGGCCATGGAGCTGCTGGGCCTGTCCAAGACCGTGTTTTACGGCAAGCTGAAGGAATACCAACTGGACTAAACACGTCCTGTTTTTGGGAAAGGGAGTTCGGAAATCCGAACTCCCTTTCCCGTTTTTTTCACCCAGGTTCCGGGGATGCTGGATCTTGCGCCCCATGTTTTGCAGATTCTGTCTGAATTTGACGGCCATATTTTGTTGGAACCGCTGAACTTCGCCCCCCTTGGCCGCCTGGCATGCAGCTTGCATAGGCAATGAGACAAGGAGCACGTTTAATGGGAGGGAGCCTTCGATGCAGTTTTGGAAAATGAACGGCGCAGGCAACGACTTTATTATCCTCAACAATCTACAGGAGGGGCTGTCGGCGGATTGCTTTCCCGCCCTGGCCCGGCGGCTGTGCGAGCGCCGCCTGTCCATTGGGGCGGACGGTCTGATGGTGGTGGAGCGGCCGCAGTCCGGCGGGGACTACCGAATGCTGTTTTACAACTCCGACGGCAGCGCGGGCGAGATGTGCGGCAACGGGGCCCGGTGCATCTGCCGCTATGGCTATGAGATCGGGCTGGCCGGAGAGCTCCAGAGGGTGGAGACCACCGCTGGCCTGGTCACCGGCCGGCGCATCACCCGGCGGCAGTATAAAATCGAACTCAACCGGCCCACCACCCTCCGGCTGGACTACCCCGTGGAGGTGGACGGCAAGACCTATCCCTGCTCCTATGTGGAGCTGGGATACCCGGGTCTGCCCCACGCAGTGGTTCCGATTCCGGGACTGCGCGACCGGCCGGAGGCGGAGCTGTTCGCCCTGGGGCGGAAGCTGCGGGCCCACCCCGCCTTCCCCAAGGGCGCAAATGTCAATTTCTTCGATGTGGAGGGACCGGGACGGATCTGGGAGCGCACCTTTGAGCGGGGCGTGGAGGGCTTCACCTACGCCTGCGGCACGGGCACCGGCTCGGTGGCCGCCGTGCTGACCCTCCAGGGCGCGGTCAGCGGCCGGGCGGTGGCCGTCCAGATGACGGGGGGCGAGCTGGTGGTGGATGTGGAGCGCTGCGGCTCAACGGTGGAACACCTCTTTCTGACCGGGCCCACCAATTTGGTTGCAAAAGGGGAGCTCACCGACGAGGAACTGCCCCTTTGAGTGATAGAGCGGCCGCCGGTGCGGTACACTGAGAGAGGAGGTGACGCCGCATACCCCACCGGCAGTTCTGTGTGTTAGAAGAAAGAGAGGTATTGTTATGGACAAATCCACAGTTATGAAGAACTACCGCTTCCTGGCCCTGATGCTGTTTGCCATGGTAGCCGGCTGCGTGGCCGGCTGGTTCTTTCCTGAATTTGGTCACTTTATCAAGCCCGCCGGCACCGTGTTCATCAATATGATGTTCTGCGTGGTGGTGCCGCTGGTGTTCGCCTCCATCTCCAACTCCGTGGCCAGCGTACGCAGCCGGAAACGGGCAGGCAAGATCATGGGCACCACCGTGCTCACCTTCGTGGTCACCGGCGCCGTTGCCGCCGTCATCATGTTCATTGTCATGAAGCTGGTTCCCCCGGTGCTGGAGCCCTGGACCGACATGGCCACCGAGGCCATCGGCGAGCACGCCTCCCTCGCCGACATGATCGTGAACTTCTTCACCACCGACGACTTTGTGGGCCTGCTGAGCCGCAGCGCCATGCTGCCGCTGATCGTCTTCTCCATCCTGTTCGGCTTTGCCACCAATCTGGTGGGCGGCCCCGACCACGTCATCGGCAAGTTCCTCGACGGCCTGACGGAAGTAATGATGGCCTTTGTGAAGATCATCACCTATTACGCCCCCATCGCCTTCTTCGCCCTGTTTGCGGATCTGGTAGCCACCTACGGCTCCAGCGTGGCCTCCGCCTATGGCCGGGCCATGGTGGTGTACTATCCCCTGTGCTTTATCTACATCTTCACCGCCTTTCCCCTCTTCGCCTATATCGGCGGCGGCAGGCACGGCATCAAGACTATGTTCCAGCACATCGCAAGGCCCGCCATCATGTCGCTGGGCACCTGCTCCTCCTCCGCCACCATCCCCACCAACCTGCGTGAGGCGGAGGACACCGGCATCCCCAAGGATGTGGCCGATATGGTCGTGCCCATGGGCGCCACCATGCATATGGACGGCTCCTGCTTCTCCTGCGTGCTGAAAATCGCCTTTGTCCTGGGGGCCATGGGCGTGGATATGCCCTGGACCATGCTCCCGGCGGTGGTGGCTGTGGCGGTGCTCTCCTCGGTAGGCATGTCCGGCGTGCCCGGCGGAGGCTACATCGGTGAGTACATCATCTGCTCCATCTTCTTCCCCCAGCAGATTGAGGTTGCCTTCCCCATCCTGGTGGCCATCGGCAACCTGGTAGATCCCCCGGCCACAATGATCAACTCCGCCGGAGACTATGTGGTGTGCTACATCGTCGCCCGCGTCACCGACGGCAAGGACTGGCTGGACAGGGCCATTGCGGCCAGACACGCCAAATAGCATCCCCCCGGGGCCCCCTGCGGGGCGGGATATCTTCCAGAGAAACAGAAAGGAAATGAGACATGATCTGCGACAACCTTACCGTCTCCAACGGGCGCCTGCTCTTTGCCGGTCAGGACACCGTGGAGCTGGCCCGGCAGTACGGCACCCCCCTCTACCTGATGGACGAGGACCGGATCCGCGCCAACTGCCGGGTGTATACCGAGGCGTTCCGCAGGCACTTCGGCCCCGGCGCCCGGCCCCTGTACGCCAGCAAGGCCAACTCCTTCCAGCGCATCTATGAGATCATGCGGGAGGAGGGCATGGGCATTGACGTGGTGTCCTCCGGCGAAATTTACACCGCCCTCCGGGCGGGCTACGACTTGGGCCAGGCCTACTTCCACAGCAACAACAAGACCGATGAGGACATCCGCTACAGTATGGATCACGGTATCGGCTATTTTGTGGCGGATAACGTGGAGGAGATCAAGGCCATTGAGGCGGAGGCCGCCCGGCGGGGCATTAAGCAGCGGGTGCTGCTCCGCCTGACCCCCGGCATCGACCCCCACACCTATGAGGCCATCGCCACCGGCAAGGTGGACTCCAAATTCGGCAGCGCCATCGAGACCGGCCAGGCCGAGGAGATCACCCTCTTCACCCTCCGCCAGCCCCATGTGGAGCTGGTGGGCTTCCACTGCCACGTGGGCTCCCAGGTCTTTGCCGAGGACGTATTTGAACGGGCCGCAGTGATCATGCTGGAGTTCGCCGCCCACATGGAGAAAGCCCATGGCTACCAGACCCGGCAGCTTGACCTGGGCGGCGGCTACGGCGTGCGCTACGTCGAGTGCGACCCCGTTCTGGACGTGGACGCCAAGGTGGCCCAGGTGGCCGCCGCGGCCAAGGGCGCCTGCGCCCGCCTGGGCATCGCCCTGCCCGAGATTCACATGGAGCCCGGACGCAGCATCGTGGGAGACGCGGGACTGACCCTCTACACCGTGGGCACGGTCAAGGAGATCCCCGGCTATAAAAACTACGTCTCGGTGGACGGCGGCATGCCCGACAATCCCCGCTTCGCCCTCTACGGGGCCAGCTACACCTGCCTGCTGGCCAACAAGCTGGACCAGCCCGCCGAATTTCCCTGCTCGGTGGTGGGCCGCTGCTGCGAGAGCGGCGACATCATCCAGGAGCACGTCCTGCTGCCCGGGAGCGTGGGCCGGGGAGACATTCTGGCGGTATGCACCACCGGCGCCTACAACTACTCCATGGCCTCCAATTACAACCGCCTTCCCAGGCCTCCCATTGTCATGCTCCGGGGCGGCAACGAGTCCTATGTGGCAGTCCGCCGGGAGTCCCTGGAGGATCTGTGCCGCAACGACCTGTAAAAACGCACAAGGGAGCGGCCCCACCGGGGGCCGCTCCCTTCCTGCCTGTCGAAACCGTGTTTCCGACAGGCTGCCGGACTTTTGGAGCCTTTTGAACGGTTCGAAAAGTCGTTTGATCCGACGTGAAAGATAACCCGGACGGTTTTCTTTCACACGATCTTTCCCTTCAAAGTCTTTTGCGGGGAGGGTTTATTGGCAGCTGCTCTCATCCACTCAGTTGAGCACCTGCTCCAGCTCCAGGGTGACGGTGCCGTCCTCCCGCACGAAGCAGGGGATGCCCAGGGAGCCCTTGGCCTTGGGGCCTTCGAAGACGGGGCTGCTCTCCCGCAGGGCCAGGTAGGCCTTCAGGTCGGGCAGGCTGGCGGACAGGTTCTGGAAGGTGATATCCGCCTTGGCCTCAACCAGCTTGTTGAGGGCGTACAGGGTATCCGGGCACAGGTGGCTGCCGATCACGGTCACTTTCATCTTGTCTCCTCCTTACTTTACGGCAATGGCTTCAATCTCGCACAGGGCGCCCTTGGGCATAGCCTTCACCGCCACACAGGAGCGGGCGGGCTTGGAGGTAAAGTACCTGGCGTACACCTCGTTGAAGGCGGCAAAGTCGGCGATGTCGGCCAGGAAGCAGGTGGTCTTGACCACCTTGTCGAAGCCGGAGCCAGCGGCCTCCAGAATGGCGCCCACATTCCTACAGCTCCACTCGGCCTGGGCGGCGATGCCCTCGGGCATGGCGCCGTCGGCGGGGTTCACCGGAAGCTGGCCGGAGGTGATGACAAGGCCGTTGGTCTCGTAGGCCTGGGAGTAGGGGCCGATGGCGCCGGGGGCGTTCTTGGTGTCGACAATAAGCATGAAAGAGTCCTCCTATCAGTTTAAAATGATCCTCTTCCTATTATAGAGGCGGGAAAAAATAAATCAAGGGCCACTGAACAAAATTTTGGAAAGAAAACCGTCAGAGTCGCTTCACAAAAGTGTAAGGCGGGATTTAGTTTTTTTTAAGATCCCTTTGATAAGCTTTTCTCAGAATCAAAGGAGGTCTGAACATGGAGCAAATTCTGAGTGTGGAGCATCTGCGCCGGGACTACGGCGGACGGGGAAGCGTCACCCACGCGGTGGACGACGTAAGCTTTTCCGTGGAGCGGGGGGAGTTTGTGGGGATCATGGGCGCCTCGGGAAGCGGAAAGAGCACCCTGCTCAACTGCATCGCCACAATTGATACTCCCACAGCGGGGCATATCCGGGTGGAGGGGCAGGATGTGACGGCGCTGAAGGGCCGCTCCCTCTCCCGGTTCCGGCGGGAGCGGCTGGGCTTCGTGTTTCAGGACTGCAACCTGCTGGACACCCTCACCGCCTTCGAGAACATTGCTCTGGCCCTTACCATCCGGGGGACTCCGGCGGGGGAGATCGAGGGGCGGGTCAAGGAGACGGCGGAGCTGCTCGGCATCACCGACTGCCTGAACAAATACCCCTACCAGATGTCCGGCGGACAGCGCCAGCGGACGGCGGCGGCCCGGGCCATCATCACAGACCCCGCTCTGGTGCTGGCCGACGAGCCCACCGGCGCCCTGGACTCCCGCTCCGCCAAGCTGCTGCTGGACCGGTTTGAGGCCCTCAACCGGGAAGGCCGGGGCACCATCCTAATGGTGACCCACGACGCCTTCACCGCAAGCTACTGCCGCCGCATTCTCTTTTTGCAGGACGGTGCGGTGCTCACCCAGCTTGAGCGGGGCGGGCAGAGCCGCCGGGCGTTTTTCCAGCAGATCATCGGCGTGGTGACCCGCCTGGGAGGTGATCAGAGCGATGTTCTCTAAGCTGGCCTTCAAAAATGTGGGGCGCAGCATGAAGGACTACGGAGTGTGGTTTCTCACCATCGCCTTCGGCGTGTGCCTGTTCTATGTGTTCAACTCCCTGGAAACCCAGGCGGTGTTCCAATACCTGGGCAGCGGTCCCCAGGCTCCCACGGCCCAGGCCATCCGGGAGCTCATCGGCATGCTCTCCGTCTTTGTGTGGGTGGTGCTGGCCTTTCTGATCCTCTATGCCTCCGGCTTCCTGATTCGCCGCCGGAAGGGAGAGCTGGGCACCTACCTGCTGCTGGGCATGGAGCGGGGGCAGGTGGCCCGCCTGCTCCTGCTGGAAACCCTGTGCATGGGGGTGCTGGCCCTGCTGGCAGGCCTGGGGCTGGGGGTGCTGGCGGCCTGGGGCCTGTCCGCCTTCACCGCCGGGCTCTTCGCCGTGCCCATGACGGAGTTCACTTTCTCCGTCTCCCTGGCGGCCATGGGGAAAACGGCCCTGGCCTTCTCCCTTATCTTCCTGCTGGTAATGCTCTGCCACGCCTTTGCCGTCTCCCGGTGCAGGCTCCTGGATCTGATGCAGGCCCGGCGGGTGAACCAGGAGCTCAAGGCCCAGAGCCTGGGGGTGTCGGTGGTTCTCTTTCTGGCGGGGGCGGGGCTGCTGGCCGTCGCCTACGCCATGCTCCTCACCCGGGGCCTGCTGCGGGTGGACGCGCTGTTTTGGGTGATGATCGGCCTGGGCAGTCTGGGCACCCTGCTCTTCTTTCGCTCCCTGTCCGGGTTCCTTCTGCGGGTATGCCAGAGCAGCAAGCGGCTCTACTACAGGAACCTCAATATGTTTGTCCTGCGGCAGTTCAACGCCCGCATCAACACCACCTACCGCTCCATGACGGTGATCTGCCTCATGCTCCTGCTGGCCATTGGCATCACCGCCAGCTCGGTAGGGCTCAACAACACGGTGGAGCAGATGACGGCCGAGCAGGCCCCCCAGGACGTGGAGCTGATCTTCTACCCGGAGCAGGAGGGAGAGGTGGACCTCCCCGCCCTGCTGGCGGAGGGAGGCTTCGATCCGGAGGCAGAGTGCGCCTTCTCGCTGGCCGTTCCGGTGTATCGCACCGGGGAAGAACGGGCCATCACCCAATCCATGCACGACGCCATCGCGGGCCGCTGGGGCCAGGACGCGGCATACGCCTTCCGGGCGCACCACGGCCTGGCCGTTCAGCCGGACGACGCGGCCCAGGGAGCTCACATCGACGGCTGGTATTTCCTGGCCGACTATGCCGGGGACAAATATGCGGCGGAGGCGCGGTTTCAGGAGGCGCTGTCTACCCTGAACACCCTGGGCGTCTACGGCTGCACCACCCGTATCGGGACCTGGATGGAGGTTATGGGCACCAAGGTGCTGGTGCTCTTCATCGGCCTGTACCTGGGGGTGGTGTTCCTGCTGGCCTCGGCGGCGGTGCTGGCCCTTCAGCAGCTCACCCAGGCGGCGGACAACGCCCCCCGCTACCAGCTCCTGGCCCGGCTGGGCGCGCCGGAGCGGATGCGGGCCCGGTCGGTGGATATCCAAGTATTCCTCTCCTTTTTCCTGCCCCTGGCCCTGGCGCTGGTCCACGCCGCCGTGGGCATGACGGCGGCCAACGCGGTGATCGCCGAGGTCGGGAAGGTGGACGCGGCGGCCTCCAGCGCCGTGGCGGCGGTTCTGCTGCTGGTCATCTACGGCGGCTATTTCCTGGCCACCTGCTGGGGCAGCCGCCGGATCGTGCGGGGCGGCTGAGAAATGCGAAAAAATGCTTGAAATCGGCGGGGAAATGTGCTACGATAGAATCCACGTTTGAAAGCGGCGCGGGATAACTGCGCCCATAGACCATAGCGTATGGACGAATGATGCCCCATCCGGGGCCGAAAGGACGATGCAGCGTGAATATCCCCCAGTTGATTCTGAGCATTGTGGACGTGGCGGCCGCGATTTTCCTGATCGCCGTGGTACTGCTCCAGTCCGGAAAGAGCGCGGGCCTGTCCGGCGCCATCGCCGGCGTGGCGGATACCTTTATGGCCAAGAACCGGGCCAAGACCTGGGACGCCAAGCTGGCCAAGCTGACCAAATGGGTGGCCATCGGCTTTGTGGTAATTACCTTTGTCATGTGCCTGCTCTAAGAAGCAAAAAAACCGCCCTCCCGTTCGGGAGGGCGGTTTTTGTATCTTTCGATGCCGGATGAGACAAAATTATGGTACAATAGCAGCAGACGCCGCGCCTGTGGGCGGCGGCACCCGGAGCATCCCGGCCGGAGGACCGGAGTGCGGAAGAAAGGGAACGATGATATGAAACAGGACAAGCAGGCCGGCGGGCTCGCCGGAATCTATCAGGCCACCAGCCGGGGCTTCGGCTTTCTGGTACCGGAGGACGGCGGGGGGCGGGAGGATGACTGGTTCATTCCGCCCCGGGCGGAGGGCGGCGCGTGGCACGGCGACCGGGTGCTGGCCCGGCCGGAGGACGAGGGAGGGGAGGAGGGCCGGCGGCGCACCGCCCGGATTACCGCCGTGGTGGAGCGGGCCAACAAGACGGTCACCGGCGTGCTGATCCGGCACAACCGGGGGCTGTGGCTCCGGCCGGACAGTGACCGGCTGCCCGGCCCCATCCAGGTGCTCACCAAGCGGAAGGGGGTGCGGGCCGGGGACCGGGCCGCCGTGGCCATGACCAGCTTCGGAAGCGCCAAGCACCCGCCCATGGGTACCCTGCGGGAGGTGTTCGGCCCAGCCGGGGACCGGGAGAGCGCCGTGGCCGCCCTGCTGTACCAGTACGAGATCGACCGGGAATTCCCCGATGCCGTGATGCTCGAGGCCAAGGCAGCCCCCCAGGCGGTGGAGGAGAGCGCCGTCGCCGGGCGGCTGGACCTGCGGGACAAGGTGATGATCACCATTGATGGGGCCTCCTCCAAGGATCTGGACGACGCGGTGAGCCTGGAGCGGGACGGCCGGGGCTGCTGGGTGCTGGGGGTGCACATCGCCGACGTGAGCCACTACGTGCGCCCCGGCTCCGCCCTGGATCTGGAGGCGTGGGAGCGGGGGACCTCGGTGTACTTTGCCGACCAGGTGGTGCCCATGCTGCCCCGGGAGCTGTCCAACGGCATCTGCTCCCTCAACCCCCGGGTGGACCGGCTGGCCCTGTCCTGCGTCATGACCCTGACGCCGGAGGGGGAGGTGGTGGACCACACCGTCGCCAAGAGCGTCATCCGCACCACGGAGCGGATGACCTATGAGGACTGCAACGCGCTGCTGGCCCACAGCGACCCTGCTCTGGCGGAGCGGTACGCCCGGATACTCCCCATGCTGGAGGACATGGCCGCCCTGTCCCGGGTGCTGGAGGGCCGCCGCAGGCGGCGGGGCACCCTGGAGCTGGACACCCGGGAGAGCTATGTGGTGTGCGACGAGAGCGGCGCGCCGGTGGACGTGGTGCTCCGCACGCCGGGGATCAGCGAGGGGCTCATCGAGTCCTTCATGCTGGCGGCCAACGAGTGCGTGGCCGAGCATCTGAACCGGCTGGACAAGCCCTGCGTCTACCGGGTTCACGAGAAACCCTCCCTGGACAAGGCGGAGACGCTGCGGGCCATGCTGGCCCCCCTGGGCTACAATTTGAAGGAGGCCGACGGCCCCTCCCTCCAGAAGCTGCTGGACACGGCGAAGGGGAAGCCGGAGGAGGCGGCGGTGTCCATGATGGTGCTCCGCTCCCTGATGAAGGCCCGTTATGACGGGGAGAACCTGGGCCACTTCGGCCTGGCGGCCAAATACTACTGCCACTTCACCTCCCCCATTCGCCGCTACCCCGATCTGATGGTCCACCGCATCCTCACCGCCCTGCTGGACGGGAGGCTGTCCGGCGGGGTGGAGAGGAGGCTGGCCGCCGCGGTCCAGAAGGCGGCGGTGCAGTCCTCCCAGCGGGAGCTGGCCGCCCAGAGCGCCGAGCGGGAGATTGAGAAGCGCTACATGGCCGAATTCATGGCGGGCCATGTAGGGGAGACCTTTGCCGGAACCGTATCCGGCGTCACCCGCTTCGGCCTGTTTGTCCTGCTGCCCGGCGGGGTGGAGGGCCTGCTGGGGGTGGAGGCCCTGCCCGGCCGGGGCTACCGCTACGACGAGACCCGCCTCACGCTGACGGAGGAGGGGGGCGGGACGGCCTACACCTTCGGTATGCCCCTGGAGGTGGTGTGCGCCGCCGCCGATCCCGCCACCGGGCAGATCGATTTTGTACTGCCTGGCGGCCAGCTTGCCCCGCGTCCCACCCGTCCGGCGGAGCGCCGGGAGGAGATGCCCCCGCGCCGGGGGAAAAACAGGCGGGCCATGCATGTGCCCAAGGGGCGGAAAGGGAGGAAAAAACGATGACAAAACGGATGCTATTGGCTGTTTTATTACTAATTGTATTCGCTCTGCCTGCCGGATGTCAAAAACAGGGGGGAGAACCGACTCAGCCCACCGCCCCCGCGCCCACCAT
>OWJQ01001064.1_pt1 | contig 14353 bp, 10 predicted proteins | sample 1732711 | NCBI WGS metagenome assembly OWJQ01 (sample SAMN05065745, study PRJEB22554) | human gut metagenome | biome: ENVO:2100002; feature: ENVO:00000062; material: ENVO:00002003 | host: Homo sapiens | place: USA | reverse complement strand
TCTACACTTATGCGATCGTCGGCAGCGTCAGATGTGTATAAGAGACAGATGTAATGATGCCGGATATCAGTGGCTTTGAGGTAGCTCAACAAATGAAAGCAGACCCCGAAATGGCTGAAATTCCCATTATCTTCCTGACTGCTCTAAATAGTACGGCGGATATCGTAAAAGGATTTCAGGTGGGTGGTAATGACTTTATTTCAAAGCCATTCAATAAAGAAGAATTGATTATTCGTGTGACGCACCAGATTTCGTTGGTTGCAGCGAAAAGAATCATTGTTGCACAAACGGAAGAGTTGCGTAAGACGATCATGGGACGCGACAAACTCTATTCTGTGATTGCACATGACTTGCGTTCACCAATGGGATCTATCAAGATGGTGCTGAATATGCTGATTCTGAATCTGCCAAGCGAAACAATTGGTAATGAGATGTATGAATTGCTGACAATGGCTAATCAGACAACAGAAGATGTATTCTCATTGCTTGATAATCTGCTGAAATGGACGAAGAGCCAGATTGGTAAACTGAAAGTGGTTTATCAGGATATTAATATGGTGGAAGTCGTAGAGGGCGTAAGTGAAATCTTTACGATGGTGGCCAGTCTGAAAAATATTAAGATAGTACAAGATGTGCCTGTAGAGAATGTGGCTGTTCGTGCTGATATTGACATGATTAAGACGGTGATTCGTAATTTAATCAGTAATGCGATTAAGTTTAGCAATGAAGGTTCGGAAGTAGTGGTGTCACTGGCAGAAGAAGACGGTATGGCAATCGTAAGTGTGAAAGACAGTGGTTGCGGTATTGATGACGAAAATCAGAAGAAGTTGCTGCATACCGATACTCATTTCAGTACCTTTGGTACAAACAATGAAGAAGGTTCGGGACTCGGATTGTTATTGTGTCAGGACTTTGTTGTCAAAAATGGCGGTAAACTTTGGTTTACTTCAAAGAAGGGAGACGGGTCTACATTTAGTTTCTCAATTCCATTGTTGGAGAAATAAGATAACTATAGATAATACGACTAGAAATAATAAGGGCACGGTTTGCATGAATATGTAAATCGTGCCCTTATTTAATTGGTATATTCTATTTTCGGTTTATCGTTTGCAGATAGCCTTAAAATCGCAATACGAACATTTTTTAGTATCTTCTGTCTGCGTAAAAGGCTCTTCTTCGCTGAATATTTCTTCTAATAATGTTTGCAGGCGTTCACGGAATTCATCTTCAAAGAAAGCGAAGTTGTTTACCGGTATTTTCGGTTTACGAGGTTCTCCCATTTCAATAACAGGCGAATAGTTTTCCGATGCTGCCCGGTGGATGTAGAGCAGAGCAGGAGCTACCATTAACGATTGTTGCCGGCTCATGATAGCAGCATACAGAAAAGTCTGGAAGATATAGTTCGGGCGTGTTTCCGATGGGGTGAACAGTTGCTCGATATTAGCAGGTATTTTAGGGCTTCCTCCTGTTTTGTAGTCAACAATCCGCAGGGTACTTTCTTTTGCATCCATACGGTCGATTGTGCCACCCAGACGGAGAGTGAACGGTCCTTGTCCTGTTTGTATAGTAATCTCTTCTGAAACTTTCTTTTCCATAGCGACCATTTCGAAAGGAGTATATTGAAGGTCGTTACGCAGCAATTGTTTCAGATAGGAAACAATTACTTTGGAGTTGATAAGTTGTATGCCGTTATATTCCGGTTTTTCTTCGGGAGAAACTTTGAATAATTCTTTTTTGAAGGCTTGGTCAACGTAGCTTTGTAGCTTCACGTCATTGCGTAATAAGCGTTCAAGATCTTCTTTCTGTATCGTTTTTCCGGTTGCAGTCAGGTCGGTGTATGCTAATTGGGCGGAGAGGTGGAAAATGGTTCCGAATAGAGCGGAATCAATTTCAGCACTCACTTCGTCCGGTGTTTTCAAGCCCGCTACATAGCGGTAGTAGAATCTCAACCGGCAATCCAGATAAGCATTAAGGGCGGAAGGAGAGAGAACCAGTGAATTTGGATGAGTGCTATCGTAAGCACGATAGATTCGTCTTAGTACTTCAGGTGTTTTTTCTACTCGTATCTCTTGGGTACTTTGCGGAGATTGTCCGGCTTCCAGATACTCGCGAGTGATATCATGTGGACCTTCTACAAGTAATTGCAGCATGAAGCGGGATTCTTCTCCACGGTTGAGACCGTCCGAAGAAGTATTGTAGAGTAGCGTGATATTCTCTGCCCGTTGTATCAGTCGATAAAAGTAGTAGGCATACACTGCATTTTTGTGTTCGATAGTGGTCATGCCGAATGCTTTCCGGAGATTATAGGGAATAAAAGAGGAATCTCCTCCGGATTTTGGAAGTTGTCCTTCGTTGAGAGACAATATAATGAGATTCCGGAAGTCCAGATTACGTGTTTCCAATACTCCCATGACTTGCATTCCGATAGCAGGTTCTCCGTGGAAAGGAATGTTAGAAGATGTCAGTACTTTGGTAATCAGTCGTTTCAGAGTATCGGTGCGTATATTTAGTTCTCCGCTTTCAATCAAACTGTAGAGACGGTTGATTTTGGTATGGCTTTGAAAGAGCGATTCTCTATATAGTTGATTGAAGATATCATTGTATTCTCCTTCTTTCCGATAAATGGTTGAAATGTTTTTGATTAATTCGATCAGATAATCGCATAGTTCTTTTATACCATTACGGGGAGTGAAGAGGGTAGTTAGAAAATCATCCTGTTTAAGTTCTGACGGAAGTGGATAAAAACGGTTTGTTTGGGTCAGTTCACGTTCCAGGGGACCGGCATGGGATGAGATTTGCTGGGTATAGGGATGCTTCAATATGGCGGATACTGCCTCGTAAGTGAATCGGCCGGTATCGGAGCGGTAACCATTGGTTTGCAGTTCCATTACGGCATTGATAAAGCTATAAACAGGAGTTTGAGCCAATGGGAATCCCATGGTGATATTGACATTCTTCACTTCCTGCGGAATGGAATGAAGTACGGGAAGCAACAGAGCTTCATTACAAAGCACTACAGCATTTTCTTTTTCCTTTTCTACGGTAATTTGTGAATGATCGTTTGTTATCGCCTTAATCCATCCGGGAAGGAAACGTGCTTGGGCATTCTCGGTAGAAGCGGAAATATAACGTATTTTCTTCGGTTCTTTAAAGGTGTTGAAAAAGCTTTCCGGGAGTTCGTTCGGAAATTCCTCGAGATTACGTTTCAGGAATTCTCCGGCCTCATGTTTTTTGATTTGTTGGGTGTAGAAGATATCATAGTCCCAATAGAAGAGTGCCTTGCCCGCATCTTTCAGTTTTCTGAAAAAGTCACTTTCTACTTTGTTCAAAACATTGAACCCGACAAATATGTATTTGTCGTATTTGAGTTGGTCGGTATCGAGTTGTTCGATCACGTTCCGGTAGAGCATGCCTTCGTAAGCAATGCCTAACTCTGTCAGGTTCGCACGGTAACGATGGTAGATAGTACCTAGCTTGTCCCAAAGGGAAATAAATTTTTCTTTTAGTTCGGTCCGTTTTTCAATGGAGAAATTCTGAAAAAACTGTTGTATGGCTTCTTCCTGCTCTTTGTCAAGGAATTCATAGTCATCCATCAGATTTTTCAAATCTTGTAGATTGCTGAATAATTTGTCGGCATCGACCATATTCTTATCTACATCATCAAAATCACTAATCAACAATTCGCCCCAGAAGTAGAAATCGTCCAATGTTTCCTGACTCCGTGTTTCCTCTTTGAACACTTTATAAAGTTCGCAGACCAATCGAATAGGATCGCCGCTTTTCTGTACGGATAGTTTCTGAAACAGGTCGCTGATACTCATGGCAGCTGGTGACCAGATCGGTTTATCGGATTCTCCTGCTAAATATTCATTGAAGAACAAGTTAGCACGTTTATTAGGGAAAACGAGTACCGTACGTGACAGGTCGTTTCCTATCTTGGTATATAAATCATGAGCGACTAGTTGGAGAAATGATTGCATATTGATTAAACTATTTTCTGATTCTTGTATTTATTGTAATCGGAACATAACAGGTACGGTGAAATAAACAGCAACTTTAGTACCATCTTCCAGTTCTCCCGGTTTCCATTTAGGCATTTGATTAATGACGCGTAAAGCTTCTTTATCCAGATAAGGATCTACGCCACGTAAAACTTTTGGTTTGACTATATTTCCTTCTTTATCAACGATGAACTGAATAATAGTACGCCCCTGTACACCATTACCTTCTGTTCCTGTATTAGGGTATTGAATCTTTTTTGCAAGAAATTCCATGAGAGCTTGCTGGCCTTCAGGAAAATCGGGCATAACAGGTACTTTCTCGTAAACGTCAGGATAGTTTATACGAGTATAAGTGATTCTCAATTCCGGGCCATACATCGCACTGAATGAAAGCATCAGATTGTATGTCACTTGTACTGTCTCATTTGCCAACATGCCGGGTGTCCAACGAGGAATGAGAGACATGACCCTTAATATTTCAGCTTCAACTTTGGGGTGTATCTTGCGGGTAATCTTAGGGTTGATAACTTGTCCGTCATAATCTATAGTGAATTTTACATCAGTGTATGTATTATTAGCAATACTATCTATTTCTGAATAACGAAGATTTTCTTTCAGAAATTCTATAAATTTTTCTGTTCCTCCGGGAAATTCCGGTAGCTTTTCCGGACCATAAAAGGGGGCTTCCCCTTTCATGTCTTTTTCTTGTATCAGGCTGTCAGCAGTAATGGTCCAATTCATTTTAGGGCATTGCAGTGTTTCTGCGTCCAATGAAGTAGGAGGTATTATTGTAAGTATACCAGTTGATAGTCCAAACAGAGCGATGGCCTTACCTACACGGCGTTTTCGTTCAAGTTGTTGCTCCAAATATCGAACTTCAGCTTCGCATTTGGGGCAAGTACCCAAACAATCTCCCTGATACTGACATTCAGAGGTGATGAATTCAATATCATTCGCTTCGGCTATCTGCCGACGAATCTCTTTTAAGATTTTACAGGTTTGTTTTCCTCTTGCCATGGCATTAATCATTAGGGGTTTTATAGGTGAATCGGTCGAATTGGGTGATTCCCATTTCTTTCAAAAGTTCTATGCTTTGGTCAATATCCTTCTCCGTATTATAGGAAGGGATGAGTGGTGTCCGAATAACGATTTGCTTGGCTTTGTCTTTCCCGATTAAATATCGCAAATTACCTAAGACGTTTTCATTATTCTTTCCGGTATATCGCTGATAAATGTCATTATTCATGTCTTTGATGTCGACGATATAATTATCTACAATAGAAATCAACTCTTCTACATTCTGTAGTGAAACATTGAGAGACGTTTCGACAGTGATTCTCCATTCCGGGCCACAGAGTTGGCGGAATTGCCTGATAAATTCACTTTGTAACAAAGGTTCTCCACCGCCAAATGTGACTCCTCCGCAACTCGCCAGGAAATAAAGTTCATCTTTGCGTACTTCCTCGTAGAGCTGGTTACAATCATAGCTCTCCCAAACACCATCGGGCTGCAAAGATGTCGGATTGAGACAATATTTGCAACGCAACGGACAGCCATGGAAAGCAACTAATGTTGTAACTCCTTCACCGTCAATCGTTAGTCGATGGCGGGCAATGCCGATGAGAGGAACAGCTTTCATACTTTTTCTATTTTTTCTTCATCCACATACCACAAGTAGCCGGTGATATTTTTATATCCCATCTTGGTAAGAAGTTGCATATATCCTTTCACTTGTTTGTTATATTTAGGATTTTCCTTACCAAACTTGAAATCGACTACAACAACCTGATCGTCTTTCATCATTACACGATCCGGACGACGGGTTTGCAAAACTCCTTTTTCTTTATAGATAATAGCACATTCATTAAAGAGTGTCCATTTTCCGGAATACCAATCTTGAATTTCAGGAGAAGAAAAAGCTTTCTTTGCAACTTCACGAGCCACTTTTTCTTTCTCGTCATTTCTGATAACTCCTTCAAAAATAAGCCGTTCGATGGCTGGATCGATATCTTCTGCTGTTTCGATGACAGAAAATAAAGTATGTAACATACGTCCGCGGTTGATAAAGCGGTCGTCCGAATCTTCTTCTTCAATGCCCTGAATGAAGTCAGCAGAGCGGTTGGACTGACGAAATTCAATATCATGCCGCATGGATTCCATCCGAATAGGGAGTTTCTCTGGTTTCTGGGTTAGCTTGTTTGTGGATGTCTTGATTCTTTCTTTTTCGGAAGGGCATAGTTGTCCTTGCTCGTAACAGTCTTCTTCCCAGTCAATCCCTTCTTCTTGGGCTACTATCGGTAGGGTGTTTGCCAATAGTTCGGACATGGTGCCTTTTTGTTTTTTTCTGCTCCAGATAATAAGGTTTTTCCCTGCGCGGGTAAAAGCAACGTATAGTAGATTGAGGTTATCCACCCAAAGTTGAAGACGTTCTTGCAGGTAGTCGTTACCATAAATCGATTCAGCCATTTGGGTGGAATAGTTAATAGGAAGAATATCCAATGCATTGAATGGTGCTGTTTGCGGGGCACACCATACAAGCTGATTATTGGTTTCATTCTCCAGCTTCCAGTCGCAGAAAGGAAGGAGTACGGTATGGAATTCCAATCCTTTGGATTTGTGTATGGAGAAAATCCGGATACCTTCTACTTCTCCACTCGGAATTGTTTTACTGCATAATGTTTCGTCCCAATACCGGATGAAGCCGTCTAGCTCGGAAGAGTTGCTTTGCAGATAATCGGTCACCGCATCAAAGAAAGCAAATAAATAGGCATCCTGATCTTTGATAAGATTCATCTCGAATATGCTGAAAAGTTCTTCTAAAAGCTCATAAAGAGGCATTAGCCTTAGTTCCTTTGTCTTTTCAAGAAAAGCGGCGGGAAGATAATTCTCGGCAGGGAGGAGTAGGAGAGTATTCCAATCCAGTCCTTTCTGTAAAACCTCGTTTTGATAGGCTACGGCCAGTTGGGCACGTGCTATTTTATTATTTTCATCGGAAAGGAATCGCAGTGCATCCAGCATCATACAAATGGCAAGAGAGGCGTCAAGGCGGAAGGCTTCGTCTGATACCACTTTATAGTGTAGCTCCTTATCGAAGTAGTCGGCGATTCGGGGAATACTTTTATTTTTTCGTACCAGGATGGCTATATCATTCAGTCGTACTCCGGAGGTGAGGAGATGTTGCACTTCTTCTCCCAGACTGATTAATGTCTGTTCGGTATAATCATGTTCTTCGTCGGGTTCGAGAAAAGAGACTTTTACATATCCTTTTTCTGTACTTCGGGGAGATTCCTGCACAACGTCGGCATAGGCTTTCTGCAGATCCTCACAATCCTTGCCTAACTGTTGCTTATATACTCCGTTCAGATAGTTGGCGGCAGCTGTGAAGATTTGGTTATTAAACCGGATAACATTGGTTTCACTTCTCCGGTTGGTAGCTAATGTCTTGACGCGGATCGGGAAATGTTCGATGTGATTATTCAGGCTGTTGAGAATTCCCCAATCGCCATTTCGCCAACGATAAATGGATTGTTTAACGTCTCCTACAATCAAACTGTCTGCTCCTTGAGACAATCCTTCCAGTAAGAGCAATTTGAAATTTCCCCATTGCATCCGGCTGGTATCCTGAAACTCATCTATCATGACGTTATGGATATTCGTTCCTATCTTTTCGAATACAAAAGAGGAGTCACCGTCTTTCACCAGTTGATGGAGCAGGGCATTCGTATCTGATAATAGAAAACGATTGTTGTCGTGATTCAACTGACGTACTTCTTCATCGATATTGGCGAGGAGTTGCACTTTGTTGAGATGTTGCAGGGATAATCGGCAACTATTCAGTAACAAATTATTCTTGGAACGTAACTTTTCAGCATCTTCCAGAATTTGCATGAGACTAGAGTTGGCTAAATTAATGATGTCCGCGTAGCGGGGAGAAGTCTTGGTTGCCCAGTTCTTTGCGTCTTCCAGACATTTTTCTACTGTAGCATTACGGATATCATTGCCTAAAATACCATTATTAAGTTTACGAAAATAACTTCCGATTCCGCATGAACCGTTTTTCAGATCATCAGCAGTCAGTGCGTGTCCATCCAGTTCTCCTTCGAATTGGTCGTAGAATCCTTTCATTTGCTCCAGAATTTCCGTTTCCAGCGCTTTCAGTTGCTTGCGATACTCTTTGATGGTATCAGGGTTTCGTAACCGTTGCCGGAGTCCTTCTCCCTTTTCAATATAACCTTCATCGAAAATATTGCGTCCGAAACTTTTTACTTCGTCCGACACGTTCCAACGTTTATCGTCGGCAATTCGTTCGTTGATATAATCGAGTAACCATGCGAGAACGGGAGAAGTGGGTCCTAGTTTCTCAATCATGCTATCTACAGCGTCACTAAGAACTTCGGTGTTATTTAACTCAATATTCAGATTCGGGCTAAGTTCCAGTTCCCGTGCGAGATTGCGCATGACAGATTGAAAAAATGAGTCGATAGTCTCTACCCTGAACCGGCTGTAATCATGCAGCATATAGCTAAGGGCGACGCCTGCCGCTTCCCGTATCTCCTGTTCGGTTTTTCCTGTCTCTTCTTTAATTCGGTTGAGGTAGGCTTCGGAATCTTTATCGCCTATCTGTATGCCGTAAAGCTGACTAAGAATGCGTTCTTTCATTTCTGCAGTTGCCTTATTGGTAAAGGTGACAGCGAGAATTTGCCGGTAGGCGCGGGGATTGAGAATTAACAGTTTGATATATTCCACTGCCAGGGTAAATGTCTTACCCGAACCTGCGGAGGCTTTATAGACTAAAAGTTCACTCATGTTTCTGTTTATGGGATATATTCGATTTTAGCAACAATGACCCGTATGTCCTCCGGTTCTTTCCCTGCCTTTACCAATGCCTGATGAAAGTTTTTGGGGAAGAACATGAAGAATGTATCCGGAGTGGAATCTACATATTTTATTTTCTTGGCTTTGTAGAAAGTAACATCCGGTTTGTATTCAGTGATAGGCTCTGCATATTCTGCTGAAGTAATTCCGAAACGTTCGGTGCCTTTCACTACATATTGCAGATCAATACCATGGCGGTGTGCTTCGATTTTACGTTTACTGACATCTTGTGTTGTTGCATCCTGTACATTGATGTAACAATGTTCGCCATCCACTTCATATCGTCCGGCAGGCATATTCGCAAGGTCGTGGGTAGCTAGCCATTGGAAAGTCTTGTCCCACACTTTCTGGTTCTTATGATATTGTGACGCAAATTCCTGATAATCGGTTGTTTTATGAGGCATTGCCTTCAGTCCGTTTGCCCATTCTTGTTTTTGTGTCCATTGACGGGCTTGTTTAAGAGTCCAGTTATCAGCGGATTCTTGTGAACACACGTTTTCAGTGAAGAAGAAAAGAAAAAGTCCGATAAACAGGCTTGAACTACTAAATACAAATTTTGATTTCATGATTGTTCGAAAAAATTAGGTCCGAAAATAAGTATGAATAAAGGTAGATAGTCTTTTAAAGCTACTCGCAATAACTTTAAGGCTTGTCCAATCCTGTAATTAATCGTTTGTGGAGATACATTCAGCTTCTCGGCAATTTCTTTATGCGTCAGATGTTGATTGCGGTTCATCTCGTAAGCTTCGAGATATTCTTTCGGAAGTTTTTTTAGTGCTTCTTCATATAAACGGAAAAGCTCATCACTCAAATAGAAGTCCGGGTTATTGAACTCACTATCATATTTATCAACGATTTCCTGATGAACTTTTCGTTTGATCTCAAAATGGGAAAGACGGTTGAGAGCTTTGTTCTTGACAATCGTAAAAAGAAGTGTTTTGAGTGTCAACTCTTCCATAAGAGTGCAACGATTTTCCCACAGCCACATCATCGTTTCTTGTACAATCTCCTCTATTTCTTCCTGCTCACCTACATACTGGGAACAAAAAGCACATAGCCTACGGAAATAATGTCTGTAGACGACGTCAAAAACTTTTTCTTCTCCTGCTTTTAGGGCAGTGATAACGGACTTATTATTATTAATATCCAAATATATCGGAGATTGTGACATTCTCTTTTAATTTATGTAAGACAAAAATAATGAAAGAAGTAGATAAATGAAATAAAAATGCGAGAAAAAATATTTTTTTCTTTTTCTCTTTAGTATATTTGTGCTCACAACTGTATTACTACAAAGGTATTATAGTTTTTTTTGTAAAAAGATAAAAGAGCATGGATGAAACTATCTTGGTGAATTACCTGCAAGGTGAATGTAATGATGAAGAAGCTGCTCGGGTGGAAGCTTGGTGCGAGGAAGGGCCGGAAAACCGGAAAACTTTGGAGCAACTTTATTACACTCTCTTTGTAGGTGAGCGTATAGCGGTGATGAATACTGTAGATACAGAGGCGTCATTGGATCAATTTAAATCAGCTATCAGAGAAAAGGAGAAAAAGGCTAAGCGGAAAAGTATTTCAATCCGTTGGGGACGTTATGCTACTGTGGCGGCTGCTTTTCTTACCGGACTCGTTTTTGCCGGTGGAATTGCCTGGGGATTACTTTCTAATAAGCTTTCGGATTATGAGGTGATAACTGCTGCCGGACAGAGAGCGCAGACTGTGTTGCCGGATGGTAGTAAGGTATGGCTGAATGCATCTTCAAAAATAGTTTATCATAATTCTTTATGGAGTTCGGATCGTCAAATCGATTTGTCGGGTGAAGCCTATTTTGAAGTGTCTCATGATAAACATGCTCCATTTATAGTAAATAGTAAGCAAATCAAGACTTGTGTGCTTGGTACGAAATTTAATGTGCGTGCACGCCAAGATGAGAATAGGGTAGTGACTACCTTGCTTCAAGGACTGGTACGGGTAGATTCTCCGCGAACGGAAGAGAATGGTTATTTGTTGAAACCGGGACAGACATTGAATGTAAATACGGATACTTATCAAGCAGAGTTAATTGAATATAACCAACCTACAGATGTGCTTCTCTGGATTAATGGCAAGTTGGAATTTAAGCAACAGTCTTTATTGGAAATAACCAATATTATGGAGAAGTTGTACGACATCAAATTTATCTATAAGGATGAAGCATTGAAATCAGAACGGTTTACCGGTGAATTCTCTACTGATAGCACTGCTGATGAGATACTGAATGTATTAATGCATACCAATCATTTCTCTTATAAGAAAGACGGACGGATTGTCCGAGTGATGAAGAAATAAGAGATAGGTTAGTGTTTCTAAAAGGCTGTCTAATTAGATCTTGACAGATTAAGGTTTGTTCGTTATATAAAGATGTGAAGTGCTCCCAAAAGTTAGATACATAACTTTCTGGGGGCATTTCACATATATGTAGTGGCAAACTGATTGGAATGGGATTTGATTAGATAGTCTTTAACACGAGAAATCACCCTCACTACATGACTGAACTGCACTCCTTAAGTTTTGTGTTCAACTTTTGGGGTGCAGTTCATTGTAATGAGGGTGATTTTATGAACTTAAGGCCTGTTTGATAGCCTCTATTCTATATTTTTATAGTTATCTATTCATAAATACTTACTCACTTTTGGGTTCGTAAACATTAAATTCTGTAACATCCGTACGACCGTTTGTAGAGATAGTAATAATCTGATATTTCAGATATCGCGTAGTAATAGGAGAAATGAACGTAATATTCTGTGTACCACCGGAGATTGCTAATGAACTCAATGATTTCCATGTCGTACCATTTTCAGACTGTAATATTTCCACTTCTCTAGGAGCATATGCATTGGCCCAATGATTCGTTTTGATACCTGTTAAAACCTTAGCTTCTCCTAAATCAACAGTAAACCAGAATCCTTTATTATTTAGAGCAACGTCAGTTCCAGTCTTGCCATCGATTAAATTATTGGGTGCGCCTTCTACTCCTTCTTCTACATTAATAATCCAGCCGGCGCGATTACTGATAAGTTGGCTATTACTAGGAATACCGCTTTTTAGATTACAATAGGCAGCTTTATTAATAATGACAGGCAATGTACTTAAACTACTGCTAATAACAGTGTTCTTATCATTGGTAGTTACATTACTGATTGAGACACTGAAAGAGAAACTTGTTTTTTCCATGATACTGGCAAATATCGTCGGATCAACCGTCGCAGTGATTTCTTCAGAAGTCATCTGTCCTTCTTTGAGAGTAACCTGTGAGGAACTTAAAACGATCTGGCTTGCATCAAGCCCTTCTGTTTCACTTTTTGCACTTAATGCGATAACCATATCTGTAGAGACTGCTTTCTGTGTTTTTACAGTAAAAGCCATCTTAATTTCATCTCCTCCGATTCCATTCGCATCATGAGTCAGATTGAACTTTTTTACATTCCCCGATAAATAGTCATTTCTCTGTAGAGACACATACGTAGCATTCCACTCGTTAAAAACTTCTTCATCATCGCTACAGGACGAAATGAACGGGACAAACAAGCCGAGTAGGGCTGCTATTGATAGTGATTGAAATATATTTTTCATATGTACATACGATTAAATTATTACTATTTCCATTCGGTAGATTTATCTGTAGATAAAATACCGTCAATCCAGGTAGGAGTAGCAGAAGTAGTCAAAGTATGACCTTTGCCGGTTGCATCTTCGAATACATTGCCTTGTCCTTCATTGAATCGCCAATAGGCTTCCAAACCCACAGATTTTGGGCTAACTTGAGTCATGTTATTTTGAATTTGAGAAGCGGAACGAACTACAGACCATATACGTGCTTCGCTCATCAAAATCTTACAATCACTCCACCATGTATCGGCAGAAAACCAACTTATACTGGAAAAAATAGTGGGTCCCGATGGAATACTCAAGACACCTGAATCTATTCCGTTAATATAAAGACGGTAAGATGAACCGTCGCATACTAGAGCTAGATGTTGCCATTCATTAGGCTTAAAAGAATTGCTTGGATTCAAATAAAGACTATTACGGCCCACAACTTGTACTAATGAATGAGCCTTGAAATTTTCATTATCAGACTGCGGGTCTTCAAAACGCAACAAGATATTATTCAGGGCATCACCGTTACCATTACTAAAAATAGCACGATTTCGATTATTCATATTACTTACTTGAAAACGAACCTCTATCGTATATTGTGCATACGTTTCAGATGATTCTGCATATTTATTAGAAGTTAAATTAGCAGAACCGGTAAACATCGGGGCTGAAAACTCAATAATACTTTCAGCTAAAATAACAAAAGTTCCGGTATTTGCCATTGGTGAAATGCTTCCATCCTGCAATACAAGTTTTACAGGCAGCGCATATGATTCTCCTGACTTCATCATTTCCTGACTAAAAGCTTTCAAGGCAATAGAGAGGGCATCAGTGGCATACTGTCCGGCTTTCACTGTAATAGTTTCCGGTAGTGTATAATATCCTTCGGGCAACATTATATATCCGGTTCCATTAATGTGGTTATAAGCATCCAATACAGATTGGTCCGTGACCAACTTATAATGGTTGTCTGTAGAAGAAAGATTGCTAAGATGCACATTTAGAGTAGTAAAACTTTCGCCAGAGGCTTGTACAGTTACTTTTTGGCTTGTACTTGAAAGTGCTTCTTCAATATAAGCATGTGTGTCTAAAGCATCATATTTCGCATCTCCGCAACTTACCATACTTCCTAAGCCTGCTATAATTGCAGAGAAGTATAAAGTTCTTATATAATTCATACGTTTCATAGTTTACATTAATTTTTAAGTAATGAATGTGATGATGGATTCATAATCTGGATGGCACGACGTATATTCTTATATTCCGGTGAAGTACCAAATTCTGCTTCCATGTGATAAGTTCCTACCCCACCTTTACGGAAACCATTTCTAGGCTGCCAACGTGCCATGCCTTCCAAAGATTTCATACTATTCCCATAACGGTCGGTATAGGGATAACCGCCATCCATCGCAGCATCGGTCGCTTCGAAGTTTTCAGTCATTATAGTTCTTCTCGTAATTACCTCTTCGGTCATTACTCCGCCAAAAGTTTCTACCAACCCTGGTCCCCAAACCTTACCATCAATAAGTCGTTTGTCTAAATTTGAATCACTTCCCGGTTTGTAGGCTTGGATAATGAAATAATCAAAGTAAGTTCCAATTTCAGGCTTGGTAGTAATTCTTTGAGGTTCACCATCAATGACCAATAGTCTTCCTGTTCCGGATTTAGGTCCCAGATACTTGCCTAATTCGTCAATAAAGAAAAACAAATGTTCATCTGAATTGACTATATTTCCGGTGTAGGGTCCGGCCACAGGTTCGTAATCTATATCAAATCCATCATAACCATATAGACTGTCTCTTATACACATCTGACGCTGCCGACGATCGCATAAGTGTAGA
>OWJQ01001061.1_pt1 | contig 14357 bp, 20 predicted proteins | sample 1732711 | NCBI WGS metagenome assembly OWJQ01 (sample SAMN05065745, study PRJEB22554) | human gut metagenome | biome: ENVO:2100002; feature: ENVO:00000062; material: ENVO:00002003 | host: Homo sapiens | place: USA | reverse complement strand
TCTACACTTATGCGATCGTCGGCAGCGTCAGATGTGTATAAGAGACAGATACCATTTCAAAAAACGTCGACTAGCTCGTACCCCTTCGGGGGTACGAGCGTGTACCTGTTATTAAGTGTTAATTAGTAAGAATTAAATTATAATGTTCACAATTTGTTTACAATATATTAACATATTATACACCAATTTTTCTGTCAATTTGATATAATAATAACAGAAACAAAGAAAGATAAAAAACAAGAGGTCGGTAGGGTAGGAAAAGATATTGTGATTATCAGGTGAACCTTATTTATAGTAGTGGTGAGGGGTGATAGATGATAATGGTCACAGTGAGCATGTAATAGCAATTATTGTGTAGAGGATAAGTGGAGAGGAGGTGAACAGGAAATTATGCACGCACAATATTTAGAAGTAGTTAAAGCGCTAATACAAACATCGCCAGAGTTTAATAATTGCAGAGTCGAAACGTATATTGAACCCTCAATATCATCAACAATCTTTTATATATACGCTGACGGATATAAGCACATATTTAAAGCACCTTTTGGGTTACTTGAGACTAAATTGACGGCTAACGCTTTAGCAGAAATTATAATCGATGAAGTAAAAGAATGGAAGGAGAAGTTAAATGAAATTTAAAGATTTAATTAGCGTTATTGATGGCGATGCCTTTTTTGAATATCATAACTGAGAGTAGGCATTGGTTATATATGGATAAAGCTGTCTTTATCACATCTGATTTACTTGAAAGAACAGTTAAGGAAATAGACATTATAAGAAACGAATTTTTTATCGTGATGGAGGATTAACAAAATGGATATATATAAAGTATTAGTTATGGTGACATTCGTTATGGTTGCAATAATAATGATTAGTCAATATATTGACAGTGAAGTACCGAAGGTGTATGAAGTATTACAATTAATGAACGTTTTACCTTGCTATGAAATAAAAGCATTTAAAAATGGAAAGCGCATTAAAACTAGTGAATTGATACAGCACATCAATAGTCCTGTTAAAGCTCATCAAATGAAAGAAGGAATTCTTTACATAGAAATTTATTAATTTTTGAAAAAAGTGCTTGACATTTTTGGCTATAGTGTATTATAATAATACTTGTAAGGAAGTTACAACTTAACAAAGGACAAGAGAAGACAGGAGGATATCAATATGGTACTTTATAATCTACATTTAGTTCTAATTAACGAGGCAATTAAGATTTATGATAATGCTACACGCAGTATTGTAAATGAGGGTTCATCAGATTTTATACCCTCAGAGTTAATGGATAAATTAGTGCACGATATGACTACAGTGTACGAAGAAGATATTAATGAAGCATATTTTTTTTTTTAATAAATATTAACTAGCAGTAACCAAGCTGAGGGATGGTGCAATTCCATCCACTAGTTCTTGCACCAATGGTGCATGTTACAACAAGTTACAACAAGTTACAACAAGTTACAATGCAAACTCATTACAAAAAACAAGGAGGATATTAAAATGAGAAAACCAAGAGTAACAAGGACAATCAGCACGTTAAACATCACAGTAATTGGCATGGATATAGTTACGTGCGAGCCTATGACCAAGACTTACCCAGTCTATGAAAGTGAAGCACCAAAGGATGAAGAGAAACTGTTTAATTACATCCGTAAGATGTATGAGACAGATACTTTTAAAATCTCAGCTATCACAGACAAGAAAGTAGCCACTAAAACATATTCAATGTCACTCAGTAAGTACATTGAAGAAGCAGAGGAAGTAATAGACGAAAAAAAAGACAAAGCAGACAAAGCAGACACAGAGCAGTAAAATAGGAGGTTAATATCATGTTATCAAAGAAAGAATTATTTAATGCAAAGGCATCATCACAGAAAATTGAGAAGGGATTACAGATTGATGTTGTTAATGTCGGCTCATATTCTGATAAAGACAAAGACGGAAATCCTGTAACAGTATCAGTGCTTGTTGATAAAGACGGAGCAGTATTTACAAGTATATCTAAGACTGTTAATGAAACGTTAGAAATGCTTGAAGATATCATTTCAGAAGATGGACATGCGCTTATAGAGGTATGCGAGAATACATCCAATAGCGGTAGAAAATTTTACCAATTAATGGTACTTTAATTATTTAGAGTATTTATTAATAAAGGGGGGGTTTTACCCCCCTTTACTTATAAACATAGGAGGGATAAAGTGTATGGGTAAGATAACTAAGAAATCGCAACTCTTGAAGGAATATAATAAAGAGCGAAAAAGAATTAAACGTTTTATTAGATATGCTGAAAAAAGAGGGTATGTGTTCGAGCCTAACCTTATACCACCAAAGCCAAAAACCATAACAAGTGGTTCAATAAGAAGGCTATCAAAGATTAGACCGGCACAGCTTTATAAGAAAGCATATGCCATCAGTGCAGTAACAGGACAACCAATAACAGTTGAGCAGAGAAAAAGAGAAATAAGAGAAGAAGCTGTTAGGAAAGCATGGGAAACTAGGAGAAGAAAAAAAGACCAAGAGGACTATAATCGAATTAAGTCTAACAGCGAATGGCAACAAATGTTTAATATTTCAAAAATAGTATGGGATAAAGTACAGGCCATGATAGCAAGCGTGGGTGTTGAGCATTCCGAGTCAGCAGACTTATTAAATAATCTTTTAAACTCAGAAATTGAAAAGTATGGCGCAGACTCTGTTTTATATACCATAGGACAAGCAAGTGAGGATTTTTTAGCAACTTGTGAAGTTATAATTAGATATCATCCTAGTAGTGCTGTATCAAGAACGGCCGTACAACATTTATATACGTTAATAAGTGGCAATTTACCAAGTGATGCAGAACAGGCAGAAATCGATACAGCAATAGCCAACGATGAAACGTGGGAAGAAATATGAAAAGGCAAATGAAATATATGGTGGGGGATTTTGAAACCACAGTATACGAAGAGCAGACATTTACGGAGGTGTGGGTCTCAGCAGTTGTAGAGCTAGGCACAGAGGATGTTAAAATACATCATTCAATTAGAGAAACATATAATTATCTCTACAACTTAAAGCAGAATATTTGTATATATTATCATAACTTGAAGTTTGACGGTTCGTTTTGGCTTTCATTCCTACTAACAGAATTGAAATATGAGCAAAAACTCTATGTAAATCCCAATAACGATAGCGACGTTCATTTTCTAAAGGAGAAAGATTTAACATCAAAATCGTTTGTGTATTCGATTTCAGACATGGGTCAGTGGTACAGTATACTTATCAAGACGCCTTACGCATTTATTGAGATTAGAGATAGTTTGAAACTCTTGCCATTTTCAGTTGAACAAATTGGGAAAAGCTTTCAAACAAAGCACCGTAAATTAAATATGGAGTATAAAGGGCATAGATACGCAGGTTGTCCAATTACAGATAGCGAAAAACGTTATATTGCTAATGATGTTCTAGTGGTTAAAGAAGCGCTTGAAATAATGCAAACAGAGGGGCACTTAAAACTTACTATTGGGTCATGCTGTCTCTCTGAATTTAAAGCTACAGTTGACAAGCAAGACTATCAAGCATTTTTTCCCGATTTAACACAGTTTAAATTAAACCCACTTGAATATAAATACTCAAACGCTGATGAGTATATAAGACACTCATATAGGGGCGGTTGGTGTTACCTAAAGAAAGGATGTGAAAACAGAATATACACTGAGGGTATAACAGCAGACGTCAATAGTCTCTATCCCTCTGTGATGCACTCAGAAAGTGGAAATTATTATCCCTATGGTCAGCCAGTTTTTTTCAAAGGTAAAATACCTTCAAAATGTCTTACAGACCAATATTATTATTTTGTTCGCATACGTACACGTTTTTATCTGAAAGAAAATAAACTCCCATTTATACAGATTAAAGGGAGTTTTTTGTATAAGGCTACTGAAATGTTAGAAACGTCAGATATAGTTGATAAAGATACAGGAGAAGCAAGTATATGGTACAAAGATTTTGACGGTAATATTAAAAAAGCTACTGTTGAAATGGTGCTTACGCAAACTGATTTTGAATTGTTACAAGAGCATTACAACCTTGTAGATTTTGAGATATTGGACGGATGTTATTTTAGAACTATAATAGGAATTTTTGATAAATATATTGACAAATACAAGAAAATTAAACAGAATAGTACAGGGGCAAGACGAACACTGGCAAAACTTTTTTTAAATAACTTATATGGAAAACTTAGCAGTTCGGATATATCCTCTTTTAAAGTGGCAAGAGAGAAGGACGATGGCTCACTAGGTTTTACGACATTTGAAGAACACGAAAAGAAAGTTATGTATATACCAATAGGTTCAGCAATAACAAGTTATGCTAGAAATTTTACTATTAGAGCGGCACAGCAAAACTATAAATATTTTGTATACGCCGACACGGATAGCATACATTGTTGTACTACAAAGGAAAAAATTAATGGAATAAAAATACACCCCTCTAATTTTTGTTGTTGGAAATTAGAGAGCTTTTGGAATGAAGCTATTTTTGTTCGGCAGAAAACATATATTGAGCATGTTACGCACGAGGATGAAGAACCAATTAATGAGCCATACTATAACGTAAAATGTGCAGGTATGCCGGATAGGTGTAAAAATTTATTTCTTAAATCAATGGAGGGGGTGTCAGATGAAGAACTTGAGAAATACCCACGAAAACAACAGGAATTTTTAAAAACAAAGAGAACGCTTGCTGATTTTAAACAGGGGGTGGAAGTATATGGAAAACTGAGGCCAGTGAGAATAAGAGGTGGGATAGTATTACAAGAGACAACATATAAAATGAGATAAAATGTTTCACGTGAAACATAAGAAAAGGACAGAATTAAATTCTGTCCTTTATAATATATCTATAACGTTAATTCTTAATGCATGGGTAGGCATACACCCAACTACAAGGGCATGTCTTATATTTCAAAGAGCCTTTCATACCGATGTTACAAAAATAACTAACGCAGATAGCATTAATAATAAGCTAAGGATTTAAGAATACACTCTTTACAATCAAGAGAATAAAACCTAAAACAACCTCTATCAAAGAAGTAACGCATATAATCAATTAACCATGCATTATTTTTGAGCATTACGTAGTTGATATTGTGGTCCTCTGTGGTAACTGAAATTCTTTGTTTAAAATCTGGGTCAATCTTCTTGTCACAGTAAACTATGCTTTGTTCTTCAAACATTTTAACTGCATACTCTTCACCCTTATATTTAAGTGTACAGAGATAGCGACTCTGACCCTTCATTTTTGTGATGAAAGCATGATTATCAATTAGATAAACATTTTGGGAAGCATACGCTACATATTTAGATTTGTTAAAAGCCCTATTGAATAGTGAGCTTTCTTGTAATTTAGACGCACTCTCATTATAACCTTGCTCAAGTACGAAGCCATCCCCACGTAAAAACTTTACATCTGAGGTCAGCCTATCAGTAATGTCCAGTGCTGTATAATAAGGATTTAGCAACGTCACAGCGTTTGAAATCATTATTACTGGAACATATCTAACTTGGCAATTATTGCCACGCGCTATTGAGGTGTGTATGCTTATAAATTTGCTAACTTCATCTGCGCAGTAATGATTAGTTTCAGACTGGAATTCATCTAAAAGAATTCTTGATACATCACTCAGATAGTGAGAATATTTTTTCACTTTATCAGCACAATTGAGAGCTACAGCGTAGCCACAGGATTTGCCCTCGTCCTCTTCATCATAGGCACTACATAGAAATAGGCCATACATTTTACTATTACCAATTTGTACAGCCTTCATGGTGTATGCTGAGAAAAAAAGATTGTGTATATCCTTAAAGAATTTGTCAGCTGAGTCCTTTAACTCCTCTTGAAATCTGTATAGTAAACAAAATTTCTCGCCATACTTTAAAAATCTATTCACTAGATACCTATTAAAATATGTTGTTTTTCCTGCACTTCTATTTGATGTTGATATATAAATTTCGGGTACATTTCCGTTAATATCTTTCATGCTTAATAGCTTAGTGCCATCATAGTATTTTATTTCTTTCATTTATCCACTTCCTTTAGATTATTATAACAAATTATCCACAATTTGTCAAATTAATGTTGATAATTTGTGGATAATATGTTATAATAAGAAAAAGAAGAAGAAAGGGGGGTAATCATTATGATTAACGACTTATCAACATTAATTGCCACGCTTGGCTTTCCCATAGGAATGTGTTTAATTATGTGTTATTACATTAACAAAATTAATGATTCACATAAGGAAGAGACAGACAAGTTTTCAGAAGCACTCAACAATAATACACTCGTGCTTCAAAAACTTTGTGATAAGCTTGACAGTGAGGTAAATGTCAATGACAAGTAGTGATATTGTAACAACGGCGAGAACGTATCTCGGAAAACCATACGTATGGGGCGGAGAGTCCGAAGCCGAGGGCGGATATGATTGTAGCGGTTTTGTATTTTCTGTGCTAAATAAGTGTGGCATGAAAGTACCAAGAACTACAGCACAAGGCTACTCAGTATTAGGCAGAACAGTAACAAATATTCAAAGTGCTGATTTACTTTATTTTGGTAAATCAACCAAGAGAATTACCCACATAGCAATTGCCATTAACGGTACACAAATGATTGAGTCGATGGGAAATAGTAAAAACACAAAAACACACAAGGGTAAGGGTGTCTCAATTACTAATATTTCGCACCGAAACGACTTAGTCCTTGTTAAAAGAATTGTTGATTTTAAAAAGGAGAAATTAACCACTATGTCTTTATTGAAAAAAGGCGCTAAAAATAACGATGTCACTGTATTTGAGATACTAATGTCAAAGTTAGGGTACTATACAGGTTCAATTGACACTCAATATGGTAAAGGCTGTGTATCTGCATGTATTAATTTTCAGAAAGACCACAATCTTTTAACGGATGGTGAGTGTGGTAACAATACATGGAAAGCACTTCTTACTGAGGTAATTTAATGGCATGGGTAGTTATTGAAGGTACTAGGAAGTATCTGACACAAGCGCAAATGGAAAATAACGCTGTAGAGTTTAACGCTTATTTTACCGGAAAATACACACTTGAAAGTATATGTGGTATGCTCGGAAATGTTCAGAGAGAAAGTACCTTAAACCCTGCGCTAAAAGAAACAGTAAGTGTATCTAGTGGGTGGGGTCTAATTCAGTGGACTCCATCATCAAACCTCACTAACTACGCAAGCGCTCAAGGTAAGGATTGGAAAGACGGCAACTTACAATGTCAGCTTATTAATGCCGAAGTACTTGAGGGTTATGGCGGTCAGTGGATACCTACTAAAAAATATCCCTATAGTGGTTTAGAATTTTCTCAACTAAAGGATGTTGAAGAAGCCGTTAAGGCTTACTGTTTTGAACGTGAGCGCGCTGGTGTTGTAGCACTTGACGAAAGAATACAAAATGGGAAGAATTGGTATGAGTATCTTAGTGGTTCACCTGTACCACCTGTACCACCTACACCACCTACACCATCAACAAGAAGGCACTTACCTATTTATATGATGTTACACAGGCGATTTTAAGAAAGGAGAATGATAATGGCTAAATTACCAAAAGACGAACTTATTGAAAAAGTGAGAAAATATGTCGGCGATAGAACGGATGATGAAACAATTGAGATTATTGAGGATATATCCGATTCAATCGACTCGTCCGATGCTGACGAGTGGAAACAGAAATATAAGGAAAATGACAAAATGTGGAGAGACAAATATATTTCACGTTTTGTTGACAAAAAGGAAGATGAACTAGACACACCGACAGAACACGAGGAAGAGAAAGAGTACAACTCTTTCGAGGATTTATTTGAAGAGGAGGAAGATTAATGGCTAGAATAATTGCTAAAACGAAACTTGACGCACGGTCAATTGACATTTTAAACGTTATTAGAAACAACGCGTCCTATGCATATCAGAAAGATGTGCCAAAAATAGAGAAAGAACAGGATATCCCAAAGGTTGGAGAAATCCTTTTCGGAAATCCGACACACTCCAACGAATTTATCAACGCTTTAATTAATAGAATTGCATTGGTGCGTATGCAGAGTGCAACTTTTAACAATCCTTATAAGCACCTCAAGAAGGGCTATCTCGAATTCGGCGAAACTGTAGAAGATATTTTTGTTGGTATTATCAAGGCCGTAAAATATGATGCTGAGAAGGGAGCTAGTAGGGAGTTTAAACGTACTCTCCCTAATGTTCAGTCAGTCTTTCACGCCACTAATTGGAGGGTAATGTACCCAATTACTATCGAGAAACAGGCTTTAAAACGTGCGTTTACATCTGCTGACGGTGTAACTAATCTTATTACATCAATTATTAACCAAGTTTATCAGTCAGCTGAATACGACGAATACTTACTTTTTAAGTATCTGCTCATTAAAGCAATTTCTCACGGTAAAGTATATACACAGCAGATTGATACTACTGACATGGATAGTGTGGCCGTAGCTTTTAGAGGAAAATCAAATTTACTTCCTATTGATATGACAGGTAGATTTAACGAGACTCATGTACAGAACAACACTCCTATTGATAAACAGTGTATTTTTATGGACGCTGATTTTAATGCTAAATTTGATGTTAAAGTACTAGCTAGTGCTTTTAATATGGATAAAGCAACATTCATGGGAAAACTTCATTTAATTGATGATTTTGCGTCATTTGATAATGAAAGATTTGAAGCCATTAGAGAAGAGTCCACAGGTCTTGAAGAAGTGACAGCGGACGAGCTTGAACTTATGAAAAACGTTAAGGGAGTTTTGGTTGATGAAGAATGGTTTCAAGTTTATGATAACTTATTTGAATTTGACGAAACACGTGTTGGCAGTGGCTTATATTGGAATTATTGGTTACATTGTTGGAAAACTATTTCTTACTCGCCTTTTGCTAATGCAATCGTTTTTGTTGACAGTAATGCGACAATTTCCCTACCTACAACAATCACTGTTAAAATCACAGGAAAAGATATTTCTGAGGTTGGTACAATCTTTACACTGGACGTACAGAACGACACAGCCACGCTTGCACCTAATTCGGTTAATTTTGTTCAAACAAAAGACCTTACAACAGAGGGTATTGCCGTACAGAAATATGGCGCTATTGTAATTCCATCAACAAAATCTAAAACAAAAATTACTCTTGTAGCTGATTTAGATGGAACAGTCTACACAGGAGATTCACCAATCACAGGTGATAACGCTGTAGGAGACACAGTCGTATTAAATAAAGGATGATGATAAATGTACATAGTACCAGATAGTGAGGTGTTTCTGCTGAGTGGAGTACCACTTTCCACTCAGCAGAAACACACAATTTATTTTTCAGATAAGAAAACACAAGAAAATTATTTTATTAGTAAAGCCAAAAAACATTTTGCTATGGTATCTTACAACAGAGTTAATAAGGGTAAATGTCGTTTACAGGCTACAGCAGATAGCTTATATGACTGTAATTACATGATGTTTCAAAACTCGGCTTTCAGTACTCGTTGGTTCTATGCTTTTGTAACAGGGATTGAGTATATTAACAATGTAACGGCCGAGATAAGTTTTCAAATTGATGTTATACAAACGTATTGGTTTGATATTGAAAGAAAAGAATGCTTTGTTGAACGTGAACACAGTCTATCCGATAACATCGGTGACCATATCCTTCCGGAGAATGTTGAGTGTGGCGAATATGTTTACAACGATGACGCTCAGTTAATTGGGTTAGGCTCTTTAAGTACTTGCACCATGGTACTACTTGCCACAACAGGAGGATATCTATACGACGGTGTTTATAGTGGCTATCAAATAAAAGCCTTTGCTAACACAGAAACAGGCAGTAAGAATCTCACTAATTTTTTAAATCAGTATTTAACTACTCCCGACAATATCTTAGCACTATACACGTGTCCTACAGATATACTTCCTGTTAAGGTAACGGATGCAGGAGTTAATATTACATTTACAGGGAATACTAATCCGATAAATGTTACTGGTGTACCAATTAGTACTAGTGATACAATAAACGGATACAGACCGAGAAACAAGAAACTATACACTTATCCATTCAATTTTAATGAAGTAAGAAATAATTGCGGACAAACATTAATCCAACGCTATGAATTCTCAGAAAATCTTACACCGTATTATAACATAGTAGGTAACATGACAATGCCAGTACAGGAAGTGTTGCGCCTTGATAGATACAAGGCTACAAAAACAAGCGGAACAGGGAGAATGGATATGACAGAAACCATCACTCTTGACAGCTTCCCTTTATGTTCGTGGAATGTAGACGCATTTAATGCGTGGGTTGCTCAAAATGCTGTACCGATTACAATTAACGCTATTCCATCAGCCGTTCAAACTGCTACAGGAATGATTACTGGACAGTCAAGTAATTCAGCACTGGGTAGTGTGCAAAATATATTAACAAGTGCTTACACGGCTAGTATTTCTGCTAACGATGTAAAGGGCAATTATGCTACTAATAACGCACTTTTTGGTAAAGGACAAGTGTGTTTTGAAGCTCAACGAAAATCAATTACTGCTGAGTATGCTAAAGCAATAGACAAGTATTTTGACGTGTTTGGGTATGCCTGTCACACAACTAAAGTGCCTAATGTTTCAAGTAGACCACATTGGAATTATACCAAGACGGTTGACTGTACTATAGTGGGCGGCGCACCAAGTGATGACATAGCTCTGATTGAAAGTTATTTTAATAGTGGAATTACCTTTTGGAAACACCCTAATGAAGTCGGTAATTATTCGCTTGATAATTCAGTTTAAAAAGGAGGTAGATAAAATTGAGTAAGGCAAGAAAAGCAAGACGAGCACAAGAGCGTACTTCATTTAGTGACAGCGTTTGTTATCAGCTTTACACTTTTGACCAATACTTAGATTTATTTACAGAAATAGCAATTAGCTCATTTGAATGGGTTGGGCTTCCCAGCACTGTAGATGCACGATTTATTGAAGTTGGACTGTATGAAAATAGTGCTATGCTGTATTTTAATGATGAAGTTATGGGAAATCTGTGCCTACGAAGTATACTCGGTGGTCAGCTTGATGTTTACAATATTCCGTTAGATAGACGAGCTTATGCTTCTAATGGTTATCAACGTGTGTGCGGAAGAAGTGACAGTGTTATCATTTGGGATAATATGACTCATTGGTGCTGTAAAAATAAAATGGAAATATACGCTAAGAGACTAGCTGAACTTGACGCATCTATCGATATTAACTGCAAAGCTCAAAGAACACCCATTTTGATTAAAGGCAGTGAACAACAACAATTAGCTCTTCACAACGCTTATATGCAGTTTGACGGCAACCAACCTGTTATTTTTGCTAGTAATGATTTCATGGAGGGTGACGGTGGCTCGTTTGGTGTGTTCACAACTGGTGCCCCTTATGTCGCAGATAAGCTTTATGAGTTAAAGGTTAATCTCTGGAATGAAGCTCTTACCTACTTAGGTATAACTAACATAAGTGTTCAGAAAAAAGAAAGAATGCTTAAGGACGAAGTGCTGAGACTACAGGGTGGTGTATTGGCTAACAGATATTCAAGAGAATTTGCAAGACAACAAGCCTGTCAGCAGATTAACGATATGTTCGGTACTCAGATAAGTTGTCATTTCCGTGATGTATTCAACCAGAATGATGACAGGAAGGAGGATGACGATGAGTAAATATACAACACAAGTTAGATTTATTTGTGAAACATGTGCGAAGCTTACACTGTCGAGTGGGTTTAATGACATAGAAGATATACTCAATAAGTCTTGGAATAAGATTTTTAGCGACTTTCCTATTTTTGACGAGCATTATCGTGCAGAACTTTGTAAGAAGATTTTAAGGCATTACTACACAAGAGAAATATGCTGTGAAACTGTAGGAAGATGGAAGTTGTTTCTTAGTGATAAGATGAAAAATATAATGCCTTATTATAACCAACTTTATCAGAGCGAATTATTAAAAATTCAACCGTTAGTTAGTGTGAACAGGAGTGTTACACATGAAGGTAGTGGAAGCGAAACCAAAACCACTAATAGAAATGGTACTAACACTAACACTTCGAGCACTAACGGAACTACTGATACTTGGAGCTATTACAGTGATACACCACAGGGTGGTATTAACGGACTTGATAGTAACGATTATTTAACAAACGCTACACACAATGTGGGTACGGATGGTACGAGTAGTACGCTCAACGGAACAACTAGCGATAATGAGACAGGAACAGGAAACAGAAGCGACAGCTATGTTGACAAAATTTTAGGCTATGAAGGCAACCAATCAGAAATGCTACTAAAGTTTAGGGAAACGTTTTTAAATATTGATATGATGGTTATTAATGAGCTTAAAGATTTATTCTTTACAATTTACTAGGAAGGGGTGCATAATATGGACAACTGTGACAGAGATTTTTTTAGGTTTTGGTGCTACAAGGTTTTACCCCTTGTATATGATGACAGCTTAAGCTATTACGAAATTCTGTGCAAAATGGTAACTTATATTAATAATTTGATTGAAACTGACAAGTTGCAAAACGACGAAATTAATAAGCTAAAACAGGAAGTACATGAAGTGCAGAATTGGATTGACAATTTTAACACAGGCTTTGCTGAGAACATTATTGCTCAGTATTTAGCTACAATGATTTTCGTTACAATTAGCGACGAAGGCTATATTATTTATACTATCCCAAATCATTGGGAGTCCATTACTTTCAATACTACAGGTTTAGACATTGAAAATAATATTGGTGTTGGCGACTATGACTATGGTCATTTAGTATTAAGCTATTAGAAAGAGAGGTAAAATTGATATGAATGGATTAATTAACAGACAGTATGTTGGCGCAAGGTATGTGCCTAAAATTATGGGTGAGTGGAATAAGGCTTTACAGTATGAGCCATTAAGTATAGTTACACACCTAGGTAACAGCTTTACAAGTAAAGTACCTGTACCTGTAAATGTTGACATTACTAACACTGATTATTGGGTAAATACAGGTAATTATAACGCACAAGTTGAAGAGTATAGACGTGAAGCCCTTGAAGCTAAACAACTTGCAAATAATACTAGCACTGCTTTAAATGCATTTAAAGAAAATCAGACCAATACTAATAATGAAATTAATAATAAAATTGCTTCAACAACAAGTGCATTAAATAAATTAAAAAATGATGTGTTTGATGGCGATACTCCTAGTGTTATTACAGTTGCCAAAAATGGCGGAAGATTTCATACAATTAATGAAGCTATTACTTTTGCAAAGACATATTGCGAAAGATATAAAAGAGTTACAATTATAATTTACGGTGGTGTATACAAAGAAAGTATTGTACTTAAAAAAAATCCGGGTATAGACCTTATTGGTATTGGTATGCCAGAGATTATTAGCGATGCACCATATCCTAATGGTCCCGCAAATATTTATGGAGATACTTATATTGAGGGTATTTATTTTCATTCAATTGGTGCAGATAGTTACGCCTTTCATCTTGACGGTAGTACCGATACAAGTTGTGGCACTTCAGTAACTGTTGTAAATTGTAAATTTGTTAGTAATAATCAACCAGCACTAGGCTGTGGGTGTACAAGAGGGTGCCAATACACTTTTATCAATTGTGCATTTTATGGTACAGATGGTATTTATCTGCATAATGAAGCTAGTGCTGATGTTGATAAACAGCTGTTTCATGCAATAGGATGTAAAATAAATGGCAAAAAACATGCCGTTGCTATTGATGACGCCCCTAAATTAAATTATGGCGCTACTGGCTCACCTTTAGTACTTAACTTTGCTAACTCTTATACAACCGACAATATAAATAGCATGATTCTTTTTAGATTAACAAATAGTGAAAATTATGGATACATACCCGGTGATAGTAATGGTATCTCAATTTCACCTGCGTCTACTACACAAATAGTAGCACTTGATTATAAATATCAAGGTGGTTACAGTATAACAGCATCTGTGCCTACCTATGCAAACAGTAGAGAGGTATATATTCCAGTAGAAAACGCTAACTTATTCAATTGGACAGTAACAACAACAATACCGGGGACTGGCAATTACCCCTCAAAAGTTACAGGTGTTGGTGCGCACTGGTTGACAGTGACAAGAGATAGTGGTAACTGGGATGGAAGTACCATACAGGTAGACTTAAAAGGAACTAGATAATAAATTTTAAGTACAAGCTCGTACCTCAAAAGGGGTACGAGTCTGTCGACGTTTTTTGAAATGGCTGTCTCTTATACACATCTCCGAGCCCACGAGACACTCGCTAATCTCG
>OWJQ01001051.1_pt1 | contig 14437 bp, 9 predicted proteins | sample 1732711 | NCBI WGS metagenome assembly OWJQ01 (sample SAMN05065745, study PRJEB22554) | human gut metagenome | biome: ENVO:2100002; feature: ENVO:00000062; material: ENVO:00002003 | host: Homo sapiens | place: USA | reverse complement strand
TCTACACTTATGCGATCGTCGGCAGCGTCAGATGTGTATAAGAGACAGCTTATGTCGGTATGAAAACGATAGATAAGCAGGTGACTGCTTCTACTCGTATAAATTTGACAATGGAAAACGATGCACAGATGGTGGAAGAAGTGGTAGTTGTCGCGTATGGTGTACGTAAGAAAGGAACAATCGCAGGTTCTGTATCTACGGTAAAAGCTGAAAAGATGGAAGATGTTCCTGCTCCGAGTTTCGACCAGGCACTGCAAGGACAGGCGCCAGGATTAATGGTGCTTTCTGATTCTGGTGAACCCAGTAAGGCAGCCACTTTTCGTATTCGCGGAACAAATTCAATTAATTCGGGAAAAGATCCTCTTTTTATATTGGATGGAGTAGCTATTTCAAGTTCGGATTTCAATACAATTAGTCCTAATGATATTGAAAGTATTTCAGTATTAAAAGATGCTTCTTCTACTTCTATTTATGGGGCACGTGCTTCCAATGGTGTGGTCGTTATTACATCCAAGCGCGGGCGTATGGGGGAAGCAGCTAAGGTAACTTTCCGTACACAGCTCGGATTTTCTCAACTAGCCTCAAAAGATTGGGATCAGATGAACACGGATGAACGCATTCAATTTGAGAAAGAAGTTGGACTGGATAAAGGACAAGATTATGAAAAGTTGAGTAAGACAAATATCAACTGGCTGGATAAAGTGTACAATGACACTGCCCCTTTGCAGAATTACGAGTTATCAGTAAACGGAGGCACGGAAAAATTGAATTATTATGTTTCAGGAAGCTATTACGATCAAGATGGTATTGCGGTAGGCTCTACGTTCGAACGTGTCGGTTTTCGTGCCAATGTAGAGGCAAAAGCTAATAAATGGTTGAAGATAGGAACAAATTCAATGTTTGCCTATCAGGAAGTTGAACAGAGTGATGATGGAGAGTATGCGTTATGGGCTCCTATTTCCGCGTCTTTTTTTATGCTGCCTTACTGGAACCCTTATAAGGAAGATGGAAGTCTGGCACTTCAGGATGACGGGAGTTGGAAGGGAACGACAGAAAATCCGTTGGCATGGATGGCAAATAATCCGTTGTCGAATAAGAAATACAAACTTTTATCCACTTTTTATGCCGAGGTTACTCCGGTAAAGAATCTGACAATCCGTTCACAGCTAAGTGCTGATTATGGTCATACTACCTCTTTTTATCAAAGTTTCCCCAGTTACAAGCCAAATAATAATTATGGAGGTGCGCAGCGTAGCTCGTTTGATATGCTTAACCTGATGATTACAAATACGGCAAACTACCGTTTTATGTTGAATGATGTTCATTCATTCAATTTTATGGTTGGTCAGGAAGGTGAAAACTATCATTATGAAGGTTTCCAGTTAACTACTCGGGGACAGACAAATGATATTTTGACAAACTTAGCTTCAGGCTCAACTGCTTCATCATGGTCAGATCCTGTCACAGAATATTCTTTTCTCTCTTTCTTTGCCCGGGGCGAATACAATTATGATGACCGTTACTATGCTGATTTCTCGATTCGTGGGGATGGATCTTCACGTTTTGGTACCGACAACCATTGGGGAGCTTTCTGGTCAGTCGGTTTTATGTGGAACCTTCGTAAGGAGAAGTTCATGCAAAAATATAATTGGCTTACTAATGCGCAAATTGCGGTTAATACAGGTACATCCGGTAATTCTTCTATTAACAACTATGAGCATCTGGCTTTAGTTTCCGGTGGATATAAGTATGATAACGAATCAGGTATCGCAATTTCCCAGTTAGGAAATGAAGAATTGAGTTGGGAGTCTACATGGGCTACTAATGTGGCGTTGCATTTAGGTTTTATTGATCGTATCAATTTGGATGTGGAGTTTTATAATAAGAAAACGACCAATATGTTGATGGCGGTTCCTATTTCTTATACATCTACCGGTTTTGGGACCCGTTGGGATAATGTGGGAGCCATGCGAAATCGTGGTGTAGAAATTAATGTCGGCGCAGATGTACTCCGCATCAAAGACTTTAAATGGAATGTGAATGCCAATGTATCCTATAATAAAAATGAAATAACCGAGCTCTATAATGGGGTGACAGAATATGTAGCTTCCGATACCGGTAGAATGGTTGCGGTAGGTCATCCGTTAGGAGAATTTTATCTGAACCGTTATGCGGGAGTTAATCCGATTAATGGAGATGCTTTATGGTATACCAAAGACGGTGAAATTACTACGGAATATAATGAAAGCGACAAGGTAATGCTGGGCAAAACACATGAAGCTCCCTGGCAAGGTGGTTTTGGTACTACACTTTCCTGGAAGGGACTTTCACTTTCCGCACAGTTCACATGGGTGGCTGATCGCTGGATGCTTAACAACGACAGAGTCTTTCAGGAGAGTAACGGACTGTTCAGTGCCTATAACCAGTCAAAACGTATGCTTTACGACCGATGGAAAAAACCGGGAGATGTGACTGATATTCCCCGTTATGGAGTAACTCCCCAACTGGATTCACGATTCCTTGAAGATGCATCTTTCCTGCGTCTAAAGAATTTGATGCTCAGCTATACGTTCCCACAGAAATGGTTGAAGCGGACTAGCTTTTTGAATAGTGCCCGTATTTATGCGCAGGGACAGAATTTGTTGACATTTACAAATTTCACGGGTATGGATCCGGAGTCTACGTCCAATGTGTACAAGGCCCAATATCCGATGTCACGTCAGTTCACATTCGGACTGGAAGTTTCATTCTAAAATAAATCAGTGATGATAAGAAAAATAAAATTATATATAGCTTTGGTTGCGGTATTGCTTTCGGCATCTTCCTGTCTTGACAAATATCCGCAAGATGCTATTCCGCAAGATGATGCTATTAAGACAGTGAGCGATGTGCGTCAAGCTTTGATCGGTATTTATGCGCAGTTTAAAAACAGCAGCCTATATAGCGGTTACTTGACCTTGTTGCCTGATATTCAGACAGATCAGGTGTACGCTGTTAAAGGATATACGAATGTCTATGGTGATGTATGGCGTAATGAGATATTAGCTATCAATAAACAGGTGGAATATGTGTATGGTGGTTTGTATGCCGTCATCGGACGTTGTAATTTCGTTCTTGATAACATGGCTGCCGTAGAAGCGGCTACTTCCGATGACGAACAACTGGACAAGTTGGATAACTACAAGGGACATATTTATTTTGCCCGTGCGCTGGCTTATTCGGAATTGCTGAAGTGTTTCTGTAAAGCTTATGACAGTGATGAAGAGGCTGCCAATGAACTGGGAGTTGTATTACAGTCCAGTTACGTTAATCCGGGACCTGTAAAACGTGCTTCTTTAAAAGATTCCTATCAGTTTGTTTTGGATGATTTGGCTAAAGCTGCCGAATATCTGGCTGCGGATGATGATGATACTGCGGTTATCTATAATTCTGCATATTTCACGGTTGGTACAGTCAATGCTTTGTATGCTCGTATGTACCTGTATATGCGGAAGTGGGAGAAGGCCGTTGAGTATGCCACTAAAGTGATAGATAGTAAGAAGTATGCATTAGCTGATGCTACAAAGAACAGTTATTCGGTTACTTACAATGATTTTGCGTATATGTGGCAGTATGATAATTCTACTGAAATCATCTGGAAAGTAATGTTTGAGGTAAATTCCTATGGAGGCGCATTGGGTACCGTATTCCTCAATTATGATTATACATCTTATAAACCGGATTATGTACCGGCTAAATGGGCATTGGATGCCTATGCTAATGCTGATTTACGCTACAATGCCTATTTTGGTTCGGTAACAACCGGCTTCTCCCATGCGTTAACCTGGCCGCTTTTGATCAAATATATGGGTAATCAGGATTTTATAAGCCAAAGAGTATTATGTGTTTCCATGCCGAAGCCGTTTCGGTTGGCAGAGCAATATTTAATTCGTGCAGAGGCTTATTGCCGGATGGGAACAGCTTATTATGGAAAAGCCGGAATTGATATTTCTACTTTACGTATGGCTCGTTATTCTTCCTACGGTGGTTCTACCACACTAACAGAAGAGAACTGGTTTAAGACTGTCAGTGAAGAACGTATGAAAGAACTCTTTATGGAAGGTTTCCGCCTTAATGACTTGAAACGTTGGCATGAGGGATTTGAACGTAAAGAACAAACCTCGACTGTCTCTCCGGGCAATACGCTGAAGTTGGAGAAAGACGATCCGCGTTTTGTATGGCCTATCCCGCAACATGAGTTGGATGCTCCAGGTGTGGATTTAATGCCTAATGAAAGCAATAAATAATGTATAAAGATAATATAGAGAAACAATGAAACTATTAATAACAGGAATAGTAGCACTGATAACGCTGGCTGTCGGATTCTGGGGATGTAATGATCTCTCCCGAACGACTTACAGCGGTTCCGACTACGTGATGTTCTCCGATACATTATCTATGTATCCGGTGCAGGACAGCGAGAAATGGTTTGAAATTCCGGTAGTAGCTACAAATATATGCGATTATGACCGTTCTTTTGGCGTAGAAGTAGACGATAAGGCTAGTAATGCAATTGAAAAAAAGCAATATGTGGTTGAATCAAATACGGTAACCATTAAAGCAGGGGAACGGGTAGCAAAGTTCCGGATGAAGGGTGTTTATGAGAATATAGGTAAAACCGACTCTTTATCGGTTACCTTCAATTTGCTTGCGAAAGATGAAAATATATGGGATTTGTACGGTACACGTACTCGTGTTCAAATGCAAAAAGCATGTCCTTTCGAACTTAGTACATTTGAAGGCTATTGTCTATTGACTTCTTCTTTCTTTAGTGCATATATGACGAATACGGAACATCGGTTATTACAAGCGGAAAGAGACAAGACGGAAGATAATACTATCATATTACATGATTTTTTCTATAAGAATTATGATCTTAAAATTAAGTATGATCCTTCCGATCCGTTGAAACCATTTGTAGAGTTTGATGATCAAATTATAGGTAGTACGGCAGAAGCCTTCGGAACCATTTACGGTAATGGAAAGCTAATGTGTACTCAACCTGTTGCATACGATTCTTATTATAATGTATGCCAGAAATTTGTATTCTTATATAACACTATTTATGTGGTGGGTAAAGGTACGGTAGGTACTTATGTGAATATCTTGGAGTGGATTAGTGATGAAGAAGCGGAGCAGTATAAAAAAGAGGAAGGACTCTAAACTATAATCGGAAATAAATATGAAAGATATAATAAAATATTATTTGCAATTGATTGTGTTGGCGTTCTGTCTCTTCACATCTGCTTGTAGTGATGATGATGAGACTGTAACACCTGTGTTTCCGGGTTTGCAGAAAATAGAATGTGAAGTCGGAGATACCAAGACACTGACTTTTGAAGCTACTGATAACTGGATATTGACTTCCTCATCGTTATGGTGCTATTTTGAACAGGATGGTGAGAGGACGTTCGTTTGTTCAGGCAATGCCGGAAAGCAGACAGTCACTATCCATATTAGTGATGATGCTACCGAACTGTTAAAATCTTACAAGGCAGAGTTGACTATGAAGGTGGCAGGGAGCCAGCAGGTGATAGCGGAGGTGACACGTCCGTCTACTGGTTATGAAGTTCGGGCTTTCAATGCGGATAAGTCTGTAATGTATACAGAAGAAAACCCCTTTGTAATCAACTTTGATGGGACTGATATATTGGTGTTAGAAGCCAATGAGGATTGGGCTTTAAAAAGTAACCCCGAATGGATGGAATTCAATCGTAAAGCATCAGACAGCGAAGTTGTATCTGGCGATGCCGGAGATAATGTCAGCGTCACTCCACGGATGATAATGCAATATAAAAAGAATGAAATTACCGGTTTTCTGACAATTGAAAGTAGAAGTGGAGCTGTTGCAAAAGTTCCTGTGAAGTATGAAGGTATTCCTGCTGATAGAATTATTGGTACTCTGACAGATAATATAGAGGCTTCGGCTGACGGAGCAAGTTATACTGTAGGAGATAATAGCTATAGTTCGGAAGGAGTTCCTGTGACGGTAATGGCTAAGAATAATGAATATACATTGGTTTGTGTAGAATATGTGGAAGAACGGAATATGATGTGGGAGTATGAATACACCTATAAAATAATAGAAGGTGGTTCTGATCGTTGGCTTTGGGTAGATAATGATGAAAAGGGAAATCTCAATATAGCCGTAAGTCGGAATTCTTCGGAAAAAAGAAATGCCTATGTCCTGGCATTTCCCAATAGTGTATATGCTGAAATTAAGGACCAATTGTCCGATCTTGTTTTGCTTAAAACGGGTATTCCGCAAGCTTATGATGAAAATATTATAGCTAATGTGCTGCAAGCGGAAGATGCGAGTGCTTCTATGGGATTTGTGTTAAAGAATGGTGACAGTGGAGTATTGACCAATGTGACATTAACTTCTTATGCAGATAATGTTGGAGAAGAGCAAGCGATGGAGAAATATGGTACGAAGAATGTGTGGATTGCATCATTGCCGTTGGGAATTAGTTTTGATCCTTTAATAATTGCTCCAAAAGGAATCACAATGACACATTATTTAATGGCTGTCAATTTCATAGATGGCTATAAATGGAATGGCATAGAAAAAGAAGAACCTTTTGTGGATGTGACTATTCATGGAATTGGTCCCGATGTAAATGGTGAAAAGGATATGGAATTGTCATTTATGGATTCTAGTGGAGAAGTTTATGCTGTATTAATAATATCCAAACGATATGAAGATTAATAGAATGATTTTATGAAAACAAAGATATTATTTATAAGAATGTTTGTCCTTTCCTGTATACTGTTTATTCTAGGGTTTACAGTAGGAAGTTGCTCTGACGACGATGATGCTGTGCTTCAGGCAGGATATGGATATGCTCAGTTCAAACTCTATAAGAGTGGGTTGGCAGAAACGAAAAAAACGCGTGCCAGTACGAATGAACTGAACTATTTGCGCGATGCGCAAAAAATGAAGATTGTACTCATCAATCAGGACGATGGTACTGAAGTTGTGCAGACTGTGGGTCTGGAGGCGATGGGAGATGATAGTGAATTTGGCCTGCGAAGTGAAAAACTTCAGTTGATGGCCGGAACCTACCAGATTGTTGGTTTCTATCTATATAAAGCGGATGGAACAGCACAGGATTTGAAACAAATTCTTTCTGGAGAACCGGATAAAAAGACGATTATCACGGTGATCAATGGTGGATTGGCTGTACAAGATATACACGTGAAGGTTGTAAATCGAGGTATGGTGAAATTTACTGTGACCAAGAATTTTCTACCATCCACTCGCGCAGCGTTAGGGGAGGATTATCTGTTTTCTGATATCGAGTATATCACTGTAACAGTGCAGGAGCAATTTACGAAAAAAGATATGACATTTACTGATGTTGCCGTAGAATATACAGAGAAACTGAATGGCAATGGAACGAAAATTTCCGTGGCCGTCAGTGATTCAATTTTTCGACTTTCTGCGGGTAAGTATAAAGTCAAGAATTATACGACTAAAAAGAAGAACAAAGGTTCTTTGGAGTATGGAGAGGTAAATGGGGCTGATTTTGAAGTTTCGGATAATGTGACTACAGAAGTTAAGATTCCGGTTAACTTTAGTAAAACGACTGGTAGTATTAAAGATTATCTGATTTTGAAAGAAATTTGGGAAGCCTTGAAAGGCCCGGCTATTCCTGAAAAGAATCAAAAGGGATGGAGTTATTCAGGTACTACATATCCTTTAGGAACTAATTGGGATTTTGATAAGGATATTGATTTATGGGGAGAACAACCTGGCGTAGAATTGGATGCCAAAGGTCGTGTTACAGCTCTTTCCATCGGAGCATTTGCTCCTGAAGGTGATATTCCCGAATCTTTAGGAGACTTGACAGAACTTGGCACATTGTCATTAGGTAATCATTCCGATCAGGTGGGTGATAATATCATTGAGAAAACAATGGGAGCTGAACTGACAGAGGTGCAGAAGAACTCCATACGGAGTGACTTTTATAATAAGTTTGTAAATAATGATATAGCATTATATTTTTCCGAACCTATACAGGATGCCTTGAAATGGCAGAAGGAGGAAGTATCTGCTAATTTTCCACAGTATAGTGTGATCGGCAAGACAAGTCGTCCTTCTTTGAAAGATGTTCCGGTTAACCGATTGACAAATGGCATACGTCAAATTCCTACTTCCATAGGAAAATTGAAGAATCTGCAATACTTATATATTGCCAACGGCAAATTTGAGGGATTTGAACAGGGGACTGATCTTAGCGGATTGGAAAATCTGACAGATATTGAAATTTACAATTGTCCGTCAATGAAAAAACTTCCGGAAGAGCTACAACAATTACCCAACCTTCAATCATTCAATTTAGCGAGCAATCCGAGTTTGGGAGATTTTCATGAGGATTTGGGTAGGTTTGTGGCTAGCGAAAATATAAGTAAAACGCTACAGATCTTCTATTTAACTTTCAATAATCTGACTGTTTTGCCGGATATGTCGATGGTGAAAAAACTGGGTAAGCTGGATTGTGCATACAACAAGATAACAAGGATTGAGAAAGCATTTGGTAGCGATGTGAACTTGGTGCAATTGTCAATGGATTATAATCAAATCACAGAGTTGCCACGTGATGATAACGGAAACTTCTGCGGATATGCTGATGTGGAGTCTTTCTCTTTTGCTCATAATAAATTGAAGAAATTCCCGAATATATTTAGCGCGCAGTCTATATATGTAATGTCCTCGGTTAATTTTTCATTTAATGAGATAGATGGATTTGAAGGTGAAGAAAATGGCACATTTAAAGGCGTGAATGCCAGTACGATTGCCTTGGGTAGTAATAAACTGAAGAAATTTCCGGATATACTATTCAAAACAAATTCTAAGGTGGCTGTTTTAGGATTGAGTGGTAATGGTATAGAGGAAATACCGAAAGGTACATTTAAAGCTTCAAAATATTCATCTATGATGAAGACATTCGATTTAACGTATAATAAGTTGTCAAAGTTGCCCGATGATTTTAATGGAGAGAACATGCCTTTCCTTTACGGAGTGGATATAAGTAACAATCGTTTTACAGAAGTTCCCACCGGACCGATGAATGCGGCTACATTGACAGTTTATGCTGTCCGTAACCAACGCGATGAGAATGGTAACCGTTTGTTAAGAAAATGGCCATCTAATATAATACCTTTATGTCCGAGTTTGCGGCAGTTCTGTATTGGTGGAAATGATTTGCGAAAGATTACTGAAACGATTTCATCACGTGTCGTAGTTTTTGAGATAAAGGATAATCCAAACATCTCTCTCAACCTTTCCAATGTCTGCGATATGATTAAGAGAGGAGCTTATCTTCTGATTTATGACCCGGAACAGGATATTCGCGGATGTGATTATTTGAAGAAATAAATAGATAAATAATAAAAAAGAATCTATATGAAACCATTGTTAAAAATATATTTATGCCTCTTTACAAGTTTGCTTTTTATTGCAGCTTGTGATGATTCGGATGAGGAGGGGATTACTGGTTTCACCATTGATACTCAAGAAGTAACATTAGGTGCTATAGGAGGAATGGAGCCGGTAAAAGTGGCTTCAGGTACCAAATGGGTAGCAAAGGTAGACCAGCCTTGGGTGAAGGTGATGCCCGCCAACGGTGTAGGAAGTACTAATTGTGAAATTGTAGTAGATTCTACACTTTCTAATGACGTGCGACACGCTGTCGTGACATTTGTGCCGGAAGGACAACCGAAACAGGAATTGAAGATACACCAGACCGGATATGGAAAAATGATCGGACTGGACAAATATGAAGTGGAAGTTGCCAATATGGCCAACGATGATAAAAGGTATTTTGATATATCTGTGACTACGAATGTAAAGTTCAAAGTGGAGTATCCTCCGATAGGTTCTTGGGTAACTACTACCAAAAGAGAACCGGAACTTTCTTTGGATTATGGAGCTCGTCCCCGTACCATTAAGATGCGGTTTAAGTGGGATATGAATACTGATCCGCAAGAAAGGATTGCTTCTATAAAATTCCTTCCGGTAAACGCGGAGGATGAACTGGAAAAAGAAGTAACATTGACTGTAAAACAGGAAGCTGCGCCGGAAATAACAGATGATAGACGGGGGGATTCTATTGCTATTGTTATGGCAAGTACAAAGATGCGCTCGATGACCAGTTGGGATGCCAGCGAACGTCTTGACTATTGGCTTGGAGTCACAGTTTGGGAAAGAACAGATAAAGGTGTGACCCCTGAACAGATTGGACGTGTACGCTCTGTTGAATTCAGACTGCTGAATACCAAAGAAGAGTTACCTGTCGAAATCGGCAAAATTAAATATCTGGAGACATTGGTTATTTACGGTAATACGAACACAATGTTGCTCCCTTCTTCTTATCGGATAGGAAACGCATTGGCAGGATTAAAATATCTAAGGAATCTGACTATAAGTGCACTAGGTATTACCACAATCTCGAAAACAGAATTGGAAAGTTCTCGTAAAGACTTGATTACCTTGGATTTGAGCGGGAATAATTTCACGACTATTCCGTATGATTTGACTCCTACTAATTTCCCGGAACTACTTAACTTAAGTTTAACAGGTAACCGCCGCTATAGTACAATTACAGATTTGAGTACTGAAACGCGTGACAATCCAGGGTTAAGTATAGATGCTTCTTCTTCAACATTAAAAAATTTGTTGAAGTGGAAAAATCTGAAATCTTTATCATTATCTTATAATTTGATTTATGGTAAACTCCCAACATTTATTAATAGCTATAATGGTAGCCCTGAATATGGTGTATCTACTTACACAGATGAGGATATCCAGCAAAACGATACATTAATGAGTGCCAGCGAGGAGGTGAAAGCAAAACTAAAAACAATTCCGAATATTCTGCCTAATGCCGAACATTTCTCTATTAACTTGAATTTCTTGACTGGTGATGATTTGCCGGATTGGTTACTCTATCATCCACGTTTTGCGCGTTTTGATCCGTTTACCTTGATTTATACGCAAGATTCAGGTAAAGATAAGAGTGGCAATATTCCTGGTTTTAAGAATGAACCGTCAAATTTGGAATGGTTCTATGAACGTTATCCGAAAGCCAGACCTACATTAACAGATAATTGATTTTTTGATTATGAAAAGAATATATTTAATTCTAATAGCCGCTGTAGCGATCACTTTTGCATCTTGTTCCGATCAGGATATGGATGCTGTGAAACCTGATACAGGACAGGGAGCTCCTATCATAGATTTACCCGAAGGAGCTACTCAGGGTAAAATTTTGGTAAAATTTAAACCGGAAGCGGCATCCTTTTTGGATGCTGCTACTACCCGCTCTATCGGAGGTGCTTTGACCCGTTCGGGAATTTCGGATATGGATGCAGTTCTGCAGCGAATCGGTATTTCTGAACTGGAACGTATTTTTCCGGTGGACAGTCGTACGGAAGAACGTACTCGCAAAGCGGGATTGAATCTTTGGTATATTATCCATTTTGCTGAAGATACGGATTTGGAGCAGGTAGCCAAGGACTTGTCACAAGTGGCGGATGTAGCAAAAGTCCAGTTCACTCGTGCTATTCAGCGTTCTTATGATCCGAATGTACGGGCAACTGTGCTCACCAAGCAGGCAATGACCCGTGTGGTGCATACAACTCGTGCTGTGAATACCGATGCGAACGATCCTTTTTTTAATCTACAATGGGGATGTAAGAATGATGGTTCTATTCTTCAGAATGGAGAAAAAAATGATAAAGGAGATAATGTAGTACCTGCTGTAATGGGTGTTGATGTAAATTGTGGGGAAGCCTGGAAGCTTTGTACGGGTAATCCTTCCATTGTTGTTGCTGTGCTTGATGAAGGTGTGATGTACGACCATCCTGACTTGGAAGGAAATATATGGGTGAATGAGGATGAAACATTTGCTTCAAAGGAAGATGCTGATGGAAATGGTTATGCCGGTGACCGCTATGGCTACAACTTCACAGATGATAAAGGCTATATCTCTTATGACGACCCGAATGATACTGGACATGGGACTCATGTGGCCGGGATTATCAGTGCAGTGAGGAATAATGGTGAAGGTATTAGTGGCATTGCAGGAGGGGATAAAGCCAATAATAGAGGTGGTGTAAAAATCATGAGTTGTCAGGTCTTTTCCGGTTCTAAAGGATGTGACTTGTATCAGGAAGCGAAAGCTGTGAAATATGCAGCAGATAACGGTGCCGTTATTTTGCAGTGTAGTTGGGGATATAATTCGGGGCTTTCCAATCCTATTAGTGGGTATACCCCGGGGTTTACTTCTGATAAAGATTGGGTCGATGCTGCTCCGTTGGAAAAAGAAGCCTTCGATTATTTTCTTCATAATGCCGGTTCGCCAAACGATGTCATAGACGGAGGTATCATTGTATTTGCCGCAGGTAATGAATATGCAGCTATGGCCGGATATCCGGGAGCTTATCCTGATTATATATCTGTAGCCGCTTTGGCTGCCGACGGGACTCCTTCCTGTTACTCCAACTATGCGATGGGCGTTTCTATTGCAGCCCCGGGTGGTGACAGTGATTATCATCAGAGCTCGAAAGGAAAAATATATTCCACATTACCTCCTTCTGCCAATGAAGATGGTGGGGAAAATTCTCATTACGGATATATGGAAGGAACATCGCAGGCTTGTCCACATATTTCGGGAGTAGCAGCATTGGGACTTTCTTATGCAGCTGAATTACATCGTCATTTCCGTGCAGATGAATTCCGTAAAATGATATTGGAGTCTGTCAATCCGGTGGAACCCTATTTTAAAGAAACGAAAGTTTATTGGTACACAAACGCTTCGTTCGGACAAATAGCTGCCGGACAAATGGAGCCTGCCGCTTATGCGGGCAATATGGGGACAGGGTTGATTGATGCCTATAAGCTGTTGAAAGCAGTTGAAGGAGGTGGTGTCGAGATGACTGTACCTAATATGTATGTGGCCGTCGAAGCTACAAGTAAAATCAATTATTCCCGTTATTTCAAAAATGGAGAGAATATGACCTTTACCTGTACAGTTGATGATAACTCAATTGCTACCCTCACGACAGAGAACAACATTACTTTCACTTTGAAAGGCTTGAAAGTTGGTTCTACAAAAGCTACAGTCAAGGCGAGTGACGGCACCAAGCAAGATTTTTTCATCACTGTTCGTAAGAACGATAGTTGGATGTAAACTCTATTATGAAACGATATCTTGCCGAAACCATCGAACTTGGGCTGTTCCTTCTTATTTACCTGTTTCCTGTGCATAGCTTTGCGCAGGAAACAGTCGAACAAGTCTTGCAGTTTGAACATACAGTAATGAATATAGGAACTTTATCAGAAGACGATGATCCGGCAATGTATCATTTTAAATATCATAATGTAAGCAAGAAGCCTATATACCTTTCCAAGGTAACTACTTCCTGTGGTTGTACGGTAGCCAAATATGATAAAAAGGTAGTGCAACCGGGAGAGCAGGGAGAAATCATATTGGTCTTTCATCCAATGGATCAGGCTGGTGATTTGTATAGGGAAGCGTTTGTTTATACCGATCTTTCGAAGGAGCATCCTACAGCTAAGTTGGCACTCGTCGGTAAGGTATTGCCTACCGCTGACCGATGGAGGGACTATCCTGTATATATAGGGAACACATTACGGCTGAAAAGAAAGGATTGGCAAGTCAGGATACTTTCCCGAGAAGGGAGGCAAGTGGAAAGATTTGTATGCGTTAATACAGGGAAACAGCCTTTGAGGTTATCAGCCTTGTTGTTACCGGAATACATTCACTTCCATACAGAACCGGAAATTATTTCTCCGGGAACAGAAGCTGATATGGTTCTTTCTATTGATAAGGGCTTACTACCTCAAAAGAATGAAATTACATTTCATTTTATGTTGGATGGTATTCCTGTCCGGCCTTGCGAAAGGAGAATACAGGTGAAACTATTGTTACAATAATAATTATTATAAAATATGTATATGAAAAATATATTCAAAATGATGTTACTGCTCACTATGGCATTATTTATGTCATGTGGAGACGACGATGAAGTGAAGCTTCCTGATATGAAGGATGTAAATTATGCGAATATTGCAGGGACTTGGCGATTGAGTGAATGGAATGGAGAAAAGATAGACGGTGATACACGTTACTATTATATCAAGTTTGACCGGAAAGAGAAAGACGGAAAACGTTCTTATACCATTTATACAAACCTCAACAGTGCTACGTCCCAGCAAATTCCCGGCTCCTTTACTCTGAATAAAGAGGAGGATTACGGAGATGTTATTAGCGGTACTTATTATTACCAGCTTGATACGGACGATGAATGGGAATATTCATATATCTGTCTCTTATACACATCTCCGAGCCCACGAGACACTCGCTAATCT
>OWJQ01001030.1_pt1 | contig 14675 bp, 15 predicted proteins | sample 1732711 | NCBI WGS metagenome assembly OWJQ01 (sample SAMN05065745, study PRJEB22554) | human gut metagenome | biome: ENVO:2100002; feature: ENVO:00000062; material: ENVO:00002003 | host: Homo sapiens | place: USA | reverse complement strand
GTGGGCTCGGAGATGTGTATAAGAGACAGGCGATCTCTTCTGTCCAGGGGGAGCAGTCGGGCAGCATGCCCCGTTCCGCGCGCTTCATCCGTCCCCAAAAGGTTCCGGCATCCGGGGAATCTCCCTGAGTGCCTCCGTCCGGGAGGCCGCCATGGTGCCCCGCCGCCGCAAAGGCGGCCAGAGGCTGCCCCATACGCCAGCAGGCAAAGGCGCCGGCGGTGGCGTGATCCACCTTGGGGCCGCCGGCAAGGCGGCGCTGAAATTCCATGGAGTATTTTCCGAGGTCGTGGCTCAGGCCGGCCAGCCGCCCCAGCTCCTCCGCGCCGAAGGGAGCGGCAAAGAGGGCACACCGTTCCGCCGTCCCATTGAGATGCTCCGCCGCCGTCTGTTTCCGGCCGTCGCCGGCAATGTGGGCCAGATAGGTCATGGGAAAACTACCTCCGTTCTCAAATGTTTCTGAACGTAGAATACCGCCGGATCAGCCCGATAGACCGGACATTTTGCCGTAATGCCAACTATAACTATAGTTGATTTTGCGCAAAACCGCAAGTAGGAAGAAGAAAGAATTGTGCAGATAGCTATGGTCTGGGTGGCGCTTGTGTTATAGCGGGAATTGTGATAAAATAGCTCTGATTCTGTAGAAAAGGGGTGTGCCGTATGAGCGACACCGAACTTCAGTTCCGCACGTCCACCTTTGGCGGGTTTCAGAAGCAGGATGTGCTGAATTATATTGAGACGTCGAACCAGGAGCACCGGGAGAAGCTGGAGGCCGTCCGGCGGGAGCTGGCGGAAGCCGAGGCGGCCAAGGCGGCCCAGGCGGAGGAGACCGCCGCGGCCCAGGCCCAGACGGAGGCCAAGGAGAAGGAGCTCCAGGCCCTGCGGGAGGAGCTGGCCGCCGCCCACAAGGAGGCGGAGGAGCGCAAGCTGGAGATCTCCCTGCTGGAGGAAGAGCTGGAGAAGGCGAAGCAGCGGTTGGCCGATACCGAGGCCCAGCTGAAGGAGAGCGAGGAAAAGCTGGCCAAGGCGGGGCCCGCAGCGGCGGCCTATGAGAAGGTGAAGGACCGCACCGCCGGTATCGAGCTGGAGGCCCACTGCCGCGCCCAGGCGGTTCAGGCGGAGGCGGAGGAGCGCATCCGCAAGACACGGGCCGAGGTGGAGCAGTGGCTGAACCGGGTGCAGGGGAATTACGGCCGCCTGCGCGCTGATATGGACGCGGCGGTTTCCAGGGCCTGTGGAGAGCTGGACCAGGTGCGGCAGACGCTGGAGCAGATCTCCGGGGAGCTGGCCCGCCAGGATGAGGGACTGGACAAGCTGACCAAGTCCTGCTGTGCCGAGCTGACCCACCGTGCACCGGACCCACTCCCGCTGGATGAGAAATAAGCAAGCCGGCTGACCAAAGCCGCAGCATTTGTGTGGCAGGCTGATGTTGGAAATGCAATCAAATGGGGTGAGGATACGGAAATAGCGGAAGTGAAGGAACGGCAGCCTGCATTGCTCCAGCAGCTTCTGAAAATTTGGGAGCAATCCGTGAGGGCAACGCACCACTTTTTATCCAGCCGTGAAATAGAACAGATCAAGGAATACGTTCCCGAGGCGCTGAATCTGGTTCCAAGGCTTGTCATCGCCAGAGAGGAAAGCGGAGCTCCGGTCGGATTTATGGGAGTAGATGGCGGCCGCCTTGAAATGCTGTTTCTCGTTCCGGACAAACGGGGAAACGGCTTGGGAAGGCTGCTCGTTGAATATGGGATGAAGCATTGTGGGGTTAAGAGCGTGACGGTCAATGAACAGAATCCAGAGGCAAAGGGTTTTTATGAGCACATGGGATTCCGTGTATATAAAAGGACAGACTGCGATGAACAGGGAGCGCCGTATCCCCTTCTATACATGGAGATTTCTCAACGGTGATGATAGGGGCACCGGGACGGGTGGACACAGTTCAGCTTACAGAGAAGACAGATAAGGGAAGAGCCCTTGCGCGGCCGCGCAAGGGCTCTTTTTCAGGGGCAAACGCAGAGAAGCAGGCGGACGACCCACTCAGGGGCCTCGGGGAGCTTGGCGTGGATCATCTGGAACAGGACCTCGGGGGAGTAGCCGTGAAGCTGCTCCAGGGTGAGAGCCAGACCGGCGGCAGAGGAATATGCGTCCCGTCCGATAGCGAGGGTGGAGCCGAACGCAGTGCCCCCGGCGGCGTACTGCCCCACCGCCGCCCCGCCCAGGGCCGCATAGCCGCTGACAGCGCCGCCGCCGAAGGCAATTCCTAGGCTGAATGCCGCCCCGCCCAAGGCAGCCAGCAGGCCCACGGACAGGCCGCCGAGGGAGATCCCCCCAGCGGCGAGGCGGCCCAGAGCCAGCAGACCGGCGCTGAATCCGCCCAAGGTCAGCAGACCGGCGGAAAAACCGCCAATGGCCAGAAAACCGGTGGCCACGTTGCCGATGGCAATGATTCCCTTGGCCCGGCAGAGCCCACGATCCCGTAGGTTGATATGCACCAGCGGCAGGCTGAGGAGGGTGCGGCGGCTGCGGAACTCATAGCGCCAGCCTGTATAGTAGTTTTGGATGACAGCCTGCTGAGGGGAAGGGGCTGCGGGCTTTTCGGGCTCGATTCCCCGCACCAGATAGTCCAAACTGACGACAAAATAGTCGGCCAAGGCGGACAGGTTGTTGAGATCCGGGGTAGAGGCGCCCGCCTCCCACTTCTGTACCGCCTGCCGGGAGACCCCGACGGCGTGGGCCAGCTCCTCCTGGGAGATGCCCCGCCCTTTGCGGAGCTGGTAGAGCCGTTCACGAAATTCCATGGTGATGAACCTCCTTTTTTCTTGGGCTCATCTTAGCAGAACGGCCCGGATAGACGTAACCAACCGGAGCATCCAATTTGACAACCAGAAGTAGCACCCCTTGGGGCGCAAGGGCTTCAAACCCGGCCAATGTCGGTGCGAAAGTGCATGTCCTGGAAGTGGATGTGCCCCGCGGCGGCGTAGGCGCTGTCGATCGCGGCGTTCAGATCCGGCCCGGTGGCGGTGACGCCCAGCACCCGGCCGCCGTTGGTGAACACCGTGCCGTCGTCTCCCAGTTTGGTGCCCGCATGGAAAACCACGGCCTGCTGTCCGGCATCCTCCAGGCCGGTGATGGGCAGACCCTTGGCGTAGGAGCCGGGGTAGCCGCCGGAGGCCAGCACCAGACAACAGGCCGCCCCGTCCTTCCACCGGATGTTCAGATGGTCCAAAGTGCCGTTACGGCAGGCCAGGAAGATGTCCAGCAGATCGGTCTCCAGCAGGGAGAGCACCGCCTGGCATTCGGGATCGCCGAAGCGGGCATTGTACTCCACCACCTTGGGGCCGTCGGGGGTGAGCATCAGGCCAAAGTAGAGCACTCCCTGGAAGGGGCGGCCCTCCGCCTTGAGGGCGGCCACCGTGGGCAGGAAGATCTCCTCCATACAGCGGCGGGCCACCTCGGGCGTGTAGTTGGGAGAGGGGGAGATGGCGCCCATGCCGCCGGTGTTAGGGCCCTGGTTGCCATCAAAGGCCCGCTTGTGGTCCTGGGAGGAGGGCATGGGAACCAGATGCTCCCCGTCGCAGAAGGCCAGCACGGTGACCTCCGGGCCGGTCATACACTCCTCGATGACCACCCTGGCGCCGGCCTGGCCGAACTTGCGACCGTCCATCATGGAGCGGACGGCCTCCTGGGCTTCGGCTACCGTCTGGGCCACGATAACGCCCTTGCCCAGGGCCAGGCCGTCAGCCTTCACCACGATGGGCGCGCCCTCGGCCTCAATGTAGGCCAGAGCGGGGGCAAACTCTGTAAAGGTTTGATACTTTGCAGTTGGGATGTGGTACTTGGCCATCAGATTCTTGGAAAAGATCTTGCTGGCCTCGATGATGGCGGCGTCCGCCCGGGGGCCGAAGGCGGGGATGCCCGCATCCTCCAGGGCATCCACCATGCCCAGGGCGAGGGGATCGTCCGGCGCCACCACCACAAAATCAATGGAATGGGCCTGGGCCCAGGCCACCACTCCATCCACGTCGGTGGCGGAGAGGGGGACACACTGGGCCAGGGCGGCGATACCGCCGTTGCCGGGGGCGCAGTAAAGCTGTTCCACTTGCTCACTTTTAGACAGTGCCCAGGCGATGGCGTGCTCCCGCCCGCCGCCGCCGACAATCAAAACATTCATTGCTTACACCTCAATTCAGCGCCAGCCCCAGGGCCCATAGGCCCAGCAGGTGCGCGGGATAGAACACATAAAAGAACCACTTGCTCTGCACACCCAATTGCCCACGGTACCAGGCCAACAGAAGGAGGGATGCCTCGGCGCACAATGCGTAGAGAGCAAACACAGGGAGGGCATGGAGCAGATAGCCCGCCATCCAGTCCGGCCGGAACAGTGGGAGGGAGAGCAGCCCTATCAGGGGCTGGTAGAGCAGATAGAGGAGAGCCAGACCGGCTCCCAGACAGAGCAGCTTTCGGCGGCGATTATCACCGCAGAGGTAAAGGGCGAAGATCAGGAGCACGGCGGGGAAGCCGTAGTCCACGTTGAGCAGGAGTGCCAGCGCACAGGCCGCGAACAGGGGAATGGCCGACACGGCTGGGCCGTGCTCTGCTTTGGACAGACGCTCATAGCCATAGATGGCTCCGGCGCTGAGGAAGAAGGTGAGGAGCACACTTCCGCCCCAGACGCCGGTGGCCAGGGTGAAGGGCGCCTGGGAGAGAAGGGCACACGCTCCCAGCCGGATGAGATAGCGGTGGAAGAAGCGGGTGCGGCGGCAGCCCTCGGCCACGAAGTAGGCGAAAATGGGAAAGGCCAGCCGCCCGATGAGCCGGGGCAGCCCATCCGCCCAGGTGGGCAGGCCCAGCTCGGTCAGCATGGTGGGAAAGACCATCCCGATATGATCCACCAGCATAAACAGCGCGGCCAGATATTTGAGAGCGGCGGCGCTCAGACCGTAGCGGTGTGCCTCCATTAGTGGTGGAACAGCCGCATCCCGGTAAAGGCCATGACGATGCCGTACTTGTTGCAGGTGGCGATGACATGGTCGTCCCGGATGGAGCCGCCGGGCTGGACGATGTACTGTACGCCGCTCTTGCGGGCACGCTCCACATTGTCGCCGAAGGGGAAGAAGGCGTCGGAGCCCACGGTCACGCCCGACTGGCGGGCGATCCACTCCTTTTTCTCCTGAGCGGTCAGCACCTCGGGCTTGACGGCGAAGGTCTGCTGCCACACGCCGTCGGCCAGCACGTCCTCGTACTCGTCGGAGAGGTAGACGTCGATGGCGTTGTCCCGGTCGGGACGGCGGATGCCGTCCACGAAGGAGAGGCCCAGCACCTTGGGATGCTGCCGCAGGAGCCAGTTGTCCGCTTTGTTCCCCGCCAGACGGGTACAGTGGATGCGGCTCTGCTGGCCCGCGCCCACGCCGATGGCCTGGCCGTCCTTCACATAGCAGACGGAGTTGGACTGGGTGTACTTCAGGGTGATGAGGGCGATGAGCATGTCCCGCTTGGCGGACTCGGGCAGCTCCTTGTTGTCGGTGACGATGTTGTTCAGCAGGGCCTCGTTGATGGCGAAGCTGTTGCGGCCCTGCTCGAAGGTGATGCCGAAGACGTCCTTGTGCTCCACGGCCTTGGGGGCGTAGTCTGGGTCGATCTGCACCACATTATAGCCGCCCTTGCGCTTGGTTTTGAGGATGGCCAGGGCCTCGTCGGTGTAGCCAGGGGCGATCACGCCGTCGGATACCTCCAGGGCCAGGTAGCGGGCGGTGTCGGCGTCGCACACATCGGAGAGGGCGGCCCAGTCGCCGTAGGAGCACAGCCGGTCAGCGCCCCGGGCGCGGACATAGGCGCAGGCGATGGGGGAGAGCTCCATATCCTCGGCAAAGTAGATTTTCCGCTCCACGTCGGTGAGGGGGGTACCCACGGCGGCGCCAGCGGGGGAGACGTGCTTGAAGGATGCGGCGGCGGGCAGGCCGGTGGCCTCCTTTAGTTCTTTCACCAACTGCCAGGAGTTGAAGGCGTCCAGAAAGTTGATGTAGCCCGGCTTTCCGTTGAGCACCTGGATAGGCAGCTCGCCCTCCTCCATAAAGATGCGGGCCGGCTTCTGGTTGGGGTTGCAGCCGTATTTCAGTTCCAGTTCTGTCATTGCGATAAACCTCCGTCAAGTGAGCGGCGGCCGCGGGCCGCCCTCGGACTGTGTGTATCTGGGGCGGCCTGCGGCCGTCCGTCAGGCTGATGCATGCTTGTTTTTGATCACAGTCTCCCAATCTCCGGTTTTCCGGTCGATGTAGCGCACAAAGAGAGAGACCTTGTTCTCCGCGTTGAGGCTGTCCCACAACAGATCGGCAAGCTCCGCGGGGGTGCCGCAGGGGATTTCCACCTGCTCCGGTTCCCCCACAAAGGAGGGCAGGGGGGTGCCGTCGCCCATGTAGGTGTGGATGAAATGGCCCTGCCCGGCGCGGGGGGCCTCATAGGCGAAGAAATACCGGCGGCAGGAGGCGGGATCGCCGTCCGCGCTCTTGAGGATGGAGAGGGTGTAGTCGCCGTTCTTTTTTACCAGCCCGGAGATACGGGGGGTGTAGTTGGGGGCGTCGGGCTCAAAGGTTCGGGTGTGGAGGGCCTGGGCAAAGGTCTTGCCCGCGGCCAGCCCCTCGCGGATGGTGTCGGTCTGGTCGCCGTTGGTGACGATGGTGGAGGTGCCGAACACCCGCACAGGGGCGTAGATAATAAGGGAGGGGTCGGTCATTTTGGAGGGGTCAAAGGCCTGGGTGCGGATGCCGTCAGGGGTCTCCACGAAGACCCGGTTGCGGGAGTTCTCGCTGCGTCCCATGATAAAATAGGCAATGACGGACTTCTCCCCGTCGGGGGAGCTGCCCAGCACGATGCCGCGTCCGGGATAGGGGTTGCCGCGCAGCAGCGTGGTAAGATCCAGGTTTTTCATGATAATCTCCATTCTACGATATCATACTGTTATTGCCTTGCTGAATGTAACATTTGTGAGGAATTCTTGAAATAAGTCTACAGACAGGGGGATGTATTATTTCGACAATCCCTCGGGAAAGAAATGCACACACCAGTTGCAGCAATATGTTCTCACAAAATAGTTTCATCGAACATAACTGCACCCGCTAGGTCACTATTGGTATTTAATATTTCTGGGTCTGCAATCGACACCGGAGCATCACGCTTCACGATTTCTGCTCCTGTAAAATCCCATCCGCCACGAGGAGTAATTTCGTTTGTATTCACCATTACTTCCATATCTTGATACATGAATCTTAACCAACCTGCTGCAAGTGTATCTTCCCCGAAATACTCATAATCGTCCACACCGATCAAGGAGAAAAAATCTTCAAAGGACATGTCATCTTCCATGTCTGGGAAAAGTATGTTTGCGGTGGTGACAAAGCCCGCACATTTCAGCTGTTCCTCACATTCGCTCATGGCCTTTTCAGAATCGCCGCTCTGCGTTCCGAAAAAGTAATAAGCATATTCCGCCTCCGGCTCCCCAAAGCATATAGCGGCACAATCTGGGGATGAATCTAAGCTTTCAATTATTTCGCCTTCTGGATGCTCATTTTTTAATTCGATGAGTGTTTTCCCGATGCCATTCAAAAATTCAGGCGTTTGACCGCTGGGGGCTGCGGGCGCGCAGGCGGAAAATACGAATGCTGCAAGCAAAGATAGGATTACAATGACTGCGGTTCGCTTCATCTGAAAACGCCTCCTATCGTGCTAATCATGAGCCGCCAGCCAGCGGATCAGGGAAATACACGCCAGAACAACAGGAACCAGCAGAACGACCAAGCCAAGCAGCAACAGAGCAAGACCGTAGTCTCCGCCAAGCCAGATTCCGCCAAAGAACAGGAAACCGCCGCTGAGGACAAGTGCCAGAAGACGCAGATCGCTCATGTCTCCATACCTCCTATGAAATTATAAAATATGGACGATCCTTCCCTCCACACAGAGCCGCCCCTCACAGAACAGGGAGACGGCTTGGGGGAGGATATGCCACTCTGCCTGCTCCATCACCCGGCGCTGGAGTACCTCGGGGGTGTCCCCCTCCAAGATCTCCACCGCCCTCTGGAGGACGATGGGGCCGCCGTCGGGCTCTTCATTGACGAAGTGGACGGTAGCGCCGGTGAGCTTCACGCCGTAGGCCAGGGCGGCCTCGTGGACGTGGAGGCCGTAGTAGCCCGCACCGCAGAAGGAGGGGATCAGGGCGGGGTGGACGTTGAGGATGGCGTTGGGGAAGGCGGCCACCATCTCCTCCGTCAGAATGTGCAGGAACCCGGCCAGCACCACCAGTCCGATGTCCAGCTCACGCAGCTTGTCCACCAGGGCCACGGTCATCTCCCGGTTGGAGGCGAAGTCTTTCCGGGCCACCACATAGCCGGGGATGCCGGCCCGGGCGGCCCGCTCCAGGGCGTAGGCGTCGGGCCGGGAGGAGAGCACGGCGGCGATGCGGCCGTTTTTCAGCTCACCCCGGCTCTGGGCGTCGATCAGTGCCTGGAGGTTGGTGCCCCCGCCGGAAACCAAGACGGCAACTCGTACCATGCGCCCTACCCTCAGACCAGCTCCACGCCGGCGTCGCCCTTGATCACGTCGCCGATGACGTAGGACTGCTCGCCCGCCCGGGCCAGCACGTCCAGCGCGTGGCCGACCTGATCCTTGGGGATGGCGATGACCAGGCCGATGCCCATGTTGAAGGTGTTATACATGTCCCGCACGGGGATGTCACCCGACTTCTGAATGAGCTCGAAGATGGCGGGCACGGGGTAGGAAGCGGTGCGGATGCGGGCGGTGAGGCCCTCCTTCATCATGCGGGGCACATTCTCATACAGGCCGCCGCCGGTGATGTGGCTGATGGCCTTGACAGTTACGCCGTGCTGGCGCAGGCATTGGATGGACTTTACATAGATGTGGGTGGGGCGCAGCAGCTCCTCGCCGATGGTGCGGCCCAGCTCGGAGACATAGATATCCAGAGCCTTGGGGTTGTCCAGCAGCACCTTGCGCACCAGGGAGAAGCCGTTGGAGTGGACGCCGTTGGAGCACAGGCCGATGAGCAGATCCCCTTCGCAGAGGGTGGAGCCGTCGATCATGTCGGACTCGTCCACCAGACCCACGGAGAAGCCGGCCAGATCATACTCGTCCTCGGGGTAGAAGCCGGGCATCTCGGCGGTCTCGCCGCCGATGAGGGCGCAGCCGGCCTGGCGGCAGCCCTCGGTGACGCCGGAGACGATGGCCTCGATGCGGCTGGGCACATTCTTTCCCACAGCCACGTAGTCCAGGAAAAACAGGGGAGAGGCACCGGAGCAGATGATGTCGTTGACGCACATGGCCACGCAGTCGATGCCAACGGTGTCGTGCTTATCCATAAGAAAGGCGATTTTCAGCTTGGTACCCACGCCGTCGGTACCGGAGACCAGGACGGGCTTCTTCATGCCCGCCACATTGGGGGCGAACAGGCCGCCGAAGCCACCCAGAGAGCCCATGACACCGGGAATGTAGGTGGACTCCACCAGGGGCTTGATGCGGTTGACCGCCTCGTAGCCGGCGGTGACGTCCACGCCGGCGGCGGCGTAGGATTCGGAATGGGAGTTCTTCATGTCAAAACCTCCATTTAAAATGAGGAAATGGGGCGCGGAAAAGGGACAAAGCCCCGCAGAGTTTTACCCGCTTTGCGGGTAAAAGAATTGCAAAAGAGGTCCGCAGGCGAATTCAGTTCGCCGCGGGACGCCGCTGCTTGCTCCGCCATCGGCGGGCAACCACCTGCGCTGTGCACAGGTGAGGGGGGATCAAACCCGCTGTGCCGCCGGGGGCGGCGCGGGGGGGGGTATCCAGGGGGCACAGCGTCCCCCCCTGGAGGCTTTTTTACTCCTTCCCCGTCCAGCAGTAAGTGCAGATCTTGTCCCGGTCGATGCCGATGGCCTCCAGCAGGCCGTCCAGAGACTGGTAGCCCAGAGAGTCGAAGCCCAGCTTCTCGCAGATGGCGCGGAGCATGCATCTGCCGCGCTCCGTGGAGGCGTCGGCGTATTCCTCGATATGCTGCTGCCCCTCGTCCCCCTCCAGCTCCTGGATGGTTCGCCGGGCCAGCAGTTCCATGTCGGAGTTGCTGCGGGAGAAATTCAGGTACTTGCAGCCGTACATGACGGGCGGACAGGCCGAGCGCATGTGGACCTCCTCAGCGCCGGACTCGTAGAGGAATTCCACGGTCTCCCGGAGCTGGGTGCCCCGGACGATGGAGTCGTCCACAAAGAGCAGCTTCTTGCCCTCAATGAGCTCGGGCACGGGAATCTGCTTCATCTTGGCCACCTGGTTGCGGGCCTCCTGGCTGGTGGGCATGAAGGAGCGGGGCCAGGTAGGGGTGTATTTGACGAAGGGGCGGGCAAAGGGCTTGCCGCTGCGGTTGGCAAAGCCGATGGCATGGGGTACGCCTGAGTCGGGCACGCCGGCCACATAGTCCACCTTGGGCAGTTGGCCCCGGTGTACCTCGTCCCGGGCCATGATCTCCCCGTTGCGGTAGCGCATGACCTCCACATTCATCCCCTCGTAGTTGGAGTTGGGGTAGCCGTAGTAGGTCCAAAGGAAGGCGCAGATCTTCATCTGGTCGCCGGCGGGGGAGAGGGTCTTCCAGCCGCCGGCCGTGACCCGGACGATCTCCCGGGGGCCCAGCTCGTAAGCGTCATGGTAGCCCAGCTTATGGTAGGCGAAGGACTCGAAGGAGACGCAGCAGCCGTTTTCGCCCTGGCCGATGAGCACCGGCAGGCGGCCCAGCTTGTCACGGGCGGCGAGGATGCCGTCGGCATCCAGAATGAGAATGGTGGCTGAACCGTCGATCTCGTCCTGGGCGTGGCGGATGCCGGAGATCAGATCGTCCTTCTGGTTGATAAGGGCGGCCACCAGCTCGGTGGCGTTGACTTTACCCGAGCTCATGGCCATGAACTGGTGGCCGTGGTCGGAGAAATAACGCTCCACCAGCGCGTCGGCATTGTTGATGATGCCCACGGTGGTGATGGCGTACAGGCCCAGGTGGGAGCGCACCAGCAGGGGCTGGGGATCGGTGTCGCTGATACAGCCGATGCCGGAGCAGCCGTGAAATTCCGCCAGATCCTTGTCGAACTTGGTGCGGAAGGGGGTGTTTTCAATGTTGTGGATCTGCCGCTGAAAGCCATCCTTCCGGTCGTAGACCGCCATGCCGCCCCGCTTGGTGCCCAGGTGGGAGTGGTAGTCGGTACCGAAGAACACATCCAGCACGCAGTCCTGCTTGGTAATCGCGCCGAAGAAACCGCCCATGGATTACTGATCCCCCATCAGGCGGCGCATGACCTCCTCGTAGGCCTCCTCGGCCCCGCCCATGTCCCGGCGGAAACGGTCCTTGTCCAGCTTCTCGTGGGTCTGTTCGTCCCACAGGCGGCAGGTATCGGGGGAGATCTCGTCGGCCAGCACAATGGTGCCGTCGGCTGTCTTGCCGAACTCCAGCTTGAAGTCCACCAGATCAATGCCGATCTCCTTCATGAAGCCCCGCAGCAGGTCGTTGACCGCGAAGGCGTACTTCTTGATCAGGTCGATCTCCTCCTGGGTGGCCAGTTTGAGAGCCAGGGCGTGATAGCTGTTCATGAGGGGATCGCCCAGGTCGTCATTCTTGTAGGAGAACTCGATGGTGGGCGCGTCGAACACGATGCCCTCCTCCACGCCGAAACGCTTGGCAAAGGAGCCGGCGGAGATGTTGCGGATGATGACCTCCAGGGGGACGATGGACACCTTTTTCACGGCGGTCTCCCGGTCGCTGAGCTCCTCCACATAGTGGGTGGGCACGCCCTTCTCCTCCAGGCGGCGCATCAGGTTGTTGGTCATGCGGTTGTTGATGGCCCCCTTGCCGGTGATGGTGCCCTTCTTCAGGCCGTTGAAGGCGGTGGCGTCATCCTTGTAGGACACGATCACCACATTGGGGTCGCTGGTGGCGAAGACCTTCTTGGCCTTGCCCTCATAGAGCTGCTCCAGTTTCTCGTAAGACATATTAAAACTCCTCCATTTGGATTTTATGATCCTTTGCTTCCACCTCGGCGGCCATGCCGGCCTTGAACTGCACCAGCCGGTCGCTCAGGGCCTCGTCGGAAAGGGCCAGCATCTGGGCGGCCAGAATGGCGGCGTTGTCCGCGCCGTCCACCGCCACGCAGGCCACGGGAATTCCCTTGGGCATCTGTACCATGGACAGAAGGGAGTCCAGCCCGCCCATCATAGAGGTCTTGATGGGCACGCCGATGACGGGCAGGGTGGTATAGGCGGCCAGCACACCGGCCAGATGGGCGGCTTTGCCCGCTGCGGCGATAATCGCACCGAAGCCGTTCTCCCTTGCCTGAGAGGCGAAGCGCTCGGCGGCGGCGGGGGTACGGTGGGCGGAGATGATGTGGACCTCCGTGGGGATGCCAAAGGACTTGAGCCGCTGGATGCAGGGGCGCATGGTGTCCAGATCTGAGTCGGAACCCATGATGACGGCAACTTTTTTGCTCATAAAACCCTCCTGTAGCGCCAAATAAATTTTTAGGAAACGATAAAATAAATCAGGGTATCTGCTTACACAGATACCCTGCACTTATTACCGCTGAAAATTGGACAGGCGGGAACCATTGATGATCCAAACCCCAGAGCGCAGTTCGTGCACCGGCGTCATGGCTCTACCTCCCTGTCCCAGAATGAGTATAATATATCGAATTCCCGGGGGCTTTGCAAGGGAGGGGGCGGAAATTCGTATGCTTATACAAGTTTCGCCGGAAAAACAGAAGACACAATTGTAAAGTGTGTGTCAAGCCTGGCGGAGCAGCGTGCCGTCGGTGCCCACAATGACCGTATGGAGGGAGAGCGGTTTGCCGCTGGCGGACACGGCCCGCTCGGCGGCCCGCTGGATGCCTCCACAGCAGGGGACTGCCATCCGTACAACGGTGACGCTGCGGATGTCGTTTTGAGCCAGAATGGCGGTGAGCTTTTCACTATAGTCCCCTTCGTCCAGCTTGGGGCAGCCGATAAGGGTCACCCGGCCCCGGATAAAGTCCCGGTGAAAGGCGCCGTAGGCGTAGGCGGTGCAGTCGGCAGCAATGAGAAGATCACAGCCGTCAAAGTAGGGCGCGTTGACCGGAGCGAGCTTGATCTGAACCGGCCACTGGCGCAGTTCACTGGGGATATCTCCAGCGGTGGGGGCGGCTTCCGGCCGGCGGATGGCCCGGCTCTGGCTGCCGGGACAGCCGCAGGGCAGGGGCTTGTCCGCGGCCCTGGCCGCCTTGGCGGCCAAGACCGCCGCATGGTCGTAGGCGGGGGCCTCACGCTCCTCAAAGGTGATGGCCCCGGTGGGGCAGGCGGGCAGGCAGTCCCCCAGGCCGTCGCAGTAGTCGTCCCGCAGAAGCTTCGCCTTGCCGTTCACCATGCCGATGGCCCCCTCGTGGCAGGCCTGGGCGCAGGCGCCGCAGCCGTTGCATGCTTCCTCGTCTATCTGGATGATTTTCCGAATCATACTCCGCGTACCTCCTTGTGTTTCTGGCAACAGTATAGTACAATGGCAGGAGAAAATCTGTTGTCAAAACAACAAAAGGAGGCTTTTTTCCTTGCCTATCCCACCTGTGCCCGTGTTCCAGGGCATCACCGAACAGGAGTGGGCCCAGATGGAGGCAGCCTGCCCCATGGCCCGCCGCCTGTATGAGAAGGGCCAGACCATCTTCCGCCAAGGGGAGCCCGCCCGGGAGATGGGCGTGGTGCTCTCGGGGGCGGTCCACATTGAAAGCGTGGATTTATGGGGCCACCGCACTCTCTTAAGCCGCGTGGGGCCCGGCCAAGTCTTTGGGGAAACCTACGCCCTCACCGGCGGGCCCCTGCTGGTGGATGCCGTGGCCGCGGAGGACTGCGAAATCCTCGCCATCCGCCTGGGCGCTTTGCTGGGGGAAAACCACGCGGGGACCTCGTGGCAGGGGAAGCTGCTGCGCAACTTGGTGTCCATTTTCGCCGGGAAAAACCGGGCTCTCTCCCACCGGATTTTCTGCACCAGCCCCAAGACCATCCGGGGCAGACTTGTCACGTACCTTTCCGCCCAGGCTTTGGAGCAGGGCAGCAGCTCCTTTTCCATCCCCTTTGACAGGCAGCAGCTGGCGGATTACCTGGGTGTGGACCGCAGCGCCCTCTCCAAAGAGCTGGGCCGCATGCGGGACGAGGGACTGCTGGAGACCCGCAAAAACCACTTCCTCCTCCACCGGCTGGGGGAGGGGGACAGTTGACAAGCCGCCCTCTTTCCTGTATAATCATACACGTTGTGTCCCACCGCGGCCCAGCAGTCCGGCAGGAAGCCGGCTCCCCCGCCAAGCGGGGATTTCGCAAGCGCAGGGAACACACCTTGTTTCACTATACTATAAATTTGATGCCAGGAAGGCGTCTGCTTCCAGAGGGGAGCGGATGCCTTCTTTTATTGCCTTTGGGAGGAATCTGCCATGAAAAAGAAAGCTCTATCGCTGCTGCTGGCTGGCGCGCTGCTTTTGGGCACCTGCACCGGCTGTGGGAATCCGGGGGAGGCCGCCTCCTCCGGCAGCGCGGGGGACACAGCCGCCCAGGAGGACACCTCCTCGGTGGTCGTCGCCATGGGCCCCACCTCCGAGCCGGAGGCCGGCTTCGACCCTGCCTTTGGCCTGTCTCTTATACACATCTCCGAGCCC
>OWJQ01001021.1_pt1 | contig 14765 bp, 10 predicted proteins | sample 1732711 | NCBI WGS metagenome assembly OWJQ01 (sample SAMN05065745, study PRJEB22554) | human gut metagenome | biome: ENVO:2100002; feature: ENVO:00000062; material: ENVO:00002003 | host: Homo sapiens | place: USA | reverse complement strand
ACGAGATTAGCGAGTGTCTCGTGGGCTCGGAGATGTGTATAAGAGACAGGTCCGACACTCCGTTTCTACACTTTTACTGACGGATATAAAATTCTGAAAGGCTTAATGGCACAGATTAAGGACAGAAATAATCCGGAATATCAGAAATATTTTAATGAACTGATGAATACGCATGACTTGCGTATCAAATACACTGATGAATTCCTGGCTAAAGGTACGAAGGTATCTTCTGCTGATGAAGCTTTGGGTATCAAGGCTGTAGACTATATCGCCTTGGCTCCGAAACTGGATGTGAATCAGGCTTATCAATGGCTGAGCCAATCGGTTAATGCTGTAAAAGGCGAGTCTGCCGGAGCTACTATTTTCTATTTCCTGCAGATGTCTTTGGATAAACTGAAAGCTGATCCTGCTCATAAGGAACAATTTATCCAGGATTATCTGGCTGCTTCCGAATATGCTGATGCTGCCATTGCTGCTGAAACTAATGAAGCAAAGAAGAAAGGTCTGCTGGGTATCAAAGATAACTTGGTTGCCTTGTTTGTAAACAGTGGTACTGCTGATTGTGAATCACTGCAAGGAATTTATGGCCCGAAAGTAGAAGCTAATCAGACTGACCTCGCTTATTTGAAGAAAGTAATCGACATCATGAAAATGATGAAATGTACGGAAAGTGAAGCTTATTTGCAGGCATCTTTCTATGCTTATAAAATGGAACCGACAGCAGAGGCTGCTACCGGATGTGCATATCAGGCATTCAAGAAAGGTGATATCGACAGTGCAGTGAAATTCTTTGATGAAGCTATCAACCTGGAAACTGACAATATAAAGAAAGCGGAAAAAGCATACGCAGCTGCTGCTGTGTTGGCTTCTGCTAAGAAATTGTCACAGGCAAGAACTTACTGTCAGAAAGCTATCGGTCTCAATGAAAATTATGGCGCTCCGTATATCTTGATTGCCAACCTTTATGCAATGAGTCCTAACTGGAGTGACGAGTCTGCACTGAACAAGTGTACTTACTTTGTTATAATTGACAAATTGCAACGCGCAAAACAAGTAGACCCGAGTGTAGCTGAAGAAGCAAACAAATTGATCGGCAGATATTCTGCACACACTCCGCAAGCAAAAGACCTGTTTATGTTGGGTTACAAGGCTGGCGACCGTATTACTATCGGTGGCTGGATCGGAGAGTCTACAACGATTAGATAAACGTATGTTGCGAAAACGAAAGAACCGTTTGTTGCATAAAAGCATGAGCATAACAATTGTCTTAGGGACAATTGTTATGCTTCTTTTATTTCCCTCCTGTGGTGGCAAAAAGAAAATAACGGGGGATGCTATTACAGAACGTGACTCCATGGCAGTGATGCAGACATCCGGAGTGACAACCCTTATATCCGATTCGGGAGTGACCCGCTATCGGGTGAATACGGAAGAGTGGCTGGTTTTCGACCGCAAGAAGCCGTCTTATTGGGCATTTGAAAAAGGAGTGTATCTTGAACAGTTCGATTCGATCTTTCATATAGAAGCCAGTATCAAAGCGGATACTGCCTACTACTATGACAAGGAAAGACTCTGGAAACTGATAGGAAACGTGGATATACAAAACCGGAAAGGAGAGCGTTTCAATACGGAACTGCTTTACTGGAATGAAGCTACGCAGAAAGTGTATTCCGACAAGTTTATTCGTATCCAGCAACCGGACCGGATTATCACCGGGCATGGGTTCGATTCCAATCAGCAAATGACCGTTTATACGATTCATAATATTGAAGGTATATTCTACGTCGACGACGAGGCGACTGCTCCGCCACAACCGGAAACAAAAGCCCTGCCGGACTCTGTGAAAAAAGATTCTGTGAAATAAGCTATGAATATTTATATCTCTCTAATAATCACCATGCTTTTCTCCGCTTTCTTTTCGGGAATGGAGATTGCATTTGTCTCGGTAGACAAACTGCGTTTTGAAATGGAACGCAAAGGGGGCATTACTTCCCGCATCCTTTCTATCTTTTTCAAGAACCCGAACGAGTTTATCTCTACCATGTTGGTGGGTAACAATATCGCACTGGTTATCTATGGTATCCTGATGGCTCAGATCATTGGTGAAAATCTGCTGGCCGGCTTTATTGACAATCACTTCCTAATGGTGTTGGCACAGACTGTCATTTCTACCCTGATTATTTTGGTGACCGGAGAGTTCCTGCCGAAAACATTGTTCAAGATCAATCCCAATATGGTATTGAACGTTTTCGCCGTTCCACTTTTTATTTGTTACGTTGTTTTATATCCTATATCCAAGTTGTCTTCCGGTTTGTCTTGCATCTTCCTGCGCATTTTCGGCATGAAGGTAAACAAGGATGCGTCCGACAAAGCTTTCGGAAAGGTGGATCTTGATTATTTTGTACAGAGCAGCATTGATAATGCCGAGAATGAGGAGGAACTGGATACGGAAGTGAAAATCTTCCAGAACGCACTTGACTTCTCGAATATTAAAATACGCGATTGTATTGTTCCCCGTACTGAGGTGGTGGCGGTTGATCTCACAACTTCGCTGGATGAACTGAAAAGCCGTTTTATAGAGTCGGGTATCTCCAAGATTATCGTATATGACGGTAATATTGACAATGTGGTCGGTTACATCCACTCTTCGGAGATGTTTCGCGCACCGACCAACTGGCACGAGAATGTGAAGCAAGTGCCGATTGTTCCCGAAACAATGTCCGCCAATAAGCTGATGAAACTGTTCATGCAACAGAAAAAGACAATTGCGGTAGTGGTGGACGAGTTTGGCGGAACGTCCGGTATTGTGTCATTGGAAGATCTGGTAGAAGAAATCTTCGGTGATATAGAAGACGAGCATGATAACACTTCCTATATCAGCAAGCAGATAGACGAACATGAATATGTATTGTCCGGCCGTCTGGAGATTGAGAAAGTCAACGAAACGTTCGGTCTCGACTTGCCTGAATCCGACGAATATCTGACAGTGGGAGGACTGATTCTGAATCAATATCAGAGTTTCCCAAAACTGCATGAAGTGATTCGGGTAGGACGTTATCAGTTCAAGATAATCAAGGTGACGGCGACGAAAATAGAACTGGTTCGCTTAAAAGTCATGGAATAATGACGAATACCGAGAAATTTTTAGCCAATAAATAGAAGCATATTAGCATTTTTTGTATCTTCGTGCGCTAAAACGACAATTAGAAGAAATAATAATAAACATAAATCGTATTAATCAAAATGGCAACATTACAAAACATTAGGTCGAAAGGACCTCTATTGGTGATTGTTATCGGCTTGGCGCTGTTTGCTTTCATTGCGGGTGACGCATGGAAGGTGATGCAGCCGCATCAGGCACATGACGTAGGTGAGGTGAACGGAGACGCTCTTTCCGCTCAAGAGTATCAGAATTTGGTAGAAGAATATACCGAAGTGGTGAAACTCATGCGTGGGGTGACCGCCTTGAATGACGAACAAACCAATCAGGTGCGCGATGAAGTATGGCGTTCCTACGTAAACAATAAACTGATCGAAAAAGAAGCAAAAGCACTGGGACTGACTGTTTCTGCTGCTGAAATTCAGGACATCCTGAAAGCTGGCGTTCATCCTTTGTTGAGACAAACTCCTTTCCAGAATCCGCAAACAGGTAACTTCGACAAGGATATGTTGAACAAGTTCCTCGTGGAATATGCCAAGATGAGCGAATCACAAATGCCGGCACAGTATGCTGAACAATACAATAACATGTATAAATACTGGTCTTTCATTCAGAAAACTCTGATCGAGAGCCGTCTGGCAGAAAAGTATCAGGCATTGGTGTCTAAAGCTCTTCTTTCTAATCCGGTGGAAGCACAGGACGCTTTCGACGCAAGAGTGAACCAGTACAACGTGTTGATGGCTGGTATTCCTTACTCTTCTGTAGTGGACTCTACAATCGTAGTGAAAGAATCGGAACTGAAAGACTTGTATAACAAGAAGAAAGAACAATTCAAGCAATATCAGGAAACTCGTGACATCAAGTACATTGATGTACAAGTGACTGCAAGTGCTGAAGACAGAGCTGCTATCCAGAAAGAAGTGGACGAAGCTACTGAACAGTTGGCTACTACTACGGAAGATTATACTTCTTTCATCCGCTCGACTGGCTCGGAAGCTCCTTATGTAGACTTGTTCTATAACAAAACAGCTTTCCCGTCAGATGTAGTTGCCCGTTTGGACTCTGCTTCGGTAGGTACTATTTATGGTCCTTACTATAACGGTGCCGACAATACAATCAACTCTTTCAAAATTGTAGCTAAAGCTGCTGCTGCCGATTCTGTCGAATTCCGTCAGATTCAGGTATACGCAGAAGATGCTTTGAAGACAAAGACCTTGGCTGACAGTATCTACAACGCGATCAAAGGTGGCGCTAACTTTGCTGATCTGGCAAAGAAATATGGTCAGACTGGTGATGCAAACTGGCTAACTTCTGCACAGTACGAAGGTGCACAGATAGACGGTGATAACCTGAAATTCATCTCTGCTATCAACAATACAGGTGTGAACGAATTGGTAAACTTGCCGATGGGACAAGCAAACGTAATTCTTCAGGTAACGAACAAGAAATCTGTAAAAGACAAATATAAAGTAGCTGTTATCAAACGTGAAGTAGAGTTCAGTAAAGAAACTTACAACCGTGCTTATAATGATTTCAGCCAGTTTATCGCAGCTAATCCGAGTGTAGAAAAGATGGTAGCTAACGCTGAAGAAGCCGGTTACAGACTGCTCGACAGAATGGATTTGAGTAGCTCTGAACACAATATCGGTGGTGTAAGAGGTACAAAAGAAGCGTTGAGATGGGCGTTTGATAAAGCAAAACCGGGTGATGTTTCCGGCTTGTACGAATGTGGCGAAAGCGATCACCTGATGGTAGTAGGTCTGGTAGGCATTAAGCCGGAAGGATATCGTCCGTTGAAAGCAGTACAGGATCAGTTGAGAGCTGAAATCGTAAAAGATAAGAAAGCTGAAAAGATTATGGCTGACATGAAAGCTGCCAATGCAACTTCATTCAACCAGTACAAAGAGATGACTAATGCAGTCAGCGACTCTTTGAAGATGGTTACTTTTGCAGCTCCTGCTTATGTATCAGCATTGCGCAGCAGCGAACCGCTGGTAGGTGCTTATGCTTCTGCAGCTGAAGTAAATCAGTTGAGCGCTCCTATCAAAGGTAATGCCGGAGTATTTGTATTGCAGGTATACGGCAAGGACAAACTGAACGAAACATTCGACGCAAAAGCAGAAGAAGCTACGCTGACTAACATGCACGCACGTTTTGCCAGCCGTCTGATGAATGATTTGTATCTGAAAGCAAACGTAAAAGATACACGCTTCTTGTTCTTCTAAACAAGTAGCAAGTAATAGATATTAGGCACGGATTATACGGATTTACGCGGTTTAAACTTTTGAGGGAACCGCGAAACCCGTGTAATCTGTGCCTTTTTTGTGGTCGTTTTTTGTTTATGGTCTTTGTTATCTGATTAAATTTCCATATCTTGCCAATCTTTATCAATTGGCTTTGCGAAATACTTCATTAACTAATACGAATCTATATTATGACTAAACAACTAGCCCAGTATTCAGTTCCCGCTGAAAATTCACGTGTTATCCGTGTATTCCTTTCGTCAACGTTCAGAGACATGGAGATGGAACGTTCTGCATTAGTCAAACTCTTTAAGGGGTTGCAAGTGAAGGCTGCCAGCCGTGGTGCCACCATTTCATTGGTTGATTTGCGTTGGGGGATCACAGAAGAAGATGCGAAAAGCGGCAAGGTTGTTGAAATATGCCTGAAAGAGATCGTTAACTCCCGGCCTTTCTTCATTGGTATGGTAGGCGACCGCTATGGATGGTGTCCCAGTTATGAAGATTTATCTCAAACTCTTAATGACAGCTTGGAATATCGTTGGATAGAAGATGACTTGAATCATCATTTGAGTGTGACGGAAATTGAAATGCAGTTTGGTGTACTGCGCAATCCCAATCCGTTACATGCCTATTTTTATATAAAACAGTCGGCAGATGATGATCTGTCTTGCCCTAAAGAGGAGTCTCTTAAACTGAAATGTCTGAAAGAGAGTATTTTGCAACAGGAACGTTATCCTGTGCAGGAGTATGATTCGCCCGATCAGTTGTGTAACCTTGTGGAAGCTGCTTTCACGGAATTGCTTGAACGGGAGTTTCCGGATGTACTGACCGTTGAAGATAATCAAGCATTGCAAGAACAACTGACGCGCAATGAACTCTTATTCAATTATCACCCAATACCTGAAGCAGATCAGGCGTTTGCTGATTTTTTGGCGGCGGATGAACAGCGGTGTCTGGTGGTAACGGGCGGTTGCGGTCTTGGCAAGAGCGCTTTGTTGGCTCATTGGAGCGATTTGGTGAACAATGATATGCCGATGATTCCCATCTATCATCGCTTGGATAGTACTACATTGTCTTCTTATCCGGAAACGTTGGCGAGAATGTTAGCTTCCAAATGCCAGAACGCACTCAAGCATCAATCTTTGGGTGAAGAAAATTTGTTCGCGGCGGAAGTTTCAAAAGAACTGGACTCGACCCAAAGCACTGCCAAATCCATCATGGACGCCGTGAAAAACTCGGTTTTGATGGGAGATGCTGGCTTGAACACTTTTTCAGGGAACACACTTCGAAACCTCAAGGAGATTGAAGAGGATTTGAATTCTATCCAAAAGTTCAGTCAGTTGTGGAGCGCGCTGGGTGCATCAAGATATCCTATCATTCTGTTGATTGATGACATCAGTTATCTGAATCCGACTGAAGCATCCCTGTTTTCTTTATTTGCATCTATTCCCCCGAATGTGAAAGTCGTGTTGAGCTTTTCGGCGTCATCCACTGCTTACCTGCCCTTTGTTCAGAATGGCTACGCTCATTTCCAGTTGAATGGCTTTTCACAGGCGGATGCCAAGTCGTTCTCAAAGCAATATTTGTCTACTTACTCCAAGGCTTTGTCTGCACAGCAGGAAGATATTCTTGCTTCGTGGGTGCTGGCTAAACAACCGCGCTGTTTAAGTGTATTGCTCAACGAGCTGGTTTCGTTCGGTCAGTACGATGCTCTCAATGAATATATGCGTGGATATTGCCGGCTCAATGAGGTTGGGCAATTCTATGACAGTGTGCTACGGCGTTTGTCGGCTGATTATGGTTTCGAAGAGATTGGAAGAACGCTTCTGATGCTTTCACTTACTTTAGAAGGATTTACCGAAGATGAAGTGAAGAGCATGGCAGACATTAATCAGATACTTTGGTCGCAGTTGAGAGTGGAAATGAGCAGCTGGCTCACCAACAAAGGAGGACGATATTGCATTGGTGACACACAAATGGTAGAGGCGATCGAACGCTATTTCGCTCAAGATGACGAATGTATAGATGATAGTCGCCATGAAATTATTTCCGCTCTGCTGGATGAGGAAGAAATCCTTTCCCATCCGTTGACTTTTGCCGATTATAACTATCGCATGAAACAGTTCTGCTACCATGATTCGTATCGCTATAAAGTGGAGATTACCTATCAATGCTATAAGATGCAAGAATGGGATATATTGAAGGATTGGATTTGTGATGTGGAGATTTTCGAGATTCTGTATCGCACGAATCGTTCTTTGTTGGAAGATAGCTGGAAAGCGATCATGAACGACAATCCTGAAGTTACGCCTGAAGTCTATGCCGAATTGGACTTTGATGAGATCGATTCTTTTTTAATTCCTGTTATTGCTAATGATATGGCTACTTTCTTGAGCAGTTCTTTCCATCTGACGAAGGCGGCAGCTGCTGTGAGTGAGAAGAGTATGGAAGGTGCTGCTATGCCACTCATTGCCAAGTCGGTATTGAAGATGAATGAGGGATGCCGATATGCCCGTAATGAAGAATACGAAACGGCATGCGACTGTTTCCTGAAAGCATTGGTGATGCAGGAAAACATTGTACCGATTCCGGAACTGGAGATTGCCAACACCTGTCGAAATCTAGCTTTGGCATATTACTACAATGAGCAATACAATGAAGCGGCGATCTATTTGAATAGGGCGCTTGATTATCATGCGGCTTCTGCTGACGAGAAGAGTCAGGCAGAAGTCATTGAACTTTCCGAATATCTGGCTTATTGTGATTACTATAAGGATGAGGAAGAGAGTGCTGCCGAGAAATTCCGGAAAGTTGCTGAAATGCACGAGTCATTGAATGGCAGACTGTCCGGTGGAGTGGCTAAATGTTTGCGTATGCAGGGTAAATGTCTTTATTATATCAAACGATACGATGAAGCATGGATGCTGATGAATCAGGCGTTGGACATTGCTATACAGATAGATAATAAAAAACAGATCGTCGCTTGTCATAAACAGTTGTATTATCTATGCAGGGAATTCAAACGGATGATGAATGAACGTGGTGATGAGCAGGCGTCTACTTTATTCTTCCGTGAGTCTCTTCTGCATGAAATGTATTTCAGCGAAAAACCGCGTCTGGCGGAACTGACTGTCCGCTATGAGGCATTGAGATGTGATATTATGCAGCAGTATTACATGAATAAAGACTATGATAACGTGATTCGTATTGCAACGTCTTTGGATTTTCACGATGATGCTGACCCTAATGCTTCCTGTCTGGTATATTATTACAAAGCACAGGCTTATGTGAAGTTGGAGAATTATCCAATGGCGAAAGAGGCTTTCTTCAGAGAGTTCGAACTGCGAAAGAAGTATTTGGGATGGGAGGATGAAGATACGATTCTGGCTTGTCAGAACCTAGGGGTTTTGCACAGCTTTTGTAATGAACGGGAAGAGGCGCTGGCTTGTTTCCGTGAGGCGTACGGTCATGAAGTGAAAAAGAATGGCGAGGATTCTGAAATGGCGCAAAAGCTACTTCAATATATCAGCGTGGTTGAATCATAACGGAGGCATACTTCCCTTTTTTGTTAACTTTTACATTCCTGCTATACGGAAATCGACTTTATTTCCTTACATTTGCAGATATAAACTATCAACAGAAAGAAGAATGTCTAAATATCCCCTTTTAGGAATGACTCTTGTAGAGCTTCAATCATTGACAAAAAGACTGGGTATGCCCGGCTTTGCTGCCAAGCAGATTGCATCCTGGCTTTACGAAAAGAAGGTAGCCTCGATTGATGATATGACTAATTTGTCATTGAAACACCGGGAGTTACTCAAGCAGAACTATGAGGTGGGAGCGGAAGCTCCGGTAGATGAAATGCGCTCTGTAGATGGTACGGTGAAGTATCTTTATAAAGTGGGTGAGAACCATTTTGTAGAGTCGGTTTATATACCGGATGATGACCGGGCAACGTTGTGCGTGTCGTCACAAGTAGGTTGCAAGATGAACTGTAAGTTCTGTATGACCGGCAAACAGGGGTATACGGCTAACCTGACCGCCAGCCAGATCATAAACCAGATTCATTCGCTGCCGGAACGGGACAAACTGACTAATGTCGTAATGATGGGAATGGGCGAGCCGCTCGATAACCTGGATGAGGTATTGAAGGCATTGGAACTACTGACCGCTACCTACGGTTACGCATGGAGTCCGAAGCGTATCACGCTTTCTACAGTCGGGCTACGGAAAGGATTGCAGCGTTTTATTGAAGAAAATGACTGCCACCTTGCCATCAGCCTTCACTCTCCGCTGACCGTTCAGCGTGCTGAATTAATGCCGGCGGAAAAGGCGTTTTCAATCACCGAAATGGTGGAACTGTTAAAAAACTATGATTTTAGTAAACAACGTCGACTTTCGTTTGAATATATTGTTTTTAAAGGGCTCAATGATTCGCAGGTCTATGCCAAAGAGTTGCTGAAACTTCTTCGCGGGCTGGATTGCAGGGTGAATCTGATTCGTTTTCATGCCATACCGGGGGTAGACCTCGAGGGGGCGGATATGGATACGATGACCCGTTTACGTGATTATCTGACGTCACACGGACTTTTCACCACTATCCGTTCATCCAGGGGCGAAGATATTTTTGCCGCTTGCGGTATGCTGTCGACAGCGAAACAGGAGAAAAATAATGAAAGTTAATATATAAAACCGAACATCATGAAAAAGTACTCTTTTATTTTATGCATCGCTTTGGTAGCCTTTGTCGTTGCATCTTGTGGTCTGAAAGGAAATCACACCTCTAGTGGTCGTGCTTACGAGCTTTTGGTTGTAGTAGATCACGGTGTTTGGGATCGTGCTGCCGGAAGGGCTTTACATGATGCGCTCGATGCTGATATGCCCGGTTTGCCGCAGTCGGAACCTTCTTTCCGGATTATGTATACTTCGCCGAAAGATTATGATTCTACGCTGAAGTTGATACGTAACATTATTATTGTAGATATACAGGATATATATACGAAAGCCTCGTTCAAATATGCGAAGGACGTGTATGCCAATCCGCAGATGATATTGACTATCCAGGCTCCGAACGAAGAAGAGTTCGAGAAGTTTGTGGAAGAGAACAAAAAGACGATTGTCGACTTCTTTACCCGTGCGGAAATGAACCGTCAGATTACGTTCCTGGAAGGGAAGCATAGTAACTTCATTTCGCAGAAAGTGGACAGTTTGTTCGGATGCGACATCTGGGTGGATGCCGAACTGGCTAATTCAAAGACCGGGGATGATTTCTTTTGGGCTTCTACCAACACAGGTAGTGCCGACCGTAACTTTGTGATGTACTCTTATCCGTACACTGACAAGGATACGTTTACCAAAGAATATTTTGTGCACAAACGTGACTCCGTGATGAAAGCCAATATCCCCGGATTCAAGGAAGGCGTTTATATGTCAACCGATAGTTTGCTGACCGATGTCCGTCCGATCAATGTACAGAACAGCTACACAATGGAAGCACGTGGCCTGTGGCGTATGAAGGGCGACTTTATGGGTGGCCCGTATGTATCTCATACTCGTCTGGACGAGAAAAACCAACGAATTATAACAGCAGAAATATTTGTTTATTCACCTGATAAAATGAAACGCAACCTGGTACGCCAGATGGAAGCATCTCTGTATACACTGAAACTTCCGAATGAAGTTCAGCAGAATCAGATTCCATTGGGAGAAGCATCTAAGGAAGCGGAACAAACTAATAAATAAAAACATGGAAGATAACAAGATAAGGATAGGTATCACCCAAGGAGATATTAACGGGGTGGGCTATGAGGTGATTCTTAAGACATTTTCCGACCCTACGATGTTGGAACTATGTACTCCGATCATTTATGGCTCACCGAAAGTAGCGGCTTATCATCGCAAAGCGCTGGATATACAGACCAATTTCAGCATTGTCAACTCTGCTACCGAAGCGGGGTACAACCGTTTGAGCGTGGTGAACTGTACGGATGATGAGGTGAAAGTGGAATTTTCCAAACCCGACCCCGAAGCCGGTAAAGCTGCGCTGGGGGCTTTGGAACGTGCCATCGAAGAATATCGCGAAGGGTTGATAGACGTTATCGTAACAGCTCCGATCAACAAACATACGATTCAGTCGGAAGAGTTCTCCTTCCCCGGACATACGGAATATATCGAAGAACGTCTGGGTAATGGTGATAAGTCATTGATGATTTTGATGAAGAATGACTTCCGGGTGGCTTTGGTTACGACACATATCCCTGTCAGAGAGATCGCGACTACGATTACCAAAGAACTGATTCAGGAGAAACTGATGATATTCCATCGTTGCCTGAAACAGGATTTCGGTATCGGCGCTCCGCGTATTGCGGTGCTCTCTCTCAATCCTCATGCCGGAGACGGTGGTTTGTTGGGAATGGAAGAGCAGGAAGTGATTATCCCTGCCATGAAAGAAATGGAAGAGAAAGGAATCCTTTGCTACGGCCCTTATGCGGCCGACGGCTTTATGGGTTCAGGCAATTATACTCATTTTGACGGTATCCTGGCGATGTATCACGATCAGGGGCTGGCTCCGTTCAAGGCCTTGGCTATGGAAGACGGGGTGAACTATACGGCAGGCCTGCCGGTAGTACGTACTTCTCCGGCTCATGGAACGGCATACGATATTGCAGGCAAGGGATTGGCTTGTGAAGATTCTTTCCGTCAGGCAATCTATGTTGCCATCGATGTGTTCCGTAATCGTCAGCGGGAAAAAGTGGCTCGTGCCAATCCGTTGCGTAAACAGTATTACGAGAAACGTGACGATAGTGATAAACTGAAGCTGGATACAGTAGACGAAGATTAAAAACGAGTGATGACGAGAGCAGAGATACAACAAGTGAAACAACGTTTCGGTATTATAGGTAATACCGAAGCATTGTCGCGCGCCATAGATGTTGCCATTCAGGTAGCTCCTACCGATTTGTCTGTGCTGATTACCGGAGAAAGTGGAGTCGGAAAAGAAAGTTTTCCGCAGATTATTCATCAATATAGCCGGAGGAAGCATGGACAGTATATTGCTGTCAACTGTGGTGCTATTCCGGAGGGCACGATTGATTCCGAACTGTTCGGGCATGAGAAGGGTGCGTTTACCGGTGCGATTGGCGAACGGAAAGGGTACTTTGGCGAAGCCGACGGTGGTACTATTTTCCTTGATGAAGTAGGGGAGTTGCCGATGCCTACCCAGGCGCGTTTGCTCCGTGTACTGGAGAGTGGCGAGTTTATGAAAGTAGGTTCGTCCAAAGTACAAAAAACGGATGTGCGTGTGGTGGCAGCTACCAACGTCAATCTGACGCAAGCGATTGCAGAAGGACGTTTCCGTGAAGATTTATATTACCGGTTGAATACGGTGCCTATCCAGATACCGCCTTTGCGTGAACGTGGTGACGATGTACTTTTGTTGTTCCGTAAGTTTTCCGCAGACTTTGCAGAGAAATACCGGATGCCTGCTATTCAGTTGACGGAGGATGCGAAGAAAGAGTTGTTGGCTTACCCGTGGCCCGGAAACGTGCGTCAGTTGAAGAACATCACCGAGCAAATATCTATCATTGAAACCAATAGGGAGATCTCTGCTGCTATCTTGCAGAATTATCTTCCTGCACAAAATACGCAACGTCTTCCCGCGCTGATGGGAACGCGTGAGAGTAAAGGCTTTGAGAGCGAACGGGAGATTCTTTATTCTGTTCTGTTTGATATGCGCCAGGAAGTGGCGGAGCTGAAGAAGATGGTACACAACCTGATGGCGGAACGTGCCGGACAGGTGGGGCAGGTAGGGCAAATGGGAACGGTGGTTACTACTCCGGTAGTGACGGCGCATCAACCTTCAGTACCTGCTATCATTCACACCATGCAGCCTACGGTTTGCAAGGATGATGATGACATACAAGACACGGAAGAATATGTAGAAGAACCTCCTTTGTCACTGGACGAAGTGGAAAAAGAAATGATACGCAAAGCACTTGAAAGGCATCACGGAAAGCGGAAGAGTGCGGCCAAGGACTTGAATATTTCCGAGCGTACACTTTATAGAAAAATAAAAGAATATGAATTGGATTAAGAAAATAATACGCCCTTTGTTACTGTTCGGCTTGCCGTTGGTAGTCATTGCGTGCACTGTTTCCTATAAGTTTAACGGATCGTCTATCAATTATGATAAGGTAAAGACCATTTCGATAGCCGACTTCCCGATCAAGTCGGAGTATGTATATGCTCCGTTGGCAACCAAATTCAATGAGGACCTGAAAGATATCTTCATCCGGCAGACCCGTCTGCAACTGCTCAAGCCGAGTCAAAATGCCGACTTGCAGATTGACGGAGAAATCACAGGTTACAATCAGTACAATCAGGCAGTATCTGCCGACGGTTATTCTTCGGAGACGAAGTTGACTATCACCGTCAATGTGCGTTTTGTCAACAACACCAATCATGCCGAAGACTTTGAACAACAGTTTTCTGCGTTCCGTACCTACGACTCTACCCAGTTGCTGACTGCCGTACAGGACGGATTGATTGCTGAAATGTCTAAAGAGATCACCGACCAAATTTTTAATGCAACTGTAGCAAACTGGTAATATAAATGACTTCTGTTAACTTTCAACAATGGATTCAGCATCCCGAGACGCTGAATAGGGATACTTTGTACGAACTGCGCAATCTTCTTGCGAGGTATCCGTATTTTCAGTCACTTCGTCTGCTGTATCTGAAGAATCTGTATATTCTCCATGATATTAGTTTCGGTGGAGAACTGCGGAAAGCAGTTCTTTACATTGCAGACAGACGGCAGTTGTTTCGGTTGATTGAAGGTGACCGCTATGATGTGCAGGCACGGAAAAAGGGAGTACCTCTCACGGAGGTGCTGAAAGACGAACCGTCCGTAGACCGCACATTAGCATTGATCGACGCTTTCTTGTCCACAGTACCCGAAGAGGTGACTGCCCGGACCAGTTTCGACTATTCGATGGATTACACCTCTTTCCTTTTGGAGGAGACTCCGGCCACGGAACAGCCGGCTGAAGAAACGCCCAAACTCAAAGGCTTCGAACTGATTGACGACTTTATAGAAAAGAGCGAGAGCGACTCTCCCCTCTGCATGAAACCTTTAAGAGAAGAAATGCCATCTTCGCCAACCTCTTCGGACGAACTTACCGAAGAAGAAACGATGAAGGAAGAAGAGGAAGATGACAGCTGTTTTACGGAAACTTTGGCAAAAATCTATGTTAAACAGCAACGATATTCAAAAGCTCTTGAAATAATTAAAAAATTAAGCTTGAAATATCCAAAAAAAAATGCTTACTTTGCAGACCAAATCAGATTTTTGGAGAAATTGA
>OWJQ01001019.1_pt1 | contig 14797 bp, 6 predicted proteins | sample 1732711 | NCBI WGS metagenome assembly OWJQ01 (sample SAMN05065745, study PRJEB22554) | human gut metagenome | biome: ENVO:2100002; feature: ENVO:00000062; material: ENVO:00002003 | host: Homo sapiens | place: USA | reverse complement strand
GTATTTATATAATGTATATTGTTTTTGAAATTCTTTCTGTTGATAGTTCTTATAATCATAAGCATACAAAAACTTAGCACTTAATCCTTTCAAAAAAGGAGCTTTATAAGTCAATGTAAATGTAGTATTCAAGGTTCGGTTTATCCTACGCTTATAACCGGATTGATCGGCATCGGTAATCATAAGCGGATTCAAACCATACATCACGTCATTAGGAAAACTCTCATTATTATTGGCATACGGAGTTTCCGTAGGTTTAAGCATCCAAATAGCTTTGAACTGTTCCCAAGTATCTTTATAAGGTTGATTCTTTTCATCGGACATCGCACCGATCAACAATTCGGCTTTCAAATCTTTTGTAACATCGAAACTCAAATTGGAACGGATATTATAACGATGGTAATTTAAATCGCCGGTTTTCCAAATACCGTCTTCGCCATAGTAACCAAAAGAAAGGAAATATTGTGTACGCTTCCCGCTTCCGCTGGCCGTTACATTGTGATGGGTTTGAGGGACCAAATTTTTCATAGCCAAATCATACCAGTCGGTTCCTCCCTCCCGGCGGAAACGAGCTACATCTTCTTCCGTGAAAGTGGTATTAATACCTCTACCCATATTTTTATCAGCTTCACGAACAAGCTCGGCATATTGAGCAGCATCCAAAACATCAGGCAAGCCCGACGGATTCTGGAAACCGAAACTTCCGGTATAATCAATTCGGGTCTTACCGCTCTCACCCTTACGAGTCGTCACCAATAACACGCCATTCGATGCACGCATACCATAAATAGCGGCAGATGCGTCTTTCAATACAGACACGCTCTCGATATCGTTAGCTTCCAACCGCTGGAAATCTGACACCTCTCTTACGACACCATCAATAACGACCAAAGGAGTACCCAATCCACGGATATCCATCTTGGCATCATAACTACCCGGCTCTCCCGTACGTTGTTGAATACGCACACCCGGCAATTTACCGGCCAACATATTTTGGACATTCGAAGTGGGCGTAACGGTCAGTTCATCTGTTCCTATCGTACTGACTGCTCCTGTTAAAGTAGCTTTTTTCTGTGTGCCGTAACCTACGACCACTACTTCATCTAATATCTGATCATCTTCACTTAAAGTCACATTCACTACGGTTTTTCCCTTCAAGGCAACATTTTTCGAAGCAAAGCCGATCAATGAGAATTTCAATTCCGCTTTGTCCAATTTGTCACCGGATACATTCAAATTGAAAACACCGTCTATATTCGACATCGTACCGGTATTAGTTCCCACCACTACGACATTAACCCCGGGTAAAGGTTCCCCGGACTGATCCCTCACTACCCCTGAAATTTTCTGCTGTTGATCATTTTCTGCTAAAACCGTAGCGCAGCCTACCACAACAAAAAATAAAAATAGGAATGAATGAGAATAATGGGAAAGCATTGAAACCGCCTTTTCCATATAAAAGAAATTGTTTTTTTTCATGCGTCCTGTTAGATTATTGTTATTCAACCATTTCCTTAACAAGCAATTGCAATTTTAGAATTTAAAAAAGATAGGAAAGGAGAGGACCGACTAAGCGAATCCTCTCCTATTTGATTTTTTATTTTACAACCTTAAATGCTTGGGAAGCTCCGGTTGAAACGATATTGACTACATAGATACCTTTTCCGGTCAAAGAAATATTCTCTATTGTATTTTCAGCTATTTGTTTAGCCACCAACACACCATTCGTCGTATAGACATAGATCATTTCATTTCCATTCAAACCTTCTGCTCGGATACCGTCGGTAGTCACATAAACGTTATAAGCGGCTTTTTCGACATTTGTAACTCCACTTGTGCTTGTTTGCCATTTAAATACCGGATAAGGAGAGATAGTGGGATCTATTGTCCATATTTCATCAAAATCCCAACCCATATCGTCTGCATAAAACGATTCGGTCAGTTCCTCTACCGTTTCTCCATTATCGGTATCGATTCCCGTTCCCTCTGTTACGGCTTGACCATTCAATAAAACCGAAGAGTGCGCATAATTATCAGAAACATCTCCACCGTTTCTCTTTCCTACAACACGATGTGTCACTTCGACTTCGCCTATAACATCCTTGTTCAAAGACAAACAGGAAATAACCGCGCCACCATCATTAGCACCGACAATACCACCGACATTGGTTTTACCTTCGATAGTAGAAGTCGAATAACAATACATCACTGTGGCATTTCCAGAACTAACGATTCCACCTACGGCATCCCCGGTCTCACCATCAGTAGACTTAGCCATTACATTACAATCGGCCGTATAACAGTCTGTGATTACAGTAGTACCGGCACAAGGCCCAACGAGGCCGCTGGAATTAGAACCTGTTCCAATGTTCGAACAAGAACTGTTGATAACTCCCACTTGCTCAATCGTAGCATTACGAGTTAATCCCGTCAAGATACCTAAACGCCCGCCACCAATGACAGTCACATTATCAAGCAATAGATTTCTAATCGTACCACCGTCGACAACGCCGAAGACACTCATATCATGCGCACCGGTATCATCTCCATGCTTAGCCATCAAATTGGAAATCTTATGCCCATTACCATCAAACGTACCGCTAAAACGTTGGTCCGAACCATCTCCGCTTCCCCATTCTCCTAACGGCCACCAACCGCCTTCTTTTTCATAAGAAGCAAAATCCAAATCGGCCATCAATTTAAAATAGGAGCCCCGATTCTCGCGTACAGCATCGAACTGAGCTTCCGTCTCAATCAAATAGGGATCTGACTTTGACCCAGTACCCCCGGCATACAAATCACTTTCCTGTGCCCAAACACTCGAAACCAGCATCATGCTGCAAAAACAAGATGCTACAATCTTTTTGTAATCATTCTTTTCCATGACATTAAAACTTTAAATTATTAATAACACTTTATTTAATAGCGGATTTCGGACGACAATCCATATTCGCCCCAAAATCCTTATTCGGTTTATTTCCCATTGTAATAACCAATGTTCCCCCATTCACTATATCGGCATGAGAGATGTAAGACTTATCATACGGTCGACCGTTCAACTGAACCGACTGAATATATTTATTCTCTCTTGAATTATTGACCGTCCTTATTTCAAACACCTTATTTTCTGGCAATTTCAAAGCGACCTTATCAAAAATCGGTCTTCCGAAAACATAGATTCCATTAGAAGGATTGACCGGATAAAAACCTAAGGACGAAAACACATACCACGAAGACATCTGCCCGCAATCCTCGTTACCCTGTAACCCGTCGGGTGAATCATGATACATTTGTGACAATATATAATCGACCTTCTCCACCGTTTTCCACTGCAACCCAGCATACGAATAAAGATATACGGTATGATGTCCGGGTTCATTGCCATGTGCATATTGCCCTATCAGACCGGAAATATCAGGAGATGCCGCATCGCCCAAATCGGCATTAACCGAAAACAAACTATCTAATTTCGAAACAAAAGCGTCATCACCACCCAACAAAGAAATGAGACCTTCCACATCATGAGGGACTAACCATGTATATTGCCAACCATTTCCTTCACAATAAGCATCGTTCCGATGAGTTGAATGAACAGGGTTAAACGGAGTAAGCCAAGAACCATCTTGATTTTTTCCTCTGAAAAAGCGGGTGTCCTTGTCCCAATATTTTTGATATGCCAAAGCTCTCTTCGAAAAATATTCATAGTCATCTACCTTACCCAGCTTTCGAGCCACTTGTGCCACTCCCCAATCTGCAATGGCATATTCCAATCCCTTAGCTACCGATTCCTTCTCTTTATCTGCCGGAATATATTCAAGGTTTGTCACATACGATAATCCCTTATAATCAGACATCATTGAAGCCTTCATTGCCTGATAAGCCCGTTCGTAATTAAAACCTTTCATATTTTTTAATATAGCATCCGCTATAACAGGAACCGACTGAATACCTATCATTTCATTCGTGTCCGAGCCATACAAATGCCAAACCGGCAAACGTCCTTGTTGCTCATAAATAGCCAACATCGAATTAATAAAATCGGGAACACGCTCCGGCTGTACCAACGTATATAATGGGTGAGCCGCACGATACGTATCCCACAATGAGAATACGGTATAATTGGTGAAACCCGGATCTCCATACACATTTTTGTCGGTACCTCTATATTCCTTGTTACAATCATTGAACATAGCCGGTTGTATAAACGCATGATATAAAGCTGTATAAAAAATACGTTTGGCTACTGTATCCGTAGTCGATACTTGCAGTTTGGACAATTCGGCATTCCATTTGGCAGTCGTCTCATCTACAACCCGTTCAAAATTCCAATCGGCGATTTCTTGTCGAATATTAGCCGCCGCATTTTCCATACTCACCGGCGATATTCCCACTTTCACATCAAGGTTCTCGACATCAGATGCGACAATTACATTTCCCTTCACGTCGATACCTTGTAAAACATTTCCTTGTACCGGTATCGAATCGTGAAACAAAGCTAAACGTATCGGTTCGGAGAAAACAGCCGTAAAATAGATTTGCTGTTGCTTCGACCAACCAGAGGAACAACGATAACCACTGACAGTAGTATCGTTTACTTGTTCCAGAAATGTATCGGTAGGACGATCGTCGCCATTGGCATCCTTTAAATTAATCATCACATACTTTTCGACATTCTTCGGGAAAGTGTATCTGTGAAAGGCAACTCGGTCCGACGCCGTCAATTCTACTTTTGTACGATGAGTTTTCAATACTACTCCATAATATCCGGGTAAAGCCGTTTCATCACTCTTAGAATAATAAGAAGCATAACCCGATAAAGGATTATCTTGGGTTCCCGGCTGCGTACGCATTTTCCCCGTATATGGCATAAATAACAAATCGCCCGTGTCGCTACAACCGGTTCCATTGAGATGCAAATGTGAAAATCCTATTACAATCGAATCGGAGTAATGATAGCCAGAACACCAATCCCACCCTTTATTTATATTGTTAGGACCGATCTGCACGGCTCCGAACGGAGCAGCGACTCCTAAAAACGTATGACCATGTCCGCCGGTTCCTATATACGGGTCCACATAATTTACCGGAGCAAATATCGCCGATTCGATATTTTCGTCTTTTACTCTACACGATACAAGTAAAAATAAAATAGAAATGAATACAATTAAAGGTTCTTTTTTCATTACAGCATTTTATGTGTGTGAGACAAAAGTAAGATTATAATATTAACAAAAACATTAATAATACATTAAGAATCCACGATTCAAGCATACATAAAGTAGATTTTTTACGACCGAAACATTAACAAAACATTAATATTCGAGAGGTATCATTTTTCAATTCACTTTTCCCGTTATTCCTCCGACATTCGTAATTCCTTCTATCCGACAAGTCGAGTAACAATCGATGATTTCGCTATCTTCATTCATGGAACTGGATATACCACCCGCACAATCCTTCGCATAAACATTTCCACCCTTCACAGAACAGTTTTTTATCACCGACCGGTAAAGTGGTCCTGTCAAACCTCCGGCATTCGACCCATGATCCGATAATCGGTTTTCACATTGGCTATCGAGTATATCGACCTGTTCTATCTTTGTAGAAAAGGTAGCGCCTGTCAGAACTCCTAAACGCCCCTCTCCAATGATGCTGCAATTTTCAACTTTCAAGTTGATAATCTCTGCACCTTCTGTCACACCAAAAATACTCAGGTCATGAGCTTTTCGTTCCACTGACAAATTCCTAATCGAATATCCACCCCCATCAAAAAAGCCACGAAAACGCTCCATAGCATTATCTCCACTTCCCCATTCGCCCAAAGGCCACCAACTTTGGCCATCTTCTCTGACATAATCAGAAAAATCGAGGTCGTTAATCAATCGAAAGCATTGGCTTCTATACTCCCTTATATGGTCGAACTGTTGCGGAGTAGAAATAAGAAACGGATCTTCCCTACTCCCCGTACCACCGGCAAAAGGAGCAGTTTCCTTCAAATAAATCCGCAAAAGCTCAAAAAAAGACGGGGCATCCAACAAACAGATACTATCATCTATTTTTTTCAGTTCCTCGACTACCTCTACATACCACGTGGGAGATTTTATTATATTTCTAAACCAATGAAAAGGCAACCCCTCTCTCTCCCTTATTCTATTGACGATAGCCACCGCAGCATCTTTGGGCTCGACATCATTGATATCGTAATCGGCCCTCAACACAGGCATATTTCCAAAAAGCATACTCCACGAAGATAGTTTCTGAGGAACGATTCCATTGGGACTAAATGATCGATAGCATTCCATTCCTTCCCAATTCAAACCGGGAGCATAACCGTCGACAATAAAGCCGGTAATGCTCAATCCCCATTTCTCATAACAGGGCTTGCAGTGCTCCGCCCACGACTGTAATCCAGAAGGTAATCCCGAAATAGGTCTGGGTTCTTGTAACATTCCGGGGCTCAAATATCCTGCTCCGTTGTCCGATGCGACAAAATAATCATTCTTAGTAGCCGTTTTTCTAAAATTATGTAACACATGAGGCACGCGCTCCTGTAATACCGGACTTATGGCCCACATCATCGGGACTTTTCCTCTATTGGGGTCGTCCCAAGTAAGAGAGGTAAATTGGCTCACCCACGATGAAGCATCATAATCCCCCACATAAAATATCAGAAAGTTCCTTCCTTTCACGTCGACTTTACCGTCTTCGGTCAACAATCCTCTTTGCTTCAACTCTTCATGAGTAACCCACGGTTGCGAATACCGTTCCTCCAAAGGGAAATGCTGCCAAAAAGAGGCATTTGCCAACGCTCCGATTGCAATTGCATCGGCATCTTTAAAAGCGTTGTAAGCGCTGATAAGACGTAAAAACTCCCACTCCGTAGGAACATCGTCGTGGATACCGCCGGCATGCTTCGTGTATTTAAATGCCCATGAGGGGAACCCTCCTATATAACAATACTTTTCACCTTTATTCTGTTGGTATGCCAACAATAGCATTTCTTTAAGGGTAGCCAAATCAGTCCCTACCTTTTGAATCGGTTCGTCTGTTGCCGGTTCGTCTCCCCACGGTGATAAATCGAAAAAGAAAGCTCGCTTGCTAATGAAAAAATCATGATTAGAAAGCGTATGATGATTCCGTACCGTAGCACCGGGATTTTGTTTCCAATATTGATCCAGATAATAAGCGGCATATTCCGTGTTACACTTGCCGGTTTTCATATAATTCTCTATATACCAAATGTACGGATCGTTTTTTATAGAGCCTGTGCTGTTTCGATTCGTCCCCGGAATCACCCCCGATCCCGTAAACATCACACTTCCATCTTCATTGATCAATCTACGCTTTACTTTCAATCGGGGACCACCCAAAACTAAGCGGCTATACAAACTCTCGGAATCAAGATCATAACGGATCGGCAAAAGGTCTTCCGCACCCGCAACGGCAGAAGCGACATTGCTTGTGGACGGAACTCTCTCATCATAAAGTACCACCCCCTTTATGTATCCGGCGTAAGCCGACACCAAGTCTTCAATGGTATTATACGTCACCGTTTCCTTTCGATACAACCACTGACCTTTCCTACGATACTTATTCAACCAATATTTATCAATATCCAATTGATCCCTATCCACAAAAAAGACATATAGTTGCGGAGCATCCCGATTGACGATTCCTTGCAAAGCCGAAACGACATGTACATCGTCCCAAGCGACATTGCGTCCCTTTGGTGTCGACAAGTCGGTTTCCAAAGTATAATGCAGGTCATAAAGCCCTATCGCCTCTTGACCGGCTGCCTTATAGCAACCCAATACCCAAAACAGCACTCCATAGATAAGAACTCTCTTCATCATGCGACTCACCTCTTAAATTTTCAGACTTTTTATATCACGCCATCAAGATCACCTCCACCGATTTTACTTTTCATCAAGCAGTAAAAAGTAGTTTTCATGAGGTCAAAACATGGTCACCTCCGGTTTATTCGAACCGGAACACCTCGAATGTACATGGATTTATTTGATTCTTACTTATCCTCGTTAGTCAAAGAATACGGGAAATCTTCATCATTTATTCCGCGCCCTGTATTAGGCGTATGACTCATATCGAAATCAAGAACAGCGCCGTCCATCAATTCCTCATGTTTCAACCAATTGTGGTTATACTCTTTCCCGTTCATTTTCAGAGAACGTATATATCTATTTTCGTTCGTGTTGTCGGGAGCATTCAAAACGATCTGCTTTCCATTTTCCAACGTAAGAATCGCCTTTTTAAAGAGCGGAGCTCCCATCACATACTCCCCTGAGCCCGGACATACCGGATAAAAGCCCAACGCAGAAAATATATACCATGCAGAAGTCTGTCCATTATCTTCATCTCCACAATAGCCGTCAGGATAAGGAGTATACAGCTTATCCATCACTTCCCTTAACCAATATTGAGCTTTCCAAGGCTGCCCGGCATAATTATAAAGATAAATCATATGTTGGATAGGCTGGTTGCCATGTGCATAATTGCCCATATTCATAATCTGCATTTCCTTTATTTCATGAATGCACTGCCCGTAATAGCTATCGTCATAAATAGGAGGAACCACAAAAACAGAATCCAACATGGAGACAAAGTTCTCCTTCCCTCCCATCAGATCGATGAGTCCCTGCACATCATGAAACACGCTCCATGTATAATGCCAACTGTTGCCTTCGGTAAAAGCATCGCCCCATTTATACGGACTGAAAGGAGACTGGAATGTACCATCTTCGTTTTTCCCGCGCATCAGATTGTTCTCTTTATCGAAAACGAATCGATAGTTTTTACTCCTTTCCCAATAAAGATCGATTTCTTCCTGCGGACGGTTCAATTGTTGCGCCAGTCTCATAATACACCAATCATCATAGGCATATTCCAATGTGCGCGCCACATTCTCGTTAATACCTACATTATAAGGTACATATCCTTTTTGATTGTAATATTCATATCCCAATCTTCCCGTCGAAGGAACTTGGGGGTGCACATGATTCGCTCCGTGCAGAACAGCCTCATACAACAAATCGATCTTTTCTGTCTGGCATCCTTTCAAATAGGCATCGGCCACAACAGATGCCGAATTATTACCCACCATGCAGTGACGGTGTCCCGGGCTGGCCCATTCGGGTAAAAATCCACTTTCTTCATAACTGTTTGCCAATCCTTCTTGAATTTCTTTGTTGACAGAAGGATACATGAGGTTCAAGAAGGGAAATAAAGCGCGGAACGTGTCCCAAAATCCGGTATCTGTATACATATATCCTCTCCTTACTTCTCCGTTGTAAGGACTATAATGGACAATATTTCCATATTTATCTACTTCATAAAACTTACGGGGAAACAATAAAGAACGATACAAGCAAGAGTAGAAAGTACGTAGTTGTTCATCAGTTCCCCCTTCTACTCTCACTCTATTCATTACATCGTTCCAAGCATTTCGAGCAGACTCTTTTACCTCGTTAAAATTCCTACTGCCCAGTTCTTCCAAATTCAACCATGCCTGCTCTTCACTGATAAAAGAAGAACTTACCTTTACACCAATCTTTTCACCTTTATAAGTCTTGAATCCCAACACAGCACCGACATGATTATCTTCTACCTCTCTTTTACCTTTTATAATTTTATCTCCGCTCCATACTTCCGCCGAGGCAAAAGGCTTATCAAATTTCATCACGAAGTAATTTCTAAAATTATCCGGTACTCCCCCGCTATTTTTAGTCGTATAGCCGGTTACCGTGCCATTTTCCTCATCTATCTGAACGAAAGACCCGTTATCGAACGCATCTACTACGATATACGACTCTTCACTTTCTGGGAAAGTAAACCTAAAATAAGCAGAACGTTCCGTCGGAGTAATTTCTGTTTTCACATCATGGTCAGCCAAATACACACTATAATAATAAGGCTTTGCCGTCTCAGCTTTATGAGAAAACCAGCTTCCTCGTTCATTTTGCAGGAACTTTTTACCACCGGTCACCGGCATCAATGCAAACTGCCCGTAATCATTGATCCACGGACTGGGCTGATGTGTCTGCTTAAATCCTTTTATCTTATCGTCGGTATAACAATAGGCCCAGCCATTTCCCATATCTCCCGTTTGCGGTGTCCAGAAATTCATTCCCCACGGTAATGCGACAGCCGGATAGGTATTACCCGTAGACAAGGTAAACTTAGATTGTGTTCCCACTAACGGATTCACATAGTCAACCGGTGAAAAAGAAGTAGAAAGCACCTCTTTACCCCCGCACGATATAAGTAAAACAGATAAAAATACAAGTAAAGAAACTTTTTTCATGGAATCGTTTTTTTTATTTTTTGTGACAAAAGTAAGCCGGGGCAATTAATAAAACCATTAATAGAATATTAATTATCCATATGCAATACTTATTTCCGAATCAAAAACATTAATAAGGCATTAACAATTCTCATAAGAAAGGGAGCGACATAACAAGATTAATAACAGGGGGAACCACTCGACAATCAGCATAAAAACAATTCTTTCAAATAAAGCTATCGAGGTCAACGTTATTGCCTCATATCTTTCCATATATTTTACTGTAAATAGTCACGTGTAGAAAACAACATCGCCTCAAACAAGAAAAACAACTCAATGAAAATTTTCTTGTTTGAGGCAGTGATACATTTCTGATACTATTCGCTAATCCGTAAGCCTATTGACACCGACACCGTCGAAAGTCATCTTCACCGGTTTAATAAAACCATTTTCGTCAAAATACATACGGTCGATACAAATCTCTCTATGATTTGGAATCGTATCGCCCAATGGGTGACGATGATAAACAATATACCACTCGTCTTTCCCCGGTATCTGAATGACCGAATGATGTCCCGCGCCTGTACCCACACTCTCGTCTTGTTGCAATATTTTTCCAATACGCTCGAAAGGGCCGAACGGAGAATCGGCAATGGCATAAGCCACACTATAATCCGAACCTCCCCAACTGCCTTCCGACCACATAAAATAATATTTGTTATTCCGTTTCAACATAAAAGGTCCCTCCACATAATTCTCAGGTGTGACCGATTTATAATACGAACCATCGTCAAAAGGAACGAGACTCAATAAATCCGAACTCAATTTTACCATATTACAATGATGCCAGCCTCCATAATACATATAATAACTACCGTCGTCATCTTTAAAAACGAACTGATCGATCGGCTGGGCTCCATTCACAATCTTATCGATCAAAGGTTTCCCCAAAACGTCTTTAAATGGGCCTGCCGGGTTATCAGCCACAGCGACACCGATTCCACCATATTGCTCATCATTCTGGATATCATTCCCCCCGAAAAACAAATAATATTTGCCATTCGCCCGAACAATAGACGGAGCCCATAAGGCAAATTCCAACCACTTTATATTCTCAACAGACAACACTTTGGGATGCTTAGTCCAGTGAACCATATCTTTTGATGAAAAAGCATCCATATAAGTCTGTATATTATAGACCTGATGAATGGCCCGCGTTTCTTTTTTCAATTCGGGAAAATCTGTGCTATCAGCTCCGAAAGGAATATCGGACAACGTAGGATATATCCAATATTCATCATCGAAGACAACCCCTTCTGGATCGGCATACCAACCCTCGACAATAGGATTGCCACTATACTCTTTCTCATGCTTACACGCCACCAACAGCAGCGCCAAACTCAATACAATAATACTTCTCATCATGTGTCGTTTTTAATTAATGTAACAAAAATAAACGTCGGTCATTAACGGAAATATTAATAAACCATTAACAAACAAACTTCGGTACACAGTAAAAATACTCTGCCCATTAATAATATAATATTTTTATTATCAATTCCATGAAAAGATTCCATAAATATAATTTTTTTCTTTGTAACCCTCCTAAACCATATTATCTTTGCAAAAAACAGTTATAAGTATTCATGCAAAAGACGCTTATATTTCTGCTCTTAATGTTGGCCCTGATACCGGTTGAAGCACAAAATATTTCATCTGGATTATATTTTGCTGCCCATACCTCCATTAAAGAAGAAAGAACATCGCTTATCCTATCTCCCGAGTTCGACGCCTCAAAAGGTCTAACATTAGATTTCGATATTAAATTCAGACCCGAAGAACATAACTACGGATATGTCTTTCGAATCATAATCGACGATGAAAAGAGTTTCGATTTGATAGCGAATATTACACCCGAAAAAAGAGCGTTGAATTTGATAGAAGGGAACAACGTCTATCTGGCTTTCGATGAAGAACTACTGAATCAATACTCATGGAATAAATGGGCGCATATCCGGTGTTCAATCTATCCGGATAGTTTACAGCTCATCTTCGACAATCAAACATTGCAAGGCCAGTATAAATTTATCAATATCAAGAACGTGAAATTCTACTTCGGATACTCCGATCATGAAAAGTTTCATTCTTCCGATGTTCCTCCGATGTCTATACGCAACATAAAAATCACAGACAATAAAAATAAAACAATTGCATATTGGCCTTTAAAAGAACATCTGTCGCATTCCTGTTTGGATAGTCTGTATCAGATTCCGGCGACAGTCACCAATCCTACATGGGAAATAAATAAACACACCAAGTGGGTAAAAGAAAAAACATTAGCATTACCCATATATACACAAATCTGCCATGCCCCGTCAAAAGGGAATATTTATTTTGCCAACAGCTCATTTGTACTCGTTTATTCGACTATCGATAATACATTAGATACGATTTATCCTGCTCATGGAGCTCCATACACAGAAATAAACAACCAACTCATTTATCAGCCTTATTACGATGAATTATGGTCATACGATTTCGATCCCTTGAAACAGATGTCTATATTCAATTTCAACGATAACACATGGACAAAGAATGACCGTGAAATAAAAAATCCGGAATATTCTCAACACAATACGTTTATATCGCCCAATGACTCGTGTCTGTATATTTTTGGCGGATATGGTAATTATCAATATAAGAACTTGATACTTAAAAAAGGACGGACACAGGACGACTGGATTCCGGTATCGTACATCGAAGAAATACCTCCGCGTTATCTAAGCGGATCGGACTACAAAAACAGAGACACGATATTGGTGTTCGGCGGCTGTGGCAACCCGCAAGGGAAACAAGAATTAGGAGTCATAAATTATTACGATCTTTATGCGATAGACATCAACACATTCAAAACAAAGAAATTGTGGACTATCCCCAACGATACGAAAAACTTCGTCGTCGGTAATCATATTGTTACAGACGAAACGAATAACAAGCTATATGCTTTATGTTTTCCGAATGATTGTTCGAACAGCTATATCCTGCTAAAATCGTTCGATTTGACAGATGGGAATAACTGTACGAACTATGCAGATACAATCCCTTTCTCCTTCAATGATGTAAATTCTTTCTGTACACTCTACTACGACTCGTTACAGTCGAGGCTGTATGCCGTAACCAATTATAACTACAACAATAAATCAAATATAAACATATACTCATTAGCTTATCCCCCGTTAAAAATAGAAGATACGCTGCAAACAGTTGCAGGACATAAGGCACGTGTTACAAAGATAGGGTTCTTCATAGGTATAGGAATTTGCATAATTGCAGGTATGGGCTGTATGTACCTCTGCTACCGAAAAAAGAAAAGAAGAAGAAAAGAAAGCCACATTCCTCACAACCCTCCGGTCGTTACAAATACGGATCGTTCTTCCAAGACAACTACCCAAGACGAAAACTATAAGCCCCAACCGGACATTCACAAAAAATCATCTATTCTTTTCTTAGATGGATTTCAAGTATGGGATAAAAATGGTGCAGATATCACCAAATCATTCACACCTATTTTGAAACAACTGCTCATTCTTATCATATTATATAGCGTAAATAACAAGAAAGGGATTTCAAACGTCACTCTGAGAGAGTTGCTTTGGTTTGATAAAACAGACGAAAGTGCCCAAAATAACCGCCGAGTAAATATCCGAAAACTAAAACTTTTGCTGGAAAAACTAGACGGTGTCGAACTTGTAAAAGAAAGCACCTATTGGGCGTTAAAGTTCACTCACGCTTATTGCGATTATATCGATGTTTGTAATTGGATCGACAAAGTAAAAAACAAAGAACCTATCACAGCCGAAAACATCAATGATTTACCCTTAAACCTGCTATCGGGACAATTATTACCATATGTCCAAACAGACTGGTTGGATTCTTTCAAGTCCGATTACACGAATTCCGTATTAGATATGGCAATAAATTTATCCAAGCAAGAATATATAAAGGGAAACAACGAATTATTAATTCAGATAGCCAACAGCATGTTTGCACACGACAAAACAGACGAGTATGCATTGATTCTCAAATGCCACACATTATATAAACAAGGAAGAACCAGCTTGGCCAAAACGACATTCGACACATTCTGCAATGAATATAAAGCAATGCTGAATACGAATTACACAAAAACATTCAATGAAGTAATTAATTGTCAATTGTAATCCGCAACTACATAGAAGAATAAAAACGAACGTTCATCGAGACCGGTCAATAATCGTCCATATATATTTATTTATATCGGACTCTCGTTAAAATACAAAAAATATACACCGAAAAAATTTTATATCCTGAATATTTCTCAAAATCGATCTTTACTTTCCCTCGTCAATATTAAATTATTGAACCTTCTGAATAATAATTTGTTATTACAAGAAAGGACAATTCCCACCGCTACGCTACACCTCCCTATCTGTCTCTTATACACATCTGACGCTGCCGACG
>OWJQ01000999.1_pt1 | contig 14930 bp, 17 predicted proteins | sample 1732711 | NCBI WGS metagenome assembly OWJQ01 (sample SAMN05065745, study PRJEB22554) | human gut metagenome | biome: ENVO:2100002; feature: ENVO:00000062; material: ENVO:00002003 | host: Homo sapiens | place: USA | reverse complement strand
GAGATTAGCGAGTGTCTCGTGGGCTCGGAGATGTGTATAAGAGACAGGTTCAGGTGTCTGCACAAGACGGCAACCGTCAGATGACTGCACAACAGCGAACAGAACAGCGTATCAAGCAGATGAATGAAAAATTGAATCTGACCGATGAACAGGAAACAAAAATCCGTGAATTGTATGCAGACTTCAACAAGCAAAAATATCCCCGTGAGAAACGTAGGGAAGCCATGGAGAAATTGACAGCAGACATTTCTCTTCTCTTGACGGCCGAACAGCAAGCTGCTTACAAACAAATGACGGAACAAGCGATTGCAGAAATGAAAAAAGGCAAACGTAGCAAGGCGAAAGAATAGAAGTTTATAATTATATACTGTTAGTCTGAACTCTTCAGCATGGGGAGTTCAGGCTAATAGCATAATTTTCATTGAAACCGAAGTAGAATGTATCAGTCTAAAATTAAAATAATGATTAAAGTCTTATTGCTTTGTTTTTTGACTGCTTGTAATGATAATGACAAAGAGTATTCTGTAATACTTCCAGAACAAGAGATCGAAGTTGAGGTTACATCTGATTATACAGAACTATTGAATAAAACAATATCTGTTCCGGCAGAATACAATCAAGAATCCGCATTAAAAGGAAGCGTTGTACAAATCGATTATAACACCAAGAATTATGTGGAAGGAACAGGGGAAGTACGTAAGAATACTGCTTATGTTTATTTACCGTATGGTTATGATGAAACATCCGAACAACCTTATAACGTGTTCTATTTCGTACATGGACATGGCGAGACTGCAATTTCCTTTTTCCATAATGAGAATGGCTTGTTGTGCAAATTGTTTGACCACATGATGGAAAATGGAGATATGGCTCCAGTTCTCATTGTTTCAACGAGCTACGTTTACGGGACCCCTGTTGATTATTATCCTGACGCAGATCCTTATTGCGAAGCTCTGCCACAAGAACTTGTAAACGATTTGATACCTGTCATAGAGAGCCGTTATCATACCTATGCTGAAAACACAGATGTTGCCGGAATAACAGCGTCAAGAGCACATCGTGTCATTGGTGGGTTTTCAATGGGAGCGGTAACAACTTGGTATGCTTTGGAGCATGCATTGGATTGCTTCAAATACTTTATGCCGATAAGTTCTGATGGCTGGGCATTAGGGCGTTTTGCCGGAATGACCAATCCCGATGATACTGCGGAACATTTGGCGAATGCCATTCGCAATTCTGCTTTTTCAAAAAATGATTTCTATATCTGGGCTTGTAGCGGAACGAATGATGTTGCATACGATAGAATCTGGTCACAGGTTCAAGCAATGGCACAACTTACGGATGTGTTTTCTGTCAGCAATCTCACTTTCCACGAACAAGATGGTGCTCGGCATGAGTTCCATTCTTTGGCAGAGTATTTATATAACGCTCTTCCATTCATATTTCCCGCTAATAGATAATAGTGTATATTCTAATTCTCGATTATTTAGCCGAAAAAACAACGCTGACAACATGCTAAAAATAAGTATATAAATTCATAAATAAGTAAACTGATATGAAAGAACAAATCAAAAGCTCTTCTCTTTTTTTGAAGAGAAGCAGCACCTAACCCACTTTGCTACCGAACAGGATGTAGCAGAAGAACTATTCGAGTTACTCTCCGAAGCGAGAGAACTCTATCTTCAGGATGTAATTGTGGATGGCAAGCGGTATAGCCGCTACGTGGATGACTTCATAAACAGTCACCGATACATCAACTGCACCAATGCGCTTTGCCGGAACTGCCACGAGATGAACATTCACATTGTTAAGGGACTGCTGACCGAATGTGTTTACCTTATCCAGCCTCTTTTTACCGCACCCGCCTTCTCCTTTGAGAAGTGTATGGAGCTGCGAAGGCTGTATGACCGGTCGGAACCGTTACCACTGCATACCGATGGTTTTATAAAAGCTCCGCCACTTTCTTTCGGCTGCAACTTCACCCAAGAACAGATGACAGGTATTGTGTCTTGTGCCAATACTTATCATCTGTTTTGCGTTTCAGCGGTTTGCATTGAGGATATGGAAGCTCTCTTTTCCTGCAAAGAAGGCTTTCATATTCGGGTAAACAATATCCGCCATGTGGCTATTCTGTTCGATGCGCTTCTTGAAAATTCGTTCATCCAACCGTACTGGCAGTCCGTTCTCGATAAAGGAAGGTTCTTGTTGTCCAAAGACGGCAAGCGGTTCATTTCCGCGTCGAGCCTTTCATCAGCCCTTTCCGTTATAAGGAGCAACATGGGGGCCGCCGCTTATTCCATAAAGAAAGCTATCGGTCAATTGGAAAGATAAAACCGCCATTTTGCAATAAGCGAAAACAACAGCATCCGGTTTTGTCGGATGTTGTTGCTTTTGTGTGAAAGGAAACGGCTAATAACACGCTACTTTGTATGGATGGGAGGATATTCTATATACTCTCGTTGCTGCGAATGCCGTCGTATCTCTTTCCGTAATCGGCCATTGTCGTGTGCGATAAAACAGGCGGTAGCAATGGTAATCAGCCAAATAAGGAGCAGGCATATCCACACGAACCGCCGAAAGTGGTGGGAACGGTATGCCCGATGCAGGCAGTAAAACGGTATCTCCTTGAACAGGTAGGCGAACAGGTTCCTGAACCGCTCGGGTCGGGGCGGAAACACTATTTTCTTCACGTCTGCCGCCCGAACTCCCTGCATACCGATAAGGACATCCAGTTTGGCTTCGATCTCGCGGCTGCGGGCTTCCTGCCGCTTGGCGACTTCCCCGATAGCCTTGTAGGTGTCGCATACGATTATGCACTTTTGCAGCACGTCGGCATAGTCCGCCGCAAGTTTGGCGTAGCACTCCTGCGGCGTGAGCCTGCCTTGCGTCTTGGCTTCCTGTTCCTCCTGCTCGAACTTGCGCTGCCGCTGTTCCAGCAACTCCTTGACGGCGTTTCTCGCTGCCGTGGCAACCGTTTCCGGGCTGACGGGCTGCGTGTTCGGGCAGCCGCTTAGGGTCTTGTTCAACGCATTGGTCGCCGCTATGTTCTTCACCAGCAGGTCTTGCAGTTCGTCGAGCGGTGCTACCGGCTCGTCTTTCAAGGGGGTAGGTCTTTTGCTTGTCATGGTCATCTCCTCCGTCTATATGGGTTCTTTGTCTTCTCCTTGTCCTCGTCTCTCCAGCCCCGCTCGTCGCTGCTGCCGCCACCTCCGCCGCTTGTCGGGGCGATGTGTGGCTGTATGACGAGTTCAGTTATCGCCGCCCCGATACCGCCACCTGCCGAGACATTGCCGCCTGCGGTATCCGTACCGGTTGAGCCGCTTAGGGTTTCGGCGGCCTCTGTTCCCCTCTGTTCAGTCGGTTCGCCCGGTGTAAAATCGGAGTGCTGCCTGCCAAAAGAGAAATCCCGCTGCTGCGTCCTGTCGTCCGATGCGGATATGCCCGTAGCCTTGCCGGCAACATCCGGCACCATACCCAGACTTTGGCAGAGCTTGGCGTAGGTCATGGAACGGTCTATCTGGTAACCGGCAAAAGAGATATTGTCGCAGGTGAAGATCACGCCTTTGGTCTTGCCCTCCGCATTGCTGACGGTGTTCATGCCGATCCCCCGTGCAGACAGGGCGGTTTTCAACGCCTCCATGCTGCGGCAACCTTTCAACGCTTCATTGACTGCATCGTATATGCGGTATTTAAGGGCTGCCTTGCCTTTCAGACGGTCTCGGTTCACCTTCTTCTTGCCCTTGCTGAAAGTAAGGCCATATTCCCTTGTGAGGGCTTGAGTGATGCGTGCCGACTTGCGGAAACCTTGGTCGCCGGTAATGGCGTTGCCGTCGTTATCCACCCGGTTGTAAACGATATGCACGTGGGGGTGCGGCTTGTCGTGGTGGGTGTCCATGACGTACTGCGTGTTCACGATACCCATGCGCCGCAGGTATTCCTTGGCGATGTCGGCCATCAACTTCTCCGACAGCTTGGGCGCATCTTCCGGTGCGAAGTTCAGGGAGATATGCCCGACGAAGTTTTTCAGCGAGGGGCGGCTCTTGGCTTGCAGGCTGAAGCTCGCCACGATGGACTCGTTCGATGTCAAGTCCACGCCCTCGGAGGCGATGATTTTCGCCTTCTTGTTCCGGATGTCGTTGGCATAATCCACCACCCCCGCAAAACCTTGTCCGCTATGTATCTTCGCCATCATGGGTTATATCTGTTTGTTGAGTTCGACAATCAGGCCGCTTATCTCTCGGGACAGCCGCCTGTTTTCGTCCGCGACGTGCTGCGGCCCGTGGATATGGGCGAGGTGCGCCAACTGGTTCAGGTTGTTCGCCATGCCTGCCAACGCCCGGAGGCAGTGCGCCACCCCCTGCGGCACGGCTTCCTTGACATAACCGTTTACTGCCAGCTCGTACACGATCTCGGAAAGTGGCCGCCCCGTCCGCCTGCTGCGGCGTACCAGTTTGGTGTAATTCGTCCGGTCGAAATAGACTTTCACGGGGCAGTCGCGCTTCTCGCCGTCGGGCAGTTTCGGGCGTCCGCCCTTGTTCCGTCCTGTGCGATTTTCGTCGGAGTGTGTTCGGGTCATTTTGCCACCTCCTCCCCGCTGCCGTGTCCGGCAGCTCTCCGGCAGAGCCGGCGGTTTTGTGGGACACAAAACCTATACTTGCTCCCCGAACACACGTCATTACCGGTACGCACCCGACAAAAAAGGGGTATCATAACGGGTACGAATGCCACTACGCAGGCTGTACGGCTGCCGGTCATGGCTTGCCTCCTTTCGCACGGTTTACGATATACGCCTGCGCTTGTTGGTCGAGTTCCGTCTGCGAGGCGATGCGGATGTTTCTCTTCCATGCCTCCAGCTCGGCCTTGTCGAAAAAGCACAGTTTGCCGTTGGGCTTGTAGTAAGGTATGACACGGCGCATCATCAGTTTGTGCAGATAACTTACCTTGATACCGAGGAACGCTGCCGCCTCGGCTGTCGGAATCAGTTGTTTCGTTTCTTCCATGTTGCTGTCATTTTTAGGTGAATACTTCGTCGTTCCGATGCGGAAGACGCTGCAAAGTAAGGCACGGGAAACGACACGGGAAAGGGGTTCTGCCCGATGTAAAACAGAGGGAAAATGAGGTAGCAAACAGAACGGGAGGACGCTGTAATACAGTCGAAGGCAGCCGAAAGCAACAATGGGAAGCAAAGGACGGGGAAATAGTGGAATCGGTGGTTGACCGGTGGGCGTTCATGCCGATTGTAGCGGGTAAAAGTGCGGATAGCCGCAAAAATAACCGCTAATAATATGGAATGAAACACCAAAATATAGGGTGGTGATAAATGATTGGTCGGTATTTATTGCTATCTTTGCAGGGTAAAAGTGCGGATAGCCGCAAAAATACCCTCTATAAACATGAGAATAGAACGTAAAAGAAACCTTCAACGATTGATAAACAGCCGTAAGAACGGTCAGATAAAGATTATAACGGGCATCAGACGGTGCGGCAAATCGTACCTGTTGGGAGTGCTCTACCGTGATTATCTCCTGCAGGAAGGCATCACACCGGAGCAGATCATCACGCTGGAACTGGATAACGATGCCAATGCACGCTATCGCAATCCTATGGAACTGGGAACATATCTCCGGCAGATGGTCGGTGATACTTCCAAGGATTATTATATCCTGCTGGACGAGATACAAATGGTGGAGGCAATCGACAATCCCTACCTGCCTAAAGAATCGGATTCCAAAATCACTTTTGTCGATGTGCTTCTGGGGTTGAAGAATCTGCCGAATGTCGATGTCTATGTAACGGGCAGTAATTCCAAGATGCTCTCTTCCGACGTGGCTACCGCTTTCCGGGACAGGGGCGAAGAGATACATATCACCCCCCTTACCTACGATGAGTTTTATGCGGCCTACCCCAAGGAGAAACGTTTCGCATGGCGCGAGTTCGTGGCATACGGAGGAATGCCGCTGGTCATGCAGAAAAGCACCCACGAGGAAAAATCCAAGTATCTGCAAGACCTTTTCCGGCTTACCTATATTAAGGATGTCATAGAGCGTAACCGCCTGCGTGCCGATGCGGAAACGCTTGACGAATTGCTCAACGTCGTTGCCTCTGCCGTGGGTTCCCTTACCAACCCGACGCGGCTTGCCAACACGTTCCAGTCGGTCAAAGGATTGAAGATAAAGAACGAAACCATTTCCACCTACTTAGACTGCTTCATTGACGCATATATATTGAGCAAGTCGTATCGCTACGACATAAAAGGCCGTTCATACATCGACACGCCGCTCAAATACTATTTCACGGACATCGGTTTGCGCAATGCCCGTCTCAACTTCCGTCAGCAGGAAGAAAACCATATTATGGAAAATATCCTTTATAACGAACTCATTGCACGGGGATTCAACATCGATGTGGGCGTAGTCGAGTACAACCATATTGTTGCGGGAAAGAAAACACGCACGCAGCTCGAAATCGATTTCGTGGTCAATCTGGCAGACAAACGCTACTACATCCAGTCGGCTCTTACCGTGGCCGATGAAGAGAAACGGCAGCAGGAGGTCAATTCCCTCAATCGTATTGACGATTCCTATACCAAAATCGTCGTGGTGCGCGACAATATCCTGCCGTGGACGGACGAACGGGGCGTGCAATACATCAATATTGAAGATTTCCTGCTGGAAAAAATAAACGAGTTGTAGCCCCAAAAGAGAATTTGAATAGCAGTTCTTCAGTAAAGTTTACCCCTGCACGCTTTTCAGCCAGCGGCGGTAGGCGTTCGTGTCGCGGATCTCCCCGTCGGCTTCGGCGGCTCTTTTGAGTATGTCTATGATGATGTCCTCTTTCTCCATCTTGGAACCCCGGCGGTCTTTGGCGCCCAACAACTGCCGGAGATTGGGCAGATGCCAGTAGTTGCCGAATGTCTTCCACTGGTAGGATATGTTGCAGATTGCAGCGATGCAGTCTGCGATGAAAGCCATCTGCGTGGCGTTGCAGCCCTTGCAGGGACGGTATTCCTCGTTCAGAAACCCTTCCCGTCGCAGGGCGTCCAACAAGGCGAGGGTTCTCCCGCCTTTCAGTGCATCGGGAAAGTCCTGCGGTAAAACGGGCGGTTGTATAGCAACCTCCGTTTCTTCGTCCACCCTCCGGCAACTACCGACGGGTGGTGTATGTTTCGACCTGCGCCGTGAAACACATTCCTCGATTTTTCCGCGATATTCCATATAGACGGCCATCGGGATAGCAAATACTACAAGTGTAATGACGGCAAAAAGTATGACGGTAATCGTGTCCGTCCCCATCCGGGCAACGGCAGCCCGCCCGATGAGGGCGGAGGCGAGCAGCCATACCGCACCGGGCAGCAGAACGTTCATCCTGAAATCTTCGGGCAGTCTTTTCATATCCGGTTACGTGTTTGCGAACTCGGCGTCGATCAGGCCGATGGCGTCGTCCTTCTTCTTGTTGATGATCTTCGCATATATCTGGGTAGTCTTCACGTCCGTATGCCCGAGCAGCTTGCAAACGGTATAAAGGTCTGCGCCGAGGGTGAGCATCATCGTGGCGAACGTGTGGCGGCTCACATGGTAGGTTACGTGCTTGGTAATGCCCGCCTCCCTTACCCACGGTTTTATCTGCACGTTGCAGGTATCCTCGCACGGCAGCGTGGCGAAAACCGAATCCTCCTCGGCTGCCCCGTTCCGTTCCGGCATCCATTTTCTCGCCTGCGTCGAAAGGGGCAGGTATAGCGGCTGACGTGTCTTCTGCATGATGATGTTGATACGCCATTGCTCGCCCGTGCAGTCCACATCCTTCCATTTCAGGGCCAGCACGTCGCTGATACGCAGCCCGCAATAGCAGGAGAAGAGGAACGCGCTCTTGATGTCTTCCCGTCGGCAGGGAGTGTTGATAAGTACCTTCACCTCGTCGATGGTCAGGTACTCCCGCTTGCTTTCCGGCATTTTGATTTTCTCGTCCGTGTTCAGTTTGTTTATGGGGTTCTCGGCGATGATGTCTTCACGCACGGCGGCGTTCAACGCCCCACGGAAACAACCGAAATAGGAAACGCAGCTAAACTGCGACAGCTTCCTGCCGTTTGCACTGACATAGACGTTACGCATATAGTCTATGAGGGCGAGGCAGAAATCACGGTTTATGTCCCGCATGGCGGCTTTCTCATCGAACGCACGGAGGACGTTTATCGTGTTGCTGATAAGTTTGCCGCTGCCCCGCACACCTTTCTTCTCTTGGCTCTCCTTGTAAGTCTGCATCCAATCGAGTAGCAGTAGTTTGGAACGCTGGGAGGTATTTTTCAATCCTGCCACATTGTTGGTCAGTTCGATGATGCGCTGCGACTTGATCGTGTTCACAGCGGCCAACGTCGCCTTGTTCTGCGCCTTGGCTGCCGCACTTGTTTCCGGGATAAGGTAGAGTTTCAGAAACTCGTACTGACGCTTGCCGTCCCTGTAAATGTCGAGATAGACGGACTGGCTGCCGTCGCTTAACGCCTTGTAACGGATGCGCACGGGTTCCTTGACCTTGGGCTGTTTGGGCATCTTTATCGTTCTTGTCATAATCGGGTGCATTTATAATTAGAAAAGTGGTCGTCAATCGAATATTTTGTCGGCGAGGTTTACCGCCTCGTCTTTCCGTCGGCTGATGATTTCGGCGTAAACCTGCGTGTTCTTGATTTTCGAGTGTCCCAGCAGTTTGGAGACGGTATAAAGGTCTGCCCCCAGTGCGAGCAGCATCGTTGCGAACGTGTGGCGGCTGGTGTGGTAGGTTACCGCTTTGGTTATTCCTGCCTTCGCCGCCCAAGCCTTCAGGTGAACGGTAAGGTTCGTGTCATTGGGCAGGCTCTCGAAAACAAGACTGCCCGCATCTGCGCCCTTCCGCTTCGGCAGCCATCGACGGGCTTGCACGCCTAACGGGATATGCACGGGCTTCTCGCTCTTGTTCATCACCACCGACAACATCCATTTGTCCCCGTCCTTCGTGATGTCGCCCCATTTCAGCTTTCTTACATCACCCAGCCGCAGACCGCAGTTGCAGGCGAAAAGATAAGAGCTTTTGATGTCCTCCCGCCGGCAGGGTGTCGCTATCAGAGCCTTCACCTCATCGATAGTCAGGTATTCTCTTTTCCCTCTGTTTGTTTTGGCCCGTTCATGACGCGACAGCTTATCCATCGGGTTGGAGGGTATAAGCCCCTCGCGGACGGCGACATTGAGGGCCGTTATCAAGGTGCATTGGCGGTTGAATATCGTTTTGGATTTGAGCAACCGACCATCTGCCGTCCTGTAACCCGTTTTCAGGTATTCCATGAATGACAGGCAGAAATCCTTGTCTACCGCTTTGAGTTTTACATCATTGTTACCCATGCCGATAAAAATGTTGCAAAGCTGGTCTATAGCACAAAGGCATTTCACGCCCCGGCTTCGCTGTATCTCCTTGAACCGCGCAAGCCACTCCGACAGGGTAAGGTCGGTTTGCGGTACGCTTTCCTGCATGAGCCGTTTGTTGGAGGACGGCAGTTTCTTCAATTCCCGCAGCCGTTCTTTGAGGGTTGCCTCGGCCTTGCGCATGGCGGCTGCATTCTGGCGCACTGCCTTGTCGTCCGTTTCCGGCACAAGGTAGAGTTTCAGGTACTCGTAACTGCGGCGCCCGTCGTGGTAACAATCCAAGTAAATGGACTGATACCCGTTCTTCATCGCCTTGAACCTGATCTTGATAGGCGATTTTTGTGTATCTTTGTTTCCGTTGCCTGCCATTGTAGAAATTTCAAATCATTATCACGTTGCAAAGATAGCGTTTTCTCGGTAAAAAGAAACAAAAACGGGTAACAAAAATGCATCTAAAATGAGATTCCCCGAGAATTTAAGGGAAACGGTCTAAAACTGTAACTTACTAAAAACAAGAAATATATTTGCAGATTATTGGCTCTTTGTTTCTTTTATTTGGGCGTATCGGATATTAGGCTCCCCGACTGATTGATTATCGGCATACGGGCAAGCCCGGAATGGATTGATACCACATCTCAAACAGCATGTGGCTGTCCGGATGCCAGCGTACATACAAAAGGGAAAATGGCAGATTGCACCTGCATGGTGAAACCTGCCATCACTTTGCTTTATTCCCATATCTACACCCCTGCAATAAAGTAAAGTCGGGAAATGTCACAGAAAAATGTCAGACCAATGGCGTTTTGCGAAATCGGCTCAATAATGGAAATCCCGGTTGAACCTGTATTCCTTGCTCTCTTTTACAACCATACGCTTGTTGCTCAGGAATGTAGCCATCTTCACAGCCTTGTTGTGTCCCAGTTTTATGCCTTGCCGTCCGTAGCCCTCTTTCAGCCTTTCGAGAAAGTTGTCATAGCCGTTGATATTACCACCTTCAAAAGCAGCGTTTAGAGCGGAACGGTGCATGTCCTCTGGAATTTCCTTATAAGGGTCAAACGGCTCTTTGGATGGCCGTCCTGCTTGTCGCTTCTGGGGCTGGTAGAATTCCACCGTTTCGGGCAGGCATTCATCGTTTACCCGGAAAGCAAAAGACTCGAATTCACGGTCACGGATATGCAGGGCTTCCACCACGCTTATGGACTTATCGTCTTTGTCTGCTTCAATCTGCATGATGGTTTCCGCCTTGTTGTTCAGTTCCGTGCCGACATGTCCCCTTGCGTGTTCATCATTCTTGTTCTGATGCAGGATAGTATGAATGTGTATTTGCCTGTCATCAGTCCACCGCATGAGTTTGGATATTACTTCGGTGGACTCTCCGGGCGAATTGATGTCATAGACAAAGTCGCGAATGCCATCAATGATGACCAGTCCCAAGTCCGGTATCATGCCGATTGCCTGTTCCGTTATCGCCAATCGTACTTCGGGCGAATATTTGCGGAGTGCCAACATCTTCAGATTGTCAGCATCACTATTTTCTGGTAAGCCTGCCAATCTCAGGATTCTGTCCAGAACTTTTTTGCAATGGTTTTTGCCTTGTTCCGTGTCAATGTAGAGGATCTTTCTTTTGTCCTCCGGGAAGCAGGCACGATAATGCAGCACCGTGCCGTTTATTAGGGCAGCCGCAGTGATAGCCGAGACATTGAAGGTTTTCTTGCTTTTGGCTTTTCCGATGGATGCGCTGAAGTTCCCGAGAGTCCCGATTATGGAATCATCCACCATCAACACGGAAGCGGACTGTTCGTATGTCCCGGTTACACTGATGACCGATTCATCTATATAAGCTTTCAGTTCCTCCGGGGTAGGAATATTGCTGTTCGTCTTTTCCATATCCCTACAACTCTCTTGGTTTTGCCTTATGTCTTGTCGCAGCGAGCATCTGTTCGTGTTCTTCCTCAATGCTCAGAGGCGCCAGACCTTTCCTCCCTGTCTCCAGCCATTTGTCCAGTTCGTCCCGATAGACAAACAGGTGCTTGCCCTGCTTGATAGTTGGAATTCCTCCGTGCTTAGCCTTGTAATAGAAGGATGACTTGGATATTCCGAGATAGCTGCATACTTCCTCCACGGTCATGGGGACATGCAGGTTTTCTTTGACCGGAGCCTGTTTTGCAAGATTGTCTTTTAACACATTTTCAAGGCTCTCGATTCTTTCACAAAGTTTGCCTACCATTTCCGGCAGGTCATTGAATGTAAGATTTTCTTTTAGCATGACTAAACGATTTAATTGTTTAACATGCTGCAAACCAATCTAATGATATTACGCAGACTATAATCAGCAAGAACTAATTTTCCCGTCAGCAAAATTTTTCATGCAGTCAAAGTGGTAGTCTCCGTTTTCAGGCACATCAATCTTGATTTTGCTTATAACAGAGTCCCTGAGGTTCTTGGAAAGATATTCGATTGTTGCATTTCCCAGCTCATGTGGGAATATTTCTTTTATGAATTTTGCCCTGTCGATTAGCGGAATATCAAGCCTCTCTCCGATATTCCATGCAAAATGCCTTATTGCCGGAGACTTGATGGGATTATCCAGTTTGGAACGGATTGGTTTGTATAGTTCCGGTTGTCCATAAGCCAAAGCATCTATGTTCTCATGGAGCATTTCAAGTTCCTTTTTAGTGAAAAACTCTGCCATAATATATGTAGTATAATCATGAATGGTGCGGACTATTGCAGTCCGTCTTTCCTTTTTCGCACGTTCCAGTTCTTCCATCCGTGCGTCATATTTTTCAAGATATGAAGATTCCTGCGCTACAACACTGACCATACTGGTTGTATTGTCTGTTCGCGAAAGTTCATCGGGCTTGTCAGTCTTTATCCTCAATGCAACGGCTTCTGTCTTGGTAGAAATATTGCAGCCAAAAGAAAGATAGCCCTTGGCGAACAGTAAACAGAACATGCGTTGCAGTGCAGCGCATGTTAGGATTGTCACTACCGTTCCAATTATAAATGGAGTAGAGTAACCAATCAAGTCAATCTGATGATTCTTATACATTATTGTGGCAACTGTCGCGAAAATGATGCACGCTAATGCAAGGACAAGGCTTGCTTTTTTGATGGTGGGTCTGTTGTTATCTGCCATAGACTATCGTTATTTGAAATTTCACTACGACAAAATTAGATGCCCGCTTGCAGATAGTAATAAATAACGATAGGAAATCAGCTGGAAATTAAGAAAAAATATGGTTAGAATATGATTTTCAGCGCAAAATCATATTCTAACCAATAAAATTGGGGCAAAGAAAAGCTGGTCAGCCCTTCCTTGTCAAAGTGATTTTAGTAGTCGCTTCGCGCTTGTTACTGTCCACGACTTTCATATAGCGTTGCGTGGTAGTAATACACTTGTGAGCCATCATGCTCTGGATGGTACGGATATCTGTCCCTGCGGCAGCTTGCAGGGTGGCGAATGTTCTACGGTATGAATGGAAAGTTATGTCTTTTGTGATTCCGGCAGAACGAATCCATTCCTTCATCGGATGCTGTGTCCAGCTCCGTTTTAGCCCTTTGAAAACCAGTCCGGTCTTTTCCGGGCTGTAACCTATCAGTCTCAACGCTTCATCGCTTATCGGGATGATGTCTTCGGTCTTGGTCTTTTGCGTGATGGTATGGACACATTTTCCTCCGGCGGCAAAGTCAACGATTTCTTCCCAGCAAAGGGAAAGCACATCGCTGAGCCGCAGGCTGGTCAGACACGAAAAGAGGGAAGCGGTTTTCAGGACAGGTATCTTGCAAGGTGTCTCGGCCAGTCTGTACAGTTCTTCGACCGACAGATAGTCTTTTGCGATATCTTCTGTTTCAATCTTGTCCAGAAAGTCATTGACATTGGTCTTGATCATCCTGTTACGATAGAGGATTTTCAGGAATCCTCTGAATGTAGACCAATAACCCGCAGCGGAGTTTCTTGAAACCGGTCTGTTCCGCTTTAGCTGCCTTGCGTTAAGCAGGTATTCACGGAATTTATTGCAAAGGTCGATATCAATCTCTTCAAAAGTGCACTTGCCATGAACGAAGTTGTAGAAGTGCTGATACACAAACGCCCATTTTTGGTCGTGTTTGCGTAGCTGCTTGCGGTAATATTCCAGAAAATCGGCTTTGAACCTGCGCTTGTCAAAGAAATCATACCGTTCATTTACGATAGCTTCGAACCTCCGGCACCGGATGGCTTCCGCCTTTTCCGACATAGCGGCGTTGAAGTCCCGTTCACGCTGATTCTTCGGATTGGCATAGATATAAATGTTCAATCCCTCATGACGGATGGTCTTCATCGTTTCTTGGTCACGGTAACCCGGATAGTAATCAAGGTAGAAAGACAGCATACCTTTCTTCAAAGGACGTGTCCTCAATGTAACTGTTTTGCATTCTGACATAATGATGAATATTAAATGGTTATAACTGATTCTTGCTGCGAAAATCTTTAATAATGTTGTGCAGACCGTAATCAGCAGGAAATAATTTCCGGATAATTACAGTAGGTTGTGTTTAGCCGCTAACGGGCACCCATGATGTGGTCAAATTCCACTTTCAGGAAGCGCACGAACCGTCCTTTCTTCTCCCGCTTTATTTCGTGGAATTGCAGGATGCCGTAAACCGAATCCCGTGTGAGGTTGTATTTCTTCATGGCTTCCTGCACGGTGTAATATTCTGATGAATCCTCTTCGGCAGTCTGTTTGGACAGGTCGAAATGAAGTTTGGAGTAGAATATCTGGCCGTGTTCTTTTTTCGAGGGTATGTTGTTACGATAGACTTGAGAGCGGATGGCGACACGGGTCATGCCGTACTTCTTCTCGATTTCTTCAGGAGTGTACCATTCCGTCAGGGCATCGTCAGTCTTGTACTTGGCAAACGCTGCATCAATATGTTTTTTGCTGTAATAGTTGAACTGGCGGATACGGATTTTGGGGATACTGTTCTCTCTTGTATATGCCCAAATCCATTTCTGCGAGACTTTGTACTTTTCGGCAATTTGCTCGGCAGTGTAGTACTCAGTTATATCAAGATCATCTTTTACTCTTCTTCGTTCGTAGGGGCGTGTTTTGAGCATCAGTTCAATATCGGCTCTGCGAATGATTGACATCCTTGCACTGATTCTTGAAGCTCTCAACTTATCCTCTTTGACCAGCTTGTAAACATACTGACGGGAGACACCCATCAACTTAGCCGTTTGGGAAAAGGTGAAGTATTCCTGACTTTCCAGTTTTTTCTTTACTTCAATCATTTCCTGAATTTGCCTAAGTTCCATTCTCCGTTCTTTCATGCGGTGTTTGTAACCTCTCTTGGAGCATTGCGGACTGCAATAGTTTGTGGTGGTCTTTTGCGCTATAAAAGGCTTGCCGCACCATTGGCAGATTCTTTTTACTTCCATGTCGTTTGTCCTCCATATTTTCGTTAAACATGAGCTTTTGCAACTCGAATAATTTCCCTTTTTGTCCACTCACGTAAACCATTGTCAACACACGTAAACTACTGCGTCATCGTGACATCGGGGCA
>OWJQ01000925.1_pt1 | contig 15774 bp, 12 predicted proteins | sample 1732711 | NCBI WGS metagenome assembly OWJQ01 (sample SAMN05065745, study PRJEB22554) | human gut metagenome | biome: ENVO:2100002; feature: ENVO:00000062; material: ENVO:00002003 | host: Homo sapiens | place: USA | reverse complement strand
CCATGGGCTACAACTACAACGGCAAGCTGCGCAGCGCCGAAGTGCTGCTGTGCGAGGATGGCACCCACCGTTTGATCCGCCGTGCCGAGACTCCGCGCGATTACTTTGCAACGCTGGATTTCCTGCCCCTGATGAAGCCGCTGTTTGAAGATTAAGAGGTATCATAAATGTTTTTTGGCTTTCAGCTCACCCTTGGCCTGATGATGGTATTCTACGGCTATTCGGTCATGAAAAATCCCCGTGTCTGGGGCGATCAGGGCCGCCGTGCCGTCAAAGCGGAGCACTTTGAGGAATACTGCCGCCAGAACGGCCTGTTCTTTTTGAAGGCAGGCTGCGTGGTGGCGGTGATCGGTGCACTGGATGCACTCATCACGCTGGATGCCCTGCTGTACGCTCTGCTGTACCTCTTCGGTCTGGCTTTCGCCTTCTATCCGCTGGTCAAATGGTGCCGTGAGAACGAGGGCTTCAGCTGGCCTTGGCCCCATGTCCAGAGCGAGAGAAAGCGCATCAAAGAGCTGCGCCGTGAACAGGAATCGCAGGAAAAGGCGGAGCAGGACTCCGACAAAAAGTAAAGAACAAAGAGAAAAACGGCTGCTGTACGGTAAAGTACAGCGGCCGCTTTTTTGTTTCCACTTTATGCAGGGTGGTTTTCCTCGCTGTTTTTGCTCTTATCCAGCGCATCGAACTGCTTTATGATCTGCGGGTCCTTCAGCTTGACGACCTTGCCGGAGAGATAATGCAGGGTGTTTTCCTCGGGAATATCAAGGAAAGTGACCCGCACAGCGCACAGGGCCTGCGTTTTGGTGCCGGTGCGCTCGTTCATCTTGCGGTTGCCGTACTTGATGTCGCCCAGAACCGGACGGCCCAGATAGGCCAGATGTGCACGGATCTGGTGGGTGCGGCCGGTGACAAGGCCGATCTTGCACAGGGCGAACGGCCCGGCGGTGCGCAGTACGTCCACGTCCGTAATGATCTGCTTGCGGCGCTCGTCCTGCGACTGGTGTGCATGGATGCTTACCTTGTTGTTCTTCTCGTCGTGCTCCCACCATGCGGTGAACCGCCCGGACTGCGGGATACCCACCGTGATGGTGTAGTACTCCTTTTTGAGTAGGTCAGTGCGGATGATCTCGTTCATGTCCCGCAGGGCAGTGTAGCTCTTGGCGGCGATCACAAGGCCCTCGGTGCCGCGGTCCAGCCGGTTGCAAATGCCGGGCTTGAACCGGTTCTCGCCGTGGGGGTCGTATTCGCCTTTTTCGGCCAGATACTGGGTAAAAGCATCCACAAGGTTCGCATCGCCGGTGCGGTCGCTATGGCACAAAAGGTGGGTGGGTTTGTACAGCACAGCAATGTTTTCGTCCTCATAAATGATATTGACCTTGGGCTGATTCTGCTTCTTTTTCGGCGCGGCCTTCTGCACGGTTTTTGCGCCTTCCGGCGGGAAAAACTCGTCGTTGATGTACAGCTCGATCAGGTCGCCTGCCTGAATGCGGTACTCCGGCACGGCCTTTTTTCCGTTTACCTTCACGCGCTTATTGCGGAAGCTCTTGTACAAAAGGCTGGTGGGAAAATCGCGGGTCACGCTCTGCACAAAGCGGGAAAGACGAACGCCGTCGTCGTTGGCGGTTGCGGTATATTGTTTCATAAATGTTCCTCAATTTTCAAGAGATACCTTTATAGTAATACAGCCTTGGCTGCAAGTCAACGCGGAAACGCCCCGGATCAAAACTATTTTACCGCAAAGCCTTGAGTTCCGGGCGCAAAATGGGTACTATTATAAGGAATGAATCAGAAGGAGAGTACCGCAATGGCAGAACACAAACGGCATCAGGGACACCGCCAGCGGATGCGCGAACGGGTGCAGAACTACGGTCTGGACAGTCTGGCCGAGCACGAAGCGCTGGAATATGTACTGTACCTCACCAACGCCCAGAAGGACACCAACGGCATCGCTCACGACCTGATCGACCGCTTTGGCGATTTTGCCGCTGTGCTGGAAGCCAGCGAGGAAGAGCTGTGCACTGTGGAGGGCGTAGGCCCGGCCACAGCCCGGATGCTGCATCTGCTGCCGGAGATCAGCCGCTACTATGGCCGCAGCCGTACCAGCACTACCCGCTGCATCAGAACTACGGAGCAGATGGGCAGCTATCTGATGGCGAAGTTTGCGTGGTCGGATTACGAGCGTGCAATGCTGGTCAGTCTGGACAGCCGTAAGCGGGTGCGCGCGGCGGTCTGGCTGCGGGAAGGCACCACCGACCGGGTAAGTCTGGACATCAAGGATGTGGTATCTGCGGCCATCAAGGGCGGTACCGACACGGTGGTGCTCAGCCACAACCACCCCAACGGTGCGGCCTTGCCCTCCATGGAGGATCTGGAAGCCACTGGCAATATTGCCCGGGCATTGGGCCTTGTGAACATCCATCTGCTGGATCACTTCATCCTGACCGATACGGAGTATTTCTCCATGCGGGACGCAAACCGCCTGCCGATCTATGACTTTAAAACAGGTACGCTTTTCTGGCCTTGATCTGTGAAACAACAAAAAAGTGTTTACATTATAAAACTGGTGTGCTATAATCAAACCGTAAAATACAACTGATTGTGGTTCTTTGCGCGAGGGCCGGAGAGGAGAGGGAAGATGGCAGACGAAAAATTTGAACTGGTATCCTCTTACCAGCCCACCGGCGACCAGCCGCAGGCCATTGAAACACTGGTGAAAGGCGTGGAGCGGGGCGACCGCTGCCAGACCCTGCTGGGTGTTACCGGCAGCGGCAAGACCTTTACCATGGCAAATGTGATTGCAAAATGCAACCGGCCCACGCTGGTTCTGGCCCACAACAAAACGCTGGCGGCCCAGCTGTGCACCGAGTTCCGGTCGTTTTTCCCCAACAACGCGGTGGAGTATTTCGTCTCCTACTACGATTACTACCAGCCGGAAGCCTATATCCCCAGCACGGATACCTATATTGAAAAGGACAGCGCCATCAACGACGAGATCGACCGTCTGCGCCACTCGGCCACGGCGGCGCTTTCGGAGCGGCGGGATGTGATCATTGTAGCATCGGTTTCCTGCATCTACTCGCTGGGCGACCCCATCGACTACCGCAGCATGGTCATCAGCCTGCGCCCCGGCATGCAGATGGAGCGGGACGAGCTGTGCCAGAAGCTTGTGACGCTGCAATATGAACGCAATGATGTGAATTTTGTACGCAATAAGTTCCGTGTGCACGGCGATATCGTGGACATCTACCTTGCCTATATGAGCGAGCTTGCCATCCGTGTGGAATTTTTTGGGGACGAGATCGACCGCATCACGGAGTTCAACCCTCTCACCGGGGCCAAACAGAATGTAGTCAAGCATGTAGCCATCTTCCCGGCCAGCCACTATATCGTCAGCGCCGAGAAGAAGGCCGCAGCACTGGAAAAGATCCGCGCCGAGTGCGACGCACAGGTGAAGCAGTTCACCGCCGAGGGCAAGCTGATCGAGGCGCAGCGCATTGCCCAGCGCACCAATTACGACATTGAGATGCTTAACGAGGTGGGCATGTGCAAAGGCATCGAGAACTATTCGGCGGTGCTTTCGGGCCGTGCGCCGGGCAGTATGCCCACCACTCTGCTGGATTATTTCCCGGATGATTTTCTGCTGTTTGTGGACGAGAGCCATGTTACCCTGCCGCAGGTGCGCGCCATGTACGGCGGCGACTATGCCCGCAAAAAAACGCTGGTGGAGTACGGCTTCCGCCTGCCGTCCGCCTTCGATAACCGCCCGCTCAAGTTTGAGGAAGTGGAGTCCAAGCTGAACCAGATGATCTTCGTTTCGGCTACGCCCGGCGACTACGAGCGGCAGAACAGCACGCAGGTGGCGCAGCAGGTCATCCGGCCCACCGGCCTTTTGGACCCGCTCATTTCGGTGCGCCCGGTGGAAGGGCAGGTGGTAGATCTGTTGGGCGAGATCAATACCCGTATCCAGCGGCACGAGCGCGTTCTCGTGACCACGCTGACCAAGAAAATGGCTGAAGACCTGACCGACTACCTTACCGAACAGGGCATCAAAGTCAAGTATATGCACCACGAGGTGGACACCTTTGAGCGCATGGAGATCATCAAGGACCTGCGCCTTGGCTCCATTGATGTTGTGGTGGGCATCAACCTGCTGCGCGAGGGTCTTGACCTGCCCGAGGTGAGCCTTGTGGCCATTCTGGATGCCGACAAAGAGGGCTTTCTGCGCAGCGAGACCAGCCTGATCCAGACCATTGGCCGCGCGGCCCGCAATGCCGAGGGCCTTGTCATTATGTACGCGGATGTCGTCACCGACAGCATGGACCGCGCCATCACCGAGACCGAGCGCCGCCGCGCCATCCAGATGGCCTACAATAAAGAACATGGCATCGTGCCAAAAACCATCGTCAAGGCCATTGCAGACAGCATCGAGATCAGCGATAAAGCGGAGAATGCTAAGCTGAACACCCGCCGCATGGGCAGGATGGAGCGGGAAGCCGCCATCGAGCGCCTGACCCGTGAGATGAAGGAAGCGGCGAAGCTGCTGGAGTTTGAGCACGCGGCCTTCCTGCGTGACCAGATCGACCGACTGCGCCGGGGCGAGAACCCGACGGTGGACTCTGCGGCAGAAACGGAGCGCAAACAGAATCATTCACAGACACAACGAAAAGGGAGAAAATACCTTGGCAAACGATAAGATCGTCATCAAAGGTGCCCGCGAGCACAACCTGAAAAATGTTAACCTGACCCTCCCGAGGGAAAAGCTGATCGTCATGACCGGCCTTTCCGGTTCGGGCAAGTCGAGCCTTGCGTTCGACACCATCTATGCCGACGGCCAGCGCCGCTATGTGGAAAGCCTTTCCAGCTACGCACGCATGTTTTTGGGCCGCATGGACAAGCCCGATGTGGACGAGATTACCGGCCTCTCGCCGGCAATTTCCATCGACCAGAAAACCACCAGCCACAACCCGCGTTCCACCGTGGGCACCGTGACGGAGATCTACGATTATCTGCGACTTCTGTACGCCCGCGTGGGCGTGCCCCACTGCCCGGTGTGCGGGCGGGTGATCAGCCAGCAGACCGTGGACGAAATGGTGGACGCGGTGCTCAAACTGGACGAAGGTACGAAGTTTCAGGTGCTGGCTCCTGTGGTGCGCCAGCGCAAAGGCACCCAGCAGAAAGAGCTGGATGCTGCCCGCCGCGGTGGCTATGCTCGTGTGAAGATCGATGGCAACCTGTATGATCTTGACGAAGAGATCAAGCTGGAAAAGAACATCAAGCATACGGTGGAGATCGTGGTGGACCGCCTTGCCATGCGCAAGGGCATCCGGGGCCGTCTGGCAGATTCGCTGGAAACCGCGCTGGCGCTTACCGGCGGCATCGCCGAAGTGGACGTGATCGGTGGCGATTGTATGACCTTCAGCCAGAACTTTGCCTGCCCGGAGCACGGCATTTCCATCAGCGACCTGTCGCCGCGGCTCTTCTCCTTCAATAACCCGCTGGGAGCCTGCGAAAAGTGTACCGGCCTTGGCACTTTTATGCGGGTGGACGAGGAACGCATTCTGCCCAACCGGAACCTTTCCATCCGTGAGGGTGCCATCAAGGCCAGCGGCTGGTACTATGCCGAGGGGTCTGTATCCGAAATGTATTACCTTGGCCTTGGCAAAAAGTACGGCTTTACACTGGATACGCCCATCAAAGAGATGAGCACCGAAGCTGTCAATGCGTTGCTGTACGGAACCAATGGCGAAAAAATTGAGATGCACCGCACGAATGAGTTCGGAAGCGGTGTGTACTATAATACCTTCGAGGGCATCGTGGAGAACCTTGAGCGCCGCTTCCGCGAGACCAACAGCGAGTGGATGAAGGAAGAAATCGGCAGCTTCATGTCCGGCGTGGAGTGCCCGGACTGCCACGGCAAGCGCCTGAAACCCGTGGTGCTGGCTGTGACCATCGGGGATAAGAACATCAGTGATTTCTGCGAGATGTCCATCCGGGACGAGCTGAAATTCATTGCCGAGAACGAACCGAACCTGACCGAAAAACAGAAGCAGATCGGCGGCCAGATCATGAAGGAGATCCGGAACCGCCTGCAGTTTTTGCAGAGCGTGGGTCTGGATTATCTCACGCTGGCCCGCTCAGCAGGCACTCTTTCCGGCGGCGAGAGCCAGCGCATCCGCCTGACCACTCAAATCGGCAGTGCGCTTTCCGGCGTGCTCTATGTGCTGGACGAGCCGTCCATCGGCTTGCATCAGCGCGATAACGACAAGCTCATTGCCACCCTGAAAAATCTCCGCGACCTCGGCAACACAGTCATTGTGGTGGAGCACGATGAAGATACCATGCGCAGCGCGGATTATATCGTGGATGTAGGCCCGGGCGCAGGCGTGCATGGCGGTGAGATCGTAGCCGCTGGCAGCGTGAAGGACATCTGCAAGGCAAAGCGCAGCATCACCGGCGATTATCTCTCCGGCCGCAAACGCATTGCCGTACCGCAGACCCGCCGCACCGGCAACGGCAATTACCTTACTGTACGGGGTGCGCAGGAAAATAACCTGCGCAATATCGACGTGAAATTCCCGCTGGGAGAGTTTATCTGCGTTACCGGCATTTCCGGCTCCGGCAAGTCCAGCCTCATCAACGAAATTCTGTATAAGACGCTTGCCTGCGAGCTGAACGGTGCGCGTTCCCGTGCAGGCAAATGCGATGGGGTAGAAGGGCTGGAATTTGTGGATAAGGTCATCGGTATCGACCAGCAGCCCATTGGCCGTACGCCGCGCTCCAATCCGGCCACTTATACCGGTGTGTTCAATGATATCCGCACGGTATTCTCCCAGACACAGGATGCCAAAATGCGCGGTTACGGCCCGGGGCGTTTCAGTTTTAATGTCAAGGGCGGCCGCTGCGAAGCCTGTGAGGGCAACGGTATTCTGCAGATCGAGATGCACTTCCTGCCGGATGTGTATGTGCCCTGCGAGGTATGCAAGGGGGCGCGTTACAACCGCGAAACGCTGGAAGTGAAGTATAAGGAAAAGACCATCTCCGATGTGCTGAACATGACCGTGGAGGAAGCAGTGGTATTCTTTTCCAACCAGCCCAAGATCGCCCGCAAACTGCAGACCCTGTTGGACGTGGGTCTTGGTTATGTAACACTGGGCCAGAGCGCCACCACCCTTTCCGGCGGCGAAGCACAGCGCGTGAAGCTGGCCAATGAGTTGGCCCGCCGCAGCACTGGCAAGACCGTGTATATTCTGGACGAGCCTACTACCGGCCTGCATATTGCAGATGTGCACCGCCTGATCGAGGTGCTGCAGAAGCTGGTAGATGCGGGCAACACGGTTATTGTCATCGAGCACAATCTGGATCTTATCAAGTGCGCCGACCATATCATTGACCTTGGCCCTGAAGGCGGCAGTGCAGGCGGCGAGATCGTGGCCGAAGGCACGCCCGAACAGGTGGCAGAGGTGCCAGGCAGCTTTACCGGTCAATATCTGAAACCGCTTTTGGAAAAAGACAAGCTTCTGCAAGCGAAAGAGCAAAAATGAATAAAGCGCGTACTTTCGCAAAAATCAGACTTTTTGCGAAAAAAGCAAAGAAAATTGTAAAAATCTGTTGACAAAACTGCTGTATCTGAGTATAATATTTCATGTCGCCACGCTTCGGTAGGGAAGCGGCGGTCGATATCCGGGTGTAGCGCAGTTTTGGTAGCGCGCTTGAATGGGGTTCAAGAGGCCGTGAGTTCGATTCTCGCCACTCGGACCATAAATCCAACGATTTCACGTTAGAAATCGTTGGGTTTTTTTGTTTATAGGCTGGCCTCATTTGGTTTTGACCACAATTTTGACCACAATGCCAAAGATTTTATCTGGTCTAATTAGTGCCGTTCCGTCCAATTTTCAGGCCGAAAATGCCTCGCTGAACAACTGGATCGCACTCTGCCGAATGGATTCCTGAACATGGAGATAATGCTCAGTCATTTCGGTATCGGCATGGCCTACGATGCTCTGGATGGTCTGAATGTCCACGCCCAACGCCTGCATCTGCGATACATAGGTGTGGCGGCAGCTGTGCGGTGTGAGCAAGCGGACATCGCCCGCTTCTTCCAGAGATTTGCGGAACACATCCCGGAAATGGGTGGGGTTGCAGGGCAAGCCGGTCTTGGGGCTTTCCCAGATGAACTGGTCGGTGGTATCCCGCAGCTTGATGGCACACGGGCGGACATTCAGCGGCACCGGAATATCCCGGATACTGTCTTTGGATTTCGGACTGCCGATGCTGACGGTACCTTTTACGACCTTTACTGCCTGCCGGATGTGAATGACAGAGCCATCTTCTTCAATAAACTGCGGCTCCAAAGCCAGAAGTTCCTGCATTCTCATCCCAGTGCCGAGCAAAAGCCGGATGCTCAAGCCCATGCGGTCATCGGGGAGAACTTTCATTAAGTGGGCGACTTCCGCTGTGGTAAAGGCTTCCTTGCGTTTTGCGGTGCCGGATGCCCGCATCTTTTCAGCAAGCCGGACCGGGTTGCGGCGCACAAGGTCATTGGCTTCTGCCTTTTGAAAGATCTGGTAAAGCATCCCTCGTGCCTTGCTGATATAAGAATCCGAGCGGCCATCGCGCCGCATCCCTTTCAGTAAGTTTTCAATGTCGATCGGGCGTATGACGGTCAAGGGGCGATGATAAAATCCCTCTTTGAGCATACAGACCGTTCTTCTTCATCAACTCATCGTGGGTTCCATGCTCTACCAACCGTCCATTGTCAAGGACGAGGATTTGGTCTGCATCTACAACTGTACGGAGGCGGTGGGCGATCATAATAACCGTCTTACCTTCCACCAGTTTGGCAATCGCCTTTTGAACCAGGACTTCATTCTCCGGGTCAAGGGATGCTGTTGCCTCGTCAAGCAGAATAATGGGAGCGTTTTTCAGCAAGGCGCGAGCGATGGAAATACGCTGGCGCTCACCGCCGGAAAGAGTGCTGCCGTTTTCACCGAGAACCGTCTGATACCCGTCCGGCATCTCCCTGACAAATTCATCACAATAGGCGGCTTTGGCCGCGGCAATCACTTGATCGTCCGTTGCGTTTGGATTGCCAAGACGGATATTGTTCATAACCGTATCATTGAACAGGGTCACATCCTGGAACACGAAAGACATATAAGACATGAGGCTTTCCGGCTCCATACTCTTGATGTCTTTGCCGCCCACGGTGATCTTGCCCTTCTGAACATCCCAAAAGCGGGCAATCAGTTTGGAAATCGTGCTTTTACCGGAACCGGACGGCCCAACGAGGGCAGTCACGCTCCCTTGGGGGATTTTGCAGGAAACATCTTTGATGACATCTTCCTGATTGTAGGCAAAAGTCACATGGGAAAGTTCAATATCGCAGTTCGGGACCGTTTTCCCGTCACCGTCCATTGCAGGAGTGGTGAGCAGGGTACGCATACGACTTGTAACTACATTCAAATTCAGCAGCGAGGACAAATTCGCCAGGATTGCCAAAATAGGGCCATAAATCCGCGTGACCATCAGCAGGAACATGAGCAAAGGCAGCAGTTCAATTTGTCCACTGGTCAGGAGGATAGCACCGACAAAGATTGTAATGCCAATACCTGCCTGCAAAATCATGCTGGCGCTGGACATAAACACACCGACAGCCATCTCCACTTTGATGGCGATTTTTTTCATTGCTAACAGAGCTTTATCCAATGCGCTGAAATGAGAACCGGACAGCCCGCAGGACTTGATGATTTTCATGCCTTCCAGGTATTCCTGTACCTGGTCAGAAGCAGCCAGCTTTGCGTCAACCTGTTTTTCAAACAGTTTCTTTTGATGGTTCCGGCTGAGCCAGATAATGAGGAAGGCAATCGGGACCGTGATAAATACACACAAAGCAAGCCGCCAGTCAAAGAAGGCCAGCAGGATGCAGGTCAGGGTCACCGTGATGCCGTTTGCAATCAGCGGAGGGATCGTGCTGCTGAGCAGGGATTCCATGCTGCTGCAATCTGCCATCATATTTGTGGTCAGTTCGGAAAGGTCCTTGGTGTTAAAGAAATTCATCGGAAGTTTCCGCAGATGCTCCGCAATCCGAAGCCGGGTCGTGTTCGACTCTTTATATGAGGCAATATAGGTTTTGCGGTAATCGTTTTTGGCAGCCAGAAATACCAGAATGGCCGAAACAATACCCGCGCCCCACAGCATCCAGATATGGTTCCACTGAATGGAGCCGCCATTAACAAAGGGAGTCAGAATTTCACTGAAAATCATAACAGTTACACAGAACGGAAGAAGCATAGCCAAGTTCGTCAATGTGCAGGCGAAGATTGCTTTTTTCAGATCTGCGTAACCTTTGTCTGATAAAAAGAGAGCTTTTTGTAATCTGCTCATAGTTACACCGCCTTTCCGCTGATTTTCCAGCCAATCGCTTCTGTATAGTGGTTCCACATTTGCGCATAGCGTCCGCCTGCGTCCACCAGCTCGTCATGCTTTCCTTCTTCGATCAGGTGCCCTTTCTCCATGACAATAATCTTATCTGCATTGCGGATTGTGGAGAGGCGGTGTGCGATGATGATAACTGTCTTACCCTGCATCAGCTTTTCAAAAGCTTTCTGGATCAGGTATTCATTCTCCGGGTCGCTGAACGCTGTTGCCTCATCCAGCACAATGATGGGCGAGTCCTTGATAATGGCCCGCGCAATGGCAATTCGCTGGCGCTCGCCGCCAGAGAGATGGATGCCTTTGGAGCCGACCACCGTGTGATACCCGCCCGGTAGTTTGGAGATGAACTCGTGGCACTGCGCCGCTTTCGCCGCCGCAATCACTTGTTCCTCACTGCCCGAAGGATTGCCCATACGGATATTATCCAAGATACTCTGCTTGAACAGGAAAATATCCTGGAACACAAAGCTGACATGGCGCATCAGGTCATCCTCCGCCATATCGCGCACATCTACGCCGCCGATGGTAATGCTGCCGGAAGATACGTCCCAAAACCGAGAAATCAGATTGGCAATCGTACTCTTGCCGCCGCCGGACGGGCCGACAATAGCTGTGATCTGTCCCTGTTTTGCTGAGAAAGATACATTTTCCAGGGCTTTCTCGGAAACATCCCCCGTGTAGGAAAAGCTGACATCGTGGAAAGCAACATCATCCCCAACAGGTTTCTTAGGATGAGATGTTTCCGGCATTTCAGGGATGTTCAGAATTTCATCCATCCGAGCCACATTCCCATCAATCTGCATGAACGATTCGGAGATATACATGATTTTGTTCAGTACACCGGAAATTGCGGGTACAAAGAGCAGATAGAAAATGAAGGTCATGGCAAACCCAGCAAAATCATCCGACCTGGAGCCGATTAAAATTCCGACAGGTACAAGGATCAGATAAACATTATTGATGATTGTGGTGAAGGCGGGCATGCAGTTCTGCCAGCCCAGGGAAAATTTCAGGACCCACTCTGTATATCCGGTAATTGCTTCTTTGAGTTTTTTGAAAGAGGATGCGGTCTGGTTAAACGCCTTTACAACCGACATTCCACGAACATACTCTACAGAAGCGTTGTTCATTTCTTCCAGGGCTTTTTGATATTTCCCCATATTCTCTTTCATCTCGCCACTGCCAAAGCCAATGAACTCCGCAACAAACGCCAGAATGATACCGACCAGAGAGGCAAGACCGAACCGCCAGTCAACGGCCAGCAGGATGATGACCATGACAATGGGAGCTGTAATAGAAGCGACAAAATCCGGGAACTGATGAGCAATAAAGCCCTCTACGCTTTCAATGTTTTCATCCATGATTTTCCGCAGACGTCCGCTGCCAATCGTCAGGTGATACCCAAGTGGAATTTTCGTAATATGGTCTGCAAAGAGAACCTTCAGCTCGTACAGCGTTCCGAACGCTGCCATGTGTGAACTGAAAATAGCCAGAAAGTACAGCAGGATATTCGCCACGATCCCGGCGAGCGCCAGCCAGCCATAATTCATGACCATCCCCATATCCAACTGATCCAAGTTCGGGAAAACACCGATAATTGAGCGGATCATAAAATAGACCGCTATGTACGGGATGAACGAAGCAATGGCCGCCAGTGACGAAAGAACCGCAGCTAAGAATACAAGGCCCTTTCTGTCAGAAGCCAATTCCATGCATCGTGCCAAACCCGTCTTTGGTTTTGCCTGTTTCGACTTTGCGTTTGACATAGCATTAACCCTCCTTAAAATTGAAAGTGGTGAGGTTGGCAATCCCTAACCTCACCACTCATTTTATCAACCTTTGAAATTGCCTGCCACTCCATAACTCTGTTCCACTGCCCAAAATAGCCCAAAGATACCATGGAGTTAGCCACAACTATATTGCCCTTAGACAATGCCTGCCTTCTGGAAATGCTTTTTGAACACGCCTTTTGCAATCAAAGCGCCGACGATGCCTGCAACGAAGGTCACAACAGCGATGATGACTACCATTGTTCCATTCATAAAGCTATGCAGTTCCGTCAGATACTCGGCGCTGACGCCATTCGACGTAGACATATCATCCACATAGCCGGTCATAATGACCATAGGGAGATAGGTTCCCAGCGCAAAGAACATCATATACACGGAATAGCCAATGGTATTCAGCCAGAAGCTCTTGTAGTGGCCGATACGGGCCAGAAGCTCCGCAATTACAGCACCGGCAATAAAACCGACGGCAACCGCCCAGCCTGCGCCAATCAGAAACTCGATCAGGCCGATCACCACACCGCTCAACAGAACGCTCCCGGCCTTTGGCACTTTAGCGCGCATCAGCATATAGATAATGCCTCCAGGAATTGCAGCAATGGTGCTCCCAAATGCGAAGGTCACCACGGTAGCTGCGGAGGCAAAGATGCACACCATTACCACAGCAAAGAATAACACCGTAAAAATGCCCAGTGTGATAAAATCCTTTGCTTTCATTTTGTCGGATGCCCCGACAGGTTTTGCTTGTTCACTCATACAGATAGCCCCTTTCTATATTTTGTATATAACTAAGATGAAGTCCTTTCATCCACGCGAATGACGCGGGAACAAATCTTCATCAGTAGTTCATTGTCATGGGAAATCACCAAGATGGCTTTCCCTCTTTTGGACAGCGCACTTAAAATTTCTGCAACACTCTCCATGTTTTTGTAGTCCAAGCCGCTTGTAGGCTCATCAAAAATAAGTACCTCTGCATCTCGGAGTGCCGCAACGCCAATCGCGGTGCGCTGCTTCTGACCGCCAGATAGGGACATTGGATGCCGCTCTTTATAAGTCGTCAAATTCAACTCATCCAGAATATCGTCTATTCTCTTTTCGTCTTTATCCTTCTGGTCAGATAATGCCAGCAGCAGTTCCTGGTAAACGCTATCGGTAAACAGTTGATAATCCGGGTCCTGCATGACAAGATACGCTTTCCTGATCCGCCGTTTACTTGGGACCATACTGTTTTTGTATAGAACTTCTCCACAGAGTTCCTTCTGCAAGCCACATAAGGTCCGGGCTAAAGTTGATTTCCCACAGCCATTTTTTCCTACCACGCCAACAATTTCTCCTGGGTAGACACGAAAATTCAGGTGCTGCGCCACGGGTTCCCCTTTCTCATAGCCAATCGCAAGATCTTTAACTTCGACAGCCGGGGGCTCGTTTCGAGAGGGCATCGTATCGGGAAGCTCTAACCTTGTAGGCGTATAGCTTCTAAGTCCCAGCGCCTTGATTTGCTCGGCATTGAATAAAGCGAAATCACTGGCGGACCAAGATTGTTTCAGCTTACCATGCTCCATAAGGACAATGCGGTCGGCAATCCCATTCAAGAAGTAAAGGCGGTGTTCGGATACAACAATCGTTTTTCCCTGCGCCTTAATCAGTAAAAGTAGCCGTCGTAGTTCTTGAATGGCCTCTGGGTCCAGGTTTGACGAAGGCTCGTCCAAGACAAAAATATCAGGATTTAATGCGTAAACGCTAGCAAAGGCTATGGTCTGCTTTTGTCCGCCGGACAAGTCAAACAGGTTGCGATCCTTTAACTTTTCAATATGTAATTCCCGAATAGTCTGTTGATAACGATCCAGCATCACTTGATAGGGCATACCCTTATTTTCCATACCAAACACAATCTCGCTGTCCGTATCCAGACTAAAAAACTGACTGCGTGGATTTTGGAAAACGGAGCCTATCTTGTCCGACAAATCGTGCGGTTGGATCGTGCGGGTATCAACTCCGTCAATGAGAACCGCCCCGGACATTTCCCCTTCGTAAAAGTGGGGAATAAGCGTATTTATCAACCTGGTTACACAAGTCTTTCCACATCCAGATTCGCCAGTGAGAACAACACACTCCCCCTTTTTAATCTGCAAATTGAAATCTTGCAGATTTTCCTGTTCAGCGCCGGAGTATTGAAAAGATACATGGTCAATATCAATCATCATCATATCCTCCCATATATCTGGTATTTGCAGAAAAACAGCACAACGAAGGCAACAAGAAAGAAGCACAGTACCATCCAATCTTTAGCATGAACTTTTAGCTGAATGAACGAAGTCCGTTGTGCCGGATTATCAATACCTCTCGTCACCGCAGAAGCAGATAATTCTTCTGCAATCGAGGCAGAGCGCATCACGATGGGGATAGTGATTGCCTCCAGAATGAGCATGGGGCGCGTGAATACATTTTTCCACGAAAGGGCGATGCCTCTTAACTTCATCGCGTCATAAATGTTGTGAATCTCCTCACTGAAAGTAGGGAAAAAGCGTAGCACCATAGCGAATGTAATGGTAATGCTCCGAGGTATTTTTAGCGAGTACATAGCCGCAATCAATTCGCTGACTTTCGTTGTAGCGATAAAGGTTGAGGCAAAGAGTACCACGGGTATCATCACCCGGATAAACAATGTGAAGATCGACAAAATAGTTTCGATGGCTTGGGGGAGGTAGATACAAAGCTGCTGTATAGCCGCGATCACCACATAAAAGACGATATATTTCAACACGATCTTTTTCTGTCCCATCAGGCACGAGAGGATGCAGATAAAGGAAAAACATACGCTGCCAAGGACAAAATCTTTCAAGCCGAACACCATGAAGTTGATGAGCAAAAACAGAAGCAACTTGATTCGAGTATCTATGGCAAGCAGGGAGACCACCTCCTAAATAAAAAGCTGATGGGTTAGCATAAACCAACCACACCAGCTCATTATATCTGCCTGCGCAATTTTTTCTGCTCCATTCCTTTGAGATGACGCAGAAAACAGCCCATTCTTCCTATTTATTTTTTTCGATAGTCCTTTGGCAACATCCCATAGACAGATTGAAAAGCCTTTGCGAACTTACTTGCGTTACTATATCCAAGTTCCAAAGCTATATCCACAATTTTCATTTTATTTTCCGAAAGCCACTGAGCTGCTAAATTCATTTTGTATTTTTTGAGATAGGCATACGGCGTGTCTCCATAGATATGGGAAAAAACCAAATGAAAAACAGATAGGTTCAAATGCGCTTCTTTTGCCATCTGCTCCAAAGACACTTTTTCGTCCAAGTGAGAAACAAGATATTCCCGGATTGCTTTTGTAGACTGTATTTGTTTCTTATCAAAATACTTCAAGTCGCACCCATTAATCTGCGTTAGCTGATCCATGTGGTACAGGAGTTCAATAACCCACCTTGTTGGCTTCTTCGGCGGTGATCTCGCCGGGTTTGAACGACTGCCGGATCTGATAGGCAATCACGTCACTTTTTTGTCTGCGCCCAGTGACAAGTTCATACTGCCGTTTGGACAGCAT
>OWJQ01000921.1_pt1 | contig 15809 bp, 10 predicted proteins | sample 1732711 | NCBI WGS metagenome assembly OWJQ01 (sample SAMN05065745, study PRJEB22554) | human gut metagenome | biome: ENVO:2100002; feature: ENVO:00000062; material: ENVO:00002003 | host: Homo sapiens | place: USA | reverse complement strand
CACTTATGCGATCGTCGGCAGCGTCAGATGTGTATAAGAGACAGGTATTAACTCTTATGCAGAATCTTCCCCTTGGAGTAACCGCATGATTTCTACGGTAACGGAATATGTACAGAAAGACCCGCAACTGGCTTTATATGCGGAACACATGAATATGTTAATGATTGAAAATGACTCCACACTGGCAGAATTCAAACTGTCGATTTCTCAAAAATATAAAAGACACCGTCCCCGTTTACTTATTTTGTTGGGAAATCCCGCCTTATTGATGCGCGATGAATACAGAGAACTGTGGGGAGACATTCCTATCGTATTATGCTCGGAAGAAAACTATCTGGGTCCGCAGGAGACTTACACCAAGAAACAAGCCATTGCAACAGCCGACCGCACTCCTCTCACTCAATTGGCCGACCCATATAATATGGTTCTCTTATATTCAAATCTTTATCTGGATGAGAATATACAACTAATATGCCATATCGTTCCCGAAATAAAGAAATTCATATTTATCGGTGACGCGCGGCAAATTAACCAAACCAACAATTTAGATATCCGCAATAAACTGAAAAAAACGCATCCGAATGTAGAGTATCAGTTTATAACCCCACAAGACATGACAACGAACCAACTATTGGATTCATTGTATTTCGTTGATCCAAAAACAACAGGAGTTTTATTTTCTTCCTGGTTCTATAAAACGACATTTGCAGGCAACACCTCGTTAGTCTCCAATGCCCACAAACTGATAGGGACAACAGCCGCCCCCATATTCACTCTCAATATGGCGGACATCACCGAAGAAAACGGCGGAATGATAGGTGGCTATACCTACAATCAAAAGCACTTCAACCAACAATTAATCCATACCATTGCTGAAATACTCGCAGGCAAACAAGCACGCGATATTCCATTTTACATACCGACAGACGGTGCCCCCATTATCAATTATAAAATCTTACTCCGCAAGGGATTTTCTCCTTCCATGTGTCCACCGGATACACATTTCCTGAACAAACCACTATCATTTTGGAAACAAAATGAGTACTTTATTATAGGGACACTATGTTTTGTTGTATTACTAGCATTCCTACTATTCTACCGTATTCACAGCCTGAACATAATAAAGAACGCACAACGAAAAGAAATAGATGCCATGACGGATTTTAAGAATCTGATAAATAATATGCCTATTCTTTATATGCAGGAAGAATTAATCACCGATGAAAAAGGGACTCCCGTAGAACTGATTTATCGGAATGTAAATAGCCATTTTGAGAAGAACTTCTATCGCAAGGAAGAAGTGATAGGTAAAAAAGCAAGTGAGATATTCCCTGAGTCCATGCCCGAGTTTTTGCATTTCATCCAAATAGCATTAGCAGAAAACAAAGCAATAACATTCCCTTATTATTTCAGGAAAATAGATACCTTTTACGATATAGTGCTCCGGGGAAATCCGCATAACAAAATGATAGACGTCTTTTGCCTGGACAGTACCGAACTACACAGAGCACAACAAAAATTAAGTACGATTAACAACAAACTTGCCATGTCACTCGATGTAGCCAATATCGTGCCGTGGAAATGGGACTTAACGAGCCGAACAATTCTTTGTGATATCAATAAACCGATAGAACTCAGTACCCAGGGAAAGGGTATAGCCGAGGAGCAACTGGCAGTGCCCGATATTCAATATTTCTCTAAAATATTTAAAGAAGACCGGAAACGGGTGGAACAAGCCTACAAAGATTTGATAGAGGGACGTTCAGAAAAAGTAAAAGAAGAATATCGCGTAATCAACACTCACAAAGGCTTTCACAGGATAGAATGGGTGGAAGCACAAGCTGCTGTCGAAACCCGGGATGAAAACGGCAAGCCACTGACCTTGGTGGGGTCTTCACTCATCATCACCGAACGAAAGAAAATGGAACAGGAGCTGATCAACGCCAAAAACCGTGCTGAAGAATCCAACCGCCTGAAATCCGCTTTTCTTGCAAATATGAGCCACGAAATCCGTACTCCTCTGAATGCCATAGTCGGCTTCTCCGGAATATTGGCCTCGACCGAAGAAGAAGAAGAAAAACAAGAATATGTGAGTATCATTGAAAACAATAATACTTTATTACTGCAACTCATTAGCGACATCCTTGATTTGTCAAAAATAGAAGCAGGCACATTGGATTTACATTACTCCAATGTCGAAATCAATGACTTAATGAGAGAGTTGGAAAACAGTTGCCAGTTGAAATTAAAGTCAGACAACGTAAAACTGGAATTTGTAGCTCCCGAAGCACCTTGTTTCGCAAACATAGAGAAGAACAGGTTATCGCAGTTAATTATCAACTTCGTCACAAATGCTATTAAGTTCACCAGCCAAGGCAGTATCCGATTTGGCTATGAACGGCAAAACAATGAACTTTATTTCTATGTGACCGACACCGGCTGTGGTATTCCCCAAGATAAGCTGGATAGCATCTTCGGACGTTTTGTCAAACTAAATTCTTTTGCACAAGGCACAGGATTAGGACTTTCAATCTGCCGTACACTCATCAACCACATGGGTGGAAAAATCGGTGTAGAATCCGAAGAAGGAAAGGGGTCTACATTTTGGTTCACATTACCCTATAAGCAGATAGAAGCCATAGAAAAAGCTCCTCAAAAAGAGATTCAAAGTATTACAATCGCAAAAGATAAACTAATAATTCTAATTGCAGAAGACAATGAAAGTAATTACAAGCTGTTCGAGTCGATACTAAAATATGATTACCACTTAATACATGCCTGGGATGGACAAGAAGCCGTAAATATGTTCAAGGAATATGATCCGCAAATTGTATTAATGGATATCAATATGCCTGTCATGGACGGCTACGAAGCAACCAAAGAAATACGTAAATATTCGGCCAAGGTACCGATTATTGCCATCACAGCCTTTGCATATGCTTCGGACGAACAACGGGTAATGGCAAGCGGATTTGACGGCTATATGCCCAAACCTATCAATGCACGGTTGCTTAAGGCACAGCTTATGGATATCATGCAGAAACGCATTATCTTATTGTAAAAGCAAGGCTTAATAATTCAGCCACACCTTGAAAGCCGCTATCTTGTCTTTGCTGACTATGATTTTATCTTTAAATGGTGGCAGGACGTGTACAACCGCCTTACCTAAAAAATAGGGTTCGATACGCTGAATGGCATCTACCGAAACAAGTGTCTGACGATTGGTCCGAAAGAAGACATCAGGATTCAATTGTTCGCAGAGTTTATCCAAAGCAAAGTCCAGAACATATTCTCTATCATTCTTGGTAACTACAAAAGTGAGCTTGTTCTCCGAATAGAAATAGGCAACATCACTTACCGCCAAAGTAAAAAGTTTATTACCGGAAGAAATAAGAAATCGGGTGCGATATTTTTTATTCTCTACCACTGGAAGCTTCTGCGTATCAGACAAACTTTCCAACACCTCCAGTATCCGGCTCTCCCGATTAAAATCACGGATATATTTCTCTGTGAGACTCTCGAAACGTTCGATAGTCTGCAATAAACGTTCCTGATGAATCGGTTTCAGCAAATAGTCAATGCTATTCACCGCAAAAGCACGGACAGCGTACTCGTCATAAGCGGTGGTAAAAACAATCATACTATCCGGCCGAGCTTGTTCAATCAACATAAATGAATTGCCGTCCGTCAACTGAATATCCAAAAATAAAAGTTCCGGATGAGGATTCACATGAAACCATTCAACGGATTCTTCGATAGTACCGGGCAGAATCATCACCTCCCAATCCGGGCGAAGCGACTGTATCATCTCATGTAGCAAACGTGCCGCCGGCACTTCATCTTCTATTATTGCAGCTTTTATCTTATTCATGAAAGCAAGGGAATTTTTACGGTAAATTTATCAGACTCATTTTCTATCACAATATCCTGATTACAAAGGAGCTTATAACGGGCGGAAAGATTTTTCAGCCCCATTCCCGAAACGACTCCGCATTTTTTTGGCCGAATCGGATTACAGATTATCAGAGTCGGAGGTTCTTCTACATTACACAGCTCGATAACCATTGGTTTCCCCGAATGGATCACATTATGCTTGATTACATTTTCGACCAATAGCTGAAGCGTCAAAGGCGGCATCTTCATCTCTTTCCACTCATCCGGCACATTGTTGTGGACATAAATGCAATCACCCAAACGAACTTGATGAAGAAAAATATATGAATCAAGAAAACCAAGCTCATCCTGCAACGTCACCAATCGCTGATTCTGACACTGGAGAGTATAACGATATACGTCGGAAAGATGTTGTGTGAAGAGTTCTGCATTTTTAGGATTATATCTGATTTCTGAAATCAACGTATTCAAACTATTAAACAGAAAATGGGGGTTTAGCTGGTTTTGAAGAGCTGTATAGCGTGCTATGTTATTTTCTTCCTGCAAAGCAGCCGCCTGTTTCTGCAATTTGAGGGTATGCTGCATAGAACGGTTGGCAAGCAGCAAACCTAAAATCACCAGTTCCACCAACCAAACTAATATCAAGATACGCCACCCGCCATTAGGAAAAACAAAAGGATGTGAAGCACCGACCAAGAATTTGGCAGTTACCAACAATCCATAATTGAGCAGAAAAAACATCAACATCACCATTGTATAAATAAAAATCAGTTTCCAACGACGATGAATATTCACCGAATACTGATTATCTACCCACGTAGTCAGCCGAATAGTAGAATATCCGAGCAAATTGAACGCAAGAATAAAAAACAGAAACATTCCTACCGAATATAACGCATCCGATACTCTATCGGAAAGTTCCGCATAGTTGGCTAGCAGGAAAAAAGAGAAAACGCCTAGCCCTGAAAACAGCGCACTATATGATATACGGTTCAATTTTATATTCATACGATTCTTTTCACACAAAGTTACTGCTTTTTAGCGATAATCATAACTATGGAGCGCTTTTATTAATTCCGAATAATGTCCTTGTGCAGCAGCTTTTGCCTGTACATAGTTCACCTGCGAAGTCTGCCGATAGGTTTGCGCATCAATCACTTCCACCACCGAAACTTTTCCTTCATTGTAGCGTTCTACTGCTTTTGCCTCATTTTCTTCTGCTTTAGCCAGCGAACTTTCACTCAAACGAACACGTTCAATAGCCTGTGACAATGCCTTACGCGCTACACTCACTTCTAATTCCACCCGGTCTACGACTTTATTTAGATTATCTTCCGCCATTCCGATACGAAAGGAAGAAACACGCTTCTCGCTTCTCCGTTTTCCCCATTCAAAAATAGGAACGGACACTTTAGCATAAACAGCGTAGTTTGGGTCTAAATCTTTCTTGAAATTGTATCCGGGAGATGAATAGCTACCTTCTACTCCCACATAGAATTGAGGTTTGAATTGCGAATCATTCAGTTTTTTTGTGCTCTCAGCAATACGAATTTTGTCATAAGCCATTTGTATTTCCGGACGTCCCATCCCGGTAGATAACCACAGAGAATCGCTGACAACTACTATCGGTATCTGCGCATCCAACTCCGTAGGCTGTTCCAGCCGGACACCAATCATTGAGTTTAATGCCATTCTGCCTGTTTCAAAATTACTTTGCGCCTGAAGTAATTGATATTCCGCTTCATTTAACTTCACTTCTGCCATTAACAGGTCCTGTGGGTCAACGAGTCCTACTTCTACCCTTTCTTTTATTGTTTTAACCAAGGCTGCTATCGAATTACGAAAGTCTTCGGCGACATCAACAATTTCCTGCCGAGCAACGGCACTCCAATACTGAATATCCGTTTGGTAACAAACAGCATCATTCAGTGCTTTCGCCTGATTACCGGCCAAGGCCTGCTGATGTTGCGCCATACGGATGGACTCCAGTACACGCCCTCCCGTATAAACCGGTTGTAAAATAGACAGAGAACCTCCATAGTTTAAATTCTTTCCTTCCACTGTTTTCGACAACCCTGTGGAAGGAATATCCAAAGTTAGTTCCATAGGATTTCCGGTGTATTGAAAACTGGCAGCACCGGAAAGTTTCGGTTTCAAATCGGCACGTGCAGATTTCTCTACTTCCATACTGGCAGCGATATTCTTTTCCGCTGCTTTCAAATCGTGATTATAGTCCAATGCCATAGTCCGATATTTCTCCAGCAATGTGCTTTGTTGTGCAAGAACCGGCAAAGACAAAAAGACGAAAGTACAAAACAACAGGTTAAATATTCCTTTTCTCATCTTCATTTTCCTTTTACTTTATAAAACATGGAATATAAGGCGGGGGTGACAAAAAGCGTTAATCCCGTAGCAAATGTCAATCCGAAAATTATAGTAACAGCCATTCCCCCGAAAGCAACATCAAACAACAATGGCACCATACCGAAAATCGTTGTTGTAGCAGCCATTAATACAGGACGGGTTCGGGAAACAGTAGCCTCAACAATGGATGTATATAAATCAATTCCACTCCGATGTTGAACATTTATCTCATCAATCAGCACAATTACATTTTTGATTATCATCCCAAGCAAACCTAACCAGCCGGCTATCGGAAAGAATCCAAAATCAAACCCTGTCAGCAACATACCAACAGCAATTCCTATCAAAGACAAAGGCAGAATGCAAAGAATGATAACCGGCTCGCGGAAATTGCCGAACAAGGCCACCAAAATGACTATCAATGCAAGAAATGCCAACGGAAAATATTTCGCAATAGCCTGCATCGCCTCCCCTTGATCTTTATATTGAGAATCCCAAAAGAAGGTGTATCCTTCCGGTAAGTGGATTTTCTCTATTTCTTTCCGTATTTCTCCATGTACCTCGGACATGGTGTAGCCCGGTTTCACCCCACACATGGCAGCCATTGAAAGTTGCCGGTTATATGTCCGTACCTGAGGAAATTCCCAACTTCTTTCTATTCGTTCCGTGACCTGCGAAAGCGGAGCCGATCTTTCTCCATTCCAAATTGAGAAATCTCCCAATGCATTGACATCAGTAATATCCACATCACCTGATTTCAACAAAACAGGTACCTTTTTCTCATCATCCCGGTAGATACCAACAGGCAGACCGTCATTGATTGATTTCACTGACTGCATCATCGAAGCCTTGGTGATACCTAATGCACCCGCCTTCACAGGATCATAAACCGGGCGAATTACCAACGACATATTTCCCCATTCATTACGTGCATCCGCTACTTTGGGATTTCGTCGCATCACTTCAATAGCTTGTCCCACCAATGAATCAAGTACAGCAGGGTCCGGGCCAAGAAAACGGGCTTCAATGACGGCCTCCGTCAAAGGACTCAATTCAAACTTATTCACTTTAATCAGAGGTTCGGGATATTTCAGCGAAATCGAATCTTGTAACCGGGTATGCAACTGACGGGAAAGTTCTGACGTTTTACATTTTACCAATATTTGTGCATAATTGGACTGAGGTCCAAAAGATACATTAGACAAGTAATAACGTGGCGGAGTTCTTCCTATATAAGTAGATACTATTTCCGTTTCCTCCTGCCCGCGGATATATTCCGACATTTCCATTATCTGACGGTCCGTTTCTTCTATTTTTGTCCCTTCGGGTAACCATACATCCAATGTGAAGTACTGTTTATCCAACGCCGGTATAAACACCTTGGGAATAAACTTGAAACTCCAAGCCGCTAGCAACATCATCACAACCATACATCCTATTGTTGCATACCGATGACAAATCACCCACCTCAATGCTGCACGAAACTTATCATAATATTTACCTGCAAAAAGAGCATCCTTTAGTTCGTCGGGTCTTGGCCGACGAACAAACTCCTGAATGAAGAAAGGAGTCTGCGTCAGCGCAAAGACCCAACTGAACATCAGCGAAACGCCGATAACTACAACTAAGGATGACAACAACTCACCGGTTATATGCGGTGAATAATATATAGGTAAAAAAGTTAAAATTGCGATAATTGTTGCCGCTAATAACGGTAATGCAGTTGAGGAACAAGCTCGCATTATGGCCACTCGCTTGCGCATCCCCCGTTGCATATTGACTAATGCCGAATCGGATACTACAATAGCATTATCCACCAGCATTCCCATTGCAATAATAATTGCAGCCAGTGACATACGCTGCAAAGCTATCCCTTGAGCCAACATCACAATCAGCGTTGCAAAAATGGAAAAGACCAGACCACTACCTATCAGGATACCATTTTTGAATCCGATAAAAAACAACAGAATGGCAACTACCGTCACAACGGAAATTATCAAATTCCAGATAAAACCTTGATTTGCCACAGCCGACTCGTAACCTTGGTCGTAAATTGTCTGTAACTCAAAGCCTTCGGGCATTGTCTCCGAAAATTGCTCAATTTTACCTTTTACAGCTTCCGCCATATTTACGACATTCCCAGTCGGTACGGTAGATATGGCAATACCCACCGCGGGACTCCCATTAATCCGCATTTTATTGCTCGGAGGCGTCTGATAACTTTCCTTAATCTCTGCAATATCCGCCAATCGAAAATGCTCTCCCGTACGTGATACGATAGTCAAATTCCGGATATCATCCAAAGAATAAAAATTTCCGGTAGATTCAATCCGTATTCTGTTTACACCCGCATCAATACCTCCTGCATCTACTACTCTGTTTTGGGCCTCGAAAGCACGAGAAATATCCGAAGGAGTAATACCGCTTCGCGCCATGACGGAAGGGGTGAGAATAACATCAATCGTCGGAGGTTGTACACCATAAATTTCGACCTTGGCTACGTCCTTTACTTTCAACAGTTCGTTTTTAATGAGTTTTGCCTGATCTTCCAGTTCCCGATACGAATATCCTTCACCAGTCAACCCATAAAAGACACCCAACACATCGCCAAAGTCATCGTTTACTACGGACGGACCTGCGTCAGCCGGTAGCTTAGATTGTACATCATTAACCTTCCGACGGAGTTTATCCCACAGTTGCTGCATTTCATCCGCACGAATTTCCTTCTTCACATAAACCGTTATCTTGGAAAGTCCTGCCCGGTTTTCTGTTTTAAGATAATACAATTCACCTAAAGACTGTATGGATTCTTCCAGCACATCAGTCACTTGTGATTGTACCTCGGAAGGAGAAGCACCCGGATATGGAGTTAATACCAATGCCTGTTTTATAGTGAACGGAGCATCTTCCAGCTTTCCCATTTTGACATAGGAAAGTAGTCCTCCTCCTAAGACTAATAGTAAGAGCAGAATAGTCACCGACCTTTTCTGCAAGAAATATTTCACAAACTTCATACTTCCAAATTTACTTTTGAGCAGTGACCGGCATTCCTTGTTTCTGAGCCATGATTTCTACAGATGTTCCTTCTGAAAGGAAACGCAATTTACTGACAGCTACCGTTTCTCCAGCCTGTAATCCACCTTTCACTTCCACTTTCCCATTCGGAAGTAATTCACCTAAAACAATCTTTCTTTTCGAGACTTTTCCGGCAGCATTATCTACCGTCCAGACATAATCTCCTTCAGTAGGACGATGATTGAGAGCAGTTTGCGGTATGGTTATCATGGATGTCGTTGAAGAAGAAGGAAGATCAAGCAAAACCTTTCCGGAAACGCCCGCCGGCCATTCACCCTGTTTATTGGGTAATAATGCCGTCATCAGGAAAGACAGGTTATTCCGGGTAGTACTTTTGGAAATTTCTACCACTTTCGCCGGATATACAACATCAGAACCTATATCAAAGCGCACACTTACTTCTTTGATTTCTCCGGCCTGAAGTGCAATATCCTGTGTGACATAAGCTTCTATCTTTAATTGAGTAATATCAATAAAGGAGATGACAGGTTGAGTCGCTTTCACATCCTGATATTTCTCGATATACACTTCCCCGACATATCCGTCAAAAGGTGCAATCAACTGCGTATCATGTAACTCATTTGTCGCTGTCTCAAAAGCAGTCTTAGCAGAAGTATAATCCGCACGTGCTTTTTCATAAGCGCTGGCAGATAAATTATTTTTCTCATACAACACTCTTATCCGTTCAAATTCCGCTTTTGCCTGATTATAGATAGCCTCTGCACGTTCTTTACGGATACGGAAATCACGAGAGTCTATTTCGGCAATGATATCCCCACGCTGATAATAGTTACCGGCATATACCTCAAAACGGTCAATAGGACCGCCTACCCGAAAAGATAGTTCCGTCTCCTTGAATGGTTTCGAAATAAACGAAAACTCACGTTCCGAGGAAGGAACCGACATTTCTACTTCTGCCACTTTTATCCGTATTGATTCATCAGTCCTCTTTTCTCCTGTTCCGCACGATGCAAACAGGCAGATAAAAAGCATACACATTGAATAATTAGTCGTTGTCATTCTATTCTACATTAGTTATATTATCAACGGTACGAAAATAGAGGAAACAAAGAAAAGCGCCCAACTTTAAATTTCCGAAACCGAAAAAGGAAAGGCTCAAACGGAAAAAGAAAAGATGAAAATCTGAGCCTTTTATACTACTTATGTGTTTCCTTACTATCTTTGCAGCTCAAACAAATATTACTAATCTCATTTATGACCGAAGAAAAAATACATAACGACCGTTCCGGTAGCTGGTGGGCATTAAGTCCATTGTTCGTGTTCCTCTGCCTCTATCTGGTAACTTCCATTCTCGTCAACGACTTCTACAAGGTACCTATCACTGTCGCTTTTCTTGTTTCTTCCTGCTACGCGATTGCTATCACGCGCGGCTTGAAACTGGACCAGCGGATTTACCAATTCTCCGTAGGAGCTGCCAATAAGAATATCCTCCTGATGATATGGATATTCATTCTCGCCGGTGCCTTTGCGCAAAGTGCCAAACAAATGGGTGCTATTGATGCCACCGTCAACCTGACTCTGCATATTCTTCCCGACAATCTGCTGCTAGCAGGAATATTTATAGCCGCCTGCTTCATCTCCCTATCCATAGGAACCAGTGTAGGAACAATCGTTGCCCTCACTCCTGTTGCCGTAGGACTAGCCGAAAAGACAGAGATTGCTCTCCCATTCATGGTGGCAGTTGTTGTCGGAGGGTCCTTTTTCGGAGATAATTTATCGTTTATCTCCGACACTACAATCGCCTCAACAAAAACTCAGGAATGTGTGATGCGTGATAAGTTCAGGGTAAATTCCCTGATTGTCGTCCCGGCAGCTATTATCGTGCTGGGTATTTATATTTTCCAGGGATTGTCCATCACTGCTCCCACCCAAGTACAGACTATCGAATGGATAAAAGTTATACCTTATATAATAGTATTGGGAACAGCCGTTGCCGGAATGAACGTTATGCTCGTATTAATCATAGGTATCCTGACAAGTGGTATTATCGGTATTACTACCGGAAGTTTTGATGTGTTCGACTGGTTCGGAGCTATGGGAACAGGCATTACGGGCATGGGCGAACTGATAATCATTACTTTACTGGCCGGAGGAATGCTTGAAACAATCCGCTACAATGGTGGTATTAACTTTATTATCCGGAAACTAACCCTCCACGTCAACGGAAAGCGGGGAGCGGAACTAAGTATTGCCGCTTTAGTAAGTATCGCCAACTTATGTACCGCCAACAACACAATAGCCATCATTACAACAGGACCGATAGCCAAAGACATTGCGCAGAAATTCCACCTTGACCGGCGAAAGACTGCAAGTATCCTCGACACTTTCTCCTGTCTGATACAGGGAATTATCCCATACGGAGCACAAATGCTGATTGCTGCCGGATTAGCCAATATCTCTCCTATCAGTATCATCGGCAATCTTTATTATCCGTTTACAATGGGAGCTTGCGCCCTGCTCGCTATCTTATTCCGTTATCCGAAACGGTATTCATAAAGAAAAAGAACAGAAATATTTGTCAATCAAAAGAAAAGCCGTATCTTTGCGCCCGCTATTACGAGTTAGTAGCATAATTCAAATCATTAATTAAAAACAATTATTAAAAATGGCAACTAGAATCAGATTGCAGAGACACGGACGTAAAAGTTACGCGTTCTATTCAATTGTAATTGCAGACAGCAGAGCACCACGTGATGGTAAATTTATTGAGAAGATTGGTACTTACAACCCTAACACCAATCCTGCTACAGTAGATTTGAATTTCGACGCTGCATTGGCATGGGTACTGAAAGGTGCACAACCAAGTGACACTGTACGTAACATTCTTTCTCGTGAAGGAGTTTACATGAAGAAACATCTTCTGGGCGGTGTAGCAAAAGGCGCATTCGGAGAAGCAGAAGCTGAAGCTAAATTCGAAGCTTGGAAAAACAACAAACAGTCAGGTTTGGCTACTTTGAAGGCTAAACAAGACGAAGCTAAGAAAGCTGAAGCAAAAGCACGTCTGGAAGCAGAAAAGAAGATCAACGAAGTGAAAGCAAAAGCACTCGCTGAAAAGAAAGCTGCTGAAGCTGCTGAAAAAGCTGCTGCTGAAGCACCTGTAGAAGAAACTGCTGCTCCGGCAGAAGAAGCTCCTGCAACAGAAGCTGCTGCTGAATAAATTCGGCAGATTCCGAACAAGAAACAAGGAAAAGCTATAAATCCTCTCCGGTTCGCCGGAGGGGATTTTTTTGTTCCAACACGAGAGAAACTGAGGTTTTATACAGAGACCTGATAATCTACAAATAGCAAATTCTATGTTACGTCATGTGAAATTATCCTCTTTATGCTATAAAACATAGTAAATTATTTCTCCTATTTAGAATAAAATTCCTTTCTTTGCATCAGCATAGTTCAGCACAGTTATCAATAATAAATAAGGATGAGACGAACTGATAAGAAAGCAACATTCGGCCAACACTCGAGCAAAGTCACACAATTGGCAGACACGCTCAGCCAGGCAATCTCCATGAAAGAATTTCGTGAGGGAGATTCCTTGCCTTCTATCAATCAGTTAAGTGCACAATATGGAGTATCACGGGATACTGTTTTTAAAGCCTTTCTGGATTTACGCGAACGGGGTCTGATAGACTCTACACCGGGAAAAGGATACTATGTGACCAGTCAGGTAACCAATATCCTATTATTACTTGACGAATATACTCCTTTCAAAGAGGCCTTATACAATAGTTTCATAAAACATTTGCCTATCAACTATAAAGTAGACTTGTTATTCCACCAATACAATGAACGGCTTTTCAATACTATCATCCGTGAATCCATAGGAAAGTATAAAAAATATATAGTGATGAACTTCGATAACGAAAAGTTCAGCACAGCTCTGAATAAAATCAATCCTTCCAGGTTATTACTCCTTGATTTCGGAAAATTTGAGAAAGATAAATACTCGTATATCTGTCAGGATTTCGATGATTCATTCTATCTAGCATTATTTACACTAAAAGAAAGAATGCAGAAATATCTTCAAATCGTTTTCCTGTTTTCTAAAGGTTTGAAACACCCTCAGAGTAGTAAGGAGTATTTCATACGTTTCTGTGAAAAAGAAGGCTTCTTGCATGAAATACAGGAAGATATCGAGAACCTGACGGTCCGCAAAGGGACTGTATACATTGCTATTAAACAGCAAGATGTAGTAAAGGTAGTAAAACAAGGAAGATTGGCAGGACTGAAATGCGGAAAAGATTTCGGTCTGTTAGCATATAATGATATTCCTTCATACGAGGTCATCGATGAAGGAATTACTTCATTAAGTATTGACTGGGAAATGGTGGGAAATGAAGCGGCAAACTTCGTACTCAACAATGTCCCGATACAAAAGTACATGCCTACTGAAGTGCGACTTCGAAAGTCACTCTGATTTTTTTTGCCGCACAATCAGCACAGCTCAGCACAGATGTTATTTACTAAATAAAAAAATTAAGAAACCATGAAAAAGTATCCGAAAATCGGGATTCGTCCCACTATCGACGGTCGCCAGGGTGGCGTTCGTGAAAGCCTTGAAGAAAAGACAATGAACTTGGCTAAAGCAGTAGCCGAATTAATTAGCAGTAATCTGAAAAACGGTGACGGAAGCCCTGTGGAATGCGTGATTGCCGATAGCACTATCGGCCGTGTTGCTGAAAGCGCAGCCTGTGCTGAAAAGTTCGAAAGAGAAGGTGTAGGTTCTACTATTACCGTAACTTCTTGCTGGTGCTACGGTGCGGAAACTATGGATATGAACCCTCATTACCCGAAAGCTGTATGGGGATTCAATGGAACAGAGCGTCCGGGAGCAGTATATCTTGCAGCAGTATTGGCAGGACACGCACAAAAAGGACTTCCTGCATTCGGCATTTATGGACATGACGTACAGGATTTGGATGATAACAGCATTCCCGAAGATGTAGCGGAAAAAATTCTTCGTTTTGCACGCGCCGCACAGGCAGTAGCTACAATGAGAGGAAAATCTTACCTGTCAATGGGTAGCGTATCTATGGGAATTGCCGGTTCTATCGTTAATCCTGATTTCTTCCAGGAATACCTGGGAATGCGTAATGAGTCTGTCGACCTGACAGAAATCATCCGCCGCATGGAAGAAGGTATCTATGACCACGAAGAATATGAAAAAGCAATGGCATGGACAGAAAAGCATTGCAAAGTAAATGAAGGCGATGACTTCAAAAATCGTCCCGAAAAACGTAAAAACCGCGAAGAGAAAGATAAAGACTGGGAATTTATCGTGAAGATGATGATTATCATGCGCGACCTGATGACCGGTAATCCTAAACTGAAAGAAATGGGCTTCAAAGAAGAAGCATTAGGCCACAATGCTATTGCAGCCGGTTTCCAAGGACAACGCCAATGGACTGACTTCTATCCTAATGGCGACTATCCCGAAGCTCTGCTGAATACTTCCTTCGACTGGAACGGTATCCGCGAAGCATTCGTGGTAGCTACCGAGAACGATGCCTGCAACGGTGTGGCAATGCTGTTCGGACACTTACTGACCAACCGTGCTCAAATATTCTCTGATGTACGTACTTACTGGAGCCCCGAAGCTGTGAAACGTGTAACCGGCAAAGAACTGACAGGGCTGGCCGCCAACGGTATTATCCACCTTATCAACTCCGGAGCAACAACCCTAGACGGTTCGGGACAATCATTGGATGCAGAAGGAAATCCGGTAATGAAAGAACCTTGGAACCTGACTGACACAGATGTAGAAAACTGCCTTAAAGCAACGACCTGGTATCCGGCAGACCGTGATTACTTCCGTGGCGGCGGTTTTTCATCTAATTTCTTGTCAAAAGGTGGTATGCCTGTAACTATGATGCGTCTGAACCTAATTAAAGGCCTCGGTCCCGTTCTTCAAATTGCAGAAGGTTGGACTGTCGAGATCGACCCGGAAATCCACCAAAAACTGAATATGCGTACAGATCCTACATGGCCTACTACTTGGTTTGTTCCCCGTTTATGCGACAAACCGGCTTTCAAGGATGTGTATTCTGTAATGAATAACTGGGGAGCCAACCATGGAGCAATCAGCTACGGTCACATTGGTCAAGACCTGATTACTCTTGCTTCGATGCTTCGAATTCCGGTATGCATGCACAATGTAGAAGAAGACGAAATGTTCCGCCCGGCTGCATGGAATGCCTTCGGTATGGATAAAGAAGGAGCAGACTATAGAGCTTGTGCAACCTACGGTCCTATCTACAAATAATTTTCAGGCACGGATTACGCTGTTGCTTTCATATTTCTAAAAGCCGTGTAATCCGTGCCTGCAATGACAATCCCCTGCAAGGAAACCTTACCGGGGGAGTATGTCCCTAAATACCCATTTTTCTAACCTATTTTGAGTTACTATTATTATAAATAATTTATCTTTGCAATCATGATAACTAACGAACATATCGAAC